>CENY01025236.1_pt1 | contig 95171 bp, 116 predicted proteins | sample 356181 | NCBI WGS metagenome assembly CENY01 (sample SAMEA2619840, study PRJEB7988) | marine metagenome | isolation source: saline water (ENVO:00002010), including
GGAATTGGTCCATCAAGTTCACATACTTCTGGACCAATTCAAGCATCCCGCAAGTTTGTTTCGTTTCTGAAGCATAAAAAGGTGTTTGGTGAGATTGATTCGGTACGGGTTGATTTGTATGGTTCGTTGGCATTGACGGGTGTGGGTCACGGAACTCCCATTGCAATTACATTGGGTCTGATGAATTATGCACCTCATCAAGTATATCAAAAGCAATTGGATGAGGTGGACTCTTTGGATGGAACTATAAAACTTGGGGGAGTTCGTAAAATAAAGTTCACACAAAACGATATAGTTTTTAACCGAAAGGAAACATTACCATATCATTCAAATGGAATGAAGTTCAGTGCATTCGTAAACGAAAAGGAAGTTGCAACCAGAATCTACTATAGTGTTGGTGGTGGATTTGTAGTTACCGAAAAGAATGCAAAGGGAGACAAACTCAAGGACTCAAAGAAAAAACTTACCAATGAGTTTTCAACGGCAACGGAACTTTTTACAATTGCCGATAACCGAGGAATGAAAATTTCAGAGGTGATAATGGAAAATGAGAAGTGTTTTAGAAAACCAACTCAAACGAAGAAGCAACTTCGTAAAATATGGAACACAATGCGTAAGTCGGTTGACCGAGGGTTGACTGCAAGTGGAACTCTGGTTGGGAAGTTGAACGTGGAACGACGTGCGGGTGTGATGTACGAGAACTTCTTAAAAAACAACGAACTTGATTCTCAAGCATTTCTTGATTATGCGAGCATTTGTGCAATTGCCGTGAACGAGGAAAATGCAGATATGCACCAAGTGGTTACTGCACCTACCAATGGAGCAGCTGGAATTATTCCAGCAACCATGCTGTATTTGAATGAATATGTTACTGATAAACCCAAGAATTGGGAAATAGACTTTCTGTGCGTTGCCGGTGCGATTGCAATGTTGTATAAATTAAATGCAAGTATTTCAGGTGCAGAAGTCGGGTGCCAAGGGGAAATTGGAGTTGCGTGTAGTATGGCATCCGGTGCATTGACTGAAATTGTGGGTGGAACTTTGAAGCAAGTGGAGAATGCGGCTGAAATAGGCATGGAACATAACCTTGGATTGACTTGCGATCCAGTTGGTGGATTGGTGCAAATACCTTGTATTGAACGAAATGCAATGGGAGTTGGTAAAGCAATCAATGCAAGTCGGATGGCAATGTTAAACGAAAATGATACAAAGATTTCGTTGGATGATGTCATCAAGACCATGAAAGCAACTGGTGAAGATATGAAGTCTGCATACAAGGAAACGAGCAAAGGTGGACTTGCGGTGAATGTAACTGAGTGTTGACTTTTTATCGGAAATATACGATAATATAATAATGTATATTAAAGAACTTGAGAAATTTGCCATAGAACCTTATTTCTATATTGGTGAGGATGATTGGGCAAACGTAAAAGAAACATATGAAAAGGATGACGTAAAGGAAACTCTTGCGGAAATCCTAATGAAGTATGACCTTCCGTATATGGAGATTTCCGAAAAGGAAGCACTTGCGGAATATAAAACTCTCAAGGGAGTAAAGTGGGCAGATTTGTTTATCGACAAGAAGTGGTATGCTCGTTCCGAATACGAATGGGATTTAAGTACTACGTTGCTTAAACGACTGAACACGGGAAACAAAGCAAGCAATTATTTTCAACAAGCAAATCGTTGGAGTGTTTGTGGAAGTGTGTCACCGGGTCCACTTAGAACTTGGAGAAACAAAGACTTTATGACGAGTTTGATGGGATGTCTGTATACACTTAAATCTCCAAAGGTGGACAAATCTACTCTGCGTACAGGCATCGGACTTAGAAAATACATTTGCAGTCAGTTCAAACCGAATGTTGCAAAGGTATTGTATGAAAAGCATAACGCAAAAACTGTACTTGATTTCAGCATGGGTTGGGGTGACCGACTATGTGGATTCTTTGCAAGTGATTGCACGGAGAAGTATATTGGATTAGACCCACGCAAGGAAAATCATCCGATTTACAATCAGCAAGCAGAGTTTTATGAAAAGCATCGTACCTTCTTTGAGGTTGATAAGTCGTATGACTTCATTTGCTCTCCTGCCGAAGATGCGGATTTGTCACAATACAAGGAATCTGTTGATTTGATTATGACAAGTCCACCTTATTTTTCGGTGGAACGTTATAGTGACGATGATACTCAAAGTTGGGTTCGTCACAAAAGTATTGAAGATTGGAATACCAAGTTTCTTCATAAGGCAATTGACAACGTGTGGGAAACTTTGAAATCGGGTGGTTTGCTCATGGTTAACATCAGTGACGTAAACACCACAAGCAAAGGCACAAAAGGTGGAAAGCAATGGTTGAAGATTTGTGATCCCATGAATGAACATCTTGACAAAAAGAGCAATTCACGATATGTTGAGTGTTTTGGAATGGAAATGGCAAAACGACCAAACTGCCTTGGAATAGGAACTGCGGACGATATTGATGATAGTAAGATGGATGCGGAATATCACGAAAGAGAAGGAAGTTTTGGTGAACCAGTGTGGGTTTGGCAAAAGTTATAGATATTTATACATGAAATAGAAAGGTAATAATGACAATGGACGATCTAATTTTTGAAATGGGACAACCCAACGAAATACTCTCATGTCCTGAGTGGACTGAGTGGTGGGCAGTTGATGAAACTGGCTTGCACCTTGAATATGCACCTGGTTATGAACCTGAAAATTATGAAACGAAAACTTGTGTAGATAATACGAAAAGTATTGTAATTGATGTCGACCTTGAGTATGATAACAAAATGAAGTATTTACAAGAACGATATGAAGATGCATTTGGTGACTTAGACGAGAATTTTGCAAATAATTTGTACACCGAAAGTGACATAGATTTATTTTCGTTGGAACCTGTCCAAAAACCATTCCCAGTTACACGATCATCTATTGATTATGAAGAGTGGCCAAGTGATTATCTTGAACACCTCCGTGATGTAATTGATCTTTATAATGGACCGGATGCCGATTGGAGAAAAGAACTTTCAAATCTTAGAGCAGAAGAACCACAAACTGATCCAGAAGAACAAGTGGTGGAAGTTCCGTCCACGGATGGTTTAATTCTACCAAGTTGATTTTGTGTTTAGGTTGATGATGCGAGGGAGACGTAAAAACTATCCCAGAAGACATAGATATTCTGTTGGTAGTGTGGTTGTTTTTGTATTTGCTGGTTCTAAACGAATGGGTCGGATTATTGAGAAAACTTGGGAAGATGTGGGGATGAATCCCAGAGGACACGCAACATATGTAATATCTTCTGGAGATAAGATATATCCGTGCGTGGGTACTGATGGAAGTAAGGAATTTGGAAATATTATTTCACATGATACACTGGAGGGTAAGATTTTGCGGTCTACCACGGATAGTTGTCAAGACGATTCTGCTGATGAACGGGGATATAGGCACTTACCGATGCCGAAACTTAAGGATTTGTGTAGAAAAAATAAGTTGAAAATTGGTGGAATTAAGAAAGAGTTGGTTGAACGACTTGAGCAACATTATAGAAGTGGTGTATAATTTTGTTTTATATTTGAAAATGGGGTATCAATGTTAAAATATGTGCAATTATATACTTATATATGTCATGTGAAACACAGATTTGTGTGACTCAACGAAAATAGTTATAGGAAATATTATTATATGGAAAATACGACTGAAAATGTTATTGAACAGGTAGGTACATCCACTTGTAATACTTGGTATACAATAATGGTTATGTCAAATCTTGAAGACAAGATACGAAAGTTGATACTCAAGAAGAAGGATACGATAGAAAACTCAGCTGAGTTTTTTCATGAAGTGTTGATGCCATCTCAAATTGTAACGGAGGTTAAATCGGGAAAGAAAACTGCCAGGGTGAAGAAGTTATATCCTGGATATCTGTTTTTGAGAATGAATGTGTTTACTGCCGATGGTGAGTTGAATAGTGATGCGTTTTATTTTATAACCCAGATAAACGGAGTGAGGGGGTTTGTGGGGGGTAACAATCCAACTCAATTAAAGAAGCATGAGATTGAGCAAATTCTTGAACACATACGACAACATGAGGGTAAAGAGACACCAAAAAATAAACTTGATTTGGGTCAGATTGTTCGTATATTGGATGGTCCATTTATTAATTTTCAAGGACCAGTTTCTGATGTTAATGAATCAACTGGTATTATTAAGGTTGTGGTTTCTATCTTCGGCCGTGACACTCCGGTTGAATTGGAAAGTTGGCAAGTTGACCTAGTTGATGAGGAGTAATTGTGGATTTTCAAGATTACTTTAAAAAGATGTGTGGAACTCCAGAGGAATCTCATTCGTCAAGTTTTAAGGTAAGTGGAACAACCACCCCATTTAATAAAAAAGAACTGCGTTGGTTGAAGGATCAACTTGAAGATTGTATTATGTGGGACGATCCACAAAAGAAAAGCAAGCATATGTACAAAAGTATGCTAAAGAAAGTCGAGGAGCAATTGGAAATGTTATGAATATACGAGAATTATTTGATGATATGTGGGCATTGTATGCCAGAATAAATCCACAAGTGGTTAAGGTAAGGGATTTGATGGAAAAGCACGAAGGTGATCCTGTAAAAAACGATCATATTGCACTTAGAACATTTAACCACCCTCGTATTAATCGTCATGTACTTGCCAAATCCTTTTTGGATAGTGGGTATAAGGCAGTAGAAGATTTGAAATTTGAAAAGAAGAAACTTGATGCAACTTATTATTTGCACGATGATGACGATTTGACGAGAGTGTTTATCAGTGAGTTGAGGTTGGAGGAATTTTCCCCCGAGTTGCAAGCAACCATTAATCGTCTTGTTGATGAAATTTCAAATAAGGCAATTGAGCAATTTGATTTTTGTAACTACGGAGCTCCTTGGCAGATGATTACGAAGGATACATACGACTTTCTTAAAACTGAAAGTGAATATGCAGCTTGGGTAGCAACTTTTGGTTTCATTGTAAATCATTTTACAATCAGTGTCACAGATTGTGAATCGTTTGATAATCTTGAACAAGTGAATTCCTATCTCAAGGAAAACGGATATAGAATCAATGATTCTGGTGGAGAAATCAAGGGTTCTGTTGAACAGGGTCTTGAACAATCTTCAATTATGGCAGAGGATATATCCGTTGAGTTTGATTCATTGGATTATGATCCCGTTGATATTCCTGGGTGCTATTATGAATTTGCGTTGCGTCATAATGGATTTGACGGATTCATCGCAGGTTCAGCTGACAAAATCTTTGAAAGCACGGATAACAAATAATGGCATTGAGCAAGAAGGAAATTAACGACAAGTTCAAGAATGCTAAGATAGGTTTTAACAACTGGAGAAAAACCACACTTGCTCATCGCAAGGCAATTCTTACCAAGTATAAAGAGTTGCTGGCAACGAACTCCGACTTAATAGCCGAGACCATTTCCAAGGAGCATGGAAAACCTTTGTGGGATTCCAAGTCCGAAGTTGGTGCAATGGTAGGAAAAATTGACGTCACATTTGAATCGTATGATGATAGACTGAATGCGTTGAGGTCGGTTCATGCCGATATGAGTATTCAAGCAAGGTTCAAACCATTTGGTGTGTTTGCGGTAATTGGTCCGTTTAATTTTCCTGGTCATTTACCAAACGGACACATTGTTCCTTTGTTACTTGCTGGTAATTCGGTTGTGTTCAAACCAAGTTCCTTGACACCCGAAACGGGTAGAAAGATTGTTGAGTTGCTACACGTTGCAGGAGTTCCTAAAGACGTAGTTATTTTATGCGAAGGAAGTGGGCAGACTATCGTGGAGAATCCGTTGGTCGATGGAGTTTTCTTTACAGGAAGTACCAAAGTAGGTCATACGATTTACAAAACGTTGAGTGATTATCCCGAAAAGATTGTCGCACTTGAAATGGGTGGAAACAACGCAACGATTGTTGAAGAAGCAGGAGGGATAAATACTGCAACAAATATTCTTCTTCAGTCGGCATTTATTTCAACTGGTCAACGTTGCACGTGTACACGAAGGTTAATTGTTAATAAAGGCAAAACTGCGTGTGAAGGTGATCGTATAATTCGTGGACTAATTGATGCAGCGGATAAACTTGTCATCGGAGAATACACAGATGATCCAGAACCTTTTATGGGACCAATGATAACAACCAATGCAGTAAAAGAATTAATTGATGCACAAAATAATTTGGTTAGTATGGGTGGTGTTGTTTTAAAAGAATTTAAACGCATCGGTGGAGTAGCAAGTAAGTTGGTTGAACCCGGAATCATAGACGTCACCGACGTAAAGAATTTACCAGACGAAGAATACTTTGGTCCATTACTCCAAGTTATTCGTTCAGATGATTTTGATCATGCGATTGAAATTGCAAACGATACCAAGTATGGATTGGTGACTGGTGTTATTACCAAGAACAAGAATTTATTTTGGAAAGCAGAAGCAGAACTCAAAACAGGAATCGTAAATTGGAATCGTCCTACCACGGGTTGTGCAAGTGTTGTTCCTTTCGGTGGGATGGGTTGGAGTGGTTGCAATCGTCCAAGTGGTTATACAACTATTGAACATTGCGGCCACCCGACCGCCTTACACCTCACCGAAGTTCCTGAACTACCAAACAAACTGCTACCTGGCATTACTCTGTAAGTTTGATACTTATAGATATGGACAACTACCTAAGTTTAATAGACGATAGGTTTGATGAGATGCTTGACCGACTTGAGTCGTTTTCAAATCTTAATACTCACACCTATAATTTGGAAAATCTTGATGTTGCAATTGTTCACCTTGAACGGATGTTTGCGGAACTTCAACCAGATGAGACTAAACAATTTACTTTACCACCCGTTGAGTTGGTTGAACCCAATGGAACATTAAAGCAAGTAGACCACGGAAAAGTTTTCCGAATAAGAAAACGCACTGATGCAAAAACAAAAGTTCTATTGTGTGGGCATTACGACACCGTATATCCAAAGGAACATGATTTTCAGACGGTATCAAGAGACGGAAACAAGATGATGGGTCCTGGTGTGCTTGATATGAAAGGTGGTTTGATGACTATGTTGTATGCTTTACTTGCATACGAAAATAGTGACTTGGAAAACAAGATAGGATGGGAGGTTTTGATTTTACCAGACGAAGAAGTTGGAAGCATTGCTTCATATAAGTGGATTGAAAAGTCGGCAAAGTTCAATGATTTTGGATTGTTGTACGAACCTGCGTTTCCTGACGGAAGTATCGTTAAATCTCGTAAGGGTGTGGGAAGTTACACAATGATCTTCCGTGGCAAATCTGCTCATGCAGGTCGTTGCTTCCATGACGGCCTAAATGCCTTTTACGGAGTTGCTGACCTTATAAATTGGTCAAAGACCATGATGACACTTAACGAAGGAATGACAATCAATTTGGGCAAGGTAGAAGGTGGTGGTCCATCAAATGTTGTACCCGACTTGGCAATATGCAGATTCAATAGCAGAGTTGTCACCAAGAAACAGCAAGTTGAGTTTGAGAAACGATTGAAGGACTTCCATGAGGATATGAAAAAGAAATATCCAGGAACGGAGCTCCACGGAAGATTTACAAGTCCACCCAAACCATATTCCAAGGAAGCAAAGAAAATAACCGAAGGACTTCAAAAATGTGCAAAGCAACTTGGAATGGATAAGTTGAAGTTGATTATGAGTGGAGGAGCAAGTGACGGAAACAAATTAAACGGATATGGATTGCCCAATATGGATTCACTTGGACCTGTTGGAAATGGAATGCATAGTCGTGATGAAATGATTTTCATTGATTCGTTAAAAGAACGAACAAAGCTATCTGCTTTATATTTATATAACATAACAAAGGAGTGATATTATATGAAGATATTTGGTATTGGGATGAATAAGACAGGAACTACAACTCTAGGTTGGTGTTTAAAGAAGTTGGGATACAAGCACGTATCTGGTAGTACCGGGTTAATTGAAATGATAAAACTTGATTCTGATTATGAAAGATTTGATAAAATCGTAGAAGAAAACGATTCTTTTGATGATTTACCTTTTAATTTAATGTATAAGTACTTGGATAAAAAATTTCCAAATTCTAAATTTATTCACACAATTAGAATAGACGAAGAGACTTGGTTAGATAGTTTTAAAAAACATTGTAGTTCAGCAAAAGGCAATCCTATAAATAGAAAGTTAATGTTTGGTTATGAAGATGTAAATGGTAATGAAGCAGAATTTTTGAAAATTTATCGTGAACACAATGCAAAACTTTCGAGGTATTTTAAGAACAAACCGACTCAATATTTAAAAATATGCTGGGAGCAGAATGATGATTGGAACGAGTTATGTAATTTTTTGGATAAACCGATTCCTAATTTTAAAATTTTAAAGAAAAATGTAGGTAAAGGATAATAGAATTATGTGGTACGATGAATTTTTTACAGACAAGAAGGCAAACGATGCAAAGCAGACGTTAATCAAGGAATATTTGAAGTCCGTAAAAAAACTAAAACACAAACCACCAACTGCACCAAAGGAAATCACCGAAGATTTGTTGAATAGGTTTAAGGAAGTGCGTGGTGGTGGATTGGTTTTTCCGTACGTAGGAACAGGAAAAGGATATGGTTCTTTGGTGGAACTGAGTGATGGTTCTGTTAAATACGACATGATTGGTGGCATCGGTGTAAACTATTTCGGACATGGAAGTGAAAAGATTGTAGAGGCAACGTTGAACTCTGCGATTAGTGATTGTGTTATGCAAGGAAATCTTCAACAGAACGAAGAATCGTTGGTTGTTATGGAGAAGTTCAAAGAAGTTGCAAATCTACATGGAGCAAAACTTGACCATGTGTTTCTAACGACAAGTGGAGCAATGGCAGTTGAAAACGGAATCAAGATGGCATTTCAAAAAAAGTTTCCTGCGGACAGAATCCTTGCCTTCGCAAATTGTTTCCACGGAAGAACAACTGGTGTCTCGCAAATCACAGACAAACCATATTATCGTGAAGGATTGCCCGATACTCTTAAAGTTGATTATGTTCCTTTCAATGCAGAGTCAGCAGTTAAGCATTTGGAAAAGCATATAGCAAGACATCCAGGAAAACACGCATGTATGGTTGCCGAACTTATTCAAGGTGAAGGTGGATTTAACGTAGGTGACAAAAAGATTTTAAAGGACATCGCAAAGTGTCTCAAAAAACACGACATTCTTTTCTTTGCTGACGAGGTGCAAAGTTTCGCAAGAACATACAAACCATTTGCATTTCAGATGTTTGAATTGGATAAGTATGTTGATTTGGTGTGTGTAGGAAAAAGTACGCAAGTATGTGCAACCATTTTCAAGGAATCGGTCAAACCAAGACCAGGATTGGTGTCGCAAACTTTCACAGGAGCAACTTCATCTTTGTTCGCAGCCGACGTAGTTTTGACGGAAGTTCTTAAAGGCAAGTTTTACGACAAGGAAGACAAGAATGGAGCAGACTTGTTTAAAATCGGAAAGAACCACGAATACTTTAATTTGTTTGAAAGTGAATTGAAAACCAATGAACACGTTTCAAATATTGGGGGTATCGGTGCGATGTTTGCATTTCAAGTCTTTGATGGGTCTCCTGATGTCACGATGAAGTTTGTCCACGAACTATTTAAAAACGGAGTGATTGCGTTCATTGCAGGAAAGAATCCAACCAAGGTTAGATTTCTGCTTCCTGTTCCAGTGCTTACCAAGAAGGATGCTAAAAAGGTAATTGAAATTACCAAGCAAACTTTAATTAAATTTAATCATGATAGTTCGTCAGATAAATAAGAATGATCTTGATGGACTGCATAAACTTGCCAAGAAGGCCGGCACTGGTATAACAACTTTGCAGAACGACAAGTCTCTGCTTCAAAAACGACTTGAGCATACGTTGTATTCGTTTGAGAAATCGGTGGACACTCCCGAAGGTGAAAGTTATTTGTTCGTGATGGAGGATAACAAGGAACTTGTCGGCATCTGTGGTATCATCAGTAAAGTTGGTGGATTTGAACCTTTTTATACTTATATAACAGATACTGAAGTCCACGAAAGCAAAGAACTTAAAATCAAAACTTCAAACGAGGTTTTGCGTTTAGATAAAAAGCATTCTGGTCCTACTGAAATCGGAACTTTATATTTGCTTCCAAAAGCAAGAAAAGGAAACGGAAAGTTGCTGAGTTATTCACGATTTCTTTTTATGGCGGAATACCTTGACCGTTTTGAAAAAGAAGTAATCGCAGAAATGCGTGGTGTAGTTACAACAAGAGGTCATAGTCCTTTCTACGAGTATTGCATGAAACACTTTCTAAAGATAGATTATACCAATGCAGATTATCTTAGCATGAAGAACAAGCAGTTTATAGAAGACCTTATGCCGAATCATCCTATTTACGTTAATCTTCTTCCGAAACACGTTCGTGATGTTCTTGGCCAAGTCCACAAAAATACGGAACCTGCAAAGGGGATGTTGGAAAAACAGAACTTCAAGTTCAACGGAGAGATTGATATTTTTGAAGCAGGACCAACTTATTCATGTGAAACTGAAAACATCCGTGCGATTAAAAGAAGCAAGGTGGGTAGATTTGCGGGGGATTTTATTGAAGACCCAAAGGACGCATTGATTGCAACCTACGAACCATTTCGTTGTTGTCGTGGAAGTGCGGAATATTGGAATAGTGGTGAGGTTAACATAGATAAGGATTCCATTGCTAAATTGGGACTTACTCTAAAAGATAGGGTTCGTATATATTTTCTCTAATTAGACAATACTTATATATTGTTATGAAGAAATCAGAACTACAGACAATCATACGAGAAGAAATTCAAAACTTTATTAATGAAGCATTCAGTAATTGGGAAGTTAAGTTCACCAAGAGTGCAAGAGTAGATGGAGTTGATATCAAAAAAGGTCATATTGAAGTTGTAAAGGCAAGAGGAACTGCGGAAGCAATCAAAAAGGCCTGTAAGAAAATTGGATGTGGTGATTCTTGGGGTGTAGTTGACGTAGATGTCAACAAGAAGTAATTATTATAAAAACTCACCTATCCCATATTTATTATTATGGGAAAAAAGTTTGAAAGTTTTGAGGAATACTATCAGTTTTATCTGAGTAAGCACACAAAACCAATCAATAAGTTTTTTCATTTGCTTGGAAACGTCGCAACGATTGCATTTGTTGTATCTGTGTTTGTTTTCAATCTTAGTTTATTTTGGTTGTTGCTAACTCCGTTTGTGGTGTATCCTCTTGCGGTTGTGGGTCATCTTCTTTTTGAAGGTAATATGCCTGCGTTTTTGTCAAGCAATCCAATTTATGCTAAGATGGCAGATTGGAGAATGATGTTTGAATGGTTGACTGGTAAGATTAAGTAATCTATAATAATACCATGTCGTTTGAAGTAAATTTCGATGGGTTGGTTGGTCCAACTCACAATTATGCTGGTCTTGCACATGGAAATTTGCACTCGGTTAACAACAAAAACAAACCGAGTAATCCTAGACGAGCGGCACTTCAAGGTTTGGATAAAATGAAGTTGATGCACGACTTGGGGTATAAACAAGCAATTATACCACCACAAGAAAGACCTTTAATCAACGACTATGAGGATTATCAGAACATGGCAATCAATGCGTCTGCGAGCAGTATGTGGGTTGCTAATTCGTCTACTGTTGCTCCGAGTACCGATACCGAGAATGGAAAGTTGAATTTGCTTACGGCAAATTTGAACTTTACTCATCATCGTAGAATAGAAGCACCACAAACCCATATAACTTTAAATAAAATTTTCAATGATACCACGAAGTTTTTAATTCATTCTCCGTTGAATAGTGACGGTGATTTAGACGATGAAGGAGCTGCGAACCACACACGATTCTGTAATTCACATGACGAAGAAGGATTGCATTTTTTCGTGTATGGTCGTTCACAGGATACTTCGGAAGAAAGTCCGACAAAATATCCTGCAAGGCAAACTTACGAAGCATCCAAAAAAGTTGCGGAAACTATGCAAGTCAAGAATGCAGTATTTGCCCAACAATCTGCGGAAAGCATTGATGCTGGTGTGTTTCATCATGACGTAATTGGTGTCGGAAACAAAGACTTGTATTTTTATCACGAAAAGGCATTGGCAGAAGAAGCAGAAACAATCACAAAACTTCAAGATTCGTTCAATGGGAAATTGAATTTTTTGTGTGTAAAGGAATCTGAAGTTCCGATGGATGTGGCAGTTGAGACATATCTGTTTAATAGTCAGTTGGTTGAGTATGAAGACGGACATATGCTGATAGCACCTATAAGATGTCGTAGAAATGCTTTGGTGCGTAATTATTTACAAAGTATCACAGGTAGGCATAAGTCAGTTAAAAAGGTGCGATATGTCAATTTAGAGCAAAGTCTGTGGAACGGGGGTGGTCCTGCGTGTCTTCGTTTGCGTGTTACTATGAATGATACAGAGTTTTCAGCATTGCACCCAGGTATAATTTTCACCGATAAACTTCATTTAAGACTTCGCAAGTGGGTTAAAAAGTATTATGTAGGAAATCTCATATATGAAGATCTGTTTGTACCAAGTTATATTCGCAGATGTCGTGATGCACTGGATGAACTGACATATATACTTGGTTTAGGCAAAATATACCCATTTCAGAACTCATAACTACCCACAATGCCTATTTATGGTTAGTGGAAGACGGACTTTGGTATATGCTTTGGATGTTTGAATTGAGTGCAATGATGTTTGTGCTTATGTTTTCGGAGACTGAACGATTGAAAAGTGAGATTAGACTTGAACAGGAAAAACAAGAACTTATTTTGAAATTGGAAGAGATTATGAAAATGCAATATGAACTTCGGAGAGGTACTGAGTTGAATGATGAGATTCCGTATGTTATACCAGAAATTCGGTCACCTAGACGACCTGGTGGAAAAAATGTTGACAAATAATAATTTAACGTCATAATTATTTGTCATTATGAAAACACTAGTTAAAGTAATAGCAGCCATCGCCATATTGGGCGGAGGGTTTTTTGCATATCAAACCGTTAACGCCGCCGACATCTCAGGCAACGCAGGAGTATCCTTTTCAGATACCCGCACTTTCCGAGGTGTTAAGCAAGCAGACGATACTCTTGGAGTAAACGTCGGTCTTGGAACTTCTCTTGCAGAGAAGGTATCTTTGGGAGTTTCCCTTGATTCCTTCACCGCACTTGAATCCGGTCAAACTAACGAACTTCGTACAGGACTTGTTCTTGGATACGATGTTTGTGAAAAGGCGTCAGTGAGTTTGGGTTACACCAACTATGATTATCAAAGTCTTACTAGTTTTGATGAACTTAGGTTGGGTGTTTCTGCAAATACTCTTCTGAGTCCAAGCCTTCTGTATGCAACAGATTCTGATAATGATTCTGATGTAACGGAAGTTTCGGTTGGTCATTCTTTCTCCCTCTCGGAGCAGTTTGGTCTTACCCTCGATGGTTCGTTGGGCAATGTTGACGCCGCATCCGACTACACATACCATAGTGTAGGTGCTACGGTTACATCCTCCCTTGGAGGTGCGGATACGTTCGCAGGTGTTGCCCTTGTTGACAATGATAACGCAGGAAGTGATTCCGAAACCGTATTCTCGGTTGGGTTCTCACTTAAGTTCTAACTTAAAAAAACCGAAAGGAGGTGTTTTTACACCAAAGACTTTCCATCCGTGGAAAGTCTTTTTTTTTTTATTTTTTAAAGAATGTTAATTTTTTTTTTCCGAGGGTTGTAGTTATATGAACAATGAAGGACGAAGATTTTGATTTAGAGCTTGATGCGGACGACATGATTGACGAATATGCGTCCGAGGTTAATTTGATACTCACTGTTCTTGGAAAGATTGATAGTGACCTTGCATATTCTGTAGTCACCAATTCAAGTAAATTTGAGGACTTTGATCTCTCCACCGAGGAACTTTCCGAGATAACTGAGCATCTTGGATTTACCGTTGAGAGTGAACACATCGTAGTTGACGTCGCAAAGAAAATGCGTAATAATTCATAGCATGAACATATCAAGGCGGAACGCATTACAAAGTATTGCGGTTGGTGCGTCTGCACTTTTCGGTGGAAACTTAGAAGCAGTTACCAATTCAGTTAGTTCCGCAACAAACGGAAAAATAAAACGAATAGTATTCTTTCTTCAGAATCAGGGATTCGATCCGTATACTGCAATACCAAAAGATTTGAACGAAAATTGTTCACTTGATTCATTTGAGTTTGAAGAACCAATCAAACCACTTGAACCAATCAAGGATCGTCTTCATATTATAAATGGTTTACATGGAAAGCACACAAGTCCGTCACATAGTGCGTTCTTTGGAGCATTGGGTGGATATGCAGGAGGAGATGGAGTTCCACCAAGAGGAGAAACATTTGACCACTTGGTTTCAAAGCATTTACCCGAAACCATTTTGCCACATTTGTGCGTGGGAATGGATTCTTTGTCAAATATGAAGGCAAAACCAACCGTAGCAAATTTATCAGCATCGGGTGCAAGCAAACCAATTTTTATGCAATCAAATCCACAAAATCTTTATCAAATGATTTATGGTGGAATATCCGAGGGTGATGTTCGTAAAAAACACGAAGCACAATCTGAGATGCTTCAACGAATTGAGTTTCTTGCCAAGGAAGGAACAGATGAACTTCCAAGTGTTGATGCAGAACGATATAGTTTGTATACCGATGGATTTAGTGAAATCAATGGACTGCGTGAAAAACTTGCAAGTCAATCCGATCATTTAAAGAAGTTTGCTCCTAAGTATGATGAAAAGTACACGAATCCAGAATATGAAACGGATTGGCACGATTGTATTTTTGACCTTGGATTGTCTGCACTTAAAAGTGGAATCACCAATACGTTGACCATTGGTTCTGGACGTGGGGAAATCTTTGGTTCTTGGAAAGGTCTTGGAGTTGAACAACAAGGTCACAATCTAGGTCATATGAAACAACCAGATAACGACATTTGGATAAAGATTCGTCAGTATAATTGTGAAATGATTGCCAAGATGGTAAGTGAGTTGGAGATGGTTCCAGAAGGTAATGGAAATATGATGGATAATACTTTGATTGTTTATACAAGCAACAATGCAGATTACCAACATACGTCTGGGAAAAACTGGCCATTTATTCTTGTTGGAAATCCCAACGGAGCATTCAAAACAAATCAGTTTACGCAACTTGACGGAACTCGTCCTATCAATGCGTTGTATACAACAATTCTACATAGCATGGGGATGCAAGCAGACAGATTCAATATGAGCAATTCACTTGCAAAGAGATTTGACTCTGGGTTGGGTCCAATTGAAAGTCTTCTCGCATAACATATTGACGTTTGTTTAAAAATCTGTGATAATTCAATCATGGAAAAAACATTAATTATTATCAAACCAGATGCAGTTGAAAAAAAGTGTGTCGGTGAAATCATAAGTATTTTTGAAAACTGCGAACTTGACATCATTCAAACTGAAATGATGGCATTGTCAGATGAAATGTTGAACGACCATTATTCTCATTTGACCGACAAACCATTTTTTCCTGAGATTGTGGAGTTTATGCAAAGTTTGCCTGTAATTGTAATGACGTTACAGGGGCATAGTGCAGTAGAACGAGTACGTGATATCGTAGGAGTTACTGACCCAGCAGAGGCAGATCCAGATACCATTCGTAATCAATTTGGAACTGATGTAATGAAGAACGTGGTTCACGCATCCGACTCTGTTGAAAATGCAGAAGCAGAAATTGAACGATTCTTTGGTTAAATCCCGAAGGCCGAGTGGCGGAATTGGTAGACGCTGCGGACTTAAAATCCGTTTTCTGTAAAGAAGTGCGGGTTCAAGTCCCGCCTCGGCCACCACTTTTATCGTTTGGAAGTTTTCTTTTCAAACGCAGTTTTGTAGGGTTCCCAGTTTTTGAATACATCCCACCTAAGTTTTTTTATCTCACTCGCATCTTTAATTTGTTCAATGCTCTTTGGGTCGACATTTGTTAAACTTTTCCAATTTGCTTCCCATGCTTTCTTTTTACGTGGGTCTAATAAAAAATGACCTCCTGGTATATTAACAACAACTGCACCTCTGCTGACTGTGACTTTTTTGGTTTGTTGTTTGCTTATTTGAGAGTTTCCGTAGTATTGGTTTGTTTTGTCCCAGTCCCCAGTTAATATTTCTGCACTAAATGGTTTTAATACACGATAGTACCACCTAGATGGTCCAGGTTGCATTACCCAGTCCTTTGGTCTGAACGGAGTGGATGCTTCAGTTAACAAATCCTTTAACTTAATCATAGTATATATAAGTATATGGGTATGTAGGAACTTCCGCAAAAAACATTGACAAACTGGGAACGTTATATTATAGTGTACGGACAATGGGAAAGGGCATTACACTGAAATCCGGAGACAAAAGTGTGGAAATCACCAAGGATGGTGACGAATATAAGTTGACCGTTACGACTCATAGTTTACTTGAAATCATGGCCAGAATCGTCAACCCACCACGATATGCAAGTGAGTCAATCACACTTAGTCAGGAACAAATTGAGCAACTTGCTACGCACTTGAATAATCAACATACAAGTAGTTTCCCTCGGGGTAACATAGACTTCGGTACAAGCATGGAATAACGAATTACCACTTGGTAAGGGTTACATCTTTTAATTACCTTGGGATAATACATGGTTTGTGCTATAGTGTGTTTATGTGTTACGAAGATTGCGAAGAAGAATACGACCACTATGAACAACATGACCCTCTACATTCGGAGGCTCACACCAACTATTATAGGTTGCGTGAGGATGCCGACTCAAGTGCAAACAGAATTGTCGTAAAATATCCGTTGCCAATAGATGAATTGAACTGCTCATCTTGGGACGAGGATGAGAAACATCCGTTTTATGGAGTGGATTGGCAACGAACTTATTATCGGTTTAAATTTCGTGAGGATAAGTTTGAACACCGAAACGTTTATGTCGTAGACGAAGAGGGATACTTGCGTTTTGTAAGAAATGGCAACAACGGTGACAAGGAAACTCCCGAAGAAGCAGACAAAGAAGAAGGATGGTATGTAGTCAACGACCACGAACAATTCCGTTCTTTCAGGAATCAAATCGGGGATGGTGAGGATGACTTTTACACTGGTTGCATTACCATAAATCGTTATTTTGAGTGTGACAAAGAACAGGGTCAGCACGACATACGAATTGAGTTTGATTTGACCTTCAAGGATGGGAAGGTAATTAACATACATCAAAATACCAAGTATATCTGCAATATTGCCCGACACAAAATAAAAGAGTATCGTCTTGACTGGAAAACGTGGGAAGAATCCGACAAATACAAAGCATTGGAAAAATACTATTGGCATCCTCTTGATATGATTGAGCAGAAGTCACACAATGCAGTAGAAAAAGTATCTACATTCTTTAATAAAATAATCAACCGAGTATGTGGGTGGTGTCGTTTTCAAAAATCAAGATATCCTGAAAGATATTAAAATATTCCTTGACTTTCTATAAAAAGTCTGTCATATTATTAAACAATGAAGACTAATAAAGAAATGTTTGAAGAATTAACTTTTACTCCGCATCGTGGTTCACACAACAGTGTGGCTGCGAGAAAGAACTTTGACAACGGCCACGTGATTTCAGTTGTTTCGGGTGATGGTCTATATGGTGACATAGATGATTCCGACTTCTATAACTCAACGTTTGAGGTTGCGGTGTTTGATACCAAAGGAGACTTTGTTCGTTTAACTCCGCATGATGACGTTATTGGACATCAGACGTTGGACGAAGTATCGCAGATAATGGTTAAGTTGCAAAATGATCCTGATTCTCTGCGGGTAGATGAGTGTTCCTATAATTGATTCCAGTAAATGGAAATCGTGTGCAAGTTGGTCTGAAAATCTGACCGACAACACAAAGTATTTGCAATACAATAAACGGGGAGAACCAGTTTGGAAACCTTCGTTTAATCCATTTGCAAATAGTCTTCCCTCGTATGAGTTTGATTTCTCAGACGATGCCACCTTTGATTATATAAGTGGACAAGACCCGTGGGGCAGACCGTTCGTTAAAAGTATTTTTTATTTTCAAGACAACCAAACCAAACCCCAAAGAACGGCTCTGTGGAGAGTGCAATGTGGTACGGGTGTAAAAAGTTATTTGGAGCAAGCATATAATAAATCAAGAGTATACAAAAAGTTCAAGTTACTCGGATTTACATCAATCAACAAAGAAGTGGTACGACTTAGAATCAATAATATAACAAGTGATTCGTTGGATAACAGAGCAGTTAAGTTTCAAAGAACTGATAATTTTTTAGAATGGAAACCTGCAAATTATGTGGACAAAGATGTTGATGATAAACGACCTGTGCCGATGTGGATTGTATGAACTTGACGAATACTGATACACTTGGTATTATATTATATAAATTATATTTACTGAACCAAAGGAAACTATATGAATCTTAAACCAAATCATTTTGATTTTTGGATTGAAAACAATCTTAACGTCTTGCTTAAAGGAAAGCATGGTGTGGGTAAAACTGCAATGGTGGTTGATGCGTTTGAACGCAAGAACTTGAAGTACAAGTATTTTAGTGCTTCGACAATGGACCCGTGGGTAGACTTTATTGGAGTACCCAAGGAAAAAACAGATGAAAGTGGGAACTCTTATTTGGATTTGGTTCGTCCACAAGAATTTCAAGATGACGAAGTTGAAGCAATTTTTATGGATGAATTCTCAAGAGCACATAAGAAGGTGCGTAATGCAGTAATGGAACTCATTCAGTTTAAGAGTATCAATGGTAGAAAGTTCAAGAACTTGAAGATAGTATGGGCTGCAATTAACCCAGACGATGATGACGATTTTAATTACGATGTAGATGCACTTGACCCTGCTCAAGAGGATAGGTTTCATGTTCAGGTTGAAGTTCCGTATAAACCGGACATTGCTTGGTTCAGACAGGAGTTTGGAAATGAACTTGCCAACTCTGCGGTATCGTGGTGGAACGAACTTCCTCCCAAGGTTCAAAACCAAGTTACTCCACGAAGACTTGAATATGCCCTCACTATTTATGGTGCAAAGGGAAATCTTCGTCATGTATTACCTGGTTCAAGTAACGTATCCAAGTTGATGCGAGTTTTGTCGGATGGTCCCATACAAGAAAAATTGGTCGCACTTACATCAAACAGGGAACTTGCAAATGCAAGAAACTTTATTAAGGTTGAAAACAATTATCGTGATGGACTTCCTTATATTATTAAAGACAAAAAACTTCGTGAGTTTTTTGTTCCATTGTTCGGGAAGGAAAAGTTGTCAAATCTTATGGCAACTGAAACCGAGGTATATAAACTTGCAGTTGAAAAAATTGAAAACAAGGATAAAAAATTCACGGAAATTGCAAAGGAAATTGTAAGTGCAAACCAAAATAAGAAACTTACTAAACGACTTACGAAAGACTTACATCACATTATAAACGTAGTTGATATGAGTGAACTAAAAGTTGCACCACAAAGTGCCGTAGGGAATACTGCGTCTGATAATGCTACGTTTAAAAGGATTCTAAAGGGATTGATGGCACGTCCATCAACTACAACTGCACATAGAAAAGAACTTATGAGTGATTTGATAGGTAACATCCCCGCAAAGGGATTAAAAAAACAAACTGCATTACAAGCAGTTACATTGATTGATTCAGTTGCAGAACGTTCGCATTCTTATACAATTGCTTCCCCTGAAACTGTGGGAGCAATGAATAATTGTATTCATGCGGTATGTCGTGAGGATAAGATTGGGTGGGACATATTCGTCAAGAAATACGGTGCGTCCATATCCAATTTTCTTCAGAAAATGAAAGATGCCAATCGTGAGAAAAAGATTTATCAACCTGGAAGATATGGAGATTCCGAGATGAAGGTTATGGATGGACTGTTTGCAAACTTGGTAACACCTGATGATGGTTTGGTTGAGATGCCACCACCCCCACCACATACCGCATTGCCAACAGTACCAACAGACGGGTGCGTAAGAACACCAGATGGTGCGATCACGGGTGATTGGAACGGATGAGTATACGAAAACTTTCTTCTTCCGAGTTTGAAGAAATTGCGTTTAAGTTGGAAGCGCACCACTCAATTTTCTACAAGTTGTGGGAAATGGGGGAAATGGTTTTTGATGATAGCATTCCAACTGCGTGTGTAAAATTTGACCGGGCAGGTAATTATGTTTCGTTTCATTTTAATCCCGAGTTCTGGGAGCAAAAAACTTCATACGAACGATTGTTTATCATTTGCCATGAATGTTTGCACGTTTGGTTGAATCACGGACTTCGCACGAAAAACGCAGAGTTCCCACAGATGGTAAATACTGCATTGGATGTGGTGATTAATCATATGTTGGTTGATAGTTTTGGATTCCAACGACACAAGATTGCAGATTTTAAGGAGTTGTGTTGGATAGATACGATATTCGATGAGAAAGATGGAGATATAGAACCTGAACAAACATTTGAATATTATTACAACAAAATTATCGAGAGTCCAAATACCAAGTTTGTTGATTGCAAGTTGGTTGATTCTCACGATTATTTGGGTGACGTAGATTTTGATAAAATCGTGGACAAACTTGGTGAAGGTTTGTCTGAACAGGAAAGAAAGGAGATTGCCAAGACGATAGACAAACATCGTGAAAGAACACCTTCCTTTGGTCGTGGAGATATGGCAATGTCCGAGTGGGAATCCATGTCGGTCCCCGATACCATTAAAAAGAAAAAATCATGGTTTGAACTTATTAAAAGATGGGCAACTGACAAAGGAAGAGCAGAAGCAGACGCAGACCAATGGGTGCGAAAAAATCGTAGACTTGCATTTCTTGAAAGTGATTCTGGAAGTCAACTTATGCTTCCATCTGATAATGAAGATTATGCATACGACACGGATAAAGTGGAAATGTGGTTGTATTTGGATGTAAGTGGTTCATGCTACAATCTCAGAAACGATTTCTTTTGTGCTTCATTGACAATTCCCCAAGATAGAATCAAAATGCGTACGTTTTGCTTTGATACTAAAGTAACCGAGGTTGACTTGAAGGATAGGAAACTGATAAGTGGTGGTGGGACTTCGTTTTCAATCATTGCCAGACATATTCAAAAGGAATTGAAACCCGGTAGAAAGCATCCTGTGATTTTTGTTTTTACGGACGGATATGGAGACTCTGTCCGTGTCACCGAACCTAAAAAGTGGCACTGGTTTATAGATGGCAGTTGGGGCATGAATCACGTGAAAAATTTGACTGACAAGAAATGTAACTTTTATCCTATGGAAGATTTTAAGTAGGATTGACAAAACAATAAACACACTATATAGTAAAAACATGATTAAAGTAAAAGTAAGAGAAGGTGAACCCATTGATAGGGCATTGAAACGACTTAAGAAGAAACTAAAAGACGAGGCGGTACTAGACTCAGTTCGTCAACGCAGATATTTTGTACCTAAGTCTGAAAAGAGAAAAAAGCAGAAGCAAAACGCATATTATAAGCAACTGATGCGTGAGTGGAAAGAGTCGTCTAGGTAAAAATGCAATTACATTGCGAAATAACAAATGCCGAAAGACGTGCAGTCGTACGTCATCTAACGACCAATCATAAACTCGCAGGGAAGTATCTTGAAAAACTACTGAGTAAGTACGAGATACGAACATCAAACCTTCAACGAGAAATAACAAGTTTGAAGATGGAACTTGATGATAGGGAGATTGCTATTAGATTATTTTTTGATGGTAAATTGACAGAGCAACAACTTAAAGAATTGATAGACTATGAATGATATGGTGGAACTTGATACATTTAGAGAATTGTTGGAGCAGGTTGACTCCTATTCAAAGATAATTGAAATCGCAATGGAGATTGATGAATCATTGCCGTGTTATTCGGAAAATTCTAGAGATACTTCTGAAATTTATAATTCATATGGAGCAGTAATACATAGACTTAGAAACTCCACTGATGAGGAATGTGAGTTTGACGCATCCATCCTACTGGAGATTGCAGTTGATGACTTTGACGATGAGTCTCCTGAGTATATAAGTGTGTGTTTGTCAAATAACAATTACTCCGATACTATTGTAATCCAACCCGAGATGAACTTTGATGACTATCGTAAATATAAGACTTTCGGGATGGACTTTGTTCCGTGGCCACAATTACTGAACAAAACTATAAAAATTACGAAAGATGTAACTAAGTTGGTCCCGACTGGATATTCTCTTGAGGAGTTTGCATTGGGTCATATTTTATGGGAGATGACATTTTATGGATTTAGTGAGGAAGAGGTTACCGGTACATCGGAACATATTGAAAAGTTGGCCAGTGGTGTGGATTTGAGTTCTGTAATTGAAGGTGACGGTGATAGATGAATTCCAGGGCAAAGGCAATCTTTGAGGAATATTGCAAGTCGGTACAAGTGCATGAGCATCCGACGCACACCGTTGAAGTTGTGGTGTCTGGTAAGTATTTTACTGAGTTATATTCACGGGTCATGGAGTGTGGATATACGTGCTACTCAATAATAACATCATCGGAAAGTGATGCTCATGTTGCAATGTTTTCGATTTCAAGTATGTATGATATTGGTAGTTTGTATGATGACATCTATGATGATGACGGTGAAGATGAATCGGCAGATTGGTGGAAGCATACAAATTGAATAAAAATTCTTGACCTTCGTGAATAGTCTGTATAATATTGGACTATCTTAATAATTAAACTATATGAAAATAGCAAAGTATTTTACTGCCCCTTGGTGTGGACCATGCAAAATGTTTAAACCAGTGGTACATGAAGTGATTGCCGAGGGCAACGCAATTGAGGAAATTAATGTAGACGATAATCAGGAAATCGCAGAAAAATATGGAATAATGTCAGTTCCTGTTATTTTGATTCTTGAACTTGATGAAACTGCAATGACCGAAACCGTAGTTGATGCGGTATATGGTGTTGTCTCCAAGGACGAACTTCTTCGTGCGTTGAATGGGTGATGTGTTTGAAAAACTCGGTTGTTACGCAAAAAAAGTTATCATTGATAAAGTTGATGACGATACACTAGAAATTTGCGTGGAAGATGAGATAGGTGACGAACATAATTTGAAAGTTGGTGTTGTGGTCGAAACTTGTCAAAATGTTGATACATTCGGTGACAAGGAAGGGTACACAACGGATGTCCCATCACTGGGAATAGATTATTCTGTGAAGAAAACCGACAAGTTAAATTCAACAGACATTTCAATGAAATGGAATCATAGCAACAAACCATCGGTATTTGAGGTTAGAAACAAAGATGAAGTCGCATTTTCAGGAACATATTCTGATGCGATGGAATGGGTTGGAAAGAATGTTATAGAATGCAGTCAACCAGTTGTAGTAAAAAAGTCCCAGCAATAGATACGAGAGCAAGGGCAATCTTTTGTTGTATTTGGTTTGGTACAGTGCCGTGGAGATTGTACGAGAAGAAGAAGCATTATCGTAGAAGTTATTTGCTCCATCTAAAACTCAATTGGGGAATGACGTGGGTGTGGTTGACATCGTGGGAAGTTGATACAGAGGAGATTGAATTTGAACAAGAAGTCAATCCATCTTGGAAACACGTGTTTAAAAATATGTTCGGTGGATTAAGATAATTTGACATTTTTGTTTAATTGGGGTACTATATATTTTTATGACAGACGAAGAACGAGCAGAACACATTAAAAATGTGATTGAGCATAAATTGACAGAACTTTCCGAGTATTGCGACTCGGTTCAGATTCTTGCTTCGTGGAACGGAATGGACACACCTGAAAATACTCATTCGGCATTTCGAGGATTTGGAAATTGGTATGCAAGAGTGGGTATGGTTAATCGGTTTGTTGAAGAAGAACACGCAAAAATTCAAAATCAAGTCTGGGACGAATCTGACGATTGTGGTGGTTAGTTGATATTTATAGGTGCGTGAAGTGCGTATCAATTATATTAATGTCGTTATGTTTAAGTGGATGTGGGTTGTTTCATAAACCAACCGCAAAAGAAGAGGTATGGTCCAAAATGGGAATCGATTCTCTACACTTTCAATCATGTGGACCACAATCGTTAAGTGAAATGCACGAACACTTTGGTGAAGAAGTTACGATGCAAATGGTGTCAATCAATTTACAGGAAAATCGTGCCGTAAATGTGTTTAAACTTTTGGGTCTGATAGAAACTGAGTTTAGACGAATAACATGTCCACCTGAACTACGTGCATATTTGAAACGCAACGGGTTTGAGTACGAACGAGTTGAATATGCGGATTTACAAGACGGTGATTTTGCGATTGTGTTGTTGAAGGGGTACGATGACTTGCATGAATGGCACTGGGCAACTTGGCCAAACGATTCCGACAAAATTCCAACATTTTTTAAGAACTATACCCGAATCATAACTGCATATAGAATTTATAGAAATTGATTTATTCATTGACAAATCCTACCCTTGATTATATTATAGTATTTTAACTATAACAATAATAAGGAGATTGATTATGAATATTGATGATTGGTTTGGTTTTTTCTGGGGTATGCTCGGATTTATGTTTGGAGTAATTTTTGTAAATGCTCTCGCAACTTCAAAATTCGATGAGTTTCGTCACGATGCAGTTGAACGTGGAGTTGCAGAATACAATTCCGAAACGGGAGATTGGCAATGGAAAGAAACATTACAAAAGGACTAGTTCTGATGATGGTTGCGTGGGTGTCTGGTTGCATGACAACCAACACCCCAAACCCAGAAGATACCAAGTTATATAAAACATGGTCAAACGTATTTTTGGTTGAAATGGGCAATGCAATTGCCAACCATGATTTTGAAGCATTTGTATTTTATATGTCGGAATACGAGGAATCACTGGAAGAGGAAAACAAACGTTCCATGCAATTTCTAAAGGAAGGTGATGATATTACTCGGTTTGGTGATCCAGACCACCAATATTATCTAAGAGCAACGATGAATATGTGCTCGGAAGAATATCAACTGGCCTATTTCTATTTAACTCGTTACATGGATGTGTTGGAAAATAGATTTTTGTACAATCAGGATTGGAAACCAATTCCAGATTTTGCAAAGTAAATATTTGACTCCATTGCATCTATCATCTATTATTATGGATAAATGGATGATACGAAAATATTGGAACGAACTTATGTTAATATGAAGCAGATTGATAAGTTCTTTTCTGGGTCCGAGTATCAATGCTTGATTGATATATCGATTGTTGGTCCGACTGATCAAAAGAAAACTGCGGAAGTGATATTGAATCAACTTAATTTGATAGATTCTTCACTTGATTTTTTCACAAAGAAACGAGAGTGGAGACGATGTTACACCGAATCTGTTAAGTTAGTTTCCATTTTGAGAGATTTCATTGATGATAAATATAAACCAGTATAGGGGGTAAAAAAATATGTTAACACCTAGATTAACCAAAACAGTAAAGTTTGATACTTGGAACGATACGTCTGGACTTAGCATTGCAGTTGATGCAATTGACAAAGCAATTCGTGAGTTACCACATATCAATAGTTCGCAACTAAAAACAGGATATCATTACGACCCAGATGGAAGTGTTGATCCGTATGACGAACATGAAGAAGTCGCAGAATATATGCGGAATCTATTTGAAGTAAAAAATAAACTAGAAAGTGTACTAAAGGAAAACTAAAATGGCAAGACAACGATACTACGGAGAAAAGTTCAAACCTACCAAGGGTGCGTTTGGAAATAAAAGCAAATATCAAAAGAGTTTGGAACGACAAGCAGAACTTAGAAAGCAAATTGCTGAATTTGAAGAAAACCAAAAACAAAAGCAAGAAGAAGCAGACAAAGCAAGTGCAGAAACTTCCGAAACGAAACCTGCGGTGAAGAAAAAAGCAACTAAGAAGACAAAGACGGAGAATGTCAGTAATCCAACTGAGTAAAGATCAGCAAGAGGCATTTGACGATATTTCTGAGTGGTATGTATATCACCAGGGGTCTGTACCTTTCTTGACACTGGGAGGATATGCGGGTACGGGTAAGACAACATTGATGTCATATCTGTATAATAAGTTTAACCGAAGTACAATCGCATATTGTGCATATACAGGTAAGGCCGCAAGTGTATTGCGTGAAAAACTTAATAAGCAGGACGCAAGCATTGATATGAATTGCTCGGTGTCCACAATTCATTCGTTAATCTATAAACCAAAACTGGACGCACATGGTCGTGTGGTGGGTTGGAACAAAAAATCAAACATTGATGCAGATTTGGTTGTGGTTGACGAAGCAAGTATGTTGGGTAAGTCGGTACATGATGATTTACTCAGCTATGGTGTTCCGATTTTATATGTAGGGGATCACGGACAGTTACCACCTATTAATGAAAGTTTTAATTTGATGCAGGACCCCATGTTGCGTCTGGAGACCCCACATCGGTTTTCCGAAAATTCTCCGTTGATTAAGTTAAGTATGCTTGCCCGTATTGAGGGGAAAGTACCATATGGAGAATTTGGTGGTGATGTGAGAAAATTACCGAAGTCTGAAATTTCAACGCAAAATGGACATATTGATAAGTTTGTAAAGAGTACTGCAATGTTGGATGGTTCATCTGTCGTGATATGTGGATTTAATAAAACTAGAATAGGATTGAATGCGAAAATCCGTGATCACAACGAGTTTATTGAATTTACTCCTATGGTTGGTGACCGTGTGATTTGTTTGAAAAACAACAAACAAGCAAATATTCCGTTATATAATGGTGCACATGGCACCGTTAGGCATATAAGTAAATTGAGAAATATGGAGTTTGCAAATGCAGTTGTTGATATGGACGGTCTGCATGAAGATATGTTTCGTGGAAAAATGTCGTATGGGGCATTTGCAAAGGAACGTGTAGATGCATTTTCGATGCCACAATCACAGGAGGTATTTGATTACGGATATGCAATTACTGCACATAAAAGTCAGGGCAGTGAGTTTCAAAGAGTAATGGTGATCGAGGAGGGACGTCATGTGTGGGCAGAAAATTGGAATCGTTGGTTATATACTGCAATAACCAGAAGTCAAAAAGATTTGTTGATTGTCGGTTAAAAATAAAAAATAATTATAATAACGCATACTTATTGATATAATATTATTTTTTTTATTACATTAACCGGGAGAAAAAGCAAATGGCACAACCGTCAAACACAGAGACTCAATCAAATTTCGAGGGAGATAATGAACCTATACAAACAGATAACATCACATATGATATAAGTGAAACTGAAACGGATAATAAGTTGGATGATACTGCACCACCGATAACTGAGTCATCATCAGATGATATTGATATTGATGCAGATCCGGGCAGTCTATTTATTCAGTCAGTGACTTGTGAACCCGAGGGGGACAACCATATACTCACTGTAAAGGTTTCGTTTAATTTCAATGCAAACGATACTAATGGACAAAACAACCACAAGGCAATTGATTTAAAGATTGAACATTTTCATGAAGGTTCGTTTTTAACCTTGGACGAAACTGTCCTTACAGGAAACAGACGGAGGGTAGTCACGGAGTCCTCCGTAGACACCGAGGCATACAGAACGTTTAAGTTTACTGCCATAGGCCCCGTCCAAATTGACAGAATTCGAGCATTGGCATTTCCACGGACAACCTCGTCGGGACATTGGAGTGTTGCTCAAGGCCTTGGCCTGACGTACATACACGAATCACCGATTCTGTGTCCAATGGAGGAGGCGGGTGAAACAGATTCTTATGGAGATCTAACCAGCAGTCAGAGTCAAACTCAAGAGGTCACTGAACCTAGACCATCTGCGACAGATCCTGTGTATCCAGAACCGACATTATCGGAGGGTGATACACTACCTCCTGTACAAACCACGACCACAAGTACGGATTATTATCCGGAACAACCTATATCTGCAACGGAATCGGAAAATATTGATGTACCGACAGATGGAAGTTTCCTGGATATTAATTGCGGAGATTTAGACGCAGTCGGTGCGGGAATGTGTTGCACCTCACCAACCCAAACAAATAATGCAGTTGTGTTTGAAGTTCCATCGACCACATGGAAATCTGCCAAACGATATTTCCCACAGGCAATGTCTGAAGACTTGACGTCGTGTGATTTAAAACCACCCGTTGAAAGTGGTGACAGTTGTACCTCGTATCATATCAAGGAGAGGATGTCAATGTACTATCATAATCACATTCCAGGATGGTTTTTTCCAACTGGTGTAGATTCCTTGAGTGACATTCGTGCTATTAACGGACCAGACGAGAATGGATATCCTGCATCACCTAAAGAGTTTCCGGTTAAATATGATAACGTGGACTATAATGCAGATGTATTCAACGATCTCGAAAAATTTATTGAAGGTCATGTTGAACCTAATAAAACTGGAGGTGAGGTCATTACCTTCACGTGTGATGTCACGGGTGAAAGAACCAATACACCTCCGGGTGCGGTGGGTTGGCATAAACGAGATGCTACGGACGGATTGACTTATTTCGGTGACGGACTTGCAAAAAAAGAACCAATTTCGGACGGATTGGACTTGTCAACAGATCCAACGAAGAAATACTTCGCACCAAAATACAACAGTGAATGGTCAAACTACGAATATACTGGAAGTCTGACAGATAATAAAAAAGGAGTGCGTGTGATTGAGGGTGCATGGGATAAGTCAACTGCGTATTATACAACCGCAGCTGGGGGAACATACCTCGCACCAATGACATACAAACCGATATTTGATAGAGAATTTTATCAAGTCAAAATGAATATCGTTGAGAACTGGAAAACTTCGGATGGCCACATTTGGAATGTGGACCGATTGGCTGCTTTCGGTTTTGAATATATCAAACCCCATCCTGAATCAGGCAACCTAATCGGCAATTACTCGAACAAGACCCCGTATTTTGGTGGGGGTAGGCATGGGAATGCGTTTAGACAATCGGGTTCTACATATATGTATGTGAGTGACGATGGTAAAATTGCATTGATGTATTCGGTCACCGCAGGATGGCAATTTGTTGATACACTGGATGGATATCCAATCACCGTATTGCTTCCAGAAGAGTATGATCTCCCACAAGCATCTGGTATGAGTTGGCAAGGACCTCGTTCCGGTGAGCATGAGAATGGTAGATTGAATATTTCATACCACACCGGCAATATAATTGATGCGGGAGACGGAGTAGAACTGGAACTATCTGCGAATGAAGAAGAGCCATGGATGGCAAACTTGAATGTTCAATTAACCAATTCGGAGTCATCGTCTACATCAACTGGAAAATATAACAAAAATGAATTGATATTCGAATTTGTGCAAAATTCACTGTTTCAGGTCACAAACAACACGTCGGGTGACTCGGTGATATGGAATCTTTCGGGTGATTTTCCAGAAATTGGTAGACACAAGGAGTTGCTATTTAGGGCAGAGTCTGGTAACAACTATATTGTTAATATTGTATTTTCCGCAATCGAAGTTTCTGAGGATACTTCGGGGGATGCGTCAATACAATCCACAGGGAGCAATGGGGCCCATGTCGGGATGTCGAGAACTACTAGTGCGACATCTCTCCGTGAAGACCCTCATGTTTCAACTTTCTTTGGTGAAGATTATAATATGTAATTTTCCTGTTTGGTTGATATGAATATAATGGGGAGCATTTCTAACGAAATGCTCCCTTTTTTCTTGCGTTTATGTGGTTGAGTGTGTTAATATACACAAGTGATTAAAGTTAATTTTGATGCGTTGGGTTCACTTGTAGATGTCGATGACATTGACTTGGACTATCATAGAAAAATAGACTCGGACTATGATGGTGATTTTGAAAATGAGGAAACTATTGATGTAATATTCAAATATTATAGAAAACGTGGATTTCCGTACTATGAATACTCTGAGTATGAGAAATTGACGGAAATGAGAAAATTGCGAAAATTGTCGTGTGAAGAGTATATATCAGATGGAATAGTTCGTCAGACAATGCATGGACTTGGACTTGCCTGGAGTTATTTTCCACATAGTTGGGGAGTTCGGTGTAATGATAAAAAGAGTCCAATGGATGCTTTTATGGATGATGAATCTTTTAAGAAGGTTATACGAAAGTGTTTGATGTTCCGTGCGAAATATGATGGAAAGTTGATTAGTGATATGTATATTCGTAAAATTCTTAAGATAGCAACGGGTGTACAAGGAGTCAGCAACTTTCGTCCTACGGCTGCGGCCGCAATTTATGAAAAATTTGGAGGAGACGGTGTGGTGTGGGATATGAGTTGCGGTTGGGGTGGTAGACTTATTGGTGCAATGATGAGCCGTCGCATTAAAAAATATATTGGAACGGACCCATCCACACTTACATATAATGGTTTGTGTAGAATGCGAGACGATTTCAGCTACCTTGGCAAAGAGGTTGAATTACATTGTATGGGGAGTGAGACATATTTACCACAACCCAACACACTGGATTTGTGCTTTACAAGTCCACCATATTTTGACACGGAACGATATAGTTCAGAGGAAACTCAGAGTTATAAAAAATTTCCGTCATATGAAAGTTGGTTGAGTGGTTTTTGGAAACAGACTATGCAGAATTGTCTGCATGGACTCAAGCAAGGTGGATATATGTTGTTAAATGTTGCGGATGTTGGAAAGTATAAATTGGAAACTGAAACTCAGCAACTGGCAACCGAACTTGGATTTGAGCAAGAGGGGGATCTGAATCTTGCACTAAGTGCGTTAAACTCCGGAGGATTTAAGTATGAACCCGTGTTTGTTTTTAAAAAAACTAGGAAATAACCGAACCTGATGAATATGTATTGTGTAATATGAGTACTGACGATGAAGTGGAAAATCCGTTCCCCACACAGGAGCAGAGGGTTGATAAAATCAAGAAGGTTCAAATTATAAAACCTGGGGAAATTGACGAAGGAAAAAAGAAACCATTATCAGTTAGGGTTGAACGATTTTTTGATAGACATAATCATAAGATGGAGTTTTTAAGAACCGTGTTCGGTTTAACTACGATTGCCTTGCAGGTAGTGATTTTGGCAAAAATATTTGGTTTTATGTAGAACAATGGTGTTGCCGAGTATGTATTCTCCTGCATCATACTATACAACGAAACGTAGTATGAGGAAGTCTAAGAATAAAGCAAAAAAGAAACTTAATGAGTTTGAGACGTTTGAGACAAATCAACCGATTATGCCTGATTATACATGTCCACACATTGATGATGTAATTGACTGGTCACATAAGATTATTGATAAAATGGAAGATATTCGTAAGATGAATACTCAACTTAGGGAAAATGCAGAATATTGGAGAGATTCATGTGAGGAAATGCAGGATAAGTTGGATGATATGCGTATGTGGAAGCAAAATCTACAAAATATGTTACAGGAAGACATTTAATAAACAAATACTTTTTAAAAGAATTTGTTGCAAAATATATATTTATTAGTATAAATCATGGCCAATAGAAAAACTTTTAACGATTTTAGAGAAGATAAACCCCATTCTGGGGATTATGTGATTGGATTCTCCGAACCTGTTCCAGGAGGTGAACGAAGATTCCGACTTGCGGACTTGAAGGGATTTATTCATCCATCGGAAGTGGTGGATGTAACCGGTGCGGTTGAATTTTCATCTGATGATATTATAAATGGAAAAATTTATCATGTGGCCAATGGTGAAGAAACAACGCAAAATCAAATTGATGTATCTCTACCACTCAACCCAGAACACCTCATGGAATTTGTGGTGGTGAATACAACTGATAACATACCGGTTAATATAACTACCAGGGCAGGAACACCTCTACAAGCAAGAGGAACTATATTGAGAAGAAAGTTTGATACTGCGGTTATATATTGGGATGGTAACGCATGGCACGGATATGGAGATTTGGTGGCAAACGGTGGTGCAACTATAAAAAACATAACCAGTACACATCAATTTGATTCGTCTGATGTGGATGCACTGCTCCATGTAAATGCTTCTTCGGATGTGGATATTGTTCTTCCGAACCCAGTGGGGTTGTTGTCAGGAACGCAATTTTATGTATATAATATGTCAGACTCTGCTAAAGTTACATTAAAATCAACTGATTCCGAGATATCTGCAAGGTCAAATGTATTGCGTAGAAAATATGATGATGCAGTTGTATATACTGATGGTGTGAAGTGGTTTGCGACAGGTGATTTGTCGTAAAATAAAACTAATTTGAAAAAAAATCAAAAAAACTTTGTCAAAACGCTTGACGAATGGAAAATAATTTAATATATTATATTCCATGATTAATAAAGGCATATACCGCAAACCAAAACTTAATATGAAAATAGCAAGAAATGGTTCGTCAACGGAAATGAACATGATAACGTGCCTTGTTGATTTTAATCATAAATGGTTATGACAAGTTGACGAACGAAATATCAGAAAGGTGCATTCAGCAATTAATTTATCTACCGAACTATAAGATCAAAAACGCACCTTGACCCTTTTATTAAAAATTAAACATTGAAAATTAAACAACTTAAAGATTAGGAATTGCATTATGGAAAACGAAATTATTTTACCCGAAGGTTACGACAACGCAGACATCAACTTGGTGGACGAACTTGAAAAGTCAACGAATGTTGCTTATACTGCTAATGGTGCAATTTCTAATCGCACGTCACTTGATGCGTTGTTGGATTTCTTCGCACAGGGTGGTGCAATGCGATACAATTCCGAAAGTGAAGTTTTTGAGTTGTTTCAAAAGGCATTTATTCAAGATAATCTTCTTGCACTAAAGTGCCTTTTTTACTTCCGTGATATTCGTGGAGGTCAAGGAGAACGACGCCTTCTTCGTGTAGTTCTCAAGAAACTTGCCAAGCAACATCCTGAGTTGGTTGTTAAGAACCTTGAGAATGTGGTCAAGTATGGTCGTTGGGACGATTTGTTTTGTCTTGAAGGGACATCCCCGTGGTTTCAGGCATCCAAGTTTATCCAAACCCAGTTTAACAAGGATGTTGCATCACTCGCGAGTGGTGAAGAATCGGTTTCTTTGCTTGGCAAATGGATGCCAAGTGTGAATGCTTCTTCAGCAACCACTAAGAAACTTGGTAAGTATTTCGCACGATTTTTCGGAATGCAACATTCCGAGTATCGTAAAACTCTTTCAAAACTTCGGACTGCAATTGATGTTGTGGAAAAGAAGATGACCACCAAGCAGTGGGATAAGATTAACTACGAACGTGTTCCTGGAAAAGCAGGACTCAAGTATCGTGGTGCGTTTTCTCGCAATGACACCGAACGATACGGAAAGTATCTTGAGGACGTGGCAAGTGGTAAGAAGACCATCAAGACTCAAACTCTATATCCCTACGATATCGTGGGTAAGTTCATTGGTGATTACGGTACCAAGAACAACCACTCCCCCGCAGATGTGGCCGCATTGGATGCAATGTGGAAGAATCTTCCCAACTATCTTGCGGACAAACCTCATCGTGGTTTGGTCGTGTGCGATACGAGTGGAAGTATGTACGGAGCATATGGTTCAGTTGCTCCTATTGAAGTTTCAGTTTCCTTGGCAATGTATATTGCTGAACGAAACGATGACCCGACTTTCGGAAATGCGTTTCTTACGTTTTCTCAATGTCCACAACTTCAACGAATTGTCGATGGCAATATCTACGAAAAGGTTTCGGCACTTAGTAATGCCGATTGGGGATATAACACAAATCTTCAAAATGTTTTCAACGTGATTCTTCAAACTGCAAAGAACAAGAATCTCGGAAACGACAATCTGCCGGAAAAATTATATATCGTTAGTGATATGCAGTTTGATGAGGCGTGTGCAAGCAACGAAGATTCCAACTACACCACAATCAAAAAGAAGTTTGAGGCAGAAGGTTTCAAATGCCCCGAACTTATCTTTTGGAACGTCAATGCGTGTGGTACTCAAGTACCTGTTACCGTTAATGACGAGGGTGTGTGCATGGTGAGTGGTTGCTCCCCTGCGATTCTTACTGCGGTTCTTAGTGGTGAGACTGTTGATCCAATTCAAGTTATGCTTGATGCGATTGACATTGACCGATACGCATCGGTTGTTGTTTAAGTCTACGAGGAATATAGTCTGCACATGGGTGGTGCAGACTATATTCAACATAAATGTTATGTGGACTATTCTTGGAATTGCAAGCAAGTTACATAGAATGCTTGCAAAATCCGGTCAACAATCACACAGATAGGCAACCCAACTAAAAAGTAAACCAAAAGGTTTACATCAAATGGATTCCATTCATACATGGCAACTACTAGAATTGGCCATAAAATGAACCATGCATACCTAGCAATACTTGCTAATTTAACTATTGTCGATGTTATTCTCATTTTCTCTCAATTAATATACATATATTAGCATTTTTTTTATAAAAAGTCAAGGGTATTTTTTTTTATTCGTCTTGTGATATTTATTTAGTAATATGAGTGACGAACTTAATGGAGAAACTGAGAATTTGAGTGCTGAAGGACCTAGCGTCACGTCACCACATATCAATTTTAATTTTAACATCGAGGACCATCCCGATCTTGTAACGGCACTGAACGATCAAACGGAACGTGCCAGGAAGATAACACAAGAAGCAAATAACACAAGTGCCAGAATTAAGTCAGAACGTGCAAAGAAACCTATTTTTTCGGAAAAGGAAACTTCCGCACTTGATTATCGTGCAAATTTTAACGATAATGATTTGGACATTTCTACAAAATTTAAAGCAATTCGTTCTACGGGAGATGAGAAAGACCGAATTGCTACCTGTGCGGCCCCTGGAGGTGCAAGAATACTCAATCCCCTTGGAGTCAAGAGTTACAAAATGCTTGGTGGTAGACATTATGATCCTCTTGAAATTCATCTCGGTTGTACATCAATTTCAAATAATGAAGTGTATCGGTTTACCGGAATAAGTAATTCTGTGTATTCCCGTTTTTATTCACATGAAAATATTCTGGGAACAGATTTATTGCAACCTTCTGGTGGCTACGGTAGTAAGGGGGTGCATACGAGTCATATTGTTGACCGAGGTGCATGGTACGGAGGTGAAACTCACCCTGGTAAATTATTAGAAAACAAGCATTTTTTAAATGATGTATTTGGGTTACATGACTGGGATGTGGAAAACGAGAAATTTGTTAAACCAGTACATACTAGTTATTTGGATAGAATCTTGTTTGAATATTCCGATGCGGATTGCGACTCGGGGTACGGAAAATATCAGCAATATGCGTTTATTCCATTGTCACTTACACGCAACTCTCCTGCAAGTGTGGGGCATCCAAATTTTGAACATACCGGTAAGACAAGTGATTGGGAGAGTATAAAATATGCAGGTGCAGGATATGATCACAATAGTAGGAAATTTTTTGCAGGAATGCACTATGACGCATTGAGTTGGAAAGATTTTGTTTATTGGGACGGAATGCGAGGTGGTAAGGGTGGATCTACATCATCCGGTAATATTAAACACCACCACCCGTGGTCATCGGATTTCACTACCGGAGAGGCTGCGAACATGACTTTGCGTGATTTGATATATCACGAAATAGAAGAGGGTCGCAGACGGTGCAACGGTTGCAAATCGGGACTCCCTTGGAATTCTTATATAAAGGAAGTCGTTCATTACACCCAACAAGACGATGCGGGAAATTATACCAACGGATATAATAGTGGTATATTCACGCACCCATGTGATGATAGAAATTTTTATAACTCAGAGTGGGCAGATAAATACTATTCATCGTTTAAGTCTCCTCAAAATGCGGGATATGCTATAAATGGAGAAACTCCGTGGAGAAAGAAGGACCCAGATGATTCTTCATGGGCATCTGACATATATCCTGTCAATATGAAAAGGTCTGCGGCCGGATATGATGCTATATATGGTGGAGCAGGACCCCGTAAGAACGACGTGGTGTATACGCATACATTTGCCGGTGGAAAGCAGGGTAAAGTATTTCGAACGGACAAGACCCAGAAAAAGTTTAATTATGTTACGGTCGAGTACGTGTTTTCAGAATCAATGCAGGCAAATACATCACCCAATCCACTAAGTCGTTATGATGGATTCGGAGTAATATATGAAAAATGTCCAATCGTTGAACGGGATGGTAAGATATACTTGCAGACAAAAAATGCCGTTTGGTGGAAGCAATTCTTCCCGTGGTGGTATTCATCATCTACAATGGGAGGGGACGCATTTCCAGGACTAAATAATCTTCCTCCGGATAACAACTATATAAATTGGGTTAATATATGGGCGGGTGGAGATATGGAGACCTGTGCTATGTGTCAGGAGGACGGTAAGGCAATGTTTGCCAAACTTGAGGCAGCGTTAATCCAAGCAGAGACTCGTAGTGCGGAGGATTGGACCGGACTTGGCCAAAGTTTTGGCCAAGATGTTGATGAAGTTCCTCAACAATCTATTGAGGATTTGAAAAAACTTGCATATGTGGGACATTTAACTGATTCTTTTAAGTTTTTCTCAAGTACGTTTGAAAGTACGGAATCGGATGGCACATATACTCATACGTTCCGAACAAAGAACCCACGTATGTTTGACGGAGGTGATACACTTTCTCTTGGGTATTATTGGTTGAATGAATCCGACCGTGATGAACACGCATACACCAAACATGAGATAAGTTCAGTTACACACCGTGACGGTGAAGAAATTTCTACGGATGCAATAAACAAGTTGTCACAACAAGCAACACCAACCATTGTTAATATTTCAAGTCAAGACCAACAAATTTTGCAACTGAATGCTGGATATACTCAACTAATAATACCTCTTAAAACACATATATCACAATCGTCTACATCCACAACAACATCAACTGATGAGGAACAATCTATTGGTTATGTTGGTGATCTTGAGTTTACACTTTCTGCGGAGTATGATTTTTCACTTGAATATGGATTAATGGTGAATGGTAGATATGTTATACCAACTACATCCGCAACCAACGATATAACATTTTCGGTAAGTTTATCCGATATAAAAAACCAATCACCATGTATTGTTGAAATATACAGTGCGGAGACATATACACGACCATTGACTATTACATATAATGCCGAGGTTTTATATGACGAACGTGGAGATGCAGATTATAAATACAAGTTGACGTCAGATGGTGGGGATATTACTACACCACCTGGACTGATTGAGTTGGACTATGGAGATATTGATGATGTTGTTGGATTTTCATTAAAATTTCCAATACTACATTCAACGATAACGAGGGATTCCACCGAATCAGAACCAGTGGAGACAATATCAAACACAGAAACTGTTACGGATACTGTTGATCTTGGAGTGGATATTTCATATGAAAATGATTATGTGGTGGTGACGCAGTCTGATGTATCCTCTAAGAAATTTACGATTGCAAGAACATCGTGGGGACTTTCGGTTCCAGTTGATCTTGAAAACATTATATTTGAAGTGACAACTGAGTCTGATCCGGTTTCTGGTCAAATTATAATTAAACTTGAAGATGAACGTTCCGAAGATATGGAGTGGTTGGATTCATATTCAAACGGAGAGGAAACTATTCATACTTTTACAACTCAATATCCAGTCAATCCGGTAATACCGGCAATGGATTTTGAGGAAAATACAAAGGTTGTCGTTGGAAGGCAAACACCACTTCAGTCATTTATATCAACACAGAGTAATTTTATAGATTCATCATCGGTATGGACACCATCCGAACCGGAGTCTTCTCAGTCAATGACGGAGAATGATATACAATCATATGTTCAAGAAGAGTCCGAGGAGGGAGACTATCTAGTGTCGGATGATGGTAGTGTACTTACACAAGCATTTTTCGATGATGTGGGTGGTGCAAACTCTGCGAATGAAAAGGTTGGTGCGTTGTTGGCAGAGCAATTTTCAAATTTAATAACTATGCAATATACGATAAATGAGGGTGCGTGGTTATCATCAACGGATACTTTGTTTTATTGGTTGGATATGGTCGGAGGTGTGCTTGATGGCAAGTGGATTGCTCTCAAAGGAGTTACCACTGCCATGAAACTGAGCAAATATGCAGGTAAGGCTGCTCCATATATGAGTAAGATTGGAAAGACATCTACCATGCTTAATGACGCATTTGATTTAGGTGCTGTGGGTAAAGTAACTGGTCGGGCATTGAACTTGTCATCTCATACTCTTGGTCATGGACTTGGTCTTCTTGGAAAGAACCATACCTGGTGGAAAAAATTTACACAATGGTTGATAAAAAATGGGGTAGTTGGTGACAAGGCCTTGACGGCAAAATATGCAAATGCGGCCGTAGATAGTCAAGGAAGGATATATCAGTATCCTGGATTTTTGGAAGGAGTGTGGGATAACTTGGGACTACATAAAATGCCATACGGAAGATCTAAGGTCAGACCGATGGAGGAGATATTGCACGACAATAGGTCTGCAAATAAATTTTTTAAGAGTTTACTGGATGAAACCGACCATGTAAATTCAAGTACAATGAACTCGTCTGCGGGTTCGGCAACGGCAGATGCAACGGGTAAAGTACCGGATGGTGCAAAGAATACGATAAACAATTTCTTTGATGATTTGATGGATCGTATGGGTGATAGAATACTCAAAGAAGCAGACCCACACGACTTATTAAAAACATTTGATGACGGAACATATTGGAATCAAATACTCAATAAGACGGATTCATATTCGGTTTGGAGAGGGTTGGACACTCCCACAACATCGTCATCAACCAATCTATCGCAGGCACCGGTTAAGAAGGGTGCAGTTGCACTTACTACGAACTACAAAGGGAAAGAAATCTTGTTGCCAATGGAAATAATTCCTGCTCAACATCGTGATGCGGTTAAGACTTGGTTACGGACAAATCCACAAAAAGGAGGTGCGATTCCCAACTCGATGCAAAAGTTTATAGATGAGCATATGGAAATTTGGCAATTTATGCACAAACTCCATTTATTGGAAAAATATGTCGATTTGGATTATACGACATTGATGCGAATCGTTGCAATAACAGACCACATATCCAATCCAGTTCGTATGACTGGTAAGGGTATAGACTGGACGAACCGGGCCAGTAGAGCAGATTTGGAAAAGTCTGTATTGCGAGTGATCGATACATCTGCGGAAAATTACAAATTGACGAAAACACAAATCTGGTCCATATCGGATGCAGAACTTGCCGAGATGATAATAAAATTTGAGAGAAACTTCAAATCTTCGTTTAAGTATTTGGTAAAGAATAACAAATTCATGCAGGCATTGGTTGACCAAAATAAATTATACGATGCACTTATAGAAAATCTTGGACTTTTCAAAAAACAAATAGATGCACTACTTCCCTGGGCAACCGGAGGGGTGGAGGGGACCAAACTACTTAAAAACGAATGTAAGAGGATAATATCTCAATCTGATACCTCAAGTCCGTTGCATGATTCACGGGTGGCCTACCTGAGAACAATAGTAGATGCTTCAGATGATACTCCTGCCGAAGATTTTGCCAAAACGATTCAGGCCTTGTCAGAACAAATTGACCTATCAATTGTACAAGCAAAGGCAAATGCCAGAGTAGTTTCTGAGTTCGATAACGCACGTCAGGGTGATGAACTAATCAATAGGACTGTTGAATCTTCGTATGAACATCGTAGTCCAAATCCAAACGATAGTTTCCAGAAGGGGGGTGTTGCAAGAACATATAAAGTAACCACCACCGACACAATCACAAACTCACTTGGTCAACGTTTGAACTCGAAGATTCGTCAACTTGAAGAAATTTTAGTGGGTGCAGGAGAGGAGATGGGTCCTCAGCATATATTTTATGTACTAAACGATCCAGCAGCTGCACAAAGTAAGTTGGGTATGACTGATGAGGCCTTCCAATCGGTTTATGATTTATGTAAAAGTACATATAGAGATTTACATCACATGGCATGTTCTGCCGACTCTGCACTTGACGATCTTGCAGGATATGGTCTTTCGGTATCAAAGCATGAATTGAATCGGATTGTAAAGGGTGATGAGTTCTTTTCGGGAGTGAAAAATACCCGTGAGGTTAGTAAGGAACTTTTAACTGTTCGGGCAAAGACGAATACTATGGAGGCTGTGAGTGAGACTGCCGAGGCTCACGTGGATGCGTTATATGAGCAGGCCAAGGCAAATGTAAGAGCAGATACCCGTATGGACCCGAATGGTATGCTATATTACGATTCAAGTGTACATCCTCACCCGATACCGATTCACAATCGTGCGGTTGTAAAGACAGGTGACGACCCTGCCAACTATGTTCTTGATTCGGGCGGCCTACCGAAGAGGTTTTATACACTTGAGAGAGTGGATTCTGCCGGTAACGTGGTAGAAGTTAAAGAAACCGATAAACTCTTCCTACTTGGAGAGACCCGTAAAGCTGGTTGGCGGTTTAAAGTCAGTCAGGAGGTTGAAGGTGCAGGTATCGTACCTAATAAAGTGGTTCATTATAAACGACTGCAAGATATAGAACGAGGATGTAAGATTGGAGTTTCCAAATACATAAACGAATGTACAGAGACTGCATTTATAGATGATTACATAAAACACATAACTGCACTTAAAAATGGTGAACCAAGTCCGTTCACAATCCGTGACTATAATAAGATACAAACTGCAACGGATGTTGCCAAGGGAAAAACTCCAACCAAATATACATATGGTGAAGATGGAGTACCTGTAATTGAAAAAACAAAACAAGCAGAAGGTCATACGGTATCCCAATTTGCGGCCGAGTGGTGTGAAGAACAAGCATACCAACTGGTCCTCGCAAAAAGAAGAGCAGTTGTTAGGCAAGCAGAAAATGCCGGTGGATATTTCATGGATGTTGAAGTTGTCAAACTCGAGGGCGGTATATTTAAAGGGGATCCAGCAGCCGCAAGAGGTGCGGACCGAGAGGCATGGAAAAAAATCGTAGAACAAGGATATGATGCGAAGATTCCAACGGGTAATGCAGGTGAGTATGAATATGTGAAACTTCAACAGGTTATACGACATCTTGATTCGGAGGGTCACCGAGGTGCAACTTCGGCAAGACAGGAATTTGCTCACGGAGCAGCCTTTACTGTAGAAAACGGGCAGATGTCACGAAAGGGAATCGTATTCGATGGTTCAGACTCTTCAGCAAACCTTCAGGTGAAACAGGATAAATTGCACCCGAGGGAAATTACACGCAGGAACATAGTATCTGTTCCAGTTGAGTCTTCTACGAAAGATCCGGCACTTGCATTAGTGTGGGGAGCTGTTCACAATAGAACGGGTATAGATGTGACTGATGGTGCTGCTGTGTCTCCAAAGCATGGGTCAATTTCAAACATACAACTGCACCTGAACGATGTGATTGGACAACCGAAGGGAGTGGATGGAGTTGTGGGTGGAAAACCAAGATATACCACCGACCAACTTGAAAAAATGCTGGACGAATTAAACAAACTTCGACAAAGTGCAGATGACCACGTAGATGAACTTCTACCAGGTCCAGACGGCAAACGACAACCAAATATTTTCACGATATCTGCTGATAGTGGAACGGTTAAACCAAAGGGAGAGTTCGGAACGACCATTGCGGATTCTGCGGGAAATGAGAAATGGTTACCTGGTTCCAGTCTACGTGCGCCGGCTGGTGTGATGAATCACTATTGTTCGGTATGGGAAGGGTGTCGTGCACTTCGTATAATGGAGGATGCGGGATTATCCGCAAGTACCATGAATGCCGAAAATATTGCAGCCGCAGTCCATCGTGGTTGGGGGAAATCATCTGCACTTAGGAATGTTGATGAGGTGGAACTTGGTTCAAAGTTGGGTAGAGTAACTTCTGAAAACCCCAATCTCGGTATGCAGACTTCCGAGCAAATAAAGGAATTTGCAATTACATTTGAAAACTTGGCATTTAATAACAGGGCAAACTGGATGGGTAGTTATGTGGATCTCAGGATGCGAGAACAAGTATCGGAGTTTATTGACATATTTGTTGATGCGGGTTTCGACAAAATGGACGGATTTCCACAGAACCACAGACGGTATACGGAGATCGTCGAAGCTGGACCTGCTGGTAAAAGTCATGACGAAATACTTCAATGGAAAGCAGAAATAAATGAAGCGTTTGATACGACTGCACAGACGTTTTTGGATTGGTTGAATACTCTCGGTGGAATGAGCTCTCCAATGAAGTGGGAGAATGGAAGGTATGCAGTTGATGGCATTCCTTTGCCATTCGGAGGTACGTCCATCGGTGTCGAATACCGAATCATTGAGGGTCCGGGTGGGACAAAGTTGTATGTACCCGATACAAAAGTTGGTGTCCAAAAAGTTATAAACACGTCTGGTCAGGGAGGCATTGAAACACTTACATATGACACTTCAAATTGGAAAAAATATCTAGAGCAGATGGTTAAAACAAATAGAGCAGCCACTCAAGCAGATTCATTTTCAAAATTGTCGATGGGTGATAAAATTCTTGACTTGCCTACGGTTATTGTACTCCTAAAACAGAATCCAGAGTTGCTTCAGACATGGATGCAGAAGAGTGGCAAAACTTGGGATGAACTTCAAAATATGCTGGTATACCGAGATCCAAAGACGGGGGAGGCCGTCACGTTAGACTTGTTCATAGGAGCAAAACCCACAGATGCAGTTACACTGAATGTTCCGGTTAAACGAGGTGACTCGGTTGAGTGGTTGGAGGTTGTACTATCACCACCAAAGACTGTTGCAGAAGTACCAAATGGTGCAGTTGGTGGAGTGAAATCGGAAGGTTGGGATGTGGTCATGACAAAAGGTTCGGACGAGGCCAGATTTGCTAATTCTGCAATTACTGATATTATACGTCACGGAAATATTGCAGATAATTTATTAAAACTGAAGATTTCTAAAATTTTTGCAAGAGGTCGTTTTATTGAAGAGTTTCTCAAAAACTTACCTGGACCAAATATGAGTGGGTCACTTCGTAATGGAGCAGTTATGGGATTGTTCTTTTTGGCACATTCTGGATTTTATCAAAAGTTGTTACGTGGTGTTTCTGGTGGAGCAATGAGAAGTGTCAAAGTTGAAGGAGATGTCGGCAGGAATGATGCTTCCCTTGCGGCCGTATCTGCGAATTGGAAGTGGAATACATCAATGAAACCTGCGGTTGGATTGCTATTTGCACCCCTCAGTATATGGTTTAACGGATATTACCACATTGGACAGGAGATGTTATCAAATCCGACTTCAGGTAGTATAACTGAGGGTGGTGATGAGTTTCTTGAGAACTGGAATACTGCAATATCAGGTGGGGCGGTTGAGAAGGGCATTCCCCAAGAACAGATGTGTTCATTTTTCCAGTATAATGAATCTGCGAATTTTCACCTCGGAGTTCAGTTTACATGGCAAGAGGGTCAAGTAGGTTGGGCAATTGGTATGCCATTGGTGGATTATATAGATTGGAGAATTTCCAAGGGTCAAACGGATGATGATGCAGACGAGGTGTCGGACTGGCAAGAAGGTGAGTTTGATAGACTACGAGATGCGTGTATTTCACTGGAGAATAATCCAACAGCTACGGGAAGTAATATCCCACCAATACGATATTTAGTAAAGACTGGTGAGATGGGAGTACCTTTACATGGAACACTGGTTGGAAACTCTGAGATAATGGATGTATTTTCTAAAACAAAGGCAGGAATGTGCTGGAGCAAACCACTACACGATGAACGGAAGTGGGGATATTATGCAGAAGATGATGACGGTCCTGATATAGAATTACTTTCCCAAGATGCGTGTTATGCTTGCTGGCCAGCACACTTTCCGGAGGCATTTTGTAAAGGAAGAAAAGGTCCACTCGGTGGAGATGAGAACCTCACTGACTATCCGTGTGATGATAATCTGGAGGCAGATTCTTCCCTTCCCGGAAGCGGATGGACAACTGCACAAAGATATCCTGGATTTAATCAAAACGCATGGCACACACGTGATACACTTGGACGTATAGATGTACCAGGAGATTTTACACCAATATTTGATGATTAAAGGTTATGGACGATATTAAAAATACTATTTTACTGTTGAACGGAAATATTGATTCGTCAACGGAATATGCAAAGGAACAGATTGGTGACCAATCTGGAAACTTTTGGATATCAAAAAATGAACATGTTACATATTCAACTGACATATTGAACGAAGATGCATCCGAGTATCACAAGTCAATATCTGTAAATGATAGTTCAAAACTTGAATTGGTTGATACACGACATCTTTTTAATTTTGGAAACAGAGAATTTTCAATCGATGCGTGGGTGAAGTTTGACGAAGGTCAAAAACACATACAAAAAGACCACACTATTATTGCAAAGTGGAACGATACAGGTGCACCATCCGACTCAAAATTGTTTAAATTTTATTATAGTCATGTGCCAAATCAAAACTCCGATGTAGAAGAACAAACGATTGAAATATCGTCAACAACTTATGGATTTACTTTTGATGGGAAAAATCATGATGAATTGAATATTACACATGGGAAGATATACAATCTTATATTTGATGCGAATATGTGGATTCCATCCACACAACTACCACCAACAACATCTACAGAAACCGCAACATCTACCGAAACCACGACATCAACGGATACTGTAGATGAATTCTATGGATTACCTTCGGATGTGACAATTGAGTGTCGCACCACAGATATGTTGTCTGTGTTTGATATTATCACAGATGGTCAGGATGAAGAACTTCCATATAGTGAAATTGAGAATCAATGGGACGGACTGCAATTTCCAAACCCACCACAATCTCAGACGGAAACGGAATCCTCCGTTGACCAACAACCAACCGAAACCAACACGGAAACGGATGAACCGGTTGAGAAATCTGCATATGGGGTTCTTGGTAGATATATAACTGAAATACCAAATGGTATACAATTGGATTTAACTTCACTTGATAGTGAACAACTTCAATTCACACTGACACATACTTATACGGAATCGCACACGGAAGTAGTTATACCCGAGGTGGGTGTGCCTAATTTTGGACTTGTTGATGACGATGTGTCAACGGACATATATGCAGATTATATGGAATATTATGAACAATTTCCAACTACACAGACATCCACCGAAAATGTCGAAGAGCCATTGGCATATTCGGAATGGATATCTCAGTTTAATCATCAATCTACCGAAACCGTTACACATGATGCAGTACCCACTTCAACATCAACAATAAATTTGGTTGATATTAATAATATTGCAACAATAAACATCGAACCCACGGACACTTCCGATTCAAATTCAAGTAAACTTGTATTTGAATACAATGGACTTAAGGGATATAAATCGGAGTATCGTAGTATTCGTTTATCAAAGAGTTTTTCTCATAATGGGGTCGAATATGATGCACCAGATAGATTTGAACCAACTAGGTTTGCGGATATAACAATACCGGAAGAACATCTGGCAACAATACCAGACGAACTTTCAAACTTGCTGAGTGATAAATTTAGTAAAGTTTGGATTGGTGATTTTGGACTAGTGATATATCCAATATTCACGGATTATGCAGGATTTTATCAAGTTCGGACAGACATTAGAATTCCATCTACGAATCCGACAACCACTCAAACAGAAACTCAAGCACCACCACACACGCAAACCACAACTCAATCTGCATTTAGTGTAGACGAATACAGAGAGTATCTGAGTACCGACGTAGATAGAACTTTTAAATTTATACCAATTGAATCGTATAATGAACTTACAGGTGAACTCACTTTTAAATCTTCAGAATCTGGTGATGTCACATCCACTGACATTACTGATTGTATTAGAACTGGTATTGTACGAGAACTTGGTGTGGGGAACTTGATTGATGGTGAATGGCATCATGTTTATTTCACCACATCAGCACCACCTGTTGAAAACGAATCCACATTCAATGAACGAGTGACATTTGGGTTGGATGGTGAACTGACTCACTCGGATATTGATTACCTTCGTGATGACAATCTTGCATATATTCAATATAAACATCAATTGTCTAAGAAAATAAAATTAACAAGCATTCAACCATTTTTCGAGGCCGCAGATTTTGGAACACCGTATGATAAGTTTCTTACCATAGGTATTACATCCATTGGACATGACAATTCTACCAATGGAAATAATATGATCGGACTGATAGATAGTTTGCGGGTTAATGAATTTGAAACATTTGAGAGTGATTATGATTATTATGATTTTTATACGAAAAAAACTGCTCCGAACTGTTTTTTGTATGTGGAGGGAGTATCGGAGTATGCAATGTTTGACGAAAATACAAAGTATGATTTCAGTGTTGGACCCCTCGCACCTCAAATAACACTATCAGGTGTTGTTAGATATACGGATTCACCGACCACACCATTTGAGGCATTGAAGACTGAAATGGGAAGCATTGCATATTTAAAAAGAATCATCGGACATGATTTATCTGCAAAGACACCCGATGAAATTGAAGGTATTTTGGAAGAGTGGAGATGGAAATTAAAGTTTATAGCACCAACTTTTGATTTAAGAAATACAAAAGAAGTGGTAGAGGCATATGAGGAATATGCTGATGAATTTTACATCGGGGAGGCACTGTATGGCGGTGAGTAATAAATTATGTTTGCATTGTGATCTGTGCAGTTGTCCAGAGATGGATGTCTTGGCAAATGTTGCATATTGTAGCAGGCCGGGAGAGTCTGATGCAGACGGTCGTGTTGTAAACACCATAGTATCTTCGCAGTTTTTAATTAAAATTGAAGATACGTCATCGTCCAGGGAGATATGCAACTATCAGGCAAGAGTTAAAATAACTGGAGAGGATAATAACCCAAATATTCCGGCAGGAGAGGTGGTAGTATTTAAACCAGAATCCGAAGATGTACCTGCCGAATGTGAAACTGATGAATACAAGTATACGTTTATTCATGATTTTAAGTTTGAATATGAGGATAATATATTAAATGATCAGATAGACTTTGCAAAATCGGTATATGTACCTGGATGTTATTCAAATATTCAAATCGAAGTTCACATATATGCAGTTACACCAGAGAGTGAGGACGAGTCGGAGTTTGCGTGTGATGACTATGCAATTATGAATCGTGGGTGTGATGAAGATGTCGGAAGTTCGGAGACGGCATCAATACAGGGAGATACTTCAGAGGCCTGTATATGTTCATGGTCAAGTCTTGAACATGATCCAGATGCTTTGGTGGAGGGATCACCGCAGGGACCATGCATAATCTATGGAGAGGTTGAGGGAACTGAAGAAGACGATGTAACGACGTGTAGTGTATGTGATCCGTGTCGGATAGCACCATGCTTTGCGTGTGGTAACTTACCAATTTCTGCCGACACTGTACATTATTTGAAACCTTGGGGGTCACTGCATATGAGCATGGCAACCAACGCAGATACCCAAGATACCTATGTGGATCGTTGGGGAATTGAACGGGTTCGAATAGATGAGGAATGGAATGATTCCCCTATGATAGTGGATGTTAAGGCAGAATGTTATGTAATAGAGAATGGTGAGGAGCATATTATACTTGAACCAGAGTTCACGTTCGCATATTCAGGTAGATTTGAGTTTTCCACGAAGCTTCGCAAATCGTGGTACAACGAGAAGTTTTATCAAAATGTTTCGTGGCAAGGCCTTATTGATTACGATACATATAAAAATACGGAAATCTATGTTCGATATATTCCACAGGAAAGTTGTGAATGTGAATGTTTGTATGGTCGTAAGTGTAGTAGTTCGGAAGATTCAACTACCACGGAATATGTTAATGAAAATCCACTGAACATTGACTTGATAGACATTCCGGTAAATTATCTTAACACGAATTTTGTTGTTGGTAACTGTAAATCAGAAACAACTCCGGCAACACAGACGGAAACATCCACATTATCGGATGCAACACAAACATCAGACGAGTTTAGTCAGTCATATTGGTGTAGGTTGACCTCAACCATTACAAATCATGTTAAGTTAACATATGGTCATAATTGTGAATATTCGGTAACTGCCAAGTGGTATTTGCAGGATACCGAGGTTTGGTCTAGGCAATTTACTAATAATGATTTGGTAAGTGATTTGAATTATGAAGTTTATGATAAATTCATTTCACTAAATTCAACTGAAACATTACCTGACCTATCCGAATCACATAGAGAATATTTGAACACCAATTCAAATATACCAATTGAACAATCATATATTGAAATATGCGTAGATGAGGCATCTTCGTCTACCAACGATGGATATACGCAATCCGCCGAGACCTTTACATATGATGAATGCAACGGATGTTGTCAGAAATATCCGATAGTAAACAAGTGCATTTCTGACCCAGGAACATGTAGTCCGTGCGTGGTACAAAACTCGGTGAGTTGTGATTTTCAAGTGCTTTCTAAACTTGCTGGACAAGAGAAACACACCGTGGCATGGTTGGTAGATGTAACTGGTCCGTTCTTAATGAACGCAGAATTTCAGTTGGGTGGTCCGCAGTCGGTACCGTTTGCAGTTGCAGATGGTGAAACTTATACATTGAGTACAAGTTTCTTGGTGGATGATTATGATTCGGATTCCGTTGAGATATGTTTCTTTCCCATGACATCCGACACACCGACATCTTCTACACAAACTGATTGATTTTGTTTGCAAAACCGAAACTATACCTTTAGTATAGGGTTTAATGAATTGGCAGGAATATTTTTACGAAATGGCAAACTTGGTTGCCAAAAAAAGTAAAGACCAATCAACGCAAATTGGTGCGGTTATTGTAGGACCAGATAATGAAATTCGTTCAACCGGATACAATAGTTTTCCAAAAGGCCTCAACGATGACTTGGATATCAGACAACAACGACCCGAGAAATATTATTGGATAGAACACGCAGAACGAAATGCTTTGTATAATGCGGCCAAGATTGGAGTATCTACCAAAGATTGTACGATGTACTTGAATTGCGGGATTCCATGTTGTGATTGTGCAAGGGGAATTATCAACTCGGGAATTAAACGAATTTATATTTGTGAGAAAGATATTACTAAATCATCTCATTGGGAGGAGCATTCAAAGAGGTCTATGATGATGTTTGAAGAATCTGGTGTTGAAGTTCTTCTTTATTTATAGTTGCTTGAACTGGGTATTTTCCTTTGAAATTGCATTGTTACTCAATTTTTTATGTAGATTTATATGTCTGTCTACTGCACTTGACATACTATCTTCGGCATTTGGATTGATTTGTTGCAATATATGTTGTGGAATCTCAACTGAATTTGGTGTGTTGGTTTCTGGTGAACTTATCATCTCATCAATTATTGCAACTGCCTGTCCGAGAAAAAATGAAGTTTTCTCGGAGTTTTCAAGTGATGTCTCTATGAGGTGTTTTATTTTTTCAAGTTTTTTGTTGGTGTCCATACAAATAAGTATATAAGACGAGGTTTTATCAAAGACATTAATATTTATTAACATTGTAGTCAATCTACTTGACAATATATCTGTAATTTGATTATATATACGACATACCATTAAATAAATGAATGCTAGAAATAATAATATGATCTGCAACTGACTCATGGAAGTGTATTGTAGATTCGGCATATACAAAATATGGTTGCACACGGAGTGTGTAAATATAAAATAAACAAGAAACATATGGGCCAGCGCAAATTCGATAAAAAGTTCCAGACACGGATAAATCATAAAATTAGAATACCATCCATTCGGGTAATAACCGATCAAGGTAAAATGTTAGGAATCATGAGTCCACAGGAGGCATTGAAAATTGCCAAGAGTGAGGGTCTTGATTTAGTGGAGATATCACCACACGCAAAACCACCTGTGTGTAAGATAATGGAATACGGAAAATATAAATACGAGCAAAGTAAGAGAAATCAAACTCCGAAAAAGACAAAATTTAAGGAGATCAAATTCCGACCAAATATTGATGATAACGACTATCAAGTTAAGTTGCGAAAGGTTGTTGAATTTTTGAAAGAAGGAAATCAAGTCCGAGTTGCGGTGGAATTTCGAGGACGAGAACTTCAATATGTTGAAAACGGTCGTGAATTGCTTAATAGAATAATAGCAGATTCCGGTGACTTGTGTGGTGGAAATACTCCACTCACAAAATCCGGAAGACGAATATCAACCAACTTGAGTCCCAAAAGTTCTTAGAAAACTTAGAGGAGTGTGACCAAGAGGACTGCAAGTCCTACGAGGGCAACAATTTGCCAAACTTTAACACCATGTATCATACTACATAAATATAATATAGTTATATTATATTATCATATATTTTTGTATATATTGAATTTAGTTTGGTTAAAATACTTATATAAATGAAACTCACGCAAATACTTTCGGAAATCTATGCAGATGAAGCAATAGAAAAAGAACTTTCCGAATATTATGATGATCCTGTAATTGGTTTCAATCAGTTTACTGCAAAGGAACTTGTTAAAATGTATCATCGTGCATTTGTTGTAGATAAACCAAGTGTAAAGATGGTGAAGGATTTCAAAAAGTTTCCATGCAAGAAAGGTTTGTGTTATGTAAACGTTTATTTCGGAAGCAAGATGATGAAGAATTTAAAGTGCTGGAAAGGTTTCGCACACGACAATGGTTCTTGGAAAGCACACGCATGGGCAATATCACGTGGAACTATAATTGAAACGACTCCTGTAAAAAGAAACGCATATTATGGAATTGAGATTGACTGCGAAGACCTTGAACGTTATGTTAAGGATAGTGAGAAAAAAGAGTTTGAGAAATTTTTGACAAAATGAAATTAAAAGAAGTAATGAAAGAGATTGCAGAACAATCAGCAGGAATCATCGTGTACAGAAAAAATTCCGAGGGTATCCCTGAATTTTTATTGCTTAACGGAGATGCAATTGGTTGGGGATTTCCCAAGGGTCATGTTGATAAAGGAGAGAATCTCGTTCAGACTGCAAAACGAGAAACCTACGAAGAAACTTCCCTCAAGATTTCAAAGTTGGAACCGGGTTTCAAGGAAGAGGTCACTTACTTTTTAAAGAAGAATTGGTCAACTGGAAAGCAATACAAAACACCCAAGTTGAAATCAGTTGTGTATTTTCTTGCGGAAGTTCCGTATAAGTCGAACGTAAAGATTTCAAAAGAGCATATCGGATTTCTTTGGTTGCCATATTCCAAGGCAAAGAAGAAGCAGTTGTATAATAAGAAACTTCTGAAGTATGCCAAGGATTATATTTTGGCAAAGTGATTACTTTCCAAACTCGTAATTAAAATTAATGTTTATATGTTGGATTGCAGTCACTTTTAAATTTATCACAATAGTCAACTTTTCCACTAAATTTGGCATGATACACATTTAACTCGGTTGTATTATACAACGCATCAATCTGATGAACATAATTGCCTGAGATGTATTCGTAAATTTTTTTTATTTTGGTTTTATTAACCAATGTAAAGTGAGAACCACCATAAATTTCGTTTGTATTTTTATGAACTCCTTTATTATTTTTGTGATTAGTGTTCCACTTTTTAATATATCTTCGTCTTTTCTGTGACCATATACATCTAAGTAAATCCCAATTCCTTGCAAATTCTACATTTCTTTCAAAAAACTCTTCAAGTATTTCATACCATCCTTTTTTGAGAACGCAATCATCGTCAATTATTAATATATTGCTATCAAAATTTCTGTTTATTATTTCTTTGTATAATAATGTTGTTGAAATATTACAACCGATTATTCCTCGTATATTATCAAATCCAACACCACTTTCTATTGATTTCTTAAAATGCGAGTTACATCTTAGATAAAATTCGTGATATTTTCCACATGGATTAAGTAAATCTTCACGATTGACCAATATTGCTGGAAATCTTGCATACGGTATGTTGAACTGAGATAATTGAGTTTCTATAAACTCACGTCTGTCAGTTCGTTTATCGAGGTTTATATAATAAATCTTAGAGATCATCAAAAATAAATATTGACTTTTTATAATATTAATGCTAATATACTTATATGAAAATCGTTAATTACGGACAAGAAATTTTGGAAACTCCGACTCAAAAGGTTACGGAGTTTAATGAAGACTTAGTAAAGTTTACCGAAGATATGATTTCTACGATGAAGTCAAGCAATGGAGTTGGGTTGGCTGCTCCACAAGTTGGTGACAATCGTAGGATTTGTGTGATTGATTTGGGATTCACCGAAGGATTTGTTTATGATGGAGAAAAGGTTCTAACCGATGACTACTACCCCTTGGTTTTGATTAATCCCGAAATCAAAGTCGTATCAGAAGCAAAGTCTATTATGAACGAAGGATGTTTGAGTTTTCCTGGTGTAACTCTTGAAGTAAAACGTCCAAGTATCATCAAACTTACTTTTCAAGATATTGAAGGAAATAATCGCATAGTTGAATGTGCAGGAGGACTTGCTCGTTGCATTCAGCACGAAGTTGACCACCTTGACGGAGTTTTGTTCACACAACGAACCAAGAAAATTAAAAACAAGGATGCCAAACTCATCCGTAAGATTAAGTCGGAAAATGCCCACCTTACACTTCAGTAAAGACGATAGAGTAGAACACTTCCATCTTTTTGGTTACTTCAAGGAGTATACCGACAAGAAAACAAGAGAATATCTTGGTCATCAATTGTTGGAAGAAATTGATTCCGACATTGAAATGGGATATAGTGGATTTTCATACGAAACACTCACACAAAATCTTCAGTTGAAAAGTGGTATGAAGGATAATTTTGTGGAAGCATCCGAAGATGAACCACTTGAGGTGGAAGTGTTTTACAATTATGCGTGTGGAAAAATGAAACGATAATCATTTTTTTCGTTTGAATATATATTTATAGTCGTGAAACATACGAAATTACTTAGTATAGTTGAAGATATTCTGAACGAAGAACGTCATATCTGGGATACACCCAAAGTGTTTAGAAATGCGGCCGATGCAACCAAGGAACTGAAAAAGTTTCCATTAAAACTTCGCAAATATTTCAAGGTTGCTCCCGATGACACTATACCTGCGGGCATTCTCACGACAGATGAGTTTCATAAAAAGGCAAAGAAGGTTGATAAGTTCACATATGAACTTGAGGGATTTGAAATAGGTATCGAAGATGGTCAGTTCCCCGATTACATAAAACCCAGTAAGTAAGTCAGATGGATAAATTATTGTCAATAGTAGAAGATATTCTTAAGGAAGGTAAGAACGTTTGGTGGAGACCTCGTAATGGAAAATACAAAAACGAGGCACACGCAAAAAAAGAAATCAAGAAGATGCCAAGCAAACTGCAAAAATTCTTTACAATCAAAAGCATTGATGGTCCTTCATACGAAGTTGAAGTAGAAGCAACTGACGCATTTCATAAAAAGTCTGACACGATTGATAGCAACATTGATTATTTTGTATACGAGTTGGAAGGATTTGAAATCGGTTTGATTGACGGACATTATCCTGAGTATATCAGCATCTTCAAAGAATCAGAGTGGAAGTAAAATGGCCAACTTGGCCACTTTTGATTTTGATGATACGTTGGTGATGCCAATGTGGTCCGATGAAGACGGATATTGGATATCAAGCACAAATCCAAACAAGAAAACGATTTCGGCAATGAAGAAGCTTCATTCAAAGGGATTTGAAATTGCAATAGTCACATCAAGACACGGAACATCAGAACACAAGAGAACAATTGGAACTTTTGTCAAGAAGCATGGACTTCCCGTGGAAAGGGTGGTGTTTACAAATGGAAAGTGGAAAGCAGATACACTTGACAAAATGGGGTCTATACTTCATTATGATGATGACATAGAAGAAATAACTAGAATAAAGGCAAAGGGGATTAAGACGGTAGAGATACCACACCCATCGGGAATATGAGTAAAGATAAAATAGAATGGAAGGATGTTACGACCCACGATGAACTCGTTAAGTATATCAATGAGCATATTGGGATGAATAATCTGTACGATGAGTTATATGAAGATTTGTTATACGGAATGATTAAAAATCGTGAAGCAAAGAAAAAGGATGAAAAATTTCAAAAGGAACTATCCGACATGGGTGGTATAGTAATGCCAAATGGAAAATAGAAAAAAAACAACCGAGTCGGAGTGGTCGAAGTTTGTAAGTTCTTTTGAGGACTATGTGACTCCAGATCCGTTTAATGAGTTGGATGAGATGTATTTAACACCATATGAACGAATTCGTTTATATGAAGACGCAACCTCTGAGTTAAAAGCAAAAATCCAAGTTCTTAGGGATAGGAAAAAAAAGAAAGAAAAATGACATGGGTTCTTCACACTTTTGACGATTTGGTATTTAAACGAGAGTTGATAACAAAACAACGTGTTGCCATTTGTAATTTTGTGAATAGTTATGGGGTACGAGTTGAGGAGACTGTTGATGGGTATGATTTGTATGTACTGAAAGACGGAGTGGAATGTACAACAACACATCTTGATTCGTCCAAATTGAAAGAGTTGACGAAACAATGTGTTTCGGATTATATGAGAGTCATTCAGAAATTTGGTAGACAGACTTGGTAAATTGTTGACAACTATATAAAAAAATAATAGCATATTGGAATGGTAAGTGAAGTATTACATCTATCGGTTGAACTAAACAAACTTGAGCATAAGATTAAAAATGCGAAAGTAACTGAGCTCATAACATATCCAAATGAGGGTTTTTTGGAAACGAAGAGACTTATAGAATATGCAAAACCAACGATGCTTTTGGGTGAATGTGTGGGTGATGTCAAGACCGAGGAAACTACCCAACAAGAGCAGAAACCTAAGAAAGTTGCCACCGATATAGTAGATTCGTTCAATGAAGTACTCAGACTTGCCAAATCCGGCCAGCAAGTATGGTGGACAGATGAAACTAAAAAGTCTACCGATAGGCATATTGAACGTGTACAAAAGTACTACGAAAAGTATATAAAATAATTGAACTTTACGTCTCCAGTGATATTTATAGTTGGAGATGAATTGGAAACGGATACTAAGATATCATGCTAGGTGGCAGAGTGGATTTATTGTTTCTTTCCCGGTGATGTGGTTATGTCAGGAAAAGTTTGGTATGCCACTTTGGGCAACAATCGTTACTTTTCAATTTATTGGAGCAATTATATATTATAACATTGACCATTTCATTTTTAAGAAGTAATATATAAGGATGTTAAATAAAATAATTTCCTTTATTGTGGTTGTGATGATGTTTTCGGCAATTTATTTTGCTTCAATTTACCCCTCCGTGAAGTTTCTGCAAGCAACTGAATAATGCTTGAACTTAATACAATTTATAACGAGGACAACCTTGAAACACTCTCACGGATGTCGGATAATTATATTGATCTTGTTGTAACCTCACCACCGTACGATGAACGAAGGACTTATATGGGATATTCGTTTGAGTTTGAACCACTTGCGGTGGAACTTTATAGGGTTGTTAAAGAGGGTGGTGTAGTTGTTTGGGTTGTTTCCGATTCAAGTTACGGAGCAAATGAAACTGGAACAAGTTTTAAACAAGCATTGTATTTCAAGGAATGTGGTTTCAATTTATTTGATACCATGATATATGCCAAACCACCGAGAGGTGCGGTTGGAAACAATAAAAGTTATTGGCAAACGTTTGAGTATATGTTCGTGTTAAGTAAGGGTTCACCCAAGACAATTAATTTGATTTGTGATAGACCGAACCAAGAAAGTCGCAACGGGGACCGAGGAACGAAACGATTGGAAACTGGTGAACTCAAGAGTCATCGAAGAGGTGGATATGGAAAACTGGGAAGACGAACCAATATTTGGCAATATAAAGTGGGTAAGGGAAAAAGTTCAAGTGATTCCATTGCTCACAACCATCCTGCCATATTTCCAGAGAAACTTGCTAAAGACCACATCATCAGTTGGAGTAATGAAGGTGATTTGGTGTATGATCCATTTATGGGAAGTGGTACGACTGCAAAGATGTCGGTATTAAATAATAGAAATTTTATTGGAAGTGAGATATCTTCCGAGTATTGTTCAATTGCAAATGAAAGGATATGTGAATATGTTGGTTAGACCTAAAATTTATGATGCGTATGTGGATGGATCATTTTCCGCAAAATTTGACAAAGGTTCGTGGGCATATGCGATTGTAGAACCTGATAAAGATATTCGTATTGCCGAAGCAGTTGGGTTGATTGATTATACGATGAACCCAGAACTTAGAAAACTGAGGAATATTGCAACGGAATGTCAGGCAGTTATTCATGCGTTGGAATATGCATCTCAGCATAGTTGTAAGTTAAATCTATATTATGACTATATTGGATTGGAAAAGTGGGTTTCCGATGTTACTACTGGTGAAGACCCTTGGATGTGCAATAGTGATTTTACTTGGGATTATAGACAAACTGTGTTAGAGTACTCTAAATATTTGAATAAAATGATATGGGTGAAGGGTCATTCAGGAAACAAATGGAATGAATACACCGATGACCTCGCAACGAGAATAACTGGAACAAAAATTAAACGAAAGACAACATGAGCAAAGTTACTGAAAATCTAATAAGAAGACGATTGTGGAAATATAATCCTGTGTATGGTGATGGGTGTTATACCACCAGTAAGGGGAAGATACGAGATTTGGTGGTCGCAGGACTGTTGAGTGAGGGGTCTGTTCCATGTCCGTTGACTGATGATTATTTGTATGCAAAGGATTTCAATATGGTGAAGGATGGTGATGGTAATTTAAAATGTTGGACATATTCATGCAGTGTTGCCGGAGTGTCCAAACGATATGTGATTTACAACTCCGAATGAATATTGAGGATGTTGACATATATCTTAACCTGTGGTTGACCAATGAGGTTGAGAAGTTGTGGGTAGAGATGAGTAAACTATCTTTACCGGAGTTTGCATATGTAACTGCATGGATTACATATATGCTATCGGCAGAGAGTGAAGTGAGTTTGAGTCAGTGGATGGTTTGGTTGGAAACTAAAAGTAAAAATCAGTAATTCACAATTAATATATATTTATGAAGTATGGAATCCAAAAAACGTAAAACGTTATACACCACAGGAAGCTCTTGACAATAAGAAGAAATGTGGTACTATAAATGGTTGGAATTAGAAAAAGTAAGGATTTATTATGAAAGTATGGGCATGGATAGCAGTAGGAATATTTACATGGTGCATTGTATCAAGTTTTTTTGCATATGATTTTATGTTAAAGGCAGAACCTGCACGTTTTTTAAATCAGACACAACCTAAACTAGAAACCAAATCTCAGCATAGTACTATTAAGGTTGATGGATTTGACTACCTAGTAGTTGAGTCTAAAAATGGCATCGGTGTTACCTTTTTGGTTAGCAAGAATAATCTAAAAAAATTGGGTCAGGTTGTCTCGGAAATTTCAGATGAAATGGATGCTGAAAAGTTGAATAGTATCATTCAGAAGTAAATGATGAAAATTTTAATGCTCACATTGGGGGTAATGATTACATCAACACTCGGTGCAGATGAGGTTGCCAAAGGAAAGGAACTTTTTACTACCAAGACTTGTTTTGCGTGTCACCAAGTTGACCCCAAAGTACCAAGTCCAACTGGAGACGCATTAAAGGCAACCAAGTTTATTGGAAAGTTTTGGGGAACTGAACGAGAAGTTCATATCGGTCCAAACGGACCCGTGAAGAAGGTAAAAATGGATGACGAGTATTTCTTGGAATCGGTGGAAAAACCTATGGCAAAAATCGTCAAGGGTTCACTTCCTGCAATGGCACCGTTACCAACTACTTTGGAAGAACGAAAAGCACTTCTTGCTTTCGTAAAATCATTAAGCAAATAAGGAAACTATTATGAAGATTATTACAACAAGTTTATTATTCATGGCATCTGCTTTGTTTGGTGCAACGAACATCGTTAACGAAACGTGTCCGTATTCGGGTAAGGCAGTAAAGGAAAATTTAACTTACACCATTTCGGTTTGTTGCAACAAGTGTGCGACCCGTGCGGTTAAGGATTTAAAGGGTACGTTGGCAAGAGTCAAGGACGTAACCAAATGTCCATTTTCAGGACGAAAAGGAACAAAGCAGTTGACAATCGGATTCTGTTGCAACAATTGTCTTAACAAAGGAAAGAATCAAGGAAAGTAATTATGAAGAAAACAATTCTATTTTTTATGTTCGCATCGTTTGCGTATGGAGTAACGGAAACTTGCCCGTTGATGGTGGGTGAAGAAAATGATCCAGAGGAAACTTCAGTTGTTGAAGGAAAGACTATTGGATTTTGTTGTGGAAGTTGTGTCAAGAAGTTTGACGAAAACCAAGCATACTATATCAAGGCAATTAAAAGTTTGTATGATTCGTTTACTCCAGAGCAACGCAAGAAGTTGGGTGTTGATGACGTCAAGTTGCTTGAGCAGAAACGTTGCCCAATTTACAATGAAAGAGTTGTAAACCCCAAGTGTCCTACTGTAAAGTACAAGGGACAAACTATTTATTTTTGGTCAAGTAGTGCGGTTCGTAGGTGGAATCGTGACCCAGACAAATACTACGAAGAGGCAAAGAAAGCCGGAATTCTCAAATAAAAATCAGGAAAACATATAATGAAGAAACTAGTAATAACAACACTTACCATTGCACTGCTTGGTGCATTTGCATTCGGTGAGGATAAGAGGCAACCACTGAAAATCGGTAAAATTGTTCCGAAGTCAGACACAGCGGAAACCTCCAAGGAAAAACCTCAATTGAAGATTGGAAAGATTGTTCCGAGTGACCAAGACAGACCACGGATTGAACCAACTAAACCAACCAAACCAAGATTTCCAAAGCATTGGGGAAAACCTCCTGCGATTCAAACACGGGATATGGTTAAACTTCCTGGTAAGTTTGGCATGGGCAGTTCCACCTTGGCACATTGGATTTCCGATAATCTTAAAAGAGATGCCAAGAAGGAAAAGGAAAAACCGGAAGAGGGCAAGAAACCAAGACCAAAACCACCGGCCAAACCCGTCCCACCAATTGTACCAGTTCCACCTGCCGAAGTTAAGGAAAAGATGGATACTTACAAAGAAACACAACAGTCTCTTCAACGAAGACTTCAAAGCAAAATCAAGGAACTTGGAAAGAAACCACCAAAGGAACAAGTTCGTAAGGTTGTTGAGAAGTTTCGTGCCGACAACAAGGACTTGATTGAGTCTCAAAAAGAACTAGGTAAAAGTATTCAAGAGTGGCAAAAGGAAAATCGTCCTCAACGTCCCAAGAGACCAGAACCATCTGTGGATGTTAAGGAAAAAATTGCCATTGTAATGGAGAAAGAAAAGGAAATGAAAAGTATCAGAAATGAGTTTCGTGAAACTCTCAAGTCTTCCAAGGATATGTCCAAAGAACAACGTGAAGAACTTATCAAGAACTTCAAAGAAGCAAATGCCGAAAAGCACAAAGCACTCAAAGAAGCACAAAAAGAACTTCAAAAGAAAATTCGTGAAACCAAACAAGATGGTGACAGACGCAAGTGATGTATGTCAGATTTTAATAAAACAAAATATAATGAAAATTTCAGTCAAATAGACTGGACAAAAAAATACCCCAAGACATTTAAGACGTCTTGGGGTGTTGAGTATACTATATGGTTGCCAGAAAAGACAAGTGACAATAAACAAGTGGAATCCGACACGACATTTACTATTGATGAGTTAACCAGTAAAAATAGAACAGAAGAATGAAAAAAATATTGATTATTGTAGTTGCACTAATATGTGCAACTTATGTATGTGCAGATAAAAAGGAGTCTGAACAAGGGAGAGGAAACAACCCTACCACGGAACAAGAACCAAGAGGTAACGATAAAGTACCAAATGAACCTGCACCAACTACCCGACCACCCACAGAACCCAACGAACCTAAAGAAGAACCTACTCCCGAACCACCTCCCAAGACGATAATCACCGAGGTTGAGAATAGTACGCAACCCAACGAATTTGCGGAACTTGAGGAAATAAAGGCCGAACGCAAATTACTTAGAGAACAGAAACAAGCATTGATTGCTCAAGTTTCGGAACTTGAATCAGACAAGAAAGAGTTGAAGGAAGATTTGGAGACTGCGTCAAAACAACTTCAGTCGTTTGCAACTGAACGAACGGAGTTTCGCAAGACCATACGTGACTTGGAAGATGTATTGGATAGAGGGCCGGGTTCGTTGTTCAGAGGTTGGGTATATTCCCCTGAGTTGAAGTGGGTTTATATCTCACCAACTATTGTCCCATACTCGTTCTCTCAGAATGACGGGTGGATGCTTTACGAATATGGAACAAACCCACGAAGGGTATACTATTATAAAACAAAAAAGTGGAGATTACTTGATAACGAAAACAAGAAATGAAGACATCAGAAAATATTGCACTCAATATAATTGTGTTGGCAATGGTAACCACCATTGTGTTAATGCTTATAGACGATTTTGGTGGAAGCACCGAGTATGATGGTGATGTAGAGGGTAAAACCCCATACGAACTTTATCCAGATGCATGGGAAAACTCAAGTTTTAATCCAGAAAACGGATATTTATACTACCAAGGAATTAATTATGAAGATAAATAAAAGAAAAATGGCACTTGCAAACATCATTGCAGGTTATGCGTTAGTAATTGCGTTTATTGCATTGGTCGTAGCAAACCGAGCAGATACCGAAGAAGCAGAAGTCGTGATAAATGACCCAGATGGACTTTTCGTGGAAAAGACCGAAGGGGGCATTAAGATTGCTTTGTATGGAAATGACCGAATTGCAGTCCGACAAGGAAGTGTTTATTCCGACCCAGGATTCAAGGCAGTTGATTCCGAAGGAAACGACGTATCCGACCAAGTGGTTGTAACTGGACTTGACAAGGTTGATACAAGTCTTGCAGGATTCACTTATGAAATTGAATACACTTATATAGATAACAACGGAGAAGAAACCAAGGCAAACCGATTTGTTACAATCAATGACAATGCTCTAGTAGTTGATAACTCCGTATACAGGGATAGACTCACGGGTGTAGTTCTTAATGATGATCCCGTGGTTGCAGTTGTTGAGAACGATCCATTGTATGTTGGTCGTGATGCAGACGTATTGTTGCGTGACCACGATGTGGTTATTGACGATACACATCGTATCGGTGCGGTAGAAGGTGGAGTCGGTGGAGGTGGTCGTGGCCATGTTGGTCGTGGTGACCGAGTTCGTGACAGAGACCGTGTTGGTACAATTGGTGTTGATGATGACGGAACGGTTGTGGACAGAGGTTTACTTGACAGACGTCTTGCCGAATTGGATAGAGCAATCGGGGAAAGAGATTTGTTTGAGGATGAAACCAAGGTTGTTGATGAAAAGGAAAAGTTTGGTCTTGATAGAGACGGAGTAAACCTTGCAAACTTGTCTGTTGTCCGAGAGGGTGATGACGTTGATCTTGGAAATGCCGATGATTTTGATATAGACTTTGATGATAACAAGAATGGGGGATTTGGACTCAACAAAGGAGAGTTGTATGCTTACAATTTTCCAAGTCAAGGTGTAGGTGCAGGAATTGGAAATAGTGCAATCGGGGCAGGTTCAGGAGCAGGAGCAGGTCTTGGTGCTGGCATCGGACAAGGTGTTTACGAAGGAGAAACGGTTCCTACACTCGGAGGAGTCGGTACATATAAATCAGTTACAACCGTACCCCCAGGAACGGGAACCGATACCGACAAAGACGGACTTCCCGCCGAGACCGAACTCGCACTTGGAACAGACCCAACGAAAGCAGATTCGGATGGTGACGGATATTCTGATGGAGCAGAGGTCATGTCTTACACAAATCCAAATAACCCATCAAGCAATCCAGATGTTCCTGGTTCATCCGCATCACCAACGATGGGTGGAGTCGGTGGACTAGTCGGTGGAGCAGGTGCAGGTGGAGCAGCTGGTTTGGTAACTGGTATGGTCAAGAAACCACTTGGAATCGGAATTGCTCCTGGTAAGGGATGTGCGGATTGTGGTGGTGAGTGTAAAGGTCATGGACACGGACACGGACACGGAAAGCATGAATACGACTTACCACCCGATGGAGCATTGCACATTATGATTCACGTGGACGGAAGCGGTAGTTTGCTTTCAACCAGAGTCAAGTTGGATGAAATGAAGGAAACGTTGCTCAAGGATGCGTTACTTCCATATTACAACAATGACGAAAACCTTTACAACAAACGAGTCACAATCATAGATGATTCGGGAGAAAGAACGTTGCAATTTTTTGCTCAAGCAACCAAGAAGGATAACGTTCTTGCGGTGGCATTCCAAGACGAAGCAGCTCCTGACTATCATTTGCCCAATTTCAACAAAATACCGCAGAATGCTTATAGTTCGGATTTAGGTAAACTTAAAAACGGACTAAACGGATACGGGGGAGTTTATCGTGGGGTAATGTTCCAAGTTGATCGTGGTCGCACTTTCTCGAAATCATTCAAGGAAATGGTGGAATGTGCGTTTAACGGAGAAGGGTATTTGGAAAAGGAAAACCTCAAGAGATATCATCGTGATAACAATCAGCAGTTGATTCGCACAAAAAGAGGTGTGGTGTTTAGTGATGAGTATCATGCTAAATCAGAAGCAGACCCACAATACTACATGGACTTGATTTTCAAAGCATCAAAACGTATTGGTTTGGATCTCCAAGCAAAGGGTGCTGGATTAACTGACGGAAGGTACAACAAAAAGACTCAATGAGATACTTGATAATAGGGTTATGTTTAATGCTTTCATCATGTGCAACGATTGGTTCGTTGGAATCATGTGAATGTAAGTGCAATAAGTGCATAGAGTTCTGCGCCGCAAAGGATGCTGATGAATTTTGTCGGAAACTTTTGCGACTGAAATGCAATTGTCGGTAAAAAAAGACAAGAAAACTGTAATTTAATTTGCATAACGTATATTTATATACATTATGAATAAAGCAGAACTCAGAGAACTTGTTCGTGAAGTGCTTTCGGAAGACGAAGGTAACGATCCAGAAATCATTCAAATCGCACGTAGAATTGTTAAAAATCAGCAGTTTGAGAAGATTAAAGACCCTGTTAGTGGAAAACGCATGGCATTGGATATGTTCTCTGCAAGTGCAATAGTCAAGGTGTATGATGCTTTGTCGGATGGAAACAAAGCAAAAATGGTAAAGCAACCTTTGCCAAAAATAGTTGATATTGCATTTAAGTTGATTAAGTAATTTATTTACAACTTTAAGTTTTTATATTATAATAGCACCTAATATTTATAGGTGTGGGGAGTTTAATACATACTAAAACTATTGTGTCTGGATGGAGTGTAGTTGCATATAAACATCACATTGATTTGTTTTTTCCGACATCGGATGAAATACTACAATTAATAACTACCACATCCGAATCGTTCTGTGTACAGAAGGTTGTGAAGTGTGTCCCGTTGCTACTTGCAATAGTTCCGGAGGAACGAAAAATATACACATACTCCAACCGACTTTCGTGGGAGTTGTTTTTGTCATCGGTTGATAAATCATCACAAGAACTTGATTCGCACTTGGCCAAGATATTGTCAATTGATGTTAAAACTATGCCAAGTGATATATTGACGGAGACTCACATTGAGGAACTTCCTGATTTCTTTGGTGATATATTTTGGAGGAATATGTCGGAAGATGCGTATGTGATGGTTGAATCTTTTATTAAAAAACTTTCAAAGTATCGTCCATCTATATTTGAACGAATAACTAATTTTAAGTTGGGGTTGATTGCCAAACATGATTCATTGAGAATTCATATGTTGAAATTTTTATCGGTACTTCCATCGTTGGATTTTGACGAGTCGGGTCAGATGGTGGTTGATAGTTTGGTGGAGTGTATGGATATGTGCATTGATGATAAAAAACTTCCAATGTATTTGCGACTCGGTATGAAGTTTGATAAGTTTCTGCTGAAGAAACTAAATCCTAAACTATCTACTTGTTTGATACGATACATCGTTCGTAAACTTGCAACTAGATTTGTGGTTGATGAAAAAAACTCACGCAACTCATTGAAGAAATTGTTCGACTCAAATAGAGATGTGACATTGGATAGACTTGGTGAGTTAGTTTTATCGGAACATGAAGCAGATTTATATTGCGATAGAGTCATTACAATGATTCAAGATATATCATCTGTTGTTCCACGGGGTGAACGAAACGTTGCCGGTATATTAAAATCCCACGTATCAATTAAAATTTCTGCATTGTGTTCTGAATTTCGTCCACACGCATTTGAGCATACTTTTGAAAGAGTTGCACCACGATTAAGAAAGATATTTGAATCGGCAATTGATAACAAAACATTTGTTCATGTAGATGCCGAACATTATCACTATCGTGATTGTGTGTTTGAAATCTTCAAAAAAGTTTTATCGGAGTATCCTGAATGGGAAGATGTAGGAATAGTCGTTCAGTGTTACTTGAAAGACTCGGATATACATCTTGCACAGGTAACCGACTTTGCAAGAAGTCGCAAAATCATTATGCCCATCAGATTGGTCAAAGGAGCATACTGGGATGCAGAGACAATAGAGACATCGGCGCATGGACATTCATCATATCAGTTCCTAAATAAAGAAGAAACCGACATTAGATTTAGACAACTTGTTGGTTATTCGTTTGACAATCGTGATGCTTTGCAAGTATGCATTGGTTCTCATAATTATGTTGACCACATTTTTGCGGAAACGTTATGGAAGTGGCAATATAAATCAGCAAGACGTCCAGAACATCAATGCCTTCATATGACATACGAAGCACTTTCCGTAACAATGGCAGATGGTGGGTGGGCAGTTCGTGATTATTTACCTGTGGGTGACTTGATTGACGGCATGGCATATTTGGTTAGACGCATAATGGAGAATTCATCACAAAAGGGTGTTCTATCAATGATGCGTTCTCATAAAGATAAAAAGATGATGATACCACCAACTGACCTGCACACCGAGAGGATGACAACAAATCGGATTACTAGAGATTTAACTCTTGAGTTTACTTCCGATTTTTTTAATGTCCCTCCGATTAGATTATTTTTGGAAAACGAACGAACTTGGGTCAACGATGCACTGAATGATGTTGAGGTGGGTGATGTGGAACTTACTTCTGAAGATGAGTTGAAGCAAATGGTTGATGATGTTCAACATGGACATACGCATTGGATTTCCGAAAGAATGCCAAGTGAACGAGCAGTTATATTGGTGAATGCGGCTCAACGAATGTTGATTAGGAGACTTGAGTTTGCAGTTGTTATTTGTAAAGAAACAAATAAAACGATTGATGAAGCACTTGCCGACGTGGACGAAGCAATAGACTTCTTGAACTTTTATGCAAGAGAGGAAGTTAAACTTCCAAGACTTCATGCCAAGTGTCCGTTTGTAGTGATTGCCCCTTGGAATTTTCCACTTGCAATTCCATGTGGAATGACTGCTGGTCCTTTGGTTGCTGGAAATGCGGTAATATTAAAGTCATCAAGCAAGAGTCATTATGTTGCTGAGTTGTTTGTTGACTTGATGCATGAGTCGGGAGTACCTGAAAACGTATTGATTCATGTAAAGGGTGGTGGTGAACTTGCGGATAAATTATTGGACGATGAAAGAATCCGTGGATGTGTGTTTACGGGTTCGACCAAGGTGGGAAGTCACATTCTTAAAAAAGTGGGTAGACGAATTGGAGAGGTAGACGGCATGAGATTTACAGGAAAGGTTATTGCCGAAACAGGAGGTAAGAATGCGATTGTAGTAACCGCAACCGCAGATATGGACGAAGCAGTTGAAGGAACTTTGAAGTCTGCATTCTCTCATGCAGGTCAGAAGTGTTCTGCGTGTTCACGTGTGATAGTTGATAATCGTATAAAGGAGAAGTTTATTGGGAGACTAAAGAGAGCAGTTGATTCAATTGTGGTGGGTGACGCACTTGACTATTCAACTTTTGTAAATCCCGTGGTTGACGATGCGGAAACCAAACGATTATTGGATCAACAATGGAACTTACGTGCAGACATACATTTTCATGGTGGCAAACTTGTTTGTTATGATTCCGAACCTTGGAGAAAGGATATGATTCCCAAGAACGTAAGTCCGATGGTAGTTGAAATTCCAACGGAAGTTGCGTTGCGTGGTGAGGTAATGTTTGAGAAAGAATTGTTTGGACCAATTTTGCATATAGTCGGATACGATGACGAGAAAACGGCATTAACTTTATTCAACCAAACACAATACGGATTGACGGGTGGTATATTCAGTCAGTCTCAAAATGAAATTGATAGATTGACAGATAAGTTTGAATGCGGAAACATTTACGTTAACCGAACTATTACTGGTGCAAGAGTTGAAATTGAACCATTTGGTGGGTTTAAGATGTCGGGAACTGGACCAAAGGCAGGTGGAAATACTTATTTAGGTTCGTTTCACATGGACAGAGAACGTGATACAAATCCATTGAAACTTACATCTGAAATACGGAGCATACCGGGACAAAAAGGTTATATAACTAGACTTGATAACAGAAATGTATGTTTTGTTTGCAAAGGGGGAATGAGTTGGTTTGGATATGATTGTATGAAGTCTTTGTCCGATGCGAATATTGAATTTGATGCAGTTGCTCTGGATGAAATTTCAGAAGAAGACCTTGGGGATGTTTCTGGAAACCATGATATACATAACATGACAATTTTAGGACGAGGGGGTGCATCCATGTCACCGAATTATGATGTGTATGTGATTGGTAATCAGATAGACGAGGGGGTTGTGAGATATATTTATAACAACATTCCGAGTGATAAGAAGTTTCCCATAGTTATGTCCAAATATGATTGCTTTCTGGAAGACACGTTTTCGGATAGTTTTATGTCAACTCGCACTCATGTGGTAAACACAATGAGACATGGTGCGGAATTAAGTTGAATCTTTATTGACTTTGTTTGCTATATATATTATATTAGAGAATATATAATATAATTGAAATAGAAATGACGGACAATAAAATGAGAGACAGAAATCGTAAGTCCTGGACGAATCTTAGACATTATGAGTTATCATATCGTCATGGAAACGACGCAATACCACAGACACGGTACTTTCAATCGGAATCACCTGAGGAAGCATTTGATGCATTCTACAAGGCATTTCATGGAAAGACTTCGGATTTGGTAGTTGTTTACATGACAGTTGACAATCCATATTCATCCGTACCAGAGATAATCGATGTTCGTGAACTATTAGCACAAAATTCAAAATATGCAGAAATATTGGTTGACAACAACTGTGTGAGTTAGTATATTGAATGGGTGTTGATAATAACACAAACCGAATATATACCATTTTCGGTGATAAATTTCTTTGTATATTTTTTAAGTTATGAGTGATAAAAAAAAGGATTTAACTAGAGTACCTTGGTTGCCGAAGGAACGAGAACCAGAAGTTACCGATGCCACGACCTGGCAAGACGAGCATAATGCAGAACCATTGTTTCTTAAATGTGATTGTCATACGGAAGGAGTTGAGGTGCAGTATTATCGTGAAGATGATACAGACCGAGGGTTTTATATTAACTATTGGAAATATGGAATCGATGGAAGATATTCGTCCGTGAGTCTATGGGATAGGTTGCGGTTTGCGTGTAAACTTTTGTTTAGAGGAACTTTACATGGTGATCAAGTTATGCTTGAACCAGACAAAGCAGAAAAGATGCGTGATTATTTGACGGAGTATCTTAGTTACGATAAAAAAATTAAAAAAAAGACTTGATTTTTCTTCACACTTAGCATATAGTTAAGGTAATCATGAAAAATATTTTTAGTTACTTGAAAAAGGAATTTCAATTGGAAACTCCAGAGTGCATGAACAATCAACAAAAGGTTGCGTTGAAAAATCTAATTGAAGCATCCAGAGAACGAGTGTGGATGGCAGAACCACTTCATGTGGGGTTGAAAGATGTTTCAGGATATTCCCACGACTTACCATCAGATACCCAGCAGAAAATTTTGGATTCTGCTAACATCGTTGAACGATACTTGCACACGCATACCGAGCAACCGACTAAATAAGTTGTATGAAAATTAAACTTGGGGTGCGTGGTTCTTCTGATGCAGTTAATGCGATCATCATAAAAATGGATGATCTCATGCTTGTTACTGCCGATAACATATTTCTTATTGGTGAGGAAAGTCGAAATAAGATGGGAAAGAACATAGTTGCTTTGCTTGATTCTTTGAGCAACGAGCATGAAATAGAAATCGGAGAAACAATAGCACCTATGATAGAATCTGAACTGAACTTAAAAAAAGGAACTTTAAATAAATTTACAAACAAAGGATAAATTATGAGTGATATGTTGAAGAGTCTTAGGAAGATTGAACTTCCTTTTATAGTGTGCTTGTTTGCACTTAACTTGTTTTGTGCATTTACGGTCAATCCGGAAGGAATTGATTCCATCCATCTGACCTTATCTGCGGTGTTGTTAATGATGGCCGGAGACAAACTTGAAGAAGTTCTCAAAAAAGAAGAATAAAGGGGTTGACTTATTATAATAAATCTGATTTAATATTATATAAAATTGGAACTATTATTAACTGCGAATATATATAATAAAATGAGAAAAAGTACAATCAATCTAATTATTGGAATTTTAATCGGAATGTTTATCTCGGGTATATCAGATAGTGTATCTGGTCCCAGGAAGCAGATTCCTGCCATAACTCCTGTGGCAACTTCGGTGGCATTGCCAGTGAAAACGGAGCAACCCGACACTTCGGAATTTGATGATATGATAGCACCTGGGTTGCAGATTATTCAAGTACCACCCCCATTGGACATAAATGGTCTACATCCATATCAGTGTTATTTTAATGGAAGTCCGGTTAATATACCAAAGGAAGTCGTTGATAAAATTTTGGTGGGGAAGATAGACGCATCAAAACAATCACCGGATTTCAACATTCACAACTTTACTGGAAATCTTAAAATGGTAAGGACTCGTAGTGTCACTGGAGAGTAGAGTTGAATACCTAGAGAAGTTGGTCAGAACTCAGACAGACAGAATTGAGGGATTGGCAAATCTTGTGGAGTCGTTTGATGGATATGTCCGTCAATTGCAGAGAAATGCAGAAAACTTGAGTAAGGATGACGAATACTATAAATCAAGTTCGGGATGTGAGGATTGCTTTCAAAGTCCAAATTATGATGAATGCTATGATAACTAATTTTATATAATGAATGAGCAACAACTATTAGAACAAGTCGCAACACTTAAAGAAATTGTTGCATCACAAGAAGAAAAGATTCATAGTCTGAAGAAAGAGATTGCGGAAGAAGAGGCAAAGAACGACTATGAACTCACCCACAAATGTGCGTTTACCGATAACGGAATGATTGACGATTGTGGAATTGAACTTCATTTCGGGTATGGAAGCAATCGTGATATGCAGTCGTATGTAATTAGGAACGTAAGTGACGGAATGGGTGAGAAAGTTCTAAAGTTTCTCAATGACAATTTTGTAAACGGAAGTGACATCCGAGATTATTTGAGGGAAAGTCCTCTTGCAAGAAAAGAAGATGTTAGACTTCCCTCCGATACAACAGTTTATAATGCTGAAAATCACATACAAACAGGAACCTAAAATTAAACTAAATTATGAGATTAAACGAAGACGATATTGAACACGTGCTGACACAAAAAGGTGTTGAACAACCAAAGGTAAAGGACATTATGTCTGAGATTAAACGTTTGGAAGACCAGGAAGCAGAACTTGCTAGGCAAAAGGCCGCAACACGCAAGAAAAAGAAGATGGTCTTGGTGGCAAGTGACCCCGATGACCGTTTTGTGCAAGTCGTAGACTGCCCCGTATGGGTGGTTCAGATGAACGAAGAAGACAACCATACTGATGTTGTTGAGAAGATTTCCCAAGCAACCTATGCTTACAATAACGATGTTCTTAATGGCAACAAGAAGTCATCTAAGAAGAATCCTGTTTACAAGGTGAGTGAAAGTCTTGAGCAAGTAACTGCAAAGTATTTTACAGAGCAAGAGATTTCCGTAAAGACCAAAGAACCAACGGTTATTGTAAGAACGGATAATGAAATCCCACAGAGTTAATAGCAATGGCAGACAAGTGTTGCAATCCAAATAATTCGTGTTCCGTTGGAAATGGTAGTATTTACACGGGTAAGACGGACTCGGGAAAGGGGGATTCCCCCAGAAAGGTAACTAAGCAGTATGAAGAAAATTATACAGAAATTTTTCCAAATGCTTTCAGGCCCAAGTGGCAAGTTGAACTTGAAAAACAAGAATCGGAAAAAAAATCTAAGAAGTGAATCTGTCCAATATTTTGAAGCAAAAATGTTTTTTAACGATTTGGACAATCCAGATGATTATTATTTAAGAGTAAGTTCGACTAGTAAAAATGAATTTGTAAGAAAGGACACATTAAATGACAATTGAAGTATATGATATAAGATATGAAAGGTTGAGAAAATCAATTGACGTATTTACACGAAACTGGATAGACGGAACTCTTAAGGAACTTGGAACAAAGTTACCTGAACTTGTTGTTGGAGAAAAGAGATACGCAATATCGGAAGTAATGGAAAAGTCCGATGGGATTTATGTTAGATTTTTCAACGGACTTTATACTCGTTGGAAAAGACTTGCATCTACCGATGAAATAGTATTTAATGATATAAATCACAAATTGATATGGTCGACATAGGTTTAGAATTGGATGAGATAAACGAGGCACTTAAACTTGCAACGGAATATAATTTACAAGCAGAAGTCGTCTGGTCGGCATTGCAATATATGAAGCATCACGAAGAGTCTACTCTTGTGGATGCAATCCAACATGGAATATCTGAGTGGGTTAAGTGAGGAAATATTATGGAAACTGATAATAAAGAACATAAAACAAGTGTTGAAGTGGATTCGTCCGGTGAATGTGTAATTGCAGTACCATCTTCTATGTTGGAAGTTGCAGGTATAAATATAGGAAGTGACGTCTCGGTTGAGGTGTGCCTTGACGAAGTAGAGTCAAAATATTGTATATTGATCTCACATATTGAATCACCGAAGGTTGTGGTCAAACCACCTTCTACTAAAGTGGATGAAGACCTTGCGGGTAATTGATTTTTTTAGTGGTTGTGGTGGTTCTTCCCTTGGCATAGAACAGGCCGGATTGCAAATGGTTCTTGCAGTTGATCTGTGGGAAGATGCTTGCAAAACACATGAACTAAATATTGATTGCCCTGTTTGGTGTAAAGACATCAACTTGATTGAAGCATCTGAGTTACCTGAATGTGACGTGATTATTGGTTCACCTCCATGTCAAAAATTCTCTCAAGCAAACTACTATAATCGTGACTATGATGATTCGTTGGTAAAACGATTCATGGAGATTGTCAATGAAGTAAATCCCAAGTATTGGGTTTGGGAAAACGTGGTAGGTGCAAAACGAGCAATGCCAGGAGTATGTTTGGATGCACAAAACTTTGGTTTACCACAAAGACGCAAAAGACATTTTGTGTCAAATTTTGTTTTACCATCGGAAAATTCAGAACCACGTAAAGTCATTCAAGACGTGATACAACCCGAAGGAGAGGGTTTGTTAGACGGATACAACTCCAAGGTATATCCTCTTGATAAAGTCAGTCCTACTGTGCGTAGAATTCCATTAAAGTGGTATGATGGACGCAAGATGCCTAAACGATTCCGTTTCACGGGGTTTACGCATCTTAGTATTGAAGACCATCTCACCTTGATGGGGTTTCCTGCTGACTATAAACTACATGGAACAAAGACAAGTAAAATGCTTCAAGTGGGAAATGCAGTTTGTCCTCCTGTTATGAAGTCAATTGGAGAAAGGATATTGGAATATGAGCAAGGATTTGGATCAACAACTGAGGCCGGATCTTCCATTCTTACGGAAGTGGGTTAGACTATTTAAAAAGAAGCACGGGGAGACTTTCATCTCAGATGAACTTAGAAACCTCGTTGAATATGCACATTATATGGAAGATAGAGTTAATCAACTTGAGTTGTACAATGAATGTTTTCAAAAGTTGTTAGAAGAGAAGGAGAAGGAATGTCAGTCGAAAAAGAGTTAATAGTCTCCTTTGATGAGTTTGTTGACTCTTTGGATCTTGAACCAAAAGTTGACTTTGAGACATATTCCGAGTCATTGTCGGTGTTATATACCAACTACTCAAGAATGTCTATGGATGATGTTACCAAACCGGTGGTTCGTCATACGTTTTCAAACTTCATAGCAAAGTATGGCAGAGCAGACTTTCGGACATATGTAGCACCACAATTTATAGAGAGTGCGTATGAAATGTTTGTTTTGAATCGTGAGGAAACATTGAGAGATTGGTATGACAGATATATTTCGGTTGATGATGTAAGTTCCCACCTAAATTTTCGTACAGTCCCATGTCACGCAGGAGATATGTTCGATGGGGTGATTAATTCGGATTCTGGTAAGATTCTCCGAAATTTAAATTATGGCAATTTATATTCAACCAAGAGATTGCACAAGAACGACTTCCAAGATTGTATCAGTATATTGAAATGTCTATTCAAGTGGCATTATCTTAGAAGTAGTTTTATTGGTCCTGCGAGTTTTAATTTTTTCTTGGATAAGGACTTGACGTCGGTGTGGAGTTCGGTTATGTCTACAATCTCAAGACCCACTATGTTTAATCCAAATACATATGCGGGTATTTTGAATACTATATTTTCTGGAAAGAGTTTGTTTGCACCAACGATGGGGTGGAATTCATATCAACTTGCGTTTTATCAAACCAACTTTGAGAGGTTTGTGTCAACCGATGTAATTTCAGATGTTGTTGAGACTGGTAATAAAATGCATTCTATATATGAATCGAATAAAAATCCGTTTCTTGATTATGGAAATAAGGAGGTCATTTTGCACAATTGTCCAAGTGAATTTTTGGAAGAACGGCATGATTTTATGGGTGAGTATGAAAACTCGTTCGATGCGGTACTTTTTGGTCCACCCTGTTTTAGATTGGAGATGTATGCGGGTAGTGAACAAAGTACTTTAATGTATGATACGTATTCGTCATGGTTGCGACGATATTGGATTCCTACTCTTGAATTGTGCTATTCTGTTATGAAACCTGGTGCGAAGCTTGGGTTTACGGTGAAGGACTATGCGGACTATTACGGTATGACATACAGCCTTGAACATGATATGGGAAAACTTGCAACTGATCTGTTCGGTGACGCATCAAGATATAAAATAAAACTTAGTCAAATGAAGACTAAGAGAAGTCCACGTAAACTTGCTCTTGGTAATTATGAGGTGTTGTTAGTATATGAAAAGAAAGGGTGATGTCGTGGTTTCATTAAATCCAAAATATGGACTTGAGATTGAACGGATTCTTGAACTTGCCAATCATGTGCGAGATACCAATCCTGCGTTATATACAATATTGACTGCGGTTGCCTCTTCAATTTTGGCAAAGGATGAAAAACATTTATCGGATTATTGCCGAGCATATTTGTTTGATGCAATGTATAATAAATCATTTAAATCTGAATTGGAGGATATATTCGGGAACTATTTGGACGGAAAGTCTACAAAAAACCCAAAATCACTTGAGACAGATGATGACGAATTGTAGTTGACGTTTTTTGATATCATATATAGTATATAATAATGTACAATCATATTAAATGTAGGATGGATCTGGATATTTCAGATGATGTTACTGAAAAACTCGGAGTGGTTTGGAGTGATGTTATTTTTTTATCTGAAGCACTATCTGGTAAAATGGGTGAGTTTTTAATTCGTTCAAACGGAAGTCTATGTCATAAGACTGCGGAATATGAGAAGGTTTCGGAATCCGAGGTGGGGATGCCTGATGTGGTTTGGGACGGCACTGGATACAGTAAGTTGATAACTACAAACTGGACACGTGTTGATTATTCTGGATTGTTGGATGTAAAGACGACAATTTTAGGCAAGACCTCTGATGCAGATGTGGAACTACGATTTGAGATTAAAAATGGGTATGTCGCATCTCACGATGTGGTCAAACTTGATGTAATCGACAATGCAGAACGCAAGGAACATGATAGGTTGATTAAGAAACTTGCAATCGAACGTGCACAAAAAATGAACACAAAAACATATCAATTATATTACTCTCTGGTCAAACGACCTTTAAAATTTATTGTACGGTTATTTGGATTGTTGGGTAGTTATATACAAGATTTTAGTTGGAAAGCAGAAAAAAAGTTAAACAAATAATATTATGAAAGAGACATATGAAGTCAATTCACCCTCATTGGCAACTACGGTAGTCAACTATGTACTGAACAGATTTATGCCGTTCATATGTGCAGGAGGTATAATGATATATGCATGTGGATATGATTCACTAATTCCATATGTCGTACTTGCATTTATGTGGTATGCATCTAAGTTTTCATTTGATTGTGGAGTTGCATCTGCTGTCATTGAACATGAGATGCGTATGTTTAAAATTTCCGTGGATGATTCCGACGATGAAGTTTCTACGAAGTCAGATGGGGAGGGTGAATAAGATGGATGTGTTGACTGAGTTTGAATTGTATGAGTATGCGGTCAGGGAGAATGGTAAGTTGACTGGAGAGACGGTACGACTTGGGTTGCATGAGGCAAAGAAAATAAACTATGCGTTTGCACTTAATCGGTCTCCAAAACGGTATGTGCGGATTGAGGGTGAACTTCACTCACAACCGAACACCAAAACACTCTTAATTACTCCACCGAAAGGGTGACGTAAGTTGGAACGTGATAAAATAATATGTGCAGGGTGGATAGGAAGATTCGGCAATCGGTGTCACTCGTATCTATACGGTAAGCATATTGAGGATAAGTTTGGGTATAAATTTTATATTCCAACCGAGTGGGATGGTTCGGTGCTTTTTAAGAATCCTGCTCCAGTGGTATCTTCCAACTTTTCCAATAAACGATTTATATACGCAGGTGGGTCTTCACGAAATCTAAAGACATTCGACAATAATAAGAAAAAACTTTCGGAGTATAACACCGAACATGACGATGATATTGAATTTGTTGATACATTTTATGAAAAAAACTATGGGAAGTCAAATATTGCATATATTGGATTGATGACCGATGCACCCTGGTTTTATCCAAAGGTGAGTTTGTCTGACATACGGAGATATTTTGAGTTCACGGATGAAGTCAAGAATAGTGATGTGTATCGAGAACTTGAGAGTCGCAAGGGGACATATGATATAGCACACTTCAGACGCACCGACATATCTCGTAAGACTTACAAGGGTGGTCATAGTATGGTTAGTAAGAAAAGTTATTATGATGCGTTTGAAAAGTTCGGGGTCGACCGACGTGATGTGGAGTGGGTATCGGACGAATCTGACATAGGGTGGAAGTGGAAAGGTCCAATACCCACAATATCAGGCCGGAGAATATCATGGTTGCCAGATTTTTTAAAATTGATTTTTGCGAGAAAGGTGTTTAGGTCAAATAGTTCATTTAGTTTATGGTCTTCGTGGTTCGGAGATGTTGATGTATACGCACCCGTATTGCACAAGTATTCCCCGGGACACGAATTGGATTTTGAATTCGTGCGGGGAAATCATCCACATTGGATGTCAGTTCGTGGGGTACATTCCAATTATGAATTTTTACTCAACAATGGGGGTGATGATAGTAGTTATATACAAAGGAAAGTTAATATGGAAGTTAAAAATAAAACTAAACCCAAGCAATCAAATGTGGTTGCAAGTCCCGAACGGGGTATGATTATGATGGTACACTGGAATGGTAGATTTGGAAACCGACTAGGTAGTTATGCGTTTGGTAGAAACTATGCGGAAAAGTATAACTTGGATTTTTATATTCCAAGTGAGTGGGAAGGTACTCGTCTGTTTGTTGATGATGGTTATAAAATAGTAGAGGATGATGATCTTCGACTTAATATAAATCAGTCAAAAAAACCATATGACTCTTTACAATATAGGGCAAAAATGGTTGCCGAATGGGGTAATCGTGTTAATAAGAAATTAACTTATATGAATCCAGATGATCCTGCACAATATGGAAAAACTAATGTATTCTATGATAGTTTGTGTGTAAATGGGGAACATATCTTTAAAGATTTTTCACGAAAAAAGTTTTTAAAGTGGTTTCAGTTTACAGACGAAGTAAAAAATTTGGACATATACAAGAGACTTGAGGATAAACAAGGAACATACGATATTGCCCATTTACGACGTGACGATATTAGTAACCCAAATTACAATAAACGAAATCATCAGGGATATAGTGTTGTAAATAAACAGAGTTATTTGAATGCATTTGAGAAGTTTGGGTATGATGTATCCAAGATGGAATGGACAACCGATGACTGGACTGGAAAATGGGGAGTTGGAAAACCACAACATGGACGTGGTGGTTGGTCGTATCCCGTTGGGTCTCGGGTGTTGCCAGATGTAATTTTTGATTGGTTGCCTGATTTCCTTCGTTTATACTTTGCAAGAACAATATTTCGTGGAAATAGTAGTTTTAGTTGGTGGGCTGCGTGTTTAAGTCCAACTGCAAAGATATATAGTCCTGTATTAACGAAACGTAAGATTTATTTTGGAGAGTCCGATGAACTTGACTTTGACTTTGTTGAAGGAAACCACCCACACTGGTTGAATTTCAAGGGAAACGGAAGATTTGCAGAAGAAATTATTATTCCAGATTAGTAGATACTGTGCATGAGTGAATACTTATATGCATGATACTAATCAGTTCAACGGGGGGTAGTGCGTCCACAAGTTTAATTAATTGGTTCTCTCACAGGTGTGAGTGTAATTGTCCACTAAATTCAGAAGGAATCCGCAGAAAAGGACCTGGTGCGAATCCAAAAGGATTAAAGCATCGTTGTACACCACCACTGGAATCTGATCCATATCTGCTTCGCAAAAATTCATTTGACAGAACAAATGTAAATGAAGGACCGATATCACGTGCATTATTTTTGTACGACACTCCGTTTGCAGTTATTCCATCGTTATTTAGAAGAAGAATCGCAAACGGACATTTACGTGCAATGACTGGTAACAAATCACCACATGAAAATAATATAGACTCGTTTTTGAATTATGGACAGGATACGTTTCACTTGTATAAACAATTTGAAAATTGGACTAATTACAATGAAACTCGTACATACAAACGAATGCTTGTGAATTTTTCACATTTGTGGGAATACATTGATTACATACTTGAGTTTCTTGAAATTGATGAATCACATTTAAAAAAATTTCCCAAACGACGTAAAAGAGTAAATAGGTTCGATGAATTAACTGGACCACAACAACAACAAATGAAAAAAATATACGGAACACTTGATCATAAAATGAAAGAGTATCCGAAGGTGGTTGTGATATGAAAACTCGGGGGGTAATATATTGTGTACATGGTAGACCAAAATTTATGCATGAGGCTATAAAGTCTGCCAATAGTGTTAGAAAAAAATCACCAAAATTAAAGATTTGTTTATTTCACACACTCACCGAAACTGCACTGCGTTCACATGATTTATCAATATTTGATGATGTTAGGGAAATAAATTTTCCGAGTTTATCAAGTATGTTTTCGGGTAACATGAAAGGATTTGCAGGTAAGTTGTGTAGTTTTCCAGATACACCATACGATTATACATTGTTTCTTGATACCGATACATTTGTACACAAGCCTATTGATGAGATGTTTAAGTTGCTTGATAAATTCGATATTGCAGTCGCACCTGGTCCGGTGACACAGAAACCCACAGATTCTAATGATTTGTTGAATGAAATCCCGCATACTTTTCCAGAATTAAATACTGGTGTTATATTGTATAGAAAAACTGAAAAAATGAAAAACTTCCTTGAAAAGTGGAAGAGTACATTTTTGGAAAATCAACGAGGTTTGTATCGACGTCACGGAAAGGGAGGAGAGCAGGTTTCATTAAGATATTTGCTATGGGAAGACGAGAGTATACGAATGTACATACTCTCGGACAGGGCAATGCCCAATTTGTATAATTTTCGTATGAATCTTGACCGGCAGTTTAATTTAAAAAATCGTGTGGTAATTCACCACAATAAAAACGCACAGAGAGGATGAATTGTGTGTTTGATTTCTACACGATATTCTGCGATATTCATACATGTTCCGAAGGTTGCCGGAACATCGGTTAAGAAGTGCCTTCGCAAATCCGACTTTCGCAAAATCGGTATCAACCACAACATTCCTGCAAGTCGTAAGCATAGAAATGAATATTTTTTGAAAGGTGCAACTCCACGATTAAAAGAAGGATTTGATTTAAAAAAAATACAAGACCACACGTGGACTGAATTTTTCAAATTTGCATTTGTAAGAAATCCCTGGGATCGCATGGTTTCGTCTTGGTCGTATTTAAAACGAAAAACTGGGAGAACACTTGAGTTTAATGAATTCGTTCATCAATATCCATATAAAAATATTTTTTGGGATTGGCATACACAACCACAATATATCCATCTTGTAAATGAGAATACTAATGAACTTATGGTTGATTATGTGGGTAAATTTGAAAACTTACAAAGTGATTTAAATTATATAGGCAATAACCTTGGTATCAATGCAGATTTAACCTTACCAACGGTAAATAAATCAAACCACAGAACATATAAAGAGTATTATGATTCTGAACTGATCGATGTTGTCGGTGAAATATTTAAAGAAGATATACGGAGGTTTGGTTATGAGTTTGGAGAATAACAAATGATAATTTCCCACAAATATAAGTTTATTTTTACACATATACCAAAATGTGGTGGTGTTTCAATTTATAATATCTTCAACACACCGAGACGGAATCAAACCCATTTAATGATACGGGATCAACCGGTATCTCTACAAAAACAAGTAAAAAAATATTTTAACTTTTGTTTTGTAAGAAATCCGTGGAGTAGATTTTTATCTGCTTATTCTTATTTAAGAAGGGGTGGCCGTGGTTCACGGGGAGATTTGCAGGGTGCTAAAATTATTAATCAATTTGAAAATTTAAAAGAGTTTTCATATAATTTTGATAAAATAAAAAACGACTTTGTCGATAAACACTTTTATGAACAAGTATATTGGATAGATGATAAAGTTGATTTCATCGGAAGATTTGAAAATCTTCAACAAGACTTTGACATCATCTGCGACAAAATTGGGATTCCACATCAACAACTTCCACATACCAACAAAACAAAACATAAACACTATACCGAATATTACGATGATGAAACGAGGGAAATCGTTGCGGAAAAATACGCAAAAGACATTGAGATGTTTGGTTATGAATTTGGAGAATAAAAAATGATAAGTCACAAACATAAGTTTATATTAATTTCTCCACAAAAAACAGGTACAACATCTGTAACGAAATGTTTGTTAAAATATGCAAATTACAAGTACATAAACAAACAAGGTATTAAAAACCCCGACCTATTTGATTATGTTGATGAATTTTGTAATATGAAACCTGCGTTAAAAGTGTATGGATCAAAGCATATAAAATTAAGAACAGTTAGAAAGTATCTTGCAGAAAAAAAAATAGATCATACAAAATATCTACACATAGGAATGGTGCGAAATCCATACAGTAGAATAATTTCTGATTGGAAGTGGGGTACGCATCATAAAAAAACACTCAATCAATATCTTTTAGAAACTAATCTTAATAAATTGTGCGATTATTTTATATACAATTCAAAAATGCAGATAGATACTTTTATACGATTTGAAAATATGCAAGAAGACTTTAATACAATCTGCGACAAAATTGGAATTCCAAAACAACAACTTCCATACATAAACAAATCAAAACATAAACACTACACCGAATACTACGATGATGAAACGAGGGAAATCGTTGCGGAAAAATACGCAAAAGACATTGAGTATTTCGGATATAAATTCGGAGAATAATTTATGAAGACTATATTATATGGAGCATTTGGAAGACATAACTTCGGAGATATGTTGTTTCCTCACATTGTAGACAATCTAATCAAAGAAAAATCAAGTAAATCTAACTTAGAATTCTGTGATATATTATCAAGAGACATGAGGGAATATGGTGGTCATAATGTTAAATCAATAAGTGACTTTTTTGATTATGAAAAAGAATTAAATCTTATATGTGTGGGTGGTCAGACAGGTGGGTGTGGATTGCAAGGTGCGATCCAAATGTTTAGTGCGAACGACTCACATAAATCAGAAATAAATAAACTAAGAAATGCAAATATAAATCATGCTTATCTTATTAATAAACATAAATTTAAAAATCCAAAAATGTTTGTGTGCAATGGTATCGGTGGGGTTGGTGATGGAACATTTGGTATTATTAAAAATTTTGATTACAACTCATTTAGAGATAAATCGTCACATCTTAACTATGAAGGTAACAGAGAAGCACTAAACCAAGGTACACTTGGTTATCATGTACCCGACAGTGTGGTAATGTTAAGACATTTCTTTGATGAAAAAATTAAAAATAGATTAAAACAATCAAATAGTTTACAAAATTTAAATAATTTAATTGGTGGTAATTATATTGCTGTACAATTCAAACCAGGACAACTTGGTGATTGTTTGGATGAACTAAAATTTCAATTTAATAAAATTATATCTGATTTAAATATTCCGATTGTGTTCTTCTGTGCGGGGGTTGCACGTGGACATGATTCAGTAGACGAATATAAAAAAATATTTGATAATTCACTACCTAATGAAATGGTACATTATTATGATGGTGAAAATATTTGGGATATTTGTAATTTAATTTCAAGAGCAGAGTGTGTTATAGGAACAAGTTTACACGTTAGAGTGCTTGCATCTCAATATGCAAGGCCGAGGATAACAATAAACTTACAGGAACTGAATGGCAGTGAAACACCTCAATATACAAAAACTTCTTACTTCATTAACGAATGGGACTCTATAAAAAATTCTGAAATGAAAATGATTAACTTATTCGAAAATGTAAAAGAATCTATTAATCAAAACAATTTAGAATTTCAACTAGAACATAACAAAAAACTTCAAAATATTTTTTTAGAAAGATCAATCTGGATTGAAAAGATATAAATCAAAAAAACCAAGAATATGATACACATAATTACAATTCATTTTAAAACCCCTAAGTGGGTTGATTTGCAGTTGAAGCAAATCGATAAGCACATTTCCGACTACAAAGTGTGGACATATTGTGATGGGTTTGGTATTTCACCACATAAGCATAAGTTTCATTTCTGTGAGAATTTTAAACAATCAAAGTCGGTATCGAAAGTTGGTTTTGAAAACCACATGGCAAAGTTAAATAGTTTAACGCAAGTTGTGCTAAATGATGTTGATACACAAGATGATGACTTGTTAATTTGGTTAGATAGTGATTCATTTCCTATCAACAATGTAAATGACTATGTTTCTGAAAAAATGTCAAAATATCCTTTAATTGCAATCAATCGTCCTGAGAATGACGGTGATGTTATACCACATCCAAGTTTTACAAGCACATCTGTTTCTTTTTGGAAAAGACATAAATTAAACTGGAATGGAATACCCGCGGGTAAACTTGGTACTTTAGATCCTGGAGGAGAATTGTATAGGTATTTGTTGAATAAAAATATTGAATGGTATAAACTATTGAGAACGAGGTCACTAACAGATCACCCAGTTTGGTTTACAATTTATGATGATTTGATTTATCATCACGGTGCCGGATCAAGAGGTAGGTGTTGTCGGCTCGACATCAAGAATCTGAAGAATCCTATTAAATATGAATATGATGAGGGTCAAATATTTGAAATGATTTCGGAGGAGAACTTTTTTAAAGATAAACTTGGGGAATGAACAATGATACGATGTGAACATAAATTAGCAATATGCTATCACGGTCCTCCGAGATCGTTGAGACAAGTGTATAAAAATCACATTGAATGTGTATTCAATCCTTTAGTTGAAGTTGGAATTGAATATGAAATTTTTGTACATACATGGGAAATCGAAGGACCACAATTTATATGGAGCAATCCTATATCTGCTCCCACCGATCATGATGCGTGGGAATTGATTCATCCGGATTATTTTAGAAAAGATATTCAATCGGAATTTATTGACAAGGTTGATATGTCAAATTACTTTGATGAGGAATTGTGGAAACGAGAAGGTGACAACCGAAGAGGGGGGGAATGGCCACCGACATTAATTCGCAATTATCTATGCAGTTTGGAATCTCAGAAACGAGTGACTTCCATGATAGATGATTCATTTCAATGTGTCATGTATATTCGTCCCGATGCGAAATTTGCATATCCCATTGATTGTAGTGATATTTCAATGATTGAAAAAGGTCAAATTATCATACCCAATCGTAAACACGGAGAGGGATTAAACGATAAATTTTCAACAATGACATTGCAAGTGGCAAGAACATATGGAAATCGAATTGATTATCTGGCAGAGTTTAGAAAAACTCAAGGCAGAATTGTTTCGGAAAAATATACAAAATATTTTATCGGTAAACATAAATTTCATATAGTATTTTCAGATATTAATTTTAATATAATAAGACCGAAATAAAATGATAAAATATAGAAATATTGCGAAGGGTGGAATGTGTGATAGAACATTTGGGTTTACATTTGCAAATGCAGTTGCTCAAATTCGGAAAGAAATATTAGCAGTAAACTGGGTTAAATCACCTGCGTGTCCGTTTGAGTTTAATGAGATATTTGATTATCCAGATACAGAGGTGCTTGTTAATGTTCGTAACAGGGGGGATGTAACATTATCCTTTAATGGATGTTGGGGATTGCCGTTATGTAGTAATCATAAAAAACTTTATCATAAATATAACGATTTGATAAATGTTTCATATGAAGATTTTTGTGAGGTTCACATGAAATGTATATCTGAGTTGCCCTTAAAAAAATTAAGTGGATATTATGAAAATCTACATGAATGTATAGGAGTTCACTTCAGACATACCGACATTAGACAACTTAGGAACTTCTCACATGACCGGCAGACTTTATTTTACGAAGGGTTTCTACAAGCATTGCTTGACATGAATGAGTCATCATATTATGTTTGTAGTGATAATGAAAAATCAAGGAATGCTTTGGTGGTTGATTTAAGACGACATGGAAAAACTGTATATTTTAATCAGGGGGTGGTATACGATTCGTCCGAACTGAGACAAACTCCAGTCACCGATGTTATATATGATATTGTTAGTTTGTCAAAGTGTAAGACTCGTTATGGTAATGTTACGAGTGGAATAACTCAAATGAGTTCGATTATGTCTAATACTTATAGTTTGAGATACTATTCGCAAACGATGGGTCGAAACCATAAATCATTTTATAAAAACTGGAGAAATAGATATGAACAATAATAAAGGTGTAATGTATATGGCCTACGGACCAAGTAGATTTTTCGGAGAAGCAGTTTCTTCTGTAAAATCATTTAAAGCAATTCCCAAGCACTCAGATATACCAACTTGTTTGGTAAGTCCAGAGGATGTTTCTTCTGAAATATATTCAAACTTTGATGAATTTATAAAAATAAAAAAAGAAGATTGTGAAAAAGTAGGAACACGTCCTGGGAAAAACTGGCAGATTAAGTATTTGATTTATGAATATGCACCATTTGATACTACTTTATTTTTAGATTCCGACACATATATTTGCAAGGATATTTCATGGGGGTTTGGCATTGCAGAGGAGTATAAGTTTGCAGCTGCGTTGACCGACTCAAAGTATTCAGTTGGAAATAATGTCCGTGATAGATTTTCACATATATGCCATCCACAAAGTACTCAAATAAATTCAGGTGTAATGTTTTTCAATAAAAATGATTTAATGAGTAAAGTTTTTAAAGATGCTCTTGAATTATCCTTGTACGATAAAATGAGAACTGGTGATCAAACATATTTGACACTTGCTATGTATAAAAATAAGATTAATCCTTATGTTTTCCATAGCAGATTTATGTGCAAAGGATATGGGTACAATATGGGCAATAAGAAACATTGTACAGACGATTGGAAAAATCCAAAAGGACCATATTTTGTTCTTCATCACCCACGAATAGCATTCCATGTCAAAAAATTTGTAGCAAGTAAATGAAATTTAAAGATTGGATAAACTACGACTTTGATAAAACCGATGTAATTCATTCGGCTGGATCGTGTGTGAATCTTTCACGGATATTGAAATTACCAGTTTCATCTGGATCCCCACCTGTCAGTCATCCAATTGGTGTCTGTGCAAAGTTATCCGGATTTATGTTGTCAGGAGGAATTCATAAAATTTTAAAAGATGACGTAAATTTGATTAATACAAAATTATGTTATTCCAATGTCAGACCCATATGTAGTAAGGGAACGGCACGAAGAAGGGCAATGCTTCGTAATATTAAAAAATATAATTTTATTACAATGTCTGGTTATCAAGCAGCCAATCCACAGAAACTTAGTCCAATTGACTATTTTAAGGATATGACGAAGCATAAATTTTGTGTTTCTCCTGAAGGAAATGGAGAAAGTTGTTATCGGCATTATGAAGCAATATTGACGAAGGGAATTCCTATTATACAAGAACCGGACAATGATCGTTGCATGGAACGTTGGAATCTACCTTCCCAAATAAAACAAACATATGAAGATTTACCGGTAGTTTATACCAAGGATTATACTGATTTATCGGTGGAATATCTTAATGAAAAATATGAAGAGATTTTAGAGACGGAATATAATTTTGACAAAATGAAATTTAGTTACTGGAAGGACAAGTCTCTTATTATATTTTGTATGAATGCTTATATAAATAATTGGGGTGGAAAGTCCGAGGTGGATATTGATGTAAAGATTCCACCAAAACGTTGAGGTATATAGACTGAAGTTTATATGACAACGAGTTTTAAATTACTTTCGTTCAAACAACTTCTCGTTGTCTAAACTCAACACACCATCATTTATCAAATCAAGGTTGTGAAGTTTTTCCTTCACCTTTTCACACACTTCTTCTTCAACGGTCTTTGCAACAAATACGATTCTTTGTAGTGCTTTTGTTTTTGAACCATCTCTGTGAACTCTTCCAAGGCATTGCTTTAAAATGATTGCACTATAACTTGGAGATATCAGTGCCATCCGAGGATACTTTCCATTGAGGTCGTGCAAACTGATACCAGCACCTCCTGCTTGGGTGTTAACTATGATAACTCGTTTTTTATCATTTTGAAAATCGTCAATGTTTGTTTGTCGTTCTTTCTTTTTGTTTCGTCCGTCAATGATACATTTGGTTTTCAGTCGTTCGGAAAGTGCGTCAATGCTATCTTTAAAATTCATAAACAATACAATGCTCATTCCATTTTCAATTGCGTCTTCGGCAAGTTCCACGAAGAGTGGCACTTTAATGAGTTCACATTTCTGTCTTGCTCTTAATTGAACGACCAATTGATTTGCTTGTTTTTCCTTTGCAGTTTTGGCAAGTTTGTTGAGTTTTTCAAGTTCTGCTTTCATCTCAAAAAAGACTTGAGTAATTTGCTTGGTATCCGCAGTGTCCATGTCGTATGCAATGCTATGTACGTCACATTCTGGAAAACCTGGAATTTCATCTCTGCGAAGACGAATGCCACGATCAAGAAATACGTCTTTATGTAGGTTGCGTAACACTTCTTTGTCTCCGTTAAAGGTGTATCCGAATCTTCCTTGATAACATCCGTTTCTGCGAACCCAACTCCAAAAACTCGTATTGTTATGAAGTCCGAGGATATAACCCATTGCTCGCATATCCATCGGATTGATTGCCGACGTCGCACTTGCCATAAGAATTTTGTATTTTTGGTCTTTTGCAAATATACCGAGTTTACTATTCAGTGAAGTTTTGCCTTTTAGTTTGTGACTTTCATCAAACACAATTAGTGTGTCCTTTGGAACACACCACTCAAATACTTTTTTTCGTCTTCCACCATTTTTGTTGGCAATCATTTTCCAAGTTCCGATTGCTTTACGATTTCCTGTGCGAAGACTTTCATAATTAACCACAAATTCAGGCACCATTCCAAAGTGGTTTTCCGCAACTCGTTTCCAACTTTCTTGAACTGCCTTTGGACACACAATACCAATTTTCATTCCAAGTTCACGTGCGACTCCTATTGCCGAGTAGGTTTTGCCAACTCCTGTATCACTTCCGTCCATAGCAGAACCATGTGCTTCTATACTTGCCGTTAAACGAGCAACTGCATCAACTTGCCAAGGATGCAAACCTTTTTTCTTTTTGACTTTTCTACTTGGGAGTTCACTTAAAAGTTCAACTTCCTCTTCGGCAATTTCACCTATTAAATCTTCACGACTGGTTGCCCAGTGCGTGATTGACCAGTCTCGGGTTGCTTTGTTTTTTGATACAGAGTACCCCTGTTTTTTCATATATTCGGTGTTACTTTTCCAAAATGCCCAGAAACCGGCTGCGAAGTCGGAGTCGAGTATACAACTCTTTTTCCAACGATTTCCATACTTCGTTAGTACTTTTGATGGCTTGGACCATTCCAAATGTGTAGACAAATCCATATTTTATGGTAGTTGAATATGTATATATATCTGAATTATACTAAATTATGTGGGATAACGTCAAACCAATTACACTCATTCTGGAGCAAAAAAACGAAGACGAAACAAGGTTTTTGTTGTATTTTTATTCGACTGACTATGAGTTGATTAAATTGCGAGAAGGTACACACTTTGATGCAAGTGGTAATATATTGGGTGGTTATTCACGATTACTTTCTTCACATGACTCTTGTAAATATGATTCAAATTTTTTTGTGGAACGACTATCAACTACCACAACTCAAAAATTAATTGAATATTACGAAAATCCAAACTTATACATCGAATATCTTATGTAATTTTTATAGTTTTTATATTTATTCTTGAAGTGATGTTTATTTTTTGGAGATAGTGATATGTCAGATGTATATTTAAGATTGGTAACCGCAGATGGTCTGAGTGGTAAGTTTGAAGGTGAAAAGGTGTATTCGGCCGGAGTTCGTGCAATGTTTGTGGTGGTGGATGTATCGTCACAGGGACAATATGCAGATTCTTCACTTGAGGTAACATTTGATGTTATTCGTGAAGATGGTATATCTGTTGAGGTATATGAACTGCCATATATAAACACGGACACGAATGGAAATCACTTTTTTAGTTGTATCTGGGAAAGGTTTTCACGCATATCCGCAGGTGCAGTCACGACAATTCCATCTGCAACGCAGACACCAACACCGACTCCAACACCAACACCGACTCCAACACCGACACCGACACCGACCCCAACCGCATCTCCATCTCCAAAACCTGCAAACTTCATCCCAGCATCTATGCAAGGTGAGGAATTGATGTGGAGAATGTCATGGTCAAACGTCATGTCGGATTTTATATCGACTTTCTCAGTTACTTCCAGGGATGTTGAAAAGGGTGCGTATGGTACTGCGAGAGACAATTCGGGTGATGAATGGCCAGCAACCGCACTTACGAACCACACACCGACACTTTCCGATTTGTTTGATATTGTTGCAATCGATGGTACGTATGGAGAAGCAACCGAGGCTTCTCAGTGGGAAAACTATCCGTATCGTGCAGACGGTGCCGGCGGAATTTTGCGTGGAAACATATTAAAGTGGAAAACCGAAGCACACCAAACGATTTGGGCCCCACAAATTAAAGTCTTGACGTTCAATGGAGGTTCGTATGGAAACGAAACGCATCTTGTAAATTTAAAGGGAATGACTCACTTGGAGTCGGTCACTATTAGCAATGCGGATTGGTTTAAGAAAATACAAAACTTTTCAACTGCCGGGGCAAGTGGATCCGGATTGTCGGTGGATTTTTCAAGTACGTTCAAATATTGTACAGGAAATGAGTGTTCCAACAACTACGACGTATTGCCCGACACTTCCAATCAATATGATGAAACATTGCCGTTTACTGCATGGCCAACCAAGATGACTTCATTGAACTTGAATAGTTGCTCGGCAGTTGAAAAACTTACAGGGTTGCCGAGTACGTTGGAAGAGTTGGATGTTTCATATACTGGAATTGAAAACGTAACTAACTTGGGAATTGCCAATGCCAACAAATCTAAAATCACCAAGTTGGATATGTACGGATTGTGCAGTCATCGTCCAAGTGACCACTCATCCATGATGTCTATCACGGGCAACTATTTGTCTGGATTTATAAATTTGGAAAGTCTTGCAGTTAACAGAACGAGACCAGGTCATCCAAAAATTACGTTTACACCGGATTCGTTGCCCAATTCATTAACCACATTAAATATCCAATGTCAGGATATAGAATCATTGCCGACACTACCGACGTCACTTGAAACATTAAATGCAGCGGGAAATCTATTGGCCACTATTCCTGCGTTACCAGTTACAATGAAAGAACTCAATTTGGGTCATTATGTCTCGTACTTCAGTACGGTCGGAAATCCACTGGGAGCATGGGATGCCGTTGCCATCCAAGGTAATACTGAAACAACTTTGCCCAATCTTACCACCCTCAAGGCAGAAAAATCGGGTAACTTCAACCCTCCGGATTTGACAATGATGGTTGCACTTGAGACATTGACACTTTCCCAGAGTACTTTGCCCGATAATACTTTACCGAAAACACCGGAGTCCCTCACATCTTTAACTGCGGTGAACAGTGGTCTTAAGTTCGTATCCACCGAAACCAACTATGGAATTAGCAAGTCTCCGTTAACGGGTTTATATTTGAGTAGTAATCCAGATCTGACCATATCGGCTGCCCATGTAAACGCCGCAAAACCAACTCTTGAAACTTTGTCTTTGGATTATTGTGGATTAACAAGTTTGGATTTTGGTGATTTCGTGAAACTGGATGACATATATCTAAATAACAACCCAACTCTCGACCCCACAAAGGTTGTCCTGAGTCCAAAGGGAGATCTGACCTCACGGGAACTTTCACTCAGATCTTGTGGTCTCGCTTCAATGCCAGATATGAGTGATTGGTATGTCACCAAACTTTACATTGGTGGAAACAATACGTTCTTTGAAACTTCTGATTGGAGTGCCAAGTTGCCCACTGGACTAACCAGTTTGGATATATCTTCAACTACGACGATATCAGGATCTTTTACGGAAGATCTATCCGATACGGACATAACATGGTTAGGGATGATGTACAACGACAACCTTGTAAAGTTCCCTGAGGACAAGTTACCAGCTGGTCTTGAAACCGTGTCATTCTACCGATGTGGTAGTTTTGTCGGGGGAACCGCGGCAAAAACATTTGATCTTACTAATAAGTGTGCCAACTTGAGCTCATTAACCTTGATTGGTTCTGGTGAGATTGAGACACTTAAACTGGGAACGAAGAATAACCTCAACACTGTATATGTTACCGATTATTCGAACTGGGAAGGAAGTTCCTGGGATGGATTTCAGGACAGAGTAATTACCGACGACAAAACAAGTATAAGGGCAGGATATCTTAAGTCATTAACAGGAACTTTACCTGCTCTGGCAACTCTCGTTGCCGAAAATTGTGAGTTAACTTCTATTGATTTATCCACTAGTCAACTTCTTATGTCATTGTATTTGACCGGAAATAAATTAACATCCGTTACGTTGAACGGTTCAGGAACGAGTCTTGCGTATTTGTATTTGAGTGGAAACAAGTTGGCCAGCATTCCAACGATATCAAACGATGCCAAGGGCTTGAGAGCAGTATATCTCCATGACAATGAAATCAAATCACAGGCGATTATCGCAGCGTTACTTCAGAAACTGGTTACCATTGAACCTACGTATACCGGACATTTGGTGTACAGTGGGGGAGAGAATGTTGACAGAAAGGTTCCAGATACGGACGAGAATTTTAAAACTTTGATACAACGTGGTTGGAGGGTAAGACCCAATACACCGGCCGCAGATGCGTTTGAGGATGTTCCGGAAAATGGGGCACTTGAGATTCCGGATAGCACCACATGGGGACCCCGACAGATACACGTTAAGTTCCCTGCAACTGGGGGTGCAAACAAAATAAAAATAGGTGGTGTGGAAGCAGATATAGGTGGATTTCCTGGTCCATTTACAATCAAATCCACTACTTGGCAATTGAATGAGGTTGGTGTAAACAAGAAAGTTAGAATGGGTGGATTCGTATTCATTCGTGTTACTTGGCATGGGTATATTACAAACTCAACATCATCTTCAATTCAAGATGCAGATGAAAATGTGTCGATTGCGTTGGCAATAACGGAAGTGGGGCAGGAAGAAGAAACTACTACACCATCACCAACTCCGACACCAACCCCAACACCAACACCGACTCCTACTCCAACTCCGACACCAACTCCTACGTCAACTCCGACACCAACTCCGACACCATCACCAACTCCACACTCGGCACAACTTGGGTCATTCTGTTTTGTTTCAGCATCAACCGGAAGCAGTGGTTTTGCAGGAACATACGCACCACTTACAGAGACTTACTTGGAAAAACCCCAATGGAAACATACAGAATCCATTTGGCACGTAAAATGGACTGGTTCGGCATGGACATTTTCTATGGGAGCAGGAGACTCTGCGGGTGCTACGATATCAAGTGACAACGGTGCGGATACACCTTGGAACTCTTTGTGGTCGTTCATTGATGGTTCGCAACTACAAGAGGGTGAGTGTGCAGAACCACCGACAACGACACCAACTCCGACTCCGACACCAACTCCGACTCCGACATCAAGCCCATCACCGACACAGATTTCTATAACGGACTCGACGTTGTGTATAACTGGATCTTCGGTGACAGACTTAAACGGAACATATGCTCCGGTTGACATATTTAACGGAAGAACTTATTGGTCGGACGCAGGATTCAGCAATGAGAAAGGTTACTATGTATACTGGCCCAGTGATGGATTCAATTGTTGGGGTATTTCTAAAAACTTGGATGATGAAACTCCCACACATTATGCTCAGAGTGGCACATTGCCTTGGGAAAATGCTGGAATCATCGGGGCATCTCAGCAGGGTGGAGTAATCACGAAGGGCGCGTGTGCTGATGGGTACATAACTTCAACTCAAACTGCTGAAATAACTTCAACTCAAACTGCTGAAATAACTTCAACTCAAACTGCCGATTCAGATTCGCCCGGTGGTGATTTCTTTACGTCTGCGTCCATATCTATATTTTCAAATACCGAGCAGTTAAATGAATACAATTCAATGCTTGAGTTGGTCGTGACTGACATGGGAATAAACGAAAGTGGATTCAATAATTCGGTTAAGTCGGCAATACAAACCAATTATGTTATGTTGTCGTTTGAACTCGTCAAAAAAGGGTGGGAAAATCGTTGGGATAGCATCGATGCGTTGGTGCAGGCGTCTTATGATTTCAATGCAGCTGCATTTGATGATTTATATTCTACAACAACCAGTGTGATGAGTCATGTGGGTGGGTCGTGTACATGGGATATGTCAATCAATAGTCTTTCCGATGCACTTACATATGCCACTACTTACCCGGCCTGGTGCGTACAACTGATGCAGTTGTACGGTTACGAAGGATTTCCAACTGGATGGACGGACTGGAGCAAGTCGGAATATGAGTTGCTTGTCAGAATTTATACGGCAGACCCGCATACAAATGCAACGACTACGCATCAAATTCAATCACTAACCGATTCCCTTGGATATGCCCAACCAACAGACACGCAAACCTGGACGAGTGATTCAACTCCAACTCCAACTCCAACTCCAACACCAACACCAACCCCGATTCCGGATCCAGATTGGCCAGAATGTGAGGGATGTGTACAGGTGGAATATCCACTTAGTCATTGGAATGGAATATACCAACCTAATCTTGACACCTTCAACGGCAGAACATCATATGTACGGGTAGATGATTCTGATTATACGTTGCACTGGGGAGGTGACGACTTTAATGGTCATTATCCGCCGACTCCAAATCATAAATATAGATGGGTTTTGACCAAAAATTATGAATTGTACCTTGTTAGTCATGCCGCGACATCGGAGTGTCCTGTTGAGGTCATGTGGGACTCGATGGGTGTGTGGAGCACATCATGCCCAGCTCAAGAAACGGCCACAGAAACATCTATACCAGATGATGTTTCATATGAAGTGTGTTCAGATGATTTTTGTTTGGATCATAACAATGCCGAAGATGGTGAAGAACTCCGAGGAACCTGGGTGCAATCTGATGATCACAATGACAGACCAACCTGGATATGCCGTGGACTGGTGTGTTATTGGAATGTTGATGGGGGAAAACGGTGGTCTATCGGCCTCAATACCCAGAATACTATCCACAATGGTCCCGTTGCGTCTACTGAATGTCCGTGGAGTTTGTCGTGGGAATTCAACATCACAAAAGGAAAGTGTCAGGAACTTCTAACCAACGGGGACTTTTTAAATGTTTCAACGGGTGATATTAAAGTTCCAACTTTTTGGACTATGGAAGGAGCTCCTCTACTTGGAAGTTATTTTGATCAAAACTCCCTTGATAGTGGGATTATAAAGAGAACATCTGGTAGTGTTCCAGTTAATAAACTTATATTGCAACAAGAAATGTCACCTTTGGAAAGAAATACGCAATATGAGATCAACTTGGACAACCGACGAACGGACAAGAAATTCAAGATTAGGTTTAGACGAACCGGTGGGGAGAATTGTAAAATCAAATGGACATCAATTGACGGTGAAACACTTACTGATGATTATCACCCGAATGAAGTTGATATATCAGAAAAAGCAACCTTTACTACACATACTGGCACTTGGCATATTGCACATATGATTCATGTCGGAATTACTCAAGCATCCATGCAACTGGCAGAAGTATCTTTGAAAAAATCAGTATAGGATGTAAATATAGATTGACTTATTCATAGGATTTTCCTATTATGATAAACTATGAATAAAAATAATCGTTTGTTAAAGTATTCTGATATTGTGCTCGTTCCCAAACTTAGTTCGGTGGAGTCCCGTGGCCAGGTTGACGTAAGTTGTAACTTTGGTCCACAAATATTCAACTTACCAGTTGTTCCGGCAAACATGAAGACCGTCATTGATTTGCATCTTGCGAAGTCACTGTCCGATGCAGGATTCTTTTATATTATGCACCGATTTGATATGAGCAATCACCGTTTTGTTGAACAAGCAAACAAAGAACAATGGAAAACCATTTCAATTAGTGTTGGTGTTAAACCAAGTGATATTGAGTCTCTTGAACGAATTGCTTACGATGATTTGCGAGTGGACTACATTACAATTGATATTGCACATGGTCATAGCATTTTGATGAAAAACACTATTGCTGAAATTAAAGAAAATTTCGGTGATAAAACTTTCATTATTGCTGGAAATGTTGCAACTTCAGATGCAGTCAAGGAAATCACCGACTGGGGTGCGGATGCGATCAAGGTTGGAATTGGTCAAGGAAGTCCGTGTACCACGAAAGACAAAACGGGATTCACAATGCCAATGTTCAGTTGTATGCTTGAATGTGCCAAGAATGCCGACATTCCTTTGATTGCCGATGGTGGTGTCAAGTGCAACGGAGATGTTGCCAAGGCAATATGTGCGGGCGCAGACATGGTTATGGTTGGTGGAATGTTTGCAGAATGTGTTGATTCTCCTGCGGAAAACATTACCAAGACATTACACACCGGATTTTTTAAGAGTGAAGAATATCGTCCAACTAAATATGTACCGGAATATAAGGATATTTGCTATAAACGATATTACGGAAGTGCGAGTCAGTACAACAAAGGACACACGAAAAACGTGGAAGGAGTTTTGCGTGAAGTTCCATGCAACGAACTTACTTACATTGAAAAGTTACAAGAAATGACAATGGATTTACAGAGTTCCGTTAGTTATGCGGGAGGAAAAGATCTGCGTTGTTTACCAAGTACTGAATATTTATCTGTGTGACGGATGTTGACAGAAAAAAACTGGATGGTGCGTTGGATACGTTTGAAAACTTCATGGATTTTGTGAAATTTGCAAATGATCACGACATTGTGTTTCATCTAGAGGAGTGGGAAGAGTATAGGGATGAGGTTTTGCGTAGAGTAAAACCTCCGTCAGAACGACACATACGGGTGGATACGTCCGGCCTTATACTTCCTATGTAATTTTTATAACTTCCGATTAAATTTCGGCAGTTGTTGTGTCGATTTAGTTGCCTTTCTTTTTTGAGTTTGGATATATTTATATCCATATATCATTCGAAGTTATATGAACCACCGCACAATAACAGGATTACAGGGACACGCTAGAAAAAATGGCCGATATTTATATATTGGTCAGGTTCCTGCGAATTATGTAATGCGGATGAGTACATTCATCGTTCCAGTTCCTGGTACGGATTTTTATAAGAATATTGGTGGATATTTCATGTGGGAAACTCACGATGAACGAGTCGGTGTGGGTTATGTGATTTCAAGAAACTTGGGGTTTGCGGATATAGTAAGTCAAGAACCGTCATTATTCTACAATAAACGAACTAACAAATTTGAACTAGAAATACATACGGATGGTGATGACATAGTAACGAAATCATATGTACAAGGTATATCGACTCTTACTGGATTTGAAGAAGTCTTGGGATGTACAGATCCTCTTGCAAAAAACTATGACTCAAGTGCAACTGTTGATAATGGTCTATGTGAATATTGGGATGCAAAATACTTTGAAGTTGGTCCAAATTATTATGAAACTTTAACCGAAACGGTGACACACTCCGAAACCGAAACGGATTGTACTCAAGACGGAACTTGTGATGATCCTGA
>CENY01032838.1_pt1 | contig 88910 bp, 77 predicted proteins | sample 356181 | NCBI WGS metagenome assembly CENY01 (sample SAMEA2619840, study PRJEB7988) | marine metagenome | isolation source: saline water (ENVO:00002010), including
TTCCTTAGGTGGGATTAACATCCATCGCAAATCAATAAATAAATGCTCATGGGTCATAATTATCCCTGAATCTTCAGGTTTTATTTCTCCAAGAACAGTTTGTATATATTTTGATGAATAATTCATTTTATTTTGCCTTAAATATATTCTTAATTGCTAATTGGAGGTTAGCATTATGGATAATTATCGTCAATAACTAATTACAAGTTTCTTAGTCTGTCATTGAAAATAAAGAATAATATTGTTAAAGCTAGCAATATCAATCCGCTTAAGCTTAAAGAATTAGATGTCCCAGTTATTAATGCTAATGCTCCAAATGGAATACTGCTTAATGGCATTAATCCAAAACTCATCATTGAAACACTCATCACTCGCCCACGTTTATCAGGCTCAGAGCTTGATTGGAGTAGAGTTGTATTTAATGACATAAATACAGAACTAAATATTCCAATAAAAATAACAAGTGGGATTGCAATGTAATAAGAATTTGATTGAGCAAAAATAGCTAATAAAAGACCCCATATTGAACATGCAAATAACAAAGCTTTTCCTTTAGAATTTATTTTTTTTATATAAGCTATAATTAGAGACCCAGTTAATGCACCTAAACCCATTCCCATCATTATTATTCCTAGGCCATCGGATTGAGCATTTAAAGCTTCAGTAGCCCATGCTGGTAAAAGTGAATAATATGAAAAACCAAATAACACAGGAATAAATAACATTATCATAATGTTTCTTCTAGTTTTATCATTTATTACGTAAAGTATTCCTTCTTTGATATCAAAAGTAATGGTACTTTTTTTAGAAATTTTTATAGGGGTTTTGCCAGCGTTTACCATGCTCATTGATAACGAAGTTAGTACATAAATAATGGATACTATTAAGAAAACTCCACTAGTTTCAATTATTATAATTAAAAATCCTGCTATTGCAGGTCCTATAACTCTTGTTAAATTCATGCTGGACGTATTTAATGCAATAGCATTCATTAATAGTTTGTCTGGAACAATATCTGATAATATTGCTTGCCGACTAGGCATGTTTATTGCCATCATACTACCGTTAAGTACACCGATAATTAACAAATGCCAAAGTTCGATGTTGCCAGTCATGTCTAAAATGGCTATAAATAAAGTCATAATTGCATTTCCGCTTTGACTGAAAACTATTAAACTTCTTCTGGGCAGTCTGTCAGCTAGAGCTCCACCTATTAATGAAAAAACAGTCATTGGTAAAGCAAAAGATGCCATAACCATTGCGAGAAGAAGAGGGTTATTGTCTGTTAATTTTAAAGCTAACCAGCTTCTTGTGATCATTTGAATATTCATAGCTAGGAATGATCCAAATGATCCTATCCACAACCAACGAAAATCTCTGTATCTTAAAGTCTTTATTATTGGAGATTCAGATTTAGAGTATTGCTTAGAAAAATTCAATTTTGTATATCCATTGGAGTTAATCTTTTTAGCATGATAGCTGAAAAAACAGGAAACAATGATATCAAAGACATTGATATGAAGGCATAATTATAGCTTTCAGTGTAATCATAAATAATAGCACCAAAAAGAGCACCTAGTCCTCCTGTTATTTGGTGCACCATACTAATAGTTCCCATTATTTTCCCGATGTTATTATTCCCAAATATGTTGTTTACGAATATTAGTGTTAATGGAGCAGTTACCATAAAAGTAAATCCATATATTAAAGCAAAAGAAATAATAGAAAAATCATTTTTGAATATAAAAGGCATTAAAAAAATAAAAATTCTTATAACGAAACATAATAAAGTAGGTTTAGATGGTCCGAATTTATCAGATAAAATACCAGACAATATAACCCCTATTATTCCAGATAGCCCCATAAAGGCTAAAATTTGACCAGCAATATTTTGGCTTATTCCGTTATCTGTTGCAAATGCAACAATATGTGTTGCAACGAAAAAGTCTTGGAAACCACAAATGCTATATATTATTATTAGCATTAGGGAAGGATAAGAGAGTAAACTTGGGATTGTAGTATTTAGTTTATTTTTATTAGTTTTGGGTACCTTTTTATCATGTGTAGTTACTTTTGATTTGATTCCAAAAATAATTAAGGGCAAGATAATAATTGCATGAATTGCAGATAATATAAAATAACAAGACCTCCAGCTTAAATAAGGTAATATTGCCGATAGTGAAGATGTTACTAATAGTTGCCCTGTTCCATTTCCTGCTATTGTAATACTATTTGCTATCCCTTTATTTTTATTAAACCATTGATTAATTAATGTACTTATTGTAGGTATGCTAGTTATAGCATGTCCAAATGCATATATTACGCCAAAAGAAATAAATATTTGCCATTGATTAGATATATATCCTGTAAGCCATGTTCCAATTATTCCAATAATTGAACCGAATGTAAGTGTTTTTTTAGGTCCAAATTTATCTATTAGATACCCACCAATTGGCATGGATATTGCAGATACAAACATAAAAATAGTAAACCCTAAGGATATATCTGTTCGGCTTACATTAATATCTTCTGATATAGGTTTAAGCAATAAACCAAATGTGTATCTTGTACCAACATTAAAAAGAAGTATAGTGAATCCGATAGATACAATTATCCAACGGTAGTTTGTTAGGTAATTTTTCATAAAATATATATTTAAATTAATGAATTCAAAGTTTAACTAAGGCTAGCAGTTAAATTTTATCCAGTCAACGAAAGTTAATTATTTATATGTTATTATTTGGACGGTTAGTTTTATGGCTGGTTTAATTATTTTTTATATTTGGTAATATATAAAAATCATATTACTAAATGAGGTGAATATAATGAATGGTGCAGACTTAAAAATAAAAATTCAAAATGGGGAAATTATATATGGAACTATGTTAAGTGTTTCTCGTAATCCTAGATGGGTAGAATCTATAGCTAAATTAGGCCTTGATTATTTAATTATTGATACTGAACATTCTCCCCTTGGAAGAAGTGAGGTCGCAGATTTATTAGCAATGTTTAAGTTGACTGCAATAGTTCCAATAGTAAGGATTCCTATTCCTGATAGCCATTATGCGACTATGGCAATAGATGCTGGGTCTCAAGGAGTATTAGCTCCATATTGTGAAACCGTAGAGCAGGTAGAAGAAATAGTATCTGCTTGTAAATGGAGGCCTTTAAAAGGAGAGTTTGTAAATAATATTATTAAGCATCAAAAATTTCCTAGTGAAGAGACAAAGTTATATTTAGAAAATAAAAATAAAGATAATTTATGTATTATTGGTATAGAAAGTGTTCCAGCTATTAATAATTTAGATGATATATTATCTATCGATGGCATTGATGCAATATTTGTTGGGCCTAATGATTTAACTATTTCATTAGGTATACCTGATCAATATGATCATCCAGAATACAAGAGTGCTGTGAAATATATAATAGATAAAAGTAAATCTAAGGGCATTCCTACATTAGTACACCAGCAAACTGTAGAATTAACAAAAGAATGGATTGAAAATGGTTCAACTTTTGTTTTATATAGTTCTGATTCTAGAATGATTAATCCTTTTGTGAATGAAATTGATTATATTAAATCTATAGGGAATCAAATTTTAGGAAAAAATCATCAAAAAATAGGTGATCTAGAAGATTTAGGAGATGTAATTTAGGTATATCCTAAATATTATACAGGTCCTTTTTTTGGTATTATTCTGTCTATATTAATTATTTGCCCTCTTTTTGTATGACGTACTCTAAGATTTTCTCCAATTATAAGTGATTCATAGCAAGAAGCATCTATTTTAACTTTTATTGACCCTACATTTATATAATAATATCCATCTGAAGTTATTTCTTTTGCATCAAGTAAACCTTCTGTGACTACATATGGAGGCAATATATCAATTAATTTCAATAAGAAGTATTTAGATCTATTAATCAAGGAATTCATTTGTTTTATAATATTTAAAAATTAGGATTATTGTATTGTATTGTATTTTATCATAATATTTTATGATAAAATTTTATTATGTATTTTAAATCTATGCCTGTAATTAGTACTCATACTTTCGGGAATGGTCTTAAGGTTATAACTATTGATATAGAGAATTCTGAATCAGCAAGTATTAGTGCGTTTGTAGGAATTGGTTCTAGGTATGAAAAAAAAGAACAATCAGGTATTTCGCATTTTATTGAACATATATTATTTAAAGGTACTAAATCTAGGCCAAATCCTTGGGATATTGCTTCTAGCGTAGAAAATGTTGGTGGTGTACTAAACGCAAGTACTGATCAAGAAATAACTACATATTGGTCCAAAGTACCTCAACAAAATCTTTTTACATCTATAGATTTAATTTTTGATATGTTTAGAAACTCAGTTTTTGAAAAGTCAGGTATTGATAAAGAAAGATTAGTAATTTGTGAAGAATTAAATATGGTATATGACAATCCGGAGAGTCGTGTTGAATATTTAATAGATCAAATATTGTGGGCAGATCACCCATTAGGTAATGAAATTGCAGGTACAAAAGATACTGTTATGAATATGACAGTTGAAGAAATGATAAAGTATAAAAATTATAACTATGTTCCAAATAATATCGTTATAAGTATTGCTGGCAATTTGTCGCATGATAAAATTATAAATTATATTGAAATATTGAATGAAGATTGGATTAGTTCTAAGAAAGATATTATTTATACACCTTTTTATGCATTTCAGAAAAGACCTAATATTAATTTAGAATACCGTAATACAGAACAATCGCATATGGTTATGGCTTTGCCAGGTTTATCTATAAATGATTTGCAAAAATATTCTTTAGATTTAGTTAGTATATATTTAGCAGGTGGAATGAGTAGTAAGTTGTTTGTAGAGTTAAGAGAAAAGCATGGTTTAGTTTATGATATAAATAGTTATACTTTGAATTTTTTAGATACTGGTGCTTTGTTTGTATCTGTTGGATCTGAGCCTTCTAAATCTATAGAAGTAATAAAAAGGATTTTATGGCATTTTTCTGAGTTGCAAAACGGTATTTCTGAAAATGATCTAATGATATTAAAGAAAACATTGATTGGAAGAACATTACTTAAACTTGAAGATACTTTGGCTTTGTCTAATTGGTATGGATTAGGAGAATTATTGTTAAGAAATTCTGTGGCTCCTCAAGAAATAATTTCATATATTGAAAATATAAATCTTACAGATATCAATAATGTTATTGAAAAAATTATAGATGTTAATAAAATTAACTTAGCAATTGTAGGCCCGAATAAAAATAAAAACGATTTTAATAAATTATTAAATATTAATAGTAATGTTGATTTGATATAATTTTATTTACACTTTTGAGGTTATATATGAGAGAAGTAATTCAAGAAGCAATATCAATTTTAAACAAAACTCATCCACTTGTTGTGGCTACAGTAGTGAAAACTAAAGGTTCTACTCCTCAAAAACCTGGTTCTAAACTATTAGTTAGGTCTGATGGGACTGGGGTTGGTACCCTAGGAGGAGGATGTGTCGAAGGTGATATATGGTTTGCTGCTAGTGAATTGTTAAAAAATAAAGGTAAAGCTCAATATAAAGAATATACCTTAAATGAGGACCTAGCTGCACAAGAAGGCTTAGTGTGTGGTGGTACTATGTATTTTTTGATTGACCCAATTTATGAAGCTAAAGAATATATAGATTTTGCTAAAGAAATTGAAAATGCATATAAAGGAGGGCCTTCTGTAGCTGTTGCGACATTAACTAAAGCTCCTGCCCATAAAGATTATTATATAGGAATGAAGTTACTTATAAGATCTGACGGTTCCATTTTAGGAACATTAGGGAATATAGAAATAGATCAAAATGCTTATGATTATGCACAAAAATTGATGATTTATGGTAAAAATGAATATGTAAAGTTTCAGAATGATTTAGAATATTTTATTGAAGCTTTTACTACTCCTCCTCAATTAGTTATTTGTGGAGCAGGTCATGTTGCTAAAGCTATTTATCCAATTGCAAAAAATTTAGGATTTAAGATTTTTATTACTGATGATAGAAAAGAATTTGCAAATGAAAAAAGATTCCCTGGGGTTGATAAAATAATTTCTTTAAAGCCAGAAGATGCTTTTCTTGAATTGCCTATTAACCCAAATACATTTGTTGTAATAGCTACTAGAGGGCATAGATATGATCACATTGCTTTAAAGGCAGCTGCTATTACTTCTGCTAGCTATGTAGGTCTTTTGGGGAGTAAAAGGAAGACGATATTGGTATATGAAGATTTAGTTAAAAGCGGTCTTTCAATAGATAGAATTAAAGAAATAAGAGCTCCTATTGGTTTAGATATTCATGCTAGGACACCAGCAGAGATTGCTTTAAGTGTAATGTCGGAAATAATGATGTTTAGATTAGGAGGGACAGGTAAGCCTATGAAATTGGAAGAATGGAGAGTAGATAAGATTTTTCAAAAATTAAAGAATTGATATTGGGATTAGCATTGGAATCTGTAACTGCCATATTATTAGCAGCTGGCCAATCCACTCGGATGGGTAAATTGAAGTCTTTATTGACTTGGGGGGAATATACTTTGATTGAATACCAGGTGAATTCTTTGTTAAATTCGAAAATTGACCAAGTGATTGTAGTATTAGGACATAGAAATCAAGAGTTAACAAATTACATAGATAAATTTCCAATTAATATTGTCGTAAATGAAGATTATACTCTAGGTAAGAGTACTTCAATAAAAAAAGGTATGAATTCAGTGAGCAATAATGAATCTGATTTTCTTTTTTTATCAGTTGACCAGCCTAGAAAACCTGAATTAATTGATAGCCTTATAGATTTTCATTTTCAAAATAAATCTTTAATTTCATACCCTATATACAATAATCGTGGAGGTCATCCTATTATTTTTAATAGAGCTTTTAAGACTGAAATCGAAAACATCAATGAATGTACATTTGGGTTAAAGAATATAATTACTAATAATAGTGAAAAAGTTAAACGACTCGAACTTTATAATAATCAATGTTTGATAGATTTAAATATTTACGAAGATTATAAAAGGGTTCGGGATGAATATTTTAAGTATTAATTGTTTATGGGATTATTCTTTTTTAGATATACGCCTAAAGGGTCAACTTCGTTATGTAATGTGTCTATTTCTTTTTGAGTAGGATTTGAAACATTTATTGATGATTGAATTAATGGTTCGAAATCAGTATTTGTTATTACATCGTCTATAGATATAGACGGCATTAGCTTAGTAATTACTAATTTACCAGTTTTTTTATCTATTTCCATAACACATAAATTAGTTATAACTATTATGTCAGGATATTTGCTTGGAATTCCTGCATTCTTCCTTCCTTCAGGTCCATCAATATACCCGGGACTAGTAATATAGTCGCAATTTTTTGGGAATCTTCGTTTTTCATGCCTGGTAATTATTAAAATTTTTTTTGCATGAGAAGCCAAATCATTTGCCCCTCCGCTTCCAGGTAGCCTAACTTTAGGATTGCTGTAATCACCTATAGAGGTGGAATTCACATTAGCATATTCGTCTATTTGAGCTCCGCCCAAGAATGCTATATCTGCAAGGCCTCTTTGTAAAATCCCACCTAATGAATCTAAAAGAGATCCATGTTTTATTGCTTTATACATTACTCTAGGGTCACATACAGAAGTTGGAGTAGGAATTACTTCGGGAGCTATATTTCCAGTTTCAACAACATAGCACATTTTTGGGGCATGTAATTTTTGAGCTAACAAGCTAGCAACCATTGGAAGCCCTGTGCCAACTAAAACTATATTTTCGTCTTGAATTTGCCTAGAAGCTTCAATAACCATTAAATCGTCTAGAGTAAAGCTTGTGACCATTTTAATTTAATTTCCTTATAAACATTTATATTATAATAATTTTAGCATAGAGTCTTTTAGGGCTTTTATTTTGTTAGTTCCTGCTGACTTTTGTATATATTCTTCAAAAGATTTGCAATTGTATATATATTCATCTAGGTAATTAGAATATTCTTTGCCTCCAGATCTAGCTTTTTCTTGGTAATAAAGGATGTGGTCACTATCATGTTCGTAATAGTTATAAACAGAGGTGGGGTAGCCTCCTAAAGGTTGTTCAATTACCGCATCTATAAATATATATGGAATTGAGATTTTTTCAGGGTGAGATTTTACAAATTCAGAATCTATTAATTTTTCACAACTAACAATTACTTTCTTTGATGCTTTAATCATTTCAGGTTCATGCGTCGTGAATCCTTCAATAATTATATTTCCAGACTTGTCAGCCATTTGTGCATGTATAATTGACACATCTGGTTGTAAGGCAGGTAAAAGAACTACAGGGTCATCTTTTTGCCAAGGGTTATTAATAATTTCAAAAGGATTTATTTTATTGGTATTTTGTTTTTTTAGTAGGTCAGTCCCAAGCATACTTTTAGTAGGTATAAAAGGTATTCCAAGAGATCCCGCTAAAAACCTAGATGCCATAGCTAAATGGCTATAATCTTGGAATTCAATTAAATTGTTTTGAATAGCATTTCTCCATTGAAAAGCAGTGCCAAATCGTTCAAAGCTACCTGAACCACATTCAGTTCTTTTTACAAGCTTGGCGCCAACTAACAGGTCCATAGATAATGACAAATTACATCCAACTAAAGTTAAGTCTTTTTTCTGTTGTCTAACTATTTCGTGAGCTAATAAAGTGCTTACTCTACCAATACTTTGGCCCCCAATTCCTATAGTATCACCATCAGAAATAAATTCTTGTACAGCATCTTTTGGATTCATGGTTTTATCAATGATTTTATTTAACAATATCACCTCGATTATTTTAGAGAGTTATATAGGTTTATTAAAATTGCAGGTTGATTTTTTTACCTAATTGCATACTTTTTGTTACAGCTTCAGTAAATTCCATATATTTTACTCCGTCTTGAAAGCTTGTGTGAGTTATTTCCTCTATTCCCATTATGGCATTAATAAATTCTTCTTCAACTCTCCATTGGCCTTCATCTTCTTTTGGAATATTTATTTTAGATAAATTAGTATTATCTTTTGTTCCTAAATAAACTTCTAATTTATTAATGTCTAGCATTAGAGTTCCATGAGAGCCAAAAATCCAAACTTTATCATCTGGAGCTAATCCAGTGACCGAGCTAAATCTCATATGTGCAATAGCTCCAATATTTAGCTCAGCAAGTATTTCAACATGGTCAGGAATAGATATGTATTGTAAGTGATTATTTTCATCATATCTTTTTTTTACATTAACTTTGGTTAAACTAATCACACTACGTGCGGTTCCAATCCATCTCATTAAAGTTTCATACCAAATCCCCATTTGCATAATATTATAACCACTTAAATCCTTATTTTCTCTCCAATGATAAATAGATTCTGGATTTATAAAGCCACCATTTTTTGAGGTGTCATTATGAGTTGATATATCAACTGCTAATATATCTCCTAGTTTGTTTTCTTGTAATATTTTCTTTATAGTTTTATCCACTTTAAATGTAATTGGAGCAGGGACGATTTGAGTAATTAAATGAGGTTTTGTTTTTGAAAAATCTAGCATATTATTTGCCTGTTTAAAATTCATTGCCATTCTGGCTTCTGTAAGAACATGCTTATTATTTTTTAAAGATTCTATGGCAAGTGTATGGTGCATATATGGCCATGTACCTATGCATACAGCGTCTATATTAGGATCTTCTATAAGATCCTTCCAGTTTTTATGAACTACAGGTATATTAAATGTTTCGGATATTATTGTTGAAGATTTAATACTTCTATTAGATACGCTTATTATTTCTACATTATTTAATTTTTGAAAGCCAGGAATATGCATTAATTTCGTATTTTCTCCTGCCCCTATAAGTCCGATTCGAATTTTATTATTGACCATTTATTTCTCCAAGTGTTTATTATCGACTATTGTACATTCTGCTAATAATTCTATAAGATGTTTTGATTTTTTATTAGTGCCAAATTCAATTTGTTGTCTACATGATATCCCTTCTGATATGATTTCAAAATTTTCTTTTTGCGAATTTATAGCTGGAAAAATAGAATTGTTAGCTATTCCAATTGAAATATCAAAATGCTCTTTTTCGTATCCAAATGAACCAGCCATTCCGCAGCACCCAGAGTCTATCTCTATTACATTTTCTCCAAATATAGATTTTAACAAGTCCATACTAGCTTCGGTTCCATTTAATGCTTTTTGATGACAATGTCCTTGAAATAAGATTTTTGATTCTAATTTGGGAAATTGTAATGATTGGTTGGTTTTTGCTAAAGCATCAATTACAAATTCATCTAAAAGTACAGTTTGTTTTTTTATGATTAGAGTTTTTTCATCTTCTTCTGTAAGGTCTAAATAATCATCTTTAAAATTTAAAATACAACTAGGTTCTATACCTATTAATTTTGTTCCATTTTTTACATAATTATATATTGAATTAATATTGAAAATAGCATTTTTCTTTGCAGGTTCTATCATTCCTTTAGATAACATAGGCCTTCCACAACATTTTACTTTGGGTATTATAACTTCATACCCCAATGATTCAATGAATTTGACAGTTAATATACCTAGATTTGGGTGGTTATATTCTGTAAATGTATCTACAAAAAGAACAACTTTCTTTTCTTCGTTATTTGTAGTAAATTTATCATTTCTTGATTTAACCCATTGGGAGAAAGTTTGTGATGCAAATAAAGGTAAACTTCTTCTTTGGTCTATATCAAAAAAGTCATTTAAAATTTTTTTAAATACAGAAGATTTCATTATCCAATTAGTTATGGGGTTAAAGAAAGCTCCAAATTTACTTATCAAAGCTATATTTGCAAATAAAATATCTCTCATGCTATGTTTATTATTTTTAAAATAATTATTTAAGAATTCATATTTTAATTTTGCCATATCAACATTTGAAGGGCATTCAGCTTTACAACCTTTACATTCAAGGCATAAATCCATTACTTCATACAAACGTTTTTCATTATATGATGTATTTGATATTAAACCTGTCATAGTCGCCCTTAAAGCGTTTGCTCTGCCACGAGTAGAGTGCTCTTCATCACGTGTAACCATATAAGAAGGACACATAATGCCAGAAGTGACCTTTCTGCATGCTCCTTGTCCATTACACATTTCTATATTTTCTCTAAAATCGGTTTCAGAAGAATATAATTTAGGGTCGATTTTTAATTGCTTTATACTTTGTTGTGAACGCAAATTTTGAGTCATCTCTTCAGAGTTTATAATTTTCCCTGGATTCATAATCGAATCAGGATCAAAAGCATTTTTTATTATTTGAAATGCAGAATAAATTTGATCTCCGAAAAGCTTCTTATTCCATATACTCCTAGCAAGTCCATCTCCATGTTCTCCACTCATTGAACCACCATATTTGATTACTAAATCACATATTTCTCTAGATATAGATTCCATTTTTTGAATTCCGGAGTTTGTTTTTAAATCAATTAATGGTCTGATATGTAAGCATCCTGCTCCTGCATGCCCATAATATCCAGCAATTGTTTCATGTGCTTTTATGATTTGGTCAAATTCCATTGTGAATTCTGGAAGTTTTTCTGGAGAAACTGCAGTGTCTTCTATAAAAGGGATAGGTTTTTCTGGTCCTGGGACATTCATCATTAGGCCTAAACCAGCTTTGCGTATGCTCCATATTTTTGATTGATCTTTAGGTTGTGTAAATATTTGAGTCGCATAATTTAGTTTTGTTTTTTCTATATTTGAATTAAGGTTTTGAAGTTTTTTAGATACGATTTCTTCATTTTCTCCATCCATTTCAACTATTAATATTGATTCAGGGTCACCTTCTACAAAATCTAACATTCTTGAATACTGTATATTGGTTTTTGCTTGATTTAAAATCATGTTTCCAACAAGCTCAATTGCGGAAGGATTATAGTTTAATATATGGACGGTTGCTTCAAGTGCTTGATATAATGATTTAAAATAAATCAAGCTTAAACCTTTGAATTTTGGAATTTCTACAAGCTTAATTTTTGCTTCAGTTATGGTTGTTAAAGTTCCTTCAGACCCAACTATAAATCTGCTCATATTTAATTTGTCTAAATCTAATAATTCGTCTAAATTATATCCGGAAACTCTTCGCTCTATATTGGGGTATTTTTTTAAAATTTCATCTTTATATTGATCATTAATATTTATGATAGCTTGGTATATATTACTTTCCAAAGAATTTGTTTTTATTTTTTCAAAAATTTGTTTCGTATTTATTTTGCCAAATTTTGCAATTTCGCCATTGGACAATATTGAATCTATTTCTAAAATATTATCAACTGTTTTGCCCCATACAATTGAATGGGCTCCGCAAGAATTATTTCCTAAAGCTCCACCTATATTTCCTCTATTACTCGTACTAGGATCTGGAGAAAAGTGTAAACCGGTTTTTTTTAATTTCGAATTTAGTTCATCTAATATTATTCCTGGTTGAGTGATTGCCCATTTTTCTTCTTGATTAACTTGAATTATATTCCTCATATATTTTGAAAAATCTATTATGATTGCATTTCCCACTGTTTGTCCAGCAAGGCTAGTGCCTCCTCCTCTTGGAAGAACTGGAATTTGATATTTTTTTGCTAGAGTAATGGTGTTAATAATATCTTCATATGTTTTGGGCAATACTATACCAAGAGGTTCTATTTGATAAATACTTGCATCAGTACTGTATAATTGCTTGCTCATATTATCAAATCGTATTTCACCTGAAATAGATTTTTTTAAATCTTGAGAGAATTCTTCAATCTTTGACAATTTTATGGACTTATTCATGAGTTTAACTTTAAATAAACCAATTTATTAAGGGCATTTTAAATTTTTGTAAAATAAAAAAGCTGTATTGTGTCAACTTACTTTCAAGATTTTGAATTTAGATTTTCCTTGAGGGACGTTTAATTCAAATTCATCCCCTTTTGTTCGTTTATATAAAGCTTTACCCATTGGGGACATATCAGATATACGACCTTCAAGTGGTTTTGCTTCAGTTACACTTACTAAAGTATAGGATGACCGTTTCTTTGAATCAATTTCTATAATCGAAATTGTTGAACCAAGTTCTACTGTTTTTTTTCTTCCTTTTTTAATTTCAATTATTGTTGCATCCATAAGAGTATTTTCTAATACCCTTATTCTTGATTCAGTATGTCCTAATTGCTCTCTTGCTGCTTCTAGGGGCACATTTTCTCTTACATCTTTATCTGCAGCAGCTTTTTGTATTTGCTGAGTAAGAGGAACTCTTTCAGCTTTTAACTTTTCTAATTCTTCTTTTAATTGCGAAAATCCAGATGGAGTTAATTGAGTTTTTTTTCTCATTGATGGCCCAGTTAACCTAGCACTATCAGATTTAGATTTTCTTCTTCTTACATGTTGGGATAGATTTTTTTCTATTAATCCAGATTTTTTACAAAAATTTAGAAATTCTTTTATTATTAATAGACGGCCAGAAGATTGTGGAGTATTCCCTGAGCCATTTATAAAATCAGTGTAGTTTCCAATGTCTGAAGGAGTTAAGTCTTGTAAGATTTGTCCTTGCCTACACCATTGAACAAATCTTATAAGTTCTCTTTCGTATAAATCTGTTTCAATTTTAGCATTGTCTTTAACTATTTCTTCGATATATTTTTTTGCTAGTTGAGAGACAGTATATGAGTCATGGTTTGTCATTAATTTCTCCAAAAGTCGGTATTACAATATTAAATAAATATCTTAATACTGTCAATCTAATACATTTATTAAATATCTATTGACTAACGATTTTCATTGTGCTAAATAGATAAGACAAACATTTAATGAATAGGTTAAAAGAGGTAATAGATGACTACTGTGTCTAGAAAAGGAAAAATTCAGTGTGTCAAAGGGCTAGTCTCTCCTGAAGTATTAGGCCCAACATTAACTCACGAACATATTTTATCAGATGCTGAAGTTTTGATTCCTATTCCATCTGAGCCTACTCTTAAAGATTTAACATTTCAAAAACCTTCTTTAAAAACATTTGCTTATGCTAGGCATTATCATGATGTTCTTTATAATATTGAAGATTTTAAATTGTCAGATATTGATACTGCGATTGATGAAGTTATGATATATAAGCAGTTTGGAGGAGGTACATTAGTAGATGCAACCAGTATAGGATTAGGTAGGGATCCTGTTGGGCTAGCTAGGGTTTCACGTCAAACTGGTGTTAATATTGTGATGGGGGCATCATATTATGTCGCTATGTCTCACACTGAAGATATGAATAATATGACTGAAGATACGATAGCAGAAAATATAATAGAGGATTTAATTAATGGAGTAGATAATACTGGAATACGTGCTGGGATAATAGGAGAAATAGGTTGTGGTTTTCCTATAGATGATAATGAATTGAAAGTATTACGGGGGTCAGCTCAAGCTCAAGTCAATACAGGTTTTCCTTTATTAGTTCATCCTGGTAGAGATGTTACAGCTCCATTAGATAATTTAAATACTCTTTTGGAAAATGGTGCAGATATATCAAAAATAATTATTGGTCATCTTGACCGTACTTTTTCTAACATAGATGATTATAAGAAATTAGCTGATAAGGGCTGTTATATTGAATGGGATCTTATAGGTGAAGAAAGATCCTTTTATGATAGTGATCCAGATTTTGACATGCCTACTGATGCGACTAGAATGGATCAGATTGCTACTCTAATTGCAGATGGATATGGAGATCAAATATTAATTGCACATGATTTAGCATATAAGCATAGATTAATGAAATACGGTGGTCATGGTTATGGATATATATTGGCTAATTTGGTGCCTAGAATGAGGCAAAGAGGTATAGAAGAATCTGCAATACAAGATATATTAGTGAATAATCCAAAGCGAGCGTTAGCTATTACTAAGTAGATATTTTTTAAAATTTATTTCTTATGTTTACTGGAGGTTTAAATGAAAAATGAAATAGAATTAATAGCACATTTATATAGAAGAGCAGGTTTTGGTGAGAACCGAGATAACTTAGATAAGATTGCTGAAGATAGTTATGAATCTATAGTTGAGAAATTATTAAACCCTGGTGAAAGAGATTCTCTGCCTGATGATTTAATTAGGCGTTATCATGTTGATCAAAGTGAAATGAGGCTTCTAAATAGTGCTACGGGTAATTGGATTTATAGAATGGTTACAACAAGCAATCCATTGGAAGAGAAGATTACTTTATTTTGGCATGGGCTTTTTGCTACGGGATTTAGTAAAGTTTTTCATGGTAAAACTTTGTCAGGACAAATTGATATGTTAAGAGGCGTAGGATTAGGTAATTTTCGAGATATTTTATTAGGGATTTCTCGCGATCCGGCTATGCTTTTTTGGCTAGACAACAATGATAATCATGCAGACGCAATTAATGAAAATTACGGAAGAGAGTTACTTGAACTTTTTTCTATGAGTATTGGTAACTATACAGAAAAAGATGTTAAAGAATGTTCAAGAGCTTTTACAGGTTGGACAGTTCAAAATATAGATTATATGGGGCTTAGAGCTTTAAGTGCTTCTATTTGGCCTTATAGTAATATTGCTTGGCAGTATGAATATAAAAAGGAAGACCATGACAATACTGTTAAGGAGTTTTTAGGGGAAAAAGGGAATTTTAATGGTGAGGAGGTTATAGATATAATAGTTAAAAACCCTGCTACAGCGAAGTTTATTAGTACAAGACTTTATCAGTTTTTTGTATCAGATTCAATAAATAATGAAGGTGAAGCATTAATTGACTCAATGATTAATTCATACTTTGATTCAAAATATGAATTAAAATCTGTACTTAGATGTTTATTTAATTCAGATCATTTCAAATCTTCAAAAGTAAAATATGCTAAGGTGAAAAGTCCTATTGAGTTAATTGTAGGCGTTTTAAAATTAGCGGATGAATTTAAATTTCCTAATATGAATATTATTGATGCTTCAAGGTCAGTTGGATATATGGGGCAACAAATATATAATCCCCCTTCAGTTGAAGGATGGCATGAAGGAGTTGAATGGCTTGATAGTGGCAATCTACTTGAAAGGGTCAATTTTGCTTCTAAATATTTAAGTGGTACAGATAAAAATTGTGTACAAGGCGTGTTTAATAAATTGGATGGTAGGAATTCAGATACTTCCCCGCAGAATTTATTAGATGAATGTTTAAGTCAACTTGGATATATTAAATTAGATAAAGCTACTGAACAGAATTTGATTAATAATGGTTTTGCAAAAAATATTAATAATCACGAAGAAATCAAAAATACTATATCTAATACTATAAGGTCTGTTGTATCGTCTAGAGAATTTCAGTTAGCTTAGGATTTTGAGTTTAATATGAAAGTTGGATTTATAGGAACTGGCAATATTGGGACTCCAATGGCTTTGCAATTAATGAATAATGGATTTGATTTATTTGTAAATGATATTAACTTTGCATCTGCAGAAATTTTGATTAACCAAGGGGCTAAATGGGTAGGTTCTCCAAAAGATTTATCTGAGAAAGTTGATGTGATTTCTGTCTGTCTTCCTGGCCCAATAGAAGTCAAGGAGGTTGTTTTTGGAGAAAATGGAATAATTAATAATATAAAGCCTGGTACTATATTTATTGATCATACTACAAATTCAATTGAAGTAATTAAAGATATTGCAAAGAAATTAAATGATATAGGAGTAGATGTTTTAGATGCTCCTGTTAGTGGTGGAGTGGAAGGTGCAAAAACTAGAGATTTGACATTGCTTGTTGGTGGAGATTTGAATATATTTAATAAAGCTCGTCCTGTTTTAGATGCAATGGGCAAAACAGTCTTACATATTGGGCCTATAGGATCAGGCAACATTTGTAAATTAATGCATAATTGTGCAAATTTCTCTTTAAGTTTAGCTACAATTCAATGTTTAAGTGTAGCTGTTAAAGCAGGTTTAGATCCTGCTGTTGTTATAGAAGTTTTCCAGAAAAGTGCCCTGGGTAGAAATTTTGACTTGCAAGTCAGATTACCAGAAACTTTATTTAAAGGTGATTTTGAACCTCGATTCTCTTTAAATTTAGCTAATAAAGATTTAAATTTAGCTATAGATTTAGCCAATTCTTTGGGAGTAAATTTTTCAATGGCAGAGACATGTCAAATTGATATGTTTGAAGCAATGAAGAAAGGCTGGGCTGATAAGGATAGTTCTATTTTTTTAACAATGCAGGAAGAGAAGGCTGGTGTTTTATTGAGGCAAAATATAAACCAAAAATGATTATTAATATATGGAAACGGATAAAGCTATGAGTAATATAAAAAATAAGTTAAATTATTTTAATACAATTGGATTAGTTGCTATGGAAGGAAGAGGGTTTAGTAACCCAGTTGATATAGCGATAGATAGTACTCAAAGAATTTATGTTCTTAGCAGGACTAATCCTGACCAAACTGAGGGCATACGAATTGGGATATGCAATATGGATAGTGAATATTTTGGAGATTTCGGAGAATATGGTACAGGAAAAGGGCAATTTATATGGCCTACCTCAATAGCTTTTGATTTACAAGATAGATTGTTTCTTGCAGATGAATATAATAATCGCATATCAGTGTTTGATAAATCAGGGCAATTTATTTATTGTTGGGGTGAAAAAGGTAATTCTGAAGGAAGGTTAAATGGACCGTCAGGGATTACATTTGACCTTGAAGGTAATCTACTTGTTGTAGACCATTTAAACAATAGAGTGCAGAAATTTACTGATAAGGGTGAATTTATATCAGCTTGGGGAGAAAAAGGTAGCAATTTAGGTCAGTTTAATCTTCCTTGGGGAATATCTGTAAACCACACAGGAGAAATTATAGTTTCTGATTGGAGAAATAATAGGATTCAAAAGTTTTCTGCAGATGGAGCAATAATAAATTCTTATCCTAAGCTGGGTGAGGTTGATATTTTTAATAGACCATCTTCTGCAGTAATGGATGATGATGGTTATTTATATGTAGCTGACTGGGGTAATGAAAAGGTAAAAGTATTAAATTCACAAGGAAAATTAATTCAAGAACTTAAAGGAGAAGGTAGTTTGTCGCTATGGGCAGAAGAATTTCTTGATGCTAATTTAGATCAAAAAAAATTTAGGAACCAGTCTGATTTGGATCCGGTATTAGACCCTTCTGTTAAAACTGAATATGAAGCATCAGCTAGAGTAGAAAAGTATTTTTGGGGACCTATATCAATAAAAACAGATAATAAAGGTTACTTATATGTTGTAGAATCTAATAGACATAGATTACAAGTATATTCAATTAACAAAGATATCTAAGTATTTTAACCCAGTACCTGTATTTAGAAGAAGAATTTTCTCATTTGTTGATAGTTCTCCTCTATCCAGTAAAGCCCTTAACCCACTTATAGTTGCGCCACCTTCAGGGCATATAAACATTCCTTCTAACTCAGCAATAAGTTTTGTCTCTGATAAAATATCGTCATCTTTTACTGAAACTGCTCCTCCATTACTTGATCTTAGTGCATCTAAAATTAAATAATCACCAATTGCTACAGGAACTCTTAAGCCAGAGGCGATTGTTTTAGCATTTTCCCAAGGTTTAGCAAATTCAGTTTTTTCTAAAAATGCTTTAACAATAGGGGCACACCCACTAGATTGAACGCAAAACATTTTTGGTCTTTTACTACCAATCCAACCTAATTGTTCTAGCTCATCAAAAGCTTTCCACATTCCAACAATTCCAGTACCTCCTCCAGTAGGGTAAATTATAGCATCAGGTAATTCCCAATTCATTTGTTCAGCTATTTCATAGCCCATGGTTTTTTTCCCTTCAACTCTATAGGGTTCTTTTAAGGTAGACACATCAAATAGGTTTTCTTTTTCGGCTTTTGTCTGGGATAATTTTCCTGCATCATTAATTAATCCATCAATTAACGTTAGGTTTGATCCAATTATGGATACTTCTTTTATATTTGCAATAGGAGTGTCTTTTGGCATAAAAATGTTTGATTCCATACCACCTCTTGCACAATAAGCAGCTAGTGCTCCTGCAGCATTTCCTGCAGAAGGGATAGTAAATTTTGTTAGTCCGAACTCTTTGGCTTTAGAAACGGCAGCAGATAAACCACGAGCTTTGAAAGAAGAAGTTGGGTTGATTCCTTCATCTTTAATATATAAATTAGAGCAATCTAAAGATTTACCTAATTTTTTTACTGGCAATATTGGAGTAAAACCTTCACCAAGTGTGACTATATTGTTTTGATTGATAATTGGAAGCATTTCAAAATATCTCCACATAGATGGAGTCCGAGTGGATATTTTAGCAGGAGTAATCTCTTTTTTTGCATTTTCTATATCGTATCTTGGATATAATACTTTTGAACATTTATTACAAGTTCTATGAGGTTTTTCAATGGAAAAAATTGATTTACAATATGTACATTCTAGATGTGTTAAAAAAGATCTCATTTTAATGTTTTTCCTATCTAATTATTCTTGATAGAAGTTTACAATAAACTTATATAAAGTTAAACTTATTGATATTGAATTATAATCAAGATATTTATTTAAATTAATCTGAAAATGAAAGGTTATTATGTCTAAAACAAAAATCGAACAAAGATATATTGACGAGCATCCAGGTTCGCTCTCTAGATATAATATTTCTAAGGATCTTTTCCCTAATGGTGTGACTCACGATGCTAGGAGACTTGTGCCTTTTCCTTTATATGTTACACATGCTAAAGGTTCATATAAATGGGATGTAGAAGGTAATAAAATAATTGATTATAAAACAGGTCATGGCTCAATGATATTAGGACACTCACATCCAGAGATTGTTAAATCTGTACATGATGCTATGACTGAAGGTACTCAAATGGGCTCATCTACAGATAAGGAGATTAAATGGGGTCAATTGGTTAGAGAATTAGTTCCTTGTGCAGAAAAAGTTAGATTTCAAAGTTCGGGCACTGAGGCAGTTATGATGGCGATGAGATTAGCTCGTGCTTTTACTGGAAAAACAAAGATTATAAAATTTGATGATCATTTTCATGGGTGGAGTGATTATGCAATGGCTGGAGGATCAGGCTTAGGGGGAATACCTCAGGAAACGTTGGATACTATGATAGTTTTACCGCCGAATGATATTGATCTAGTAGAAAAGACCATTAATGAAAATGATATAGCTGCAGTTATGATTGAGCCAACTGGGTCTCATATGGGATTACATCCAATTCCTCCTAGGTTTTTACATCAATTAAGAGATCTTACAGAGAAAACGGGTGTTGTTTTTCATATGGACGAAGTAGTAACTGGTTTTAGACTTTCAAAAGGCGGAGCATCTGAGAGGTTTGATGTGGTACCTGATATTACTACATTAGCAAAAATTTTAGGAGGAGGGATGCCTGGTGGTGCTGTAGCCGGCAAATCAGATTTGATTAATTTAATTGAGTTTCAGAACGATACTATATTTAATCAAAATGAAAGAGTTAGTCACCCGGGTACTTTTAATGCTAATCCAGTATCAGCTGCTGCTGGTGCAAAGGCGTTAGAGTTAGTTAGGGATACTGAAGTTAATCACAAGGCTGACCAAGCAGCCAGCAAATTAAAGAAAGAGATGAATGAACTCTTTGGCAAAATGGAAATTCCTGGTAAGGTAACAGGGCATGGTTCTTTGTTATTCGTTAGGCTTGGAGTTGACTTTGAAGTTGAAGATGATGGGGCTTCTTTTGAATTGAATGATTATGAATGGGGTATAATTAATCATTCAGACAGAAATGCTCAATTGCATTTGGCTCTATTAAATGAAGGAGTAGATCCTATGAGTAACGGGACTAGATTAATAGTTGGACAGGAACATTCTGATCAAGATATAAAAGATACAGTTTTAGCTTATGAAAAAGCTTTAACAGAAATTCGTAATGCAGGTTTGATTTAGTAATATTTATTTTGAGAGAATGGCAGCATTTGTTCCTGCAATTTTACCAAATACTGAACCATGCATTAAGCCTGCTCCTCTTAGGCTATTGTGGAATAAAATTCCTCCTACAATTTCACCTGCGGCATATAGGCCAATGATTGGTTCATTATTTTGATCTAAAACTCTAGCTTTTGTATCTATTTTTGGGCCGCCGTAAGTGTATGTTATTCCTCCAGTTACACAATAGGCATAAAAAGGAGGCGTATCTATTTTTATTCCCCAATTAGATTTTGGGATTTTAAGGTCATTAGTTGATATACCATCTAGTTTTTTAGGAGAATAATTTCTATTAGATGCAGATTTATTAAATTCTGTCATAGTTTTTATAAATTTAGATGCAGGTATTTTTAATTTTATAGCTAATTCATTTAAATTTTGAGAAATTGTTGGTTTTGAATTGTTGTATCTAGGTTCTAAAAGGTTAAAAGATTTAGAATCAAAAATTTGGAATGCTATACTTTTATCTTGACTTAAAATTTGCGACCCCATTTTCACAAAAGTCTGTTCTGCAAAACCTTCTCCTTCATCAATAAATCGTTCGGAATGTATATTTACAGTAATACCTAAAGGATAGGACCTGCGCGGCATTCTTTCTGTAATTCCTTGATCTCCTGTTGCTGGAGCATTTATATCTATTGGAGTTGCATGGCAGCCGGACCATTGACCAGTTGGCTGTGCTCCGAGCTGTATAGCAAGTTTATGCCCGTCGCCAGTATTGAATTTTGAGCCTCTAACTTTCGCATTTTCCCAGCCTTTACCAAGGTGTTTTTCTCGCATTTCTGGATTTGCTTCAAAACCTCCACAAGCTAAAACTACGGCTTTTGTATTGATTTTATGAATACCGTTTGAATCTTTGCATACTATAGCATGAATTTCTTTTTGTTTGTTTTGTACTAAGTCTGTCATTTCAGTTTCATATAAAATTGTAATTGCATTTTGATTAACTGATTTGGTCAGCATTTTTATTAAGCCTGGACCCGATTCATAGGCTGATAATCCAACACTGTTTGGTATTGTTGATGGAGCATTAATTGAAGAGCTTATTCTGGAAGATGGTAATTCCCATTTGACTCCTTTACTAGTCATCCAATTTATAGTTGGTCTTGATTCAGCAACAATTGTTTCCATTAGATTTTTATCCGTGTTTCCTTTAGTAACTTCTAGCATATGATTTTTAAATTCATTGTTAGTGTAAGGGGACATATTTAAATTACTATACTTATTATTATTTACAGTCATTAATGTTAATAAATCATTTAATCCATCGTGTACAAATCTAAATCCACCTCCAGTGTAAGGACAATTCCCTCCCTGGTGAGATTGTGGGGCTTTTTCAATTATTAAAACTTTAGCCCCTTGGTCTTTTGCTGCTAGAGCAGCACATAGGGCAGCATTTCCTGCACCAACTATTACTACATCGTATTTAAGTGTATTTTGCATTATATTGACCTTATATACTTGTATTTATCTTTTATCTAAAAAAAAATATGTGATATTATTTTATAGGTTTAATTCATTCTATTAATGCCCGGTGGTGTAGTGGTAACACGTCAGCCTTTGGAGCTGAAATCCCTGGTTCGAACCCAGGCCGGGCAGATGTCATAGTTAGCATGTTTGTCCTCCATCAATAACAATGACAGACCCAGTCATGTATTTTGAAGAATCGCTTGATATATACACTGCTAGCGGGCCTAAATCGTCAGGATCTCCTGTAGTTTTCACAGGTATTTTTGATAGGAAATTTTTCATTGCTTCGGGTTCTTTTTTTGACCATTTTATATTTGGCTCAGTCATGAATACTCCTGGACAAATACAATTTACTGTGATTCCATATTGTGCCCAGTCTATAGCAGTTGCTTTTGTAAATTGTACTAATGCAGCTTTTGCAGTTTCATAATGTCTTCCATTTAATCCTCTAATTGATTGAAATGCATTAATAGATGATATATTGATTATTCTTCCGCCTTTACCTTGACTCAACATATTCCCTCCAATTAATTTTGTGCAAAGTACGGCATGAGTTAAATTAAGATCCATGTATTTATTCCAGTCATTGATTGACATGTGTTCGGTGGGTATGCTTTCTCTTCTGCCGCCTATATTATTTATTAATATATTAATATTGGGTGTTATTTTCAAAGCTTCTTTACATGCTTTTTCACATTCCTTTGGGTTACTCATATCTGCTTGTATAGGGTATGCTTTACGCCCTAATTGGCTTATTTCAGAAGCAGTTTGTTCTAAGCTGTTCTTGTTTCTGCCTGTTAAAATTACGTCAGCTCCTGCTTCAGCAATTGCTAAAGCCATAGATCTTCCTAGGCCTCTACTTCCACCGCTAATGAATAAGGTTTTATTGTTAAGTTGAAATTTGTCAAAAATATTCATATATATATCCTTGTTATAATAATATTTCAAATAGAATAACATTATTTTTCTGCATTCGAAAGAAGTATGTTTGTTACTAAATTTACTCTATGCTATTCTAGTCGAAGAATATTAATTTTTTATACAATGGAATTGATATGTATGTTATAGCGACATCAGGTCATGTAGACCATGGTAAATCTTCTCTGGTTAAAGCACTTACTGGTATTGATCCAGATAGATTAAGTGAAGAAAAATCTCGAGGTATGACAATAGATTTAGGTTTTTCTTGGTTGAAATTAGCAAATGGTAATGAAGTGAGCATTGTTGATGTACCGGGTCATCAAAAATTTATAGATAATATGGTTGCAGGAGTTGGGTCAATTGATTTGGCTGTGCTTGTAGTAGCTGCTGATGAGTCAGTAATGCCTCAAACTATTGAGCATATTTCAATTTTAAATTTACTTCAAATTAAATCTGGAATAATAGTGCTAACAAAAACAGATTTAGTTGATAAAAATTGGTTAGAGTTAGTAAGAAGTGATGTTTTGGAGGTTGTTGAAGGGACGTTTTTAGAAGAAGCTCCAATTGTTGATGTATCTGTTTATAATTTAGACGGAATAGAATTGTTGAAATCAGCTATAGAAAAAGAGTTAAATAAAGTTGAAATAAAGTCTAATGTAAATCGGCCAAGAGTTTTTGTTGATAGGTCTTTTAGTATAAGCGGATTTGGTACAATTGTTACTGGTACTTTATTAGATGGAGATATCAAGGTTGGAGATGAATTAAGGTTAGTTTCTACAGGTTTGTCTGCTAGAATTAGAGGTATTCAAACACATAAAAAATCTTTACAAACTGCTAGTCCTGGTACCCGAATTGCTATAAATTTATCAGGTGTTTCTCATAATCAAATTAACCAAAGAGGTGAAGTTTTAATTGCTGGGGATTGGTTAGTTTCTACTATAGCTATTGATGTCAAATTATGTGTTTTACCTAATATCTCTAGACCCTTAAAACATAATATGTTTATTAGTTTTCATTCTGGAACATTTGAAATTGTTGGGAGATTAAGATTATTGTATAAAGATATTATAATGCCTGGACAAAATAGTTTTGCACAAATTAAGTTTAATAAGCCAGTTTCTGTAATTAGAGGAGATAAGTTTATAATTCGTTCTAGTCAAGTAACTTTAGGTGGAGGAGAAGTAATTGAAGTTAATGTGCCTAGGCACAAGAGGAATGATCAAAAAGTACTTGACAGGTTATTAGTATTAGAATCTGGTTCAGATAATGAAATAGTCGAAGAATTTATTAAATCCAATGAGCCAATTCAATTCGATTGTATAAAAGATTTGTCTGGGTTAGCAGATATAAATTGTATATTAAATCAATTGCTATTAGAAAGAAAAATAAAAAATTTAGATGGTTATTATTTTACTTTTTCATGGTGGGAGGATTTAGTTGGCCTGGCTAAAAGATATTTATCCTCGCAACACAAAAAATACCCTCTTAGATATGGTCATTCGAAAGAATCATTAAGAGGAGTATTGGATTTGGCGCAAGATTTATTTAATTCTGTTATTGAATCACTTATATCTTCTAAAGTAATAAGTGAAAAAAATGGATTAATTAGTATTTATAACTATAAGACAATAATTACTGGAGAACAAAAGGGGATTATTAAAGATTACATAAAGTTTTTAGAAACTAATCCGTATTCCCCTTCAAATGACTTTAATATAAATACAGAATTACTTAATAAAATTATTATTGAAAATTTAGTAGTTAAAGTGAGTGAAAAAATAGTATTTAGTAGGTCGTCTTATGAATTTATGCTCAGAGAGATTATTAAGTTTTTGGAAGTAAATAGAGAGATCACAATAGCTGACGTTCGAGACTTGTTTAAAACTAGCCGTAAATATGCTTTATCATTAATGGATTATTTAGATAAACAAGAAGTGACTAAAAGAATTGGAGATATACGAGTTCTGAGAGAGAATTAAAGGGTATTTACTTGTTAATTTAATTACAAATGTATATATTTATTTCAGTTCTAATGAATATAACATAATTTTAATATTTAAAGGAGAAAATTAATGAGGATAGCGCGTTATTTATCTAAACAAGGGTCTGCTCCTGCAGTAGGTATAATAGATGATGAAGATAATATTTATGAAGTACATGGCTCTGGAGGAGATTTAGGGGCATTGCTTTTATTAGATAAAGAATCATTAGAGAAAGTGGCCAAAACTTCTATAATACAATATAAAGTTTCTGAAGTTCGCTTATTAGCTCCTATTGGTAATCCGGGGAAAATATTAGCTTTGGCTGGGAATTATCATCCGCATAATAGTTTGAAGGATGTAGATGTTGAAATAGAATCCCCGCAGTTCTTCATCAAGCCTCGTACATCACTTATCGGTCCAGGTGAGGTAATCCCAAATACTAACGGAAGTAGTACATTGAATACGATAGAAGAGATAGAATTGGGAGTAATAATTGGTAAGCCAGGTAAAAATATCTCTTTAAGTAATGCCTATGAACATGTTTTTGGTTACACTATAATGAATGATTTTTCTGGAAGAGATCTTAAGTTACATCCAGATAGAAACGCTAATCATTGGATTGAGTGGTTAAACGGTAAATGGCTTGATGGATTCTGTCCTGCAGGACCATGGACTGTAATTGCTGAAGATATTAAAGACCCTAATAATTTACAATTGACTACAAAAATTAATGGAGAAATTAGAGTCAAGGGCAATACAAATAGAATGCTTTTTGATATTCCTCACCAAATTGAATATATATCTAGACTTACTACTTTAGAGCCAGGTGATATGATTTGTACTGGAGTGGTTCCTTTACCAGATGACGTGGATGATGAAGTTTATATCAAGCCAGGAGATTTAATTGAAGGAATTGTTGAAGGTATTGGTACATTATCTAATAAGGTTGATGTATAAATCTTTTATTATCATTTATTATTGAAAGGTTATATTATGTCTTTAGATTTGACTTATACTGCTTTACAAATAGACTATATGAGTGAAAATATTAAAATTCATAGAGAAAATCATATTGCGAGAATATCAAAAGCTTTAGAAAAAATAGATTCCTTTGATATTGATCATCATAAAGCTCGAATTAAAAACAGTCTTGGCATGTTCAATTGGAATATACCTAGAATATCATTAGATTCTTTTAATAAATTTAATGCACATGAATTTCCTCAAGATTATTATGTTGTTTCTACTGACGGGTCTCATATAGATGTAGATAGACATATGCCTGCGAATTGCTATTTAATTAATATTGGGTCATGTATTTTAAAATATGGAAATAATTCTTTTGCAACATTAAACAGTATTCCTAATCTTTATGCTGAATATCAAGATCTTATTATTTCTGATAGAGAAAATCAAAGCAAATCTGTATTAGTTAGAGGTGCAATATTATCAGCTAAAAGAATGTTAGAAGAATTAAAAGCTCTTACTAAATTAGTAAAGGAAATTGATAATGATATTCCTATATTGGCACTTATGGACGGATCTTTAATTATGTTAGATTTAATTGGACAAACTCATCCTGAATTTGTAAAAAAAGAATTAGTTCAACATGGTTTTGTTGAATTATTAGATAAAATTCATGAACTATCAAAAAGAAAAAAATTACTTTTGGCAAGTTATATAAGCTTACCCAAAAGCGCTGAAGTAATTAATTCTTTACGTGTTTCGAATTGTTCTTTTAATGAAATACATTGTGATTTGAATTGCAGTAAGATTATCCCAGGTAATCGAAGTTGTGATGATACATCGAATCAAATAATTGATAGAGAGGTTTTCTCTGAATATTTAAGTCCGGGACAACGTTCGGGAACTTTTCAAATTGATATTGATTTAGTTAATGATTATTACTTAGAAAACCAAATTCATTTTTTTTATTTAAATACTGGTCATGAAATTGCAAGAATTGAAATTCCTCAATGGATTGAGGAAAGAGAGGAACTGTTAAATTTAACTCATTCTTTAATATTAAATCAGTGCAAGCTGGGTCATGGATATCCAGTTTCATTGATGGAGGCTCATGAGCAGGCAGTAATAACTTCTTCAGATAGAAATCATTTTGTACGGATGATTGAGTCTGCTTTAGACCATAATGGGGTGCCTACGTATACTTCAGAGAAAAATCTTTCAAAACGTTTGAGGTGGGTATGAATATTAATAAAAGAATAGGTGAAGTGGTAGAATCTTCCTCGCTTCAATTTACAGTACAATGTTATGATTTATATAAATCTCCTAATATAGGAACTTTAGTTAAATGTGGTTCAGACCCTCAGCTATTTGGAATAGTTTATGATGTTTCAAATAAAAGTATGGATCCGGCAAGACGCCCAGTACCTAGAGGCAGAAATGAGAACAAAGAAGAAGAGGTCTATTTAAGTAACCCTCAATTGAACAGATTATTGATTACTGAAGTCAATTGTGTTTTAGTAGGATATCAAAGTGTTGATGAAATAAATCAATCTCCAGTTTCTCTTCCTCCAAGGATTCATTCATTTGTTATTGAATGTTCTGATGAAGAATTAAAAAGATTTTCTTCCTGTTTAGATTTTTTGCCGTTATTATTGGAATCCCCTGTATTGAATTCAATTGATGAAGTTATTTCATCATTTTTAATAAAATCAAGTCGAGTTCATGATGATTCATCTAGATTTTTAATTTATGCAGGTAAAGAATTGGCTTTTAATTTAAGTGGGCAATTAATAAGATTGAATAATTTATTAAAGAGGATATCTAAATGAATTACGAAATAAATAATCAACCTTATGAGGATACTAATATCCTTGGTATGGTTGTATCAGGGTCATTAAATAATGGTGTAGAAGTAAAATTAAAGCCTGAAAAGTCAGTGTCTGAGATTAAGGTTGGTCGTTATGTGTCAATTGAAGCAGAGAGCTTGAAATTTTTTGGAGTTGTTACAGATATAGAATTAGGTGCTACAGACCAAACACTTAGAGTAAATCCCCCAGAAATTTCAAATCCATTTATTGCTAAAGTAATAAGTGGATCAACTGCCTATGGAGTTATTCAAGTTGAACCAATGCTTATATTATCTCAAGACGAATTAGATTTGATTGATGGGCCACAGCCTGCAAAAACAATTCCTCCTCATTTTTCTAAAGTTTCATTTGCTTCTGATAAAGATGTTGAAACTGTTTTTGGTTTGGAAAGTAATACTAATTTTTGGCTTGGTAACCCTTTAGATATGGACACTGCTAAATTATGTTTAAATATTGAAGAGTTTATTAAAAGAAGTAATGGAGTCTTTGGTAAAAGTGGTACAGGTAAAACTTTTTTAACAAGATTATTACTTTTAGGAATAATTCAAAGAGGTGTCGCTAGTCAACTTGTATTTGATATGCAGAGTGAATATGGATGGAAAGGTTTTAGTGAAGAATCCAAGGAAGTAAAAGGATTAAAGCAGATGTTTTCTTCCAAAGTTGCGATATTTTCATTAGATGAAGAAAGTTCAAAGAGAAGAGGAGTAAATCCAGATTATGTAGTTAGAATAGGTTATGAAGATATAGAACCAGGCGATATAGCTGTGCTTAAAGAAACTTTAAATTTATCTGAAGTTGCGGCTGATGCTGCGTATTCTTTAGAACGCTTTTATGGATCAAATAAGTGGTTTAAAGAATTTTTATCTTTATCAGGGGGAGATGAATTCATTGAACTTGCAAGGAGTTTAAACATAAATCAAGCAGCTTTGAGTTCTTTAAAAAACAGATTGAGTCGATTTAAAAGGTTTGATTTTATTGATCAATCTGGAGGGAATGATTCTGTAACACAAATTCTAAGTTATTTAGATAGAGGAATGCATGTAGTTTTAGAATTTGGCCGTTATGGTTCTGATTTAGCAGCTTATATGTTAGTTGCTAATCTATTAACTAGAAGAATATATGCTCGTTATGCAATTTTAGCTGAAAAAGCACTAGGAGACCCAACTCAGCAGCCAACACCATTGGTGATTACTATAGAAGAAGCTCATAAATTTCTTAGTCCTGATATAGCATCACAAACTATTTTTGGAACAATAGCTAGAGAAATGCGAAAACATAATGTTACATTACTTGTAGTTGATCAACGTCCAAGTGGAATTGATGATGAAATCATGAGTCAATTAGGGACTAAAATAACCTGTTTGTTAGATAATGAAAAAGATTTGGATTCAGTGCTTACGGGGGTTTCTGGGAATAGAAAACTTAGGTCAGTTCTATCTAGATTAGAATCAAAACAACAAGCATTGATTTTTGGGCATGCTGTTCCAATGCCTATGGTTATTAAAGTTAGAGATTATGGGACAGCCACATCATATGGGGATTTTCAAATAGAGGATACTAAATTTAATTTTGACGAAGATAATGAAGATTTATTTGGTAAAAAATTATAAATATCTAATTTAAATATCCGTATATTTCATTTGTAATTGCATCCTCTATTTCATTTTGAGTAGGATAAATTTTTTCTATTGTATTTTGAAAAAAGATTATTTTTCCATTTTGAGGGGTATTTATTGTATATTCATATATTGAAGGAAATTTTTCGATTAAACAAATTAGTTGATCATCTTTTTTTATCCCTGTCCCATGTGTTTGATCATTATTAGCTATTGGCTCGACAATGATTTCCAATATATTTTCTAATTCTGGGAATTTCGTTTGAATGATTTTATAGATTAGACTACTAAATTCTAAATTGTCCATGATATTAAGTTTGGTTCCAGATTAATTAATAGTGCATTCATTACATTTACACAATTTTCTAAGTGTTTCAAAAGGATATATACCTGTATAATGTTCATCACTCCATAGGAATTGCACAGCATATCTACCCACAATTAAATAATCTAAAGCCTGAATATTTTCAGAAACAGTAACAGGATCTAATAGCTTACGATTACTCCATTCTTCAACGCATTCAGCGCAACCGCAATGAATTCTTATATATTTTGGATTATAGGAGCTTTTATGTCCATCTGTCCACGTTATTTCAATAGATTTGTCATTTATTTGAACGTCAGGTATGTTTTCGTTATTCATATTTATCGCTTATAATGATCCTATTGCTTTATCAGCAGCTTCAAGTGTTTTTAAAATATCTTCTCTAGTATGTTCACTTGATACATAGTATCTTCCGTCAGGCCATATATGTACTCCATTTTCAAGCATTTTTTCACAATATTTTTTATATTTTTCAGAATCAATATTTTGTATATGTGATCTATAATCTGTAATTTCTTCAGCATTTGTAAATGAAACACTAAAAGTAGGACCAGGCCCTTGAACAATCATTGGTTGTTCATACTTGATAGAAATTTTTTTAAATCCTTCCATTAATTCTTTACTTAACTCATAAATATGTTTGTATACTGCACCGTTATTTGAACTTAATTTGTCTAAAGCAGCTTCTGTAGCAGAAACTGACATAACATTGCTATTAAGAGTTCCTCCATGAAATACAGATCCATCAGCAATTAATGACATTATTTCTTTTTTGCCTGCTACCATAGAAATCGGATATCCTCCTGCCATTGCTTTGGCAAATGTTGCTAAATCAGGCGTTACTCCTAATAATTCTTGAGCCCCACCTAGGGCTACCCGGAAACCTGTAATTACTTCATCAAATATTAAAACTATATTATTTTCATTACATAGTTTTCGCATTTCTTCTAAGTATCCAGGCTTAGGCATAATTGTATTGGTATTGCATAATATAGCTTCCGTTATTATTACACCTATACTATCTTTATTTTCTAGTATGCAATTTCTGAGAACTTCGATGTTATTCCAAGGGAGCAATATTATTTCTTCTTTAGTTCCTTCGGCTATTCCTTTTGATATAGGTACTGCTGGTGGATATTCATCACCTCCTGGATTATTTAAAGATGGATTAGGTATGTAGCCAATACTATCCATCCATCCATGGTAGTGTCCTTCAAATTTAATTATTTTATTCTTTTTTGAATAAGCTCTTGCGACTCTAATTGCTAATTGCACAGCCTCAGTCCCAGAACTTGCATATCTAACTAATTCTGCACAGGGTACGATTGATTGAATTTTTTCAGATATTGAAATTTCGGAAATATGTTGAGCTCCAAAAACTTGCCCCTTTTGCATATCTTTTATTACGGCGTCATTTAGAAAATCTGGAGCATGTCCAAATATATCTGGGCCAGAGCCTAAGTAATAGTCAATATATTTATTTCCATCTACGTCAAAAAGGTATGGGCCTTTACCTCTTTCAAAAAAAATTGGAAATGATCCTTTTGTTCTAGCAGCGCTACTTACGCCTCCTGCTAGAGATTTTTTTGATTGTTCAAATAATTCTCTACTTTTTTCTAAACTCATTTTGCCTCCATTATTTAATGTAGAAATTTACTGCTTTTTTAAAATTTGAATTAGCTGTATCTTGTTTATTTTTTAATAATTTTAAAGAAGATTCCTGGTTATTTAAAATTTCTTTATTGAGATCAATTAATTTTTTAGTTTCTAGAAAAGAAGGGCTGCCTGTAGTAGATTTGTTTTTTAAATTTAAAGATGGATTTAACCCGATTTCTAATTCTTCGTTCGATAATATAAGCGGCTTTCCAGTAATTTCTTTCGATGCATTGGAAATTAATTCAGTATTTATGTCATTAGCACGAAGGTTTTTAGACGTTGCCTTTGCAACAACATTTCCGATTATTGAGTGGGCAGTTCTAAAAGGGATGTTGTGATTTCTTACTAAAATGTCTGCAAGTTCAGTAGCTGTAGAGAAATTTTTGTATACTCTATCTAACATTACTGATTTTTTTACTTTAACTCTTTTTATAGTTGCTTTGGTTAATATTATTATTCCTGTAATTTCTTTTAAGGCATTCCAAATAGGCTCTACCGATTCAACACTCATATCTCTACAATGCATAAAGTTTAAATTTTTTTGTACTGTAAGATTTGATATTAAAGAACCTAAAATATGTCCAGATTTAGCTTTGATGTGCTCAATTGTTCCGGGATTCTTTTTTTGAGGCATTATACTGCTACTAAAGGCAATGTCCCCGTCTATATCTATAATTGACCATTCATCTGAATACCATAAATAAAGATCTTGAGCGAGCCTGCTTAACGTGATAGATACCATTGTTAAGCTATATAATAATTCACTGACATAATCTCGAGAGGCAACTGCATCGAGTGTACTTTCAATTATATTATCAAATCCTAGTAGTTCAGCTGTTCTATATCTATTGATAGGGAATCCTGTGCCTGCAAATGCACATGCTCCAAGTGGGCTTAAATTTATTCTTGGATACGCCTCCATTATTCTTTCAGAATCTCTTTGTAATGCAGAGCATATGCTAGATATATGGTGTCCTAAAGTAGTTGGTTGAGCTGGCTGAAGGTGAGTATACCCTGGCATTATAGTTTCTTTATTATCTTCTGCGAATTTAATTAAAGATCTAAGTAAATCAAACAGTTCTATAGTAATTTTAAAGAAATTTTCTCTTATAGCCATACGAGTGACAGTTGATCCTAGGTCATTTCTACTTCTGCCAGTATGCATTCTACCGCCAATATCAGATCCTACTTTATTAATTAATTTTTGCTCAATAGCAGAATATAAGTCTTCACAATCGATCCCTGGGGTTAAATCATCTGGGCCTTCTTTTTCCATTTCTTTTAATGCCGTAAGAAGTTTAATTGTTATGTCTGTGGGTAAAATATTTTTTTCACATAACATTATTGTATGTGCTTTATTTATTTCCATCATTAACCTAAAATCTCTGAACATTATAGGCCCGGATTTTGGATTGACAATGTATTCTACAACTTCAGGGCTTATATTAGCATGTATTCGTTCTCTCAACTTTAAGTCTTTCTCAATATATGAATTAAATATTTATTTGTGTTTAAGGGAAGCTTTTATTAGGAAATATTCAGATCTTTTCTTAGGTCGCTAATGACTTCCTGTGCCGGTCTTAGTTTTAGAGGTGGTCGTAATTCAATTGGTAAATTCTCAATATCGGGTTCAATTTTCATAGATATAAATGTAGGACCTTCTTCTTCTAAAATAGATTCAATATTAACGGCAAATTCTTCTAGATCTGTAAAATTATAAGTAGATTTGTACCCAGCACTTTTTGCCAATCCATCGTATGATGTTTTGTTACTACTTGGTACTGGCTGTCCTCCAGTAGTAGCATAAGTTTCATTATCTAAAAGAATATGGTAAAAATTCCCTGGGTTTTGTTCAGCTATAGTTGATAGTACCCCTAAGTTCATTAAAAGTGATCCTTCGGCGTCAAATAGTACTATTTTTTGATTTGGTTGAGAAAGGGCAAATCCAAGGGCAATTGCAGGTGATGCTCCCATCGCTCCTCCAAAGATAGCATCTCTGTTTTTATTATTACTTATTTCAGGCCAAGTTTTATAGCCTGCAGTTCCTGCAGTGAATATTATGGCATCTCCTCGGTGTTTATTGAATATTTCCATAATTTCTTCAGCTTTTACCATTTTATATCTCCCTTTTTTAAAGTATAAATATTATTAAAATACAATTATTATTGTTCAATTAATATTACACATAATATATTATTTATCAATATATTATTAAAACTATGACAGGCTTTATATTTATGAAAAATAAAATTTATTACGAAGATGCTACTTCATTGGCGAAATTAATAAAAGATAAAATTATTTCACCTGTAGAATTATTTGATTTATTTGAAAAAAGAATTGCTAAATTAAACCCTGATTTAAATGCTATAATTCAATTTCCTGATGATGCTAGAGCTCAAGCTAAAGATGCTGAAATACAGGTTTATAAAAATAACTATGAATTAGGTATTTTTCACGGAGTACCATTTACAGTTAAAGACTGCATTGATACTCAAGGAATATTAACTACAAGAGGTTCAAATCTTTTTGCAAATAATATTGCTGAAATAGATGCTACTGTAGTTGAAAGAATGAAAAATTCTGGGGCTATATTAATTGGTAAAACTAATATGCCTGAATTTGCATTATGGTGGGAAACATCTAATTCTTTATATGGTAAAACAGAAAACCCTTGGAGTATTGGTAAGACTCCAGGTGGTTCAAGTGGAGGAGAGGCAGCAGCTATAGCTGCTGGGTTGTCACCTTTTGGTATTGGGAGTGATCTCGGGGGATCTATTCGACAGCCGGCAGGGTTTTGCGGGATTGTAGGTCTAAAGCCTAGCCATGGTAGATTACCTTTAACTGGACATTGGCCCAACACTTTACTTAGATTTATGCATGTAGGCCCTCTAGCAAGGTCAGTTAGGGATATCATTAATGGGTTAATAGTTATGTCTGGTAATGATGGTAAAGATTATTATTCGTCAAGGTTAGATAAATTTCATTTTATACATAATGATTTTAATATGAGTAATGTTAAAATTGCTTATTGCTATGATGGACCTTTTCAACCAGTTTCAAAAGAAGTAAAAGGAAATATTATTAATGCTTCAGAAGCTTTTAAAGATATGGGAGCATCTGTTGAAAGAGTTAATTTAGAAGATTGGGTAAAATCGGAACATCAGTTAACTACATCTAAAATATATGCTATTGAAGGAGGCGTATATTTGAATTCAATTATTGGAGAAAATTTTAATCAATTGTCTCCTGTCATGCAGAGAAGGCTCTTAAACAAGCCTCCAACTTTGGGTGAATACATTGATTCAATTGAAAAAGTTGAATATTTAAGAGGATGTTTTGCAAGTTTATTTTCAAAATATGAAATTTTACTTTGCCCTGTAAGCCCAACTGTAGCTTATAATCATGACCCTATTAATGATTCTGGCTATAAATTAGATTTACAAAATATTAATCAGCCATTATTAGATGTTGATGGAGAGATAATAAATGGACGTAATTCAATAGGAGCTACGATTCCTGCAGATTTATCAGGATTTCCTGCTATTTCAATTCCATTTGGTTTTTCTAATAAAGGGTTGCCTATAGGTGTACAATTGATTGGCAAGTATGCTGAAGATAGTAATCTTTTAGGATTATCATTGTGTTTTGAATCCTATACAAAAGGAATGGATAATTATCCATATGATTAAACATTTTAAGGAGAATAAATATGTTTGAAGAAGCACTAGAGTGGAGAAATATTGGGCCGTTTAGAGGAGGCAGGGTAGTTGCTGTTGCAGGGGACCCTGTTGACCAGAATAATTTTTATTTCGGGGCTTGTGCCGGAGGAGTTTGGAAATCTACTGATGGAGGTAATTATTGGGAAAATATTTCAGATAACTTCTTTAATACAGCTTCAGTTGGTGCTATTGCTGTTTCTGAATCAGATCCAAATGTGATATATGTTGGCACTGGAGAATCGTGTATTAGAGTAGATGTTACGCATGGTGATGGCGTATATAAATCAGTAGATGGAGGTAGAACCTGGGTCAATTTGGGCTTAAAAGATACTCGTCATATATCAAGGATTAGAATAGATCCTAAAAACCCTGACTTGGTATACGTAGCTGCTTTAGGTCATGCCTTTGGTGAAAACACTGAAAGAGGTGTATTTCGTTCTACTGATGGAGGATTGAATTGGGAGCAGGTTTTGTATAAAAGTGATAAAGCAGGGGCCTCTGATTTATATATAGATCAAAATAATCCAAGAATTATTTATGCTGGTTTATGGGAAACTCGAAGGACTTTTTGGTCTATGGATAGTGGAGGAAATGATAGTGGATTATATATTTCTACTGATGGTGGGGATAATTGGTTAGATATTAGCAAAAACCCTGGTCTCCCAAAGGGTGTTATGGGAAGGATAGGTGTTGTATCTTCTCCAGCTAAACCTGATAGAGTTTGGGCTTTAATTGAAGCTGAAGATGGGGGAGTTTTTCGTTCAGATAATAGAGGAGAAACTTGGCTTAAATTAGATGATAGTGAAGGAGTTAGATCTAGGCCATGGTATTATACTCATATTTTTGCTCATCCTACAGATTCTAATACGTTGTGGGTTTTAAGTGCACAAATGTGGAAATCGATTGATGGAGGCAATACATTTAAAGAAGTGTCTACTCCTCATGGGGATAATCATGATTTGTGGATAGATCCAAATAATCCAAATAGAATGGTTCAAGGGAATGATGGAGGAGCTTGTGTTTCATATAATGGAGGAAACACTTGGTCTAGTATTTATAATCAACCTACAGGGCAATTCTATTCAGTTGCAACAGATGAGCAATTTCCTTATAGAGTTTATGGTACTCAGCAGGATAATAGTGCTATAAGTACGCCTAGTCGTTCGATTAAAGGCGCAATTTTATGGGAAGAATGTTATTCTGTTGGGCTTTCAGAAAGTGGTAAAATTGCTGTTAAACCTGATAATTCTAATATTATATATTCTGCATACCCTGGAGGAACGTTAATGAGATATGATCATGCTACAGGACAGGTTAGGAATATTATGGTTTGGCCAGAATATTACCAAAATTCAGCTCCAAAGAATTATAAATACAGATTTGGTTGGGAATTTCCAATTGTTGCTTCAAAGCACGACCCTAATGTTTTATATACAGCAGGTAACAGGATATTTAAAACAATTGATGAAGGAACTAATTGGGAAACATTAAGTGAAGATTTAACTAGAAATGACATAAGTAAGCAAGAATTATCTGGCCCAATTACTTCAGAAGGTCCATGGGCTGAGATATATTGTACAGTTTATGCATTTTCAGAATCACCAATTAATCCAGATATTTTGTGGGCTGGTACAGATGATGGTCTTATATATATTTCAAAGGACGGGGGAGGTAGTTGGAGTAATGTTTCTCCAGAGGGATTAGAGAAATGGACTATGGTTAGTATGATTGAATCATCTTATTTTCATGAAGGTACAGCATTTGTAGCTGCTACAAAGTATAAATTAGATGATTATAGTCCCTATGTATATAAAACTAATGATTATGGTCAGACATGGGAAAGAATTATTGATGGGATTACTGAAAATGATTTTGCAAGAGTTGTTAGGCAGGATCCTATTAATTCTAAAGTTTTATATCTTGGAACTGAAACAGGGGTATACGTATCATATGATGAAGGTTTGAAATGGAATTCACTTAGATTAAATTTACCTATAGTACCAATCTATGATTTGAAAGTACATCAAGGAGACTTAATAGCTGCCACTCATGGAAGATCTTTTTGGATTCTTGATGATTTATCACCTATTCAACAATTAAATGAAAATACATTTTTAACAGAGGCACATTTAATGAAGCCTAGAGATATTAATAGATTGATAGTCCAATCGGGTTCAAGGTTTAAAGAGAATGTTGGAGTACAATATATGTCTATGCAACTAGGATCTCCAATGGTATATAAGCAAGAAGAAGATATTGATGGTGAATTGTCGACGAAATTTTTAAACTCGGGGACAAATCCAAAAGATGGAGTTTTTGTAAATTTTTATTTTAATGGAGATCTTAATGATGAGGTTAAACTTGAATTTTATTCTAAATCAGAGGAGCTGATAAAATGTTTTCATAATAAATCTAAAGATAAAAAGAATAATTTAAATTTAAAGAAAGGAATCAATAGATTTGTTTGGGATATGAGATACCCTGAGTCATTACCTATTGATTCAGATGTTTATGGTGTCACAAGTCCATTTGGAGCACAAACAACAGGCCCTTTATCACCTCCAGGTGAATATTTTGTAAGATTAATTGTAGGTGAAAGAAATTATCAACATGATTTTGAAATATTGAAAGATCCTAGGGTTTTAGTAAATAATATGGACCTTCAGCATCAATTTGATTTTCAAATTAGAATAAGAGATAAATGTACAGAAGTAAGTGAAAAAATAAATAACATCAGAAGTGTTAAAAGACAATTAGGGGAATGGGACGAAAAATTAGATAATATTAAAGACATGAATATAGAAGAGGTATCTAATTTATCTGAATATATAAAAGAAAAATTAGATGATATAGAAGATGTAATATTACCATTTAGATCTGAGGGTCCTCAGCCAATGGGTATTCCTGTAGGGTTATTTGCTAAATTAAAAGAATTGATGGGAGTAGTAGCTAGTGCTGATTCAGGACCAACATCTCAGTCTTATAATTTGTATGATGATCTTTGCAAAAGAATTGATGTTCAATTTGATTTATTTGACCAATTAATGAGCAATCAATTAGACGAATTTTTATCTCATATAGATAGACTTGGTTTATCTAAAATTAATATATAATTGTTATTTTATTATTTAAGGTATTTATCAAACCATCTAAGCATTTGGTTCAACCTGATTACTTTTCTATCAGTTCTATCTAAGGCATGAAATTCATCAGGGAATCTAATCATTTCTGTGTCTACTCCAAGCCTTTTTAATGCAACGAATAATTGTTCCCCTTGTTCTATAGGACATCTCATGTCATTTTCGTTGTGTATTACCATCGTTGGGGTAGACGCATTAGAAATCGAGCTTAATGGTGATTGTTTTAAATAATTTTCTATGTTTTCCCATGGAGGTCTATTGCCAAATGCCTCTTCTCTTATCCAGTTCCAATCACTAGTCCCATAACTACTTGTTCTGTTAAATATACTTACTTCTGATATAGCTGAAGCGAAATCATTTGTATGGCTAATTATCCAATTAACCATAAATCCACCATAACTTGCACCTGTGACGCCCATTTTATTAGTATTTATATATTTGAGTGATTGTAAAAATGTTTTCCATCTTATTACATCATTATAATCTTCTGTACCATTCTTGTTCCAGATAGACTTTGTATTTTGTTCACCATATCCTCGTCCTCCTCTTGGATTACAATATGAAACAATGTAACCATTAGAAGAAAAAAATCTAAATTGGTGCATAAAAATATTTCCATATTGAGTTAATGGTCCTCCATGAATAAATAATATTGAGGGATATTTTTTATTTGTTTTAAAGTCAGGAGGTTTCAGTATCCAGCCTTGTAGAGGGCTTTGTTCAGAATCATTTACCCATATTTCTTCAATTTTTCCTAATTTAGTTTTATTTATCCATTTATTACTTTGAAATAATTGAGTAGTTTTGGATTTGCAAATATCTAAAACATTAATTTGTCCAGTATTTTCATTGTTGCTTAATATATATGCAATTTTATTACTTTGTGAATCAACGCTATAGTCACCCACAACTCCTTTGAAATTTACTATGTTTGTAATTTTAGATGTGGTAATTGATATAGATTTTAATATTGAATTCCCATGATGTGCTACTTGAAAGTATATATTTTCACTGTTTTGTGACCAAATAGGAGTTTGTATTTCTTTATTACTTACATCACTAGTAGTGTGACTCAAAATACTTATATCTTCATTCCTAGTTAGATTAATTGCCGATTTACTACCTTTATAAGGTACTATCCATAACCTATCATTTTGCCCCCAATCAGCTTTATGTGACCTTCCTACGAAAGCTATCCATTTCCCATTTGGCGATATATTTATAGCTTCTTTTTTACCTAAATGGGTATTTATTTTCCTTATATTGTCTCCATCTTCAGAAATTACAAATATATCAGTTGCATCAGGATTAAAATCGGGGTCTTTATTTCTGTTAGATAAGAATAAGATTTCATTTCCATTGGGGACCCAATGAGGTTGAATTTCATCAAATATATCTCCTGAAGTAACTTGATTTATTTTATTTTTAGCTAAATCTATTATGATTATGTGCCATCTTTCTTTAGGCAAGAATCCATAGCCATCTTCTTTGAATGTAACTCTTGTTATGTGCCTGTAAACGGTCCCCAAATTTTTGTTAATGTTTTTTGATTTATTTGTTGGCGGTTCATTTTTTCTATATTGTGCAACAATCTTTTTCCCATTAGGAGACCATTCGAAAGATTTTAGCTCGCCATTTAGATTAGTTACTTTTTTTATTTTATTAGTTTTATTTGTGAATACATATATTTGCTGTTGATTAGGTTTTTCTCTATTTGAAATAAATGCAATTTTTTGACCATCAGGAGACCATCTAGGATGAGTATCAAAATAGTTGCCAGAGGTGATTTGGTATTGAGATTTTTTATCCGATGAAGTTATCCATAGATTGGAATATTTCTGCTCATTTCGTTTGTTAATTTTTGTAAGGCTATAAAGGATTTCTTTTCCATTTGGGGACAATTCGCAACTATAGATTTGATTTATTTTGTATAAATCGTTTGCAGTAATTGATGTGTTTGTATTTTTCATACTCTTTTATCCGTTCCACGCTACAGGAGCAATTCCATCTATATTAGTTTTTACATCGATTACTGAAGGCTTACCTGATTCAATTGCTTTTTCAATTGCAGAGGCAATTTCACTTGGCTTGTTAACTTCAATTCCAGTACATCCCAAAAGTTTAGCAATTGCAGAAAAATTCCCCTGATTAAATTTCCATAATTGATCAGAACCAGGTTTTGGTCCTCCATATATTTCTTCGTTAAGGTGTCGTTCTTGGTTTAAAGAAGAATTATTGTTAATTACCCATATTGTATTAATATTATTTCTTACTGCTGTTTCAAGTTCGGTTAAGTGATACCATGCACCCCCATCTCCAGTAAAACATATAACTGGTCTATCAGGTGCAGCACATTTTGCCCCTATAGAAGCAGGTAGTGCCCATCCTAAAGATCCTGCACACCTAATATAAGACTGTTTTTGGTGTTTTAAATCCATTATTGCTCCAGTCCATATACCAGAATGGCCAGTATCAGAAACTAATATTGCGTCGTCTGGGAGAGCCGAAGTTAACTCTTTGCATAATCTTTCGGGTCTCATAGGGATTTCTTCAGAGTTTAATAATGGGCTCATCTCAATTTTCCAGTCTTTTACTATCTTATTTATATAGTTAACCCATGTTGAATTTTCGTAGTTTTGATTTGTATTAGATATAATTTTTGCAAGGGAATTTTTTACATCTCCTTGTAATCCAAGAGTTATTGGATATGATCTTCCTAATTCAGATGGATTAATATCTAATTGGATTACAGTTGTTCCTTTTTTAGGTAAATTCCAGTTATTCGTAACTTGGCTTCCTGTATGGCTTCCAATGAAAAATACTAAATCTGATTCGGATATAATTTTATTTGTACATGCCCTAGAGTATGTGCCTGGTACTCCAATCGCAAGAGGATGATCATATGGAAATACTTCCTTTGCATTTAGTGAAGTAGCTACAGGTATTTGTAATTTTTCTGCTAATATTATAAGTTCATTTCTTGCTCCTGATAAATTAGTTCCACCTCCTGCAATGATTACAGGTTTTTTTGCTTCAGAAAGTAATTTTATAGTTTCAATAATTGCACTTAATTCAGGTTCAGGTCTAAATGGAGGTAGATTTATATATTGTTTTTCAGCAATAATTTCAAAATCACCAATCTCTGTAATAATTTCACCAGTTATTCCTTGTAAATCAATATGGGAAGGCCCAGGTGTTCCACTAGTAGACTCTCTAAAAGCTTGTCTTAATGCTAAAGGGAGTTCTTCAGCAGTGGTAACAAAAGTATTAAATTTTGTTACTGCGCTAAATGGATTAATATGGTCTACTTCTTGATAAGCATTTCTATTTTGTTGTATTTGAGGTAACCTTCCTGTTAGTGCAATTGTGGGCGAGCAAGCTAAATATGCATCTTGTAGTCCGGCTGCTAGATTTATTCCCCCAACAGATTGAGCTCCACAAATTCCAGCTTTTTTTGCGACCCTTGCGTATCCATCTGCCATATAAGCAGCCGATTTTTCTGCATGTGCCATGATTCTTTTTATTCCTAATCTTTCTAATTCTGGCATAGCTTCTGGGATAATCACTGGCATAAAAAAGAAATGAGTTACGTTATATGCATTTAATGTTTCAGCTAAAAATTTTGCACCCGTCATTTTTGGCATGACATTAACTCCTTTATATTATTGAAAACATAATATTTCATATATAGTAAAAAATCTATATGCAATATTAAATATTCGGGAGAATTAGTTTATAAGGAGTTTATATAATTAATGAACGATATAATACCGGGTTATTATCAATTTATAATATTTGATATAAATTAATTGTTAAAAAAATTACCATTGTACAAACATTGGCATAACTACATGAACATATTCGCTATTACTAGAATTATATATAGGCCTTAATACTCCTGGACTGGATTCGCCTGTTGTTTGTAAGCTGACTTCTCCTTCTCCTAGTATTTCTAGAACGTCCATAAGATATTTACTATTAAATGCTATACGAGAAGAATCTCCTTCTATTTTTGCATCAATTTCACCTTGGTTTTCACCAATTTCTTCAGCCCTGGATGCTATTGATAAATTTCCTTCAGTTGTATTTATTCTTACTATTCCACTTCCATCTCGAGCAAATATTGCGGCAGTTTTAGTAGCTCTTAAGAAATCATCTATTTTTACAGTAATCTTTGTGTTATTTTTAGCTTCTTCTTCTTTTAGCTTAGCATCTGCTTCTTCTTGAGTTATTTCTTTTGATTCAAGAGAAATATTTATTTCTTCAATGGATTTATTTATTTTCTTTTTGGCTTCCTCATAACCGTCTGGTATTAGCCCAGCTGCATTTGGAAAAGTTCCTTGAATTAATTGTGAAACTATTTCGATATTATCTAATCTGAATAATACCTGGCTTTTTGAAGGAGTTACTGTAAATTCGACAGGGGAAGATTGGTTATTAGCTAATCGGTTAATTTCTTGTAATGTCTTTGCAGGTATAATAAAGCTTACATCTTCTGATATTGATTCGACTAATTCTCCCTTATATACCGCTAGTCTAAATCCATCTGCAGCTGCTAATGTAAATTTTTGACCAGTTATGTCAACTTTGACTCCAGTCAAAACTGGCCTTGAGTCTTCAGTTGCAGCTACAAAAGCTATATGGGACACGGCTTTAGAAAATATCTCTGAGGATATTTTGCCAATAGCACCAGAATCAACATTAGGTATAGGAGGAAAATCTTCAGCTGTTATACCATTTATTTGTGCTTCAAATCTAGCACATTCTATATTAAGACCTAATGGATCCTCTTTCATATTAATGTCAATACGTTCTTGTGGCAAAGAATTAATAAATTCAGTTAAGAGTCTAGCAGGTACTGTTATTGACCCCTCTTCTTCAATTTGAGCACCTATCCAAGTGCTAATAGCTATTTCAAGATTTGTTGCAGTTAATTTTAGCTGTCCATTTTCGGTAGATAGTAATACATTTTGAGTTACTGGCAATGTAGTACGATTTGATACGCCACGTCCTACAATAGATAAACCTTGACTGAAATTTTCTTGTAATGCAGATAATTTCATACATTTCCCCCTTTAACTTAATACAATAAGTATAAAAGGGACTTAAAAAATGGTCAAATTAATATTTATTAGAAATATTATTATTCTACAGTTATTTCTCCTATCATCCCTAGAGTTTCATGAGGGATGCAGATTATTTTGTAGGTACCTGCTTTATCGAAAGTAATAGTAATTCTCTGTTCTTCACCTGCATCAACAGATTCGTCAATATTCAATTCATCAACAGTAAAACTGTGGAATTCTGTTTCAGAAGTTAACACAAAAGTAATTTCATCTCCAACTTTAAAATTATGGTTTGCTGGACTATATATGTATTCTCCAGAACCTCCGGGGTCTTGCATTAAAACTTCAACTTCTAGTCCACTAGACAAATTTTGCGATTTATCAGATTCACTTGTGGTCATTGGCTTACTTTGTACAGAGGAGGAGGGTAATGGGGGTGAGGCAATTTTAGCTAAAGGTGTTGGTGTAGATTCAATGGATGAACTACTGCAACTTAACATAAGTAATGATAAGGATAAAGATATTAATATAAAAGAAATTATTTTTAATTTGGTTAATAACATTGTATTCCTTTGATAAGATTATATTTATGTATATATTATAGCAGGTATACACTATTATGTAATTCATTTTACTGAATAATTAATATTTAAATATTTAATAATTATTAATTTTACATTTTTATATTTTTATCTGAATTATATTCATTTTTTCAGGGGTATAGATAAAATACTGTCGTAATTTCCCTTGACAATAATGGTTAATTTATAGAACATTAGTTTTAATAATAATTTAAATTTATGGGGGGGGTAATGAGTTATCAACTTTCGCAACGACAGGAAAGTATATTAGGTTTTATAGAAAAATTTTTGGATGATTATCAAATTCCTCCTACAGTTAGAGATATACAGTCTGGTTGTAATATAAGTTCGACTTCAGTAGTTGATTATAATTTACAAATATTGCAAAAAGAAGGGTATTTAAATAGATTGCCTGATGTTTCAAGAGGTATAGAATTATTGGAAAATGCTTATGGGGAATCTAAAAGATCGATTTTGAAAATACCTGTTTTAGGTCATATTGCTGCAGGTGAACCGATTCCTGTTAATCCTATTGCTACTTGGGAAGCAGATGAGTTTGACAACGTAGATATTCCGGCTTTTTTAATTAATAGCAAATCAAATGTTTATGGTTTAAAAGTTAAAGGTGAATCTATGATAGATGCTCTAGTAACTGATGGAGACTTGGTTATATTGGAGCCTACTTTACATGCGAATAATGGAGACATGGTTGCTGCTTGGTTAGATAAAGAAGAGGAAGCTACACTTAAAAGGTTTTATTTAGAAGGCGACATGGTCAGGTTGCAACCTGAAAATTCTTCTATGAAGCCTATTATGGTTCCTGCCTCAAATGTTGCCGTGAGAGGCAAGGTCGTAGGGGTTATTCGTTCTATATAATACATCTTAAATTAATTTTTATATAATTTAGTATATTGTTTTAGAATGAGTTATTATTTATCTGGATTCTTATTATTTATAATCTATAATAAATAGACTGTTTCTTATTATAGGCAATTATAATTAGATATAAGTAAGCTTTTGCCGAAGTGGCGGAATGGTAGACGCGGCGGTCTCAAAAACCGTTGCCTTTTATTGGGCGTGTCGGTTCGAATCCGACCTTCGGCATTGATGTAAAATATTTGTATCGTATTTTTGCAACCAGTTTATTTAATATGCTCTATTTTAATTTAGAATTATTAAGGTGAGGAAATGTCTGATAATGTTCTTTTGGAAAAAATACGCGGATGGATTGTTAAATATTATGGAATTGGTATAGAGGATTTATCTATTCAGCAAAATAATATTATGGAGTTACCTGATAAATACCCTTTTTTATTTCGAGCTATTAAAATAAATGAAAAGGTTGGTTTTGCTGCAAATAGGGGTGTTATAAAAAACTTACAGCCAGTCATTTCTAAATTAAGTAAAGAAGAAGTGTTTTCTACTTTTGGTAGCTTTGAAATTAGTAAAATCACTTTACCATTAGGTTATGGTGTTTGGGGTCCTACTTGGTTTATGTTTACGGACAAATATTCTGTAGATTTTTCAAAAGGAATGAATGTTGTGGATTTAAAGAAAAAAGAGATTGCAAAAATTGATAATAAGATTTTTTGGCATGTTGCAATAGATGAATCTATAAAAAGTTATGGAGTATATAAAAATAATAATTTACTTGCAGTGTCTTCAATTCAACATAGAGGAGAGGATGTTTATGAAATATCAATGGATGTTCATCCATGTGCTCAATCTTCTGGATTAGGTAAAGCAGTAGTTAGTAAGGCTGTTAATTATATTATTAATATAGGTAAAATAGCTATGGCTTCTGTGGGAGTTTTTAATATTCCTTCTAATCGAACTCTTAGAGCTTCGGGTATGGAGCTATTAATTGTTGATATGAAAGGATTGCCTGGGGATTTTATGGTTGAACCTCAGGCTTTGGGTGTGCCATTACGTGGATATAATGTTTTAAACCGTTATCCTTTTTGGGCTATGAATAATAATATTAAAGAAAATTTGGAATGGTATAAACATTATGACAAATAATAAAATAATATTTGGCATTTGTCTGGGTTATTGGATTAAAGGTAGCTTCAAATTTCAATATTTCTCCTATATATAGTAGAATAGTATATATATATATTATTTATCGTGACTTTTAATATGTTTAAATCTAATAATGGCCTTTTATCAAAATTTTATAATTTAAATCCCGTTGAATTACCATCACAATCTTTTGGTTCATGTTTTAATAGTATAAAGTGTGGTAATACAGATGTGGACCTTGCGGACGGCTATTGTGTTAAATGCTGGGATGTTGGTAAGAATAAAAAACATATATCTGAAGTTCATATATCTGAAGTTAAGATTATAGATGATTGATCAAGAATTATTTTTTAGTTCTGCAATTGACCTTTTAAAACTTATTAAATCTAAGCAAATTTCTTCAGTAGAATTAGTTGAATCATATTTCAATCGCATTAATCAATTAAACCCCAAATTAAATTCATATATTAATTTAACTTATTCTAACGCAATTCAACAAGCCCAAATTGCTGATAGGTCTATATCTCTTAAGGATACTTTGGGACCTCTTCATGGATTACCTATAGCAATAAAAGATACTCAAATGACTAAGGGAGTATTGACTACTATGGGTTCAGTAATTTTTAAAAATAATGTGCCAAAAAACAATTCAGCAGTTGTTGAAAGAGTTCTGAATTCTGGTTCGATTATGCTTGGTAAAACAAATGTTTCTGAATTGGGACTAGTTGGTAATTGTGAAAATTCACTAGGACTAGAAGGATTCAACCCTTGGGACATTTCTAAGACTCCTGGTGGGTCTAGTGGTGGCGCAGCGGCTGCTGTAGCTGCAGGGTTAACTCCTATTGCTACAGGCAGTGATGGAGGTGGTTCAATTAGAATTCCTTCAAATTTTTGTGGGGTTTATGGGATTAAACCTACTTTTGGACGAGTTTCAGCATATACAGGTGTTAATTCAGAAACTCCAAATTTTGGATCTCAAAACGGGCCTATTGCTAGGACTGTCAAAGATGCAGCATTATTGTTACAAATAATGTCTGGGTATGATTCAAGAGATCATTTTTCATTAAGAGAAACTCCTCCAAATTTTATAAAATCACTTGATAAAAACATTAAAGGTCTTAAGATTGCTTTTAGTAAAGATTTTGGATTTGCTAAAGTCAATTCTGAAGTTATTGATGTTGTATCTAATGCTGCAAATATTTTTGAAAATTTAGGCTGTCATGTTGAAGAATTAAACTTGAATTTACATAATCCTTACGAAACTTTTGGAGCTATAAGTGATTTTCATTTTTATCAGAATTTTAATAAATATTTGGATAAATATGAAGGTCAATTAACGGATTTTGTTAAATTTGGGATCGAAAAAGGGTCAAGAGTTAAATTGGTAGAATATTCAAAGGCTATTAATAATATATATAAACAACGTTCAATAATAAATGATATATTTTTTGAATATGACTTATTGATATCTCCGGTTTCTTGTTTTCCTGCTTTTTCAAAGCTTAATTTCGACGAGGATAAATTGCCTGGTTTAGAATACCCACCTCATTTTTTCAATGGGGATTTTACTTTTCATATAAATATTAGCGGGAATCCTGCTGCTAGTATACCTGCAGGGTTTTCGTCAAAAGGAATGCCTATAGGACTACATATAATTGGAAATTTATGTGATGAAGAAACTGTACTTGCTGCATCTGCAGCATTTGAAAAGATTCAGCCTTGGTTGATTCACAGACCGAATATTTAAGAAAGTTTATATATTAAAAGTGATGTTTAAACATAATAGACTAGTGGAAATTTTATCTAAATCTAGGTTAACTGGATATAAAATTGATATTATACCAACTCAATTAAGACCCAAAACTGAGGAAGAATCATATATAGTTCAAGAAAGTTTACATAGATATTTATTCAAAAAAAAATATGGAAAAGTTATTGGATATAAGATTGGTTGTACTACTAAAGTTATGCAAGAGTATTTAGGAATATCTAATCCATGTGTTGGCGGAGTCTACGACATGAATGTTAGTTATATTGAAGGTAATTATAACTTTGACAAATTTATTTCTCCTGGAGTTGAATGTGAAATCGCTGTATACCTTGATAAAGATTTGTTGCCAAGTGAATACCCTCATAATAAATTTTCTGTTGAAAAATCAGTGTCTCATGCTATGGCTTCAATTGAAATCGTAGATGATAGATGGATTGATTATAAATCTGTAGATACCCCTTCATTAATTGCAGATGATTTTTTTGCTTCGGGTTGTGTTTTAGGTAATAAAACAAAATTGGATTCAATAGATTTATCTGAAATAACTGGTGGTATGTTTATAAATGATCAATTAGTAGGGTCTGGTTGTGGCAAGGATATTATGGGAGACCCTCTAGAAGCATTAGTTTGGATAGCTAATTTTATGTCAGAAAAAGGAAAAATTCTTAAAGCAAACCAATTTGTAACTTTAGGAAGTATAGTAGAAACAAAGTGGTTGAAACCAGGTGATTCAGTTCGAATTGAGATTGATAGACTTGGCTCTGCTATTGCGAATTTTATATAAATATATAAACTGTGAAATATATTTTGAATAATTTTAACTACACTAAATTAAAGATAATTAATTGAAGCTTTTTTATAGAATTTTAAAAACCTTTGAATCTTTACAAATAAGAGATTTTAGGCTGTTATGGTTTTCTATGTTTTTTAGCATGGGGGCTTTTCAGATGCAAGCAATTGTACAAAGTTTCTATGTTTATAAAACAACATCATCTGCATTAATTCTAGGTTTAGTAACATCAGGATGGGCTGCACCTATATTAATTTTTTCTTTATTTGGTGGGTCTTTGTCCGACAAGATAAACCGTAAAAGGATTATTGTTTTAGGTGAGTCTATATTATTTATTTTTGCAATACTTATAGGTCTAAGTATAGAATTTTCTATAGATCATTGGTCTTTGTTTTTATTTAATTCTATGATGCAGGGAGCAATGTTTTCATTTATGGGCCCTTCTAGGCAATCATTAATACCCCAAGTAGTTGGGAATAAACGTATAACTAATGCTTTAGCTCTTAATTCTGCCGCAATGACATCTACAACTTTTATAGCACCAGGGATTGGTGGGGTTTTATATAGTTTGATTAATCCAGAAGGAGCTTTTTATGTCATTGCAATTTTAAGATTCTTATCATTTTTTTTGACTCAATTAATTTCTCCAATTAATTCAAAAATATTTAATACTACATCAGATTCTGTAGTTAAAGGAATTTTAGAAGGGTTAAAATATTTGTTGAATAATAGAATAATATTATTACTTATACTATCTACAATGATTGCAGTTTTAGCTTCTTATCCTTTCCAATTGTTGCTACCTATATTAGTAGTGGATGTATATAAACTAGAATCAGAAGCATACGGGTTTTTAATTAGTTTGATTGGCCTGGGTTCTTTAATGGGATCTATTTTTATAGCATTCATTGGGAAATGGAAAAGAGGATTACTTTTAGTATTAGGTATATTTGTTTCAGCTAATGCATTGTTATTAATTGGATTAATACCTGATTATTCAATTGCAGCTATTTTAATGATTTTTCTAGGGTTAGGTAGTACTGCCCCAATGACAATCAATATGGCATTAATTATGGATAATACAGAAGATATGTTTAGAGGCAGAATGATGAGTATAATTATGATGCAGTGGGGGTTAATGCCTATTGGAGTATTGCCGTTTTCATGGCTAATTGAGAAATTTGGTGGTCAATTTGCAGTATTAACCATGTCTCTGATTTTATTTATTGTAGCTGTTTACATTTTCTTCTTTAATTTGAAGGTTCGAAATTTAGACTAATATAGTATAATTTTATTAAGTCATATAGAGTTTTTAATTTTATGAATATATATTTGATTGTTATATTGACATTTTTAGTAGGTTTTTATATTTTAAATCTTCTAGTTGAATTATGGAATTCTTATCAAATTACTACAAATATACCTGACGAATTTCAAGATGTTTATGATCAGGAAAAATATGCGAAATCACAAGAATATTTAAAAGAGACTACTATTTTTGGCTTGCTCCAAGGAGGTGTGTTTTTATGTTTAACAATTTTATTTATATTAATAGGTGGGTTTAATTATTTAGATTTAAAAATTAGAGCGTTATCATATCCTGATATATTCACAGGTATTATATATATATTACTTTTAGGGTTTATTTCTCAAATAATAACATTACCTTTTGCATATTATTCAACTTTTAAAATTGAATCAAAATTTGGCTTTAATAAATCGACTAAGAAAGTATTTTTTGCGGACATTTTAAAAAGTACAGTTTTGGGCACCATTATTGCTTCAGTTATATTGTTAGTTGTTTTGGGGTTTTTTGAATATTTTCCTACAAATGGTTGGATTATTGTTTGGGGAGCGCTAATTTTAATACAATTTATATTAGTATATATAGCTCCTACATTAATTATGCCAATTTTTAATAAATTTAGTCCATTAGAAGATGGTGATTTAAAAAAGGAAGTAGAGAATTTTGCAGAGAAACATCAATTTAATATTAAGGGAATATATACCATGGATGGTTCTAAACGTTCTACTAAAGCTAATGCTTTCTTTACAGGTTTTGGAAAACAAAAAAGAATTGTTTTATTTGATACATTAATTGAAAAAAATACTACAAAAGAATTGTTGGCTATTTTGGCCCATGAAATAGGACATTATAAGATGAAGCATATTCATCAAGGTTTACTTATGTCTATAATTACTACAGGTTTGATGTTGTTTTTATTATCTTTTTTTTTAAATAATAAAAATATAGCTGATGCTTTTAAAATGGAGAATGTATCTGTTTATACATCGATAGTATTTTTCGGCTTTTTATTCAGGCCTTTAGAAGAAATATTGTCTATACTTAATAATTTCATTTCTAGAAAAAATGAATTTGCTGCAGATATTTTTTCTAGAAACACTACTAATGACCCGGAGTCATTAATTTCTGGATTAAAAAAATTAAGTGTTGAAAGCCTTTCTAATTTAACTCCTGTAAAATTTAAGGTTTTTATTGATTATTCTCATCCTCCAGTTATAGAGCGTATTAACGAGTTGAGGAAGTAATGTTCTATAGAATTATTAATCGTTTACTGATTTCAACATTTACCATGTTTATTATTTCATTGGGTTTATATATATTTATTGTGGCCCCTGGGCATAAAAATTTAAATATAAATGAATTAGATAGAATACATAGTCAATTACAACAAACAGGCAATGCTAATTATTATTCTGGAGTGAATAATTATGTGTTCAAATCATATTATAGGTGGATAAAAGGTTCCTATAAGTCAATAAAAAATCATTACCTCTTAAGGGAAAGATCTCAAAATACATTGATTTTGTTATTGTTAACTATGTTTTTTACTTTAACTATTTCGTTTTTATTTGGTTTTTATTCGGCTGTATTTAAAGATAGTCTTATAGACAGATTATTGATGTTATTTGGAACAATAGGGGTAGCTTTACCAAGTTTTTTGTTAGCACTTTTCCTGTTGTGGATTACTATACAATGGTTTGATATTACAGCGGGTGGTTTCTTTTCCACAGAATATCTAGAAAAAAATTGGTCATTGGATAGGGTGTTAGATTTTGTCAAACATGTTTCAATTCCAGTATTTGTATTGTCTATCCCTCAAATTGCTGTTTTTGCTAAGATTTTAAGGAATAATATGATTGATGAAATGAATTCTCCATATGTTTTAGTGGCTTTATCTAAGGGTTTGTCAAAACATTATGTACTTATTAAATATCCTCTACGTTTAGCTCTATTACCTTTTATAAGTATATTAGGTTATATTATTCCTACTTTAATATCTCAATCAATGATAGTTGAAGCAATTTTAAACCTACCCACTCTAGGGCCTGTGATTTTAGAAAGCATTTTGAAAAGAGATGGTCTTGGTTATGCACCAGTAATCCTTTTATTTTTAGGCTTTATAACAGTTATTGGGACCATGTTATCTGATATCCTGTTATTATTGCTTGATAGACGTATTAATTATACTTAAAGATCATTTGAGTTTATTAGAGTTAGTTTGGAGAATCGATGAACATTAATATAGGTTTAGGGTCTAGATTACCTATACAATTTTTAATAGTTTTTATAATTAGTGCAATTATTACAATATATTTAGGGGCATCTGTAGCAGAAATGAGAATTGAAGAAAGGAATGCTTCTGGATCTATAGGAATGAATAATTCGTATAATCAACTTTTGGATTATAAAGAAAATGAAATTTGGGAAAATGGATTTTTATGGGCATGTCCTTTACATTGACTAATATAAATGAATTTAATAAATAAAATAAATAATTCTATAGGGTTCTCATGGCATTATGCGTGGTTAATTGTAGCCATAATAACAATAGTGCAGATGATTGCTTCATCAATTCGTATGTCTTTTGGGGTATTGATTGATCCTTTAGAGGTTAAATATAATTGGGAGCAAGGTCATATATCAATGGCTTATGCAATAAGTTGCTTAGTAACAGCTCTTACTTCCCCTTTGGCTGGATATTTAGGAGATATATATGGTGCACGAAAATGTATGTATGCTGGGGCTACATTATTTTTTTTAGGAGCAATTTTAACAGCTTACGTTTCAGAAATTTGGCATTTATATTTTTCTTTTGGTTTAATTCTTGGATTAGCACAATCTATATTATTAGTTCCTTTAGTACCAGCAGCAATGATTTGGTTTAAAAGAAATTTAGGTTTAGCTATGGGAATAATATTATCTTCATGGGGTATTGGGCCTGCTTTATCTGTATTAATAGTTTCTTTATTAATAAATGAAATTGGCTGGGTAGGCACCTTTTGGAGTACAGGAACTTTATGTACTGTATTAATATTTATTTTAGCTAAAATTTTTCAAAATAGACCTGAAGATAAAGGGTTGTCTCCTTATGGGTCTACTGATGAAGATAAAATTGAATTTAGTTTTCAACCAAGTAAAGAAAAAGTTAACGAATATTCAAATTATATAAAAAACACATCTTCATATTGGAACATGAGTGCGATTCATTTTTTAGGTTGCGTAGGTCATGCAGTGATTTTGGTATATATAATTCCAATATGTTTAATAAAAGATATAACCTTGGCTGAGTCAGCATTTATATTTTCAGTTGTTTCAGGCTTAAGTTCTATAACAAGATTTTTTACACCTATATTTTGTGAGAAATTTGGGATTAGATCTGTAATGTTTTTTTCTTATATATTGCAATCTTTACCTGTATTTATTCTTTTATTTTCAAGTAATTTAATTTTTATATATGTTTTTGCAATAATATTTGCTATTGGATATGGAGGAGAAGCCGGTGGATTTGCAATTTTAAACAGGAGGTACTATGGTTTTGCACCAATGGGTATACCGCATGGATTCCAGATGTTAGGAGCAGGTATAGGAATGGCATTAGGAGGTTGGATTGGGGGTGCTATATTTGACCTTTATGATAATTATAATTTTGCATTATTAATTTCTATTTTAGCAAGTTTAGGTGGGGCAGTTTGTATTCTTTTACTCAATAGGCCTAATAAGCTATTGATTCCTGAATGGGTTAAAAATTAACTTATTCGAAAGATTTTATTTCATGTATAGTTTTTAAATCTAATCGCTTAACCAAGTTGTTAATTAATTTAACTGTGTTATCAAAATCAACTCTAGAAATTATTCCATTGTGACTATGCAGATATCGGGTTGGAACAGCTATATTTATAGTTGGAGTTCCTGAATTTGATTGTTGAATAGCTGATCCATCTTGCCCATAGCCTTTTAGTACATTGAATTGAACATCTATCTTTAGTTCTTCAGCGAGTGATATAACAAAGTTTCTTAATTTTATATTTGGTATCATGCTACTATCATGTAGAAAAATGGTGGGTCCGTTCCCTAATTTTTCTTGCGCTTCATCTAATGAAATCCCAGGATAATCACCCGCTACTCCTGATTCAATGTTTATTCCTATATCTGGTTTTATATATGAACTACTTGTTTGTGCTCCCCTTAAACCAACTTCCTCTTGAACTGTTGATACTAAGAATAATTTATTTTGACATGTTTTATTATTGATGTTTTTTGCTATTTGAGTCATGACTGCAAGTCCTATTCTGTCATCCCAAGCTTTTCCGGTATATAGATTTTTGTTACCTAGTAATGTGAATTCACTTACAGGTGCAATTGGATCGCCAGGATGAATACCTAAATTATTTTGAGCGTCGTCCTTATTTGAAGCTCCAACATCAATAAATATTTCATCTGAAGAGATATGTTTTTTCCTTTCTTCAGGTTTTATTACGTGAGGCGTTTTTATTCCTGAAATCCCAAAAACTTTTCCTTTTTTTGTTAATATATGCCACCTTTGACCTAATAATGCAGAGTCTAACCATCCCCCCAATTGTTGAATTTTTATATATCCAGCATCATCAATATATTTGACTAATAAGCCTACTTCATCCATGTGTGCTGTTATCATTATTTTTGGTTTTTGTTCTTTTGAGCCAAATTCTGCTATTAGTGATCCTAGACCGTCTGTGTAAATATTATCAGTATATTGAGATAACTCTTGTGACATTATTTTTCTTACTTCGTCTTCAAACCCACTAGGTCCAAAAGCTTCTGTAAGTTTTTTTAATAATAATTCTGTTTTATCCATGAATATATTGCCTTTTTATTTTATTATAGGTAAGTTAATATTTGTAATTGAATCATTGATTCGTGATTTATGCCCAACCATTAATTTTTCAGGTAGTTTTTCTATATCAAAGAACTTTAAATTTATGCTTTCATCAGATATTTTTATAGACCTTGATATTGGTTTACATTTAAATGTGATTGACACATATTGGACTAATCCTCCATCTGGGTAACTCATTATTGAATAATTTTTTGGATCAGAATATATACCTATCAATTCAATAATTTCAACTTTTAAACCTGTTTCTTCCATTACTTCTCTGTGTAGTGCTTGAGTAATTGATTCACCAATTTCTACTCCACCTCCAGGAAGGCCCCAAAGGTAGTTGTCGCTTCTTTGCTCTAATAATATTTCATTATTTTTATTAATGATAATTGCACAGACACTTGGCCTAATGCTATCAGGGCATTTTTTTATTATTTCGCCAGCAGAATTATATATAGTTTTCATATTCTAATGTTTCTTTTTGATATTTTGCGACCCTTCCATCTAATAGAGCCGCGCATATTAGATGCCAATGAATGTATTCCGGTTAAGATCATTAAAGTAATAATTATTGGGTGTATTAGAGCAGTTAATATATTGTGATTGAATCTAACGCATACTATTGCCCAAGAAATAATCATGTTTGTGAGAGTAATATATGAAAAAGTGATTCTATTTATTGGGTGGTTTGTTCCAATTAGAAAATCGGATAATAATATATATGTTGGAGCTATTCCTAACAGTATAAGAATTATCACTGTAAATATAAAAAGACTTAAATGGTAATTAAAAGCAGGAAAAATACTTCTAGAAACTCCTTTAATAGTATCTTTAGAGTTTTCATACATTTGGGATTCAACATATTTTGTGCCATCTATGAGTATCCATTTATATCCTTGTTTTTTTATCATTCTGCCTAGATTAATATCATCAAGTACGTTATCTTTAATTTTTTTATGTCCCCCTATGGATTTATAAGTACCTTTTCTGAATAACATAAATTGGCCAAATGTAGCTGATAAATAAGAATTGTTTAATTTTTGGGAAATTTTTATTGGAATAAAAGCTAATGAGGTCCAGTCTATAAATGGGAATAATAATTTCTCGGCTATACACCTAGGCTTCTTTTTTGGAATAGTTGTTAGTAGGTCAGCTTTTTGAATTTCCATCTGGTTAATTGCATTGAGTATTGTATCGTCTTTTATTGCTGTATCAGCATCTAAAAATAATATATACTCGCCTTTAGCTTTTTTAGAAAGCTGTTCACAAGCCCAATGTTTTCCAATCCAGTTTTTTGGTAAAGATGTTCCATTTAGGAGGCTTATATTTTTTTTATTTTTAATAAAATTTTTTATTACATTATATGTATTGTCAGTTGAGTTATCATTTAATATTAAAACTTCAGTATTTTTATAATTTTGATTAATTAAACTATTTAAGCAACGTAATATAGATTTTTCTTCATTTCTAGCTGGTATTAATATCGAGATTAAGGGTGATGAATTTAAATATTTTGTGTGTATTAATGAGTTGAAATATTTATAATTTATTATTGAAATTATAATCAGTAAAAAAGATGTAATAATTAAAATTAAACTTATTATATTGTGATCAATAATCAAATTTTATTCCTTTAAAACCTTGCTAATAAATTTCTGAAAATTATGCGTTCATTTAATTCAATTCTATGTTTTATTATTAGTATAATGAGGTTAATAAACCATATAAAAATTATATTATAGTTTATGTTAGTAAATAGATAGTATGTTAATAAACTTAACATTGTTAAAATTATTGTCCATGAATGATTTTTTTGTAAAGAGTGGAAAATTAATAATGATATCATTATTACAGGAATAGCAATTCCTCCAGATATAGAAATCCAGACCCCACCTGAGGCTGCTAATGATTTACCTCCATTAAATTTAAGAAATGGTGAAAAGGCATGTCCTAATATTGGAGCAATAGAAATCAGTATAAATTCTATATTTGTTAGTTTTAAATAGTTGATGGTGAGATATACAGGTATTGCAGCCTTAGAAATGTCAAAAATTAAACCAATGGTACCGATTTTCCATCCCCCTGCTTTCCATAAATTTGCGACGCCAGGATTTTGGTCTCCAAAATTACGAATGTCTTTTTTTAATATTAATTTTCCTAAAATGAATGACCACGGTATTGATCCACTTATAAAATTCAATATGAACCAAGTCAATATGTATCTCCAAGTTTATGAAATTGTTGTATAGTATAGCATAGAAAAAAGATTTGAATTATTTTAGGGTTTTATATGAAATTTTATTTTTTAATTGCTTTTCAAGCAATTTTGATTGTAGCTTTATTGATAGTATTTATAAAAATATAATTATTTAATAAATTTAAGAGGTGTATATATGCAAAATATAATGACTGTTACTGGTCCAATTAAACCTGATGAATTGGGGTTTACGTCTACTCATGAGCATGTTTTTTTAGATAACACGAGGCAGCAATGGAGTGCAAATACAGTTTTAAACAATGTTGATTTAGCTTATAAAGAGTTAATGATGTATAAAGAAGCAGGAGGGCAATCTATTATAGATGTTACAACTGCAGACCTCATGGATAGAGAAAATGGGCGATTACTTCCTGTTAAACATCCTGAAGCTGTAAAAGATATGGCTGAGCGCACAGGTTTGAATATAATATTAGGTACTGGATGGTATAGAGAGCCTTATTATCATAAAAGATTATATAGTGCTACTGTCAACCAAATAGCAGATGAATTAGTGCAAGATATAGAAACTGGAATAGATGGAACAAATGTTAAAGCAGGAGTTTTAGGAGAAATAGGGACTCATTTTTCTTGGATATCACCAGTAGAAGAGAGAGTTTTTAGAGCGGTAGCTCGAGCACATAAAAAAACAGGAGTACTTATTACAACCCATACGAATTGGTCTCCTGTCGGTATTGATCATCTTAATTTGTTAGAAGAAGAAGGAGTTGATTTACGAAGAGTAATAGTTGGGCATGTGCAATTTTGGCCTGATAATGATTATCACTTAGAATTAATTCGTAGAGGAGCATTTGTAGCATTTGATAGAATGGGGACAACAAATAAAACTGAATTTGGTATTTTTGTTAATGCTATAAAAAGTATTATTGAAGCTGGCTTTGCTGAAAATATAGTTCTTGGACAAGATATATGCTATAGAGCTGATTATGTATCTTATGGAGGAAATGGATATAGATATATGCCATACAAAATGAAAGAAGACTTTTTAGATAATGGTATATCCGAAGAAGCTTATAATCTTATGGTTTTTGAAAACCCCAGACGTGCTTTGATTGGGGACAATTAATTCATTATATTAGATATTATATTTAGAGTTTTATCAATATCTTTTAAGCTAATTTCGTAATGAGTAACCATTCTTATTCTGCCATTTAAATTAAAGCATTTAATTCCATTTAAATCTAATTTTTGTTGTAGTTCATCAATATCCATTTTTTGACTAGTAAAAAACACAATATTTGTATGAACATTTTCAGGGTTAATATTTATTCCCTTAATTTGAGCTAAGCCATTAGCTAAATGCTTTGCTGTAATATGGTCTTCAATCATTCTGTCTGGCATTGTTTTTAATGCAACTATGCCAGCTGCAGATATTATACCTGTTTGCCTCATTACCCCGCCGATTATTTTTCTTTGTTTTCTTGCTTCATGAATAAATTCTTTATTTCCCGCAATAATTGACCCAACTGGACAAGCTAACCCTTTAGATAAGCAAAATGATACAGATTGGGCTTTGTCGACTAATTTATCTACAGAAATATTCAGTGCTGAAGCTGCATTGAATATTCTTGCTCCATCGAAGTGCAGATTAATATTATTTTGGTTGCATATACTTGATAAATTTTCAATGTATTCAGTTGATATTGGGGTTCCATTATCAGAATTATGAGTATTTTCTATACATATTAATTTAACTTGATTAGACTTTGAGTTAATAGATTGATTAATTTCATTTAAATCAAATAAACCATTAGTTTCATTTAAAAAGTCTAAATTTATTTGGCCATACGTAGGATGCCCATTCCCTTGCTCTGTACTCCAAGCCATATGTGATTTAGCTCCTATTATCATAGTTTCATTAGGTTTTACTTGAGATAGTGCACAAACAAGATTTCCCATTGAACCGCTGCTTACTAACAGGCTATCTTCTTTCCCGGTTAAATTTGAAGCTATTTCTTGTAGTTTAAGAGTTGTAGGATCTCCGTCTAAATCATCATCACCTAGTTCAGCTTCATACATGGCTTTACGCATTTCTTCTGTGGGCTTTGTGACTGTATCGCTTCTAAGGTCTATATTTTCCATGAATCACCTTTAATCAAATATTGTATTGTATTGTATTTTTGTTCTAGCAGCTAAAAGTATTGCTACTATAATAATAACCATTCCGCCAACCATATCCGAAGATATGAAAGTTAATATACATGAAACAAATATAGCTAAGGCTCCAGATACTCCAGTGTTTTTTGTTTTTAACAAGAATAATAGAGCAATTACACCGGATATTAAAAAGGCTAAAGGATTTATTGCAAAAATAATTCCGATACATTTTGCTAGTCCAGTACCTCCAGATTTAAATTTCAATAAAGGATAAGCAGTTCCAACCATAATCATTACAGATGCAGTGATTAATAATATTGTTTGGTTTTGTTCTTCAATCCAGCTTAGTCTTGTTAAAAATACTAGTGAGCCTGTAAATAGATCTGCAATAAAAACGGATATTCCTGCAATTGGACTGATTTCACGGTATACGTTAGCAGCTCCAGGATTACCTGTTCCTGTTTTAACTATATCGACTCCATTGATTTTAGCAATAAGGTAAGCCCAATTGTTGGAACCAATTAAATATGCAATTATTCCACAAGTAATAGCTAATATATAAATTGACATACTTATAATATCTTTTCAAAAAGTAGTTTTTGTCAATAGCATTTATAAATTTTTAATGTATTATATGTATTAAATTTAAATTGTTTTATTTGAGATATAAATAATATTATTTGTTAGGATTATTGTGAAAATTATTATAGGGAGGTAATTATTATGAGAAAAGCAAACATAATTTCGGAAGAGAATAAAAAACAAGGAACATATTTATGGCAGCTGCAGTATACTCATTTTGATAACCCAGCTGTTTTAGTCGGCACTCCTTTGATTCGGAGATTACGTTCTGTTGATATTGAAGGATATGTATCAAAGACTAGCTTTGAGCCTGGGGATTCTGTTGATTTTATGGTAAGCATGTTTCCTGCAGGAAATTTTAAGATAGATATTTATCGTATGGGATTTTATAACGGTGCTGGAGGAAGACTTATGGCTTCTTTAGGGTCTTATAAGGCTGAAACTCAAGAGGTACCCTTTATGGGCATGGAAAGAATTAGGGAATGTCGATGGGAAAAATCTGCTACTTTTAAAATTCCTAATGATTGGCCTAGTGGCGTTTATCTAGGTAAATTGACTAGAGATGAAGAATTTGGATGTCAAAGTTATGTTATTTTTGTAGTGAAAGAAAAAAGAAAAGTAGATGTATTAGTTCAGGTTAGTGATTTAACCTGGCAATCATATAATAAGTGGCCTAGTAATGACTCAATATACCAAGATGGCACTACTAATCCTTATTACAGTGGTTCAAGGGAGTCGTCTAAGGATAATGCTACAGTAAGAGTGAGTTTTGATAGGCCGTATGCTAAATATCAGCAAGTTATGGATGTACCCCAATCAATAGGGTCCGGGGAGTTTTTATTATGGGAATTTCCGTTAGTTTATTGGCTAGAAGAAAACGGTTATGATGTTAAATATTGTTCTAATATAGATATAGATGAAGACCCTTCTATATTAGATTCGGCAAAAGTTTTTATTTCTTCTGGCCATGATGAATATTGGTCTTATAAGATGTTTGAAGAAGTTAAAAAAGCACGAGATAATGGATTAAGTATTGCATTTTTGTCAGGAAATTCTGTAGGTTGGGATATTGAATTTTATGATAGTAATGTTACTGGGGAAAAATCTAGAGGATTTTCTCGTAAAAGGGCTATGCCTAATGAGGACGAACTTATGGGTGTTAAGACCTATGGGCCAGGATATGGAGACTGGGTAGTTACCAATGAGAATCATTGGGTCTATGAGAATACAAAAATGGTTAATGGAGAAAGGATAGTTGGAATTATTGGCTTTGAACATCATGGGACACCTGCAGATATTCCTGGCTTGGAAGTTATAGCTACTAGCCCTTTATATGGATGTCAGAAAGAAAGGCTTTCTCTTGGCCCGCATACAGATGTGCCAGTACATCATGGTATAATTTATCCGGGAGGCCAAGGAGGCTGGGTTTTTAATGCTGGAAGTGTTTGGTGGAATGAAGGTTTATCTAATCCTCCAGGACATATACCTGCAAGGACACCACATTGTGGGGGGACATTAGGTGTAGATGATAGAGTGAAAAAAATCACTTCTAATGTACTTAATAGAATGATAATCGATTCAAATAGATAAATTTAATGAAAAATATTTCTGCAGATATTGTTGTTATTGGAGGAGGAGTTAATGGAGCCAGTATAACTTATAATCTAAGTAAATCAGGTGCTGGAAAAGTGATTTTATTAGAAAAGTCTTTTCTAGCATCAGGTGCTACAGGTAGATCTGGAGCAATGATTCGTGAGCATTATTTACATCCTACTTTAGCTAAAATGGCAAAGGAATCTAAATATATATTTAATAATTTCTCCGAATATATTGGTGGGGATTCAGAATTTAAGCAAACTGGTAGAATTTTAGTATTTGGAGAAAAAGATTATGATGCAGTAAAATTTAATGTTCAAATGAACCGTGATTTAGGGATAGATATTTCTATAATTCCTAAAAAAGAAGTTTTGAAATTAATTCCAAATATAAATTTAGACGATATAGCTATAAGCGTTTGGGAGCCTGAATGTGGTTACGCGGATCCTGTAGCAACTACCTATTCTTTTGCTAAAAGGGCTAAAGATTTTGGTGCTGAAATACTTATTAATACGCCAGTTGTAGATTTAATAATAGAGAACAACAGGATTGCTGGTGTTAAAACAGATAAAGGTGTTATAAAAACAAATACTGTAATTAATGCTGCTGGTGCGTGGGGGAACATAGTAGGTGGATTTGCAGATGAATTATTACCCATGAATCCTTTGAGAGTACAAATGTTATATCTTAGAAGACCACCCTCTTTGAATGAATTAAGTATTGTTGTAGTTGATGGACTTACTAATAATTATTTTAGAGAAGACAATAAAAAATATACTTTAATTGGTGGAGAATCTGTAGAAGATTTACAAGAAATAGTTGATCCTAACAATTTTAAATTAAATATAGATCATAATAAAATTATTAAATTTTGGGGTGCAGTTGGGAAAAGAATTCCAGATTTTAAAGGAGCTATTTGTAAAGGAGGATATTCTTCTTTATATGACATGACGCCTGATGGTAACCCTATATTAGATAAGTCTGATAAAGTGCTTGGTCTATATTTCGCTATTGGATTTAGTGGGCACGGATTTAAATTATCACCAGTCGTAGGAGAAATGATGTCTCAATATGTATTAAATGGTTATTCTAATAATCATAATATTAATCAATTTAGATTAAACAGATTTAAAGATAATGATATGTTAGAGCCTGATTATCCTTATACAGATAGAGGGCATCCGTAATTTATGGTATATAATAAACCTTCTATTAACTATTTTTAATTTTTAAATATTATGATTTTTACTGAAACTAGGCCTTTCCCAAAATTTGATTGGTTCCTCCCAATTGATGGAGATGGTGTGTATTTAGGGACTTCTCGTCCTGAAAGATTACCAGAATTTAATTATTTAAAAGATATAGCCTTGGAAGCAGAAAGGCTTGGTTATTATTCTTTACTTGTTCCTACTAGATTTGCTAATGGTTCATTTGAAGAAACTTCTCCTTTAGCAGAAACTTGGACTACTGTCTCTGCTTTAACTTCTGTTACAAGCAAAATCAGATTTCTTGTAGCTATACGCCCTGGTTTTATTTCTACTGGACTATTTGCACAAATGGCTTCAACTCTAGAAAATATAGGTAAAGGTAGACTAGATATTAATGTTGTACCAGGAGGAATACAAGGAGATTTTGAAAGGTTTGGGGAAGAAAGTTCGCATGAATTTAGGTATTCTAGGGCTAGTGAATTTATAGATGCTTGTAAAAAGTTATGGGAATTCCCGTCATATGTAAACTTTGATGGGGATTTTATTAAATTAAAAAATGCTATTTGTTCTCCAGGGCTTAAATTCGATAATTTAAAATTTTACTTAGGAGGTGCATCTAATGCAGCTTTAGATTTGGCATCAAATAAGTCTGATGTTTACCTTAATTGGATAGAAGGTGTGGAAAGTATTGGTTCAAGAATTAATAAAATGAAATCAAATGTTAAAGGAAAAGTTCCTTCTTTTGGTCTTAGGACTCATTTAATAGTTAGAGACACTGAGGAAGATGCTTGGAAAGCTGCATCGGATTTAATTTCACAAGTTTCAGATAAAGTTAAAATAGACAGGTCAAATACATTTGCATCTACAGCTATGGTTGGTCAGCAGATACAATCTAAGAGATATATAGATTATAAAATAAATGACAGGCTTTGGAATGGGATATCAATAGCTAGAGTGAATTGTGGGACAGCAATAGTCGGTACACCTGAACAAGTTTCCTCAGAATTATTAAAATATTGGCATGTTGGGGTAGATGAATTTATATTATCTGGATTCCCCCATTTAGAAGAATGTACTCGTGTAGCTAATGAGGTTTTGCCATTATTGAGTTCATCGATATCTAAAGAATTAAAGTTAAGCGGTTAATCAACTTTAATCAATTAAAGGTAAAATAAATATTAAGATTATGAGTATAAGAAAGACCAAAAATAAAATCATATAGAACTGATATGTCTAAGGACGTTGGTGGCCGAAACTAAAATAATCGTCATCTCATTTGTGAGGACAAAGAAATTCAATTAAAAACTTTAATATCTTTCTCAATATATTACCATATACTCCAACCTCCATCGATCACAATATTTTGCCCTGTGATCCAAGATCCAGCCTGAGTTGACAATAAAGCAACTGCTCCTTTTATGTCATATACTGTACCAGTTCTCTTCAATGGTATTTGCTTCCTACATCTTTCTACTAAGTCTAAATCTGTTCCTGGTCTAGGTATTTGCCCTGGGCTAATGCAGTTAACAGTTATATTGTAATCTCCTAGCTCAGCAGCTAAAGCTCGAGTTAAATTTATTATTGCTCCTTTTGCCGCTTGATATGGAGGACCAGACCTCTTAAAGTCCATTCCTTCATATAGCTTTTTATCACCAGTCAGAAAGCCATGTATTGAACCAAGAGTAATAATGCTACCTGATTGCTGAGGGATCATTATTTTTGATGCAGCTTGTGAACATATATATGTACTCGATACATTTATATTATAAGTTTCAATAAATTCATCTATAGATGCATTTGGCAAATATGAGTTTGTTACAGATCCTCCAGCATTACATACCATAATATCTAGGCGCCCAGTTTTATTTACAACCTTTGTGATTAATTTTTCTACTTCTTTTTCATCTGTAGCATCACATCTTAATCCTTCGCAATTTACCCCATTAGATCTTAATTCAGATGCGACTTCAAGACATAAAGTTTCTCTTCTGCTTGCTATAAATACATGGGCCCCTAATTCTCCTAAAGTTGTTGCTATAGATTTTCCAAGATGAGTTCCGCCTCCTGTAATAATTGCTGTCTTACCTTTTATGTTAAATAAATCTTGTATTTTCATGTTACTTCCTGATTTTAAGTTATGTTAAAGTTTATGAATTAAATTAAAATGATTTTAATATTGATAGCTTTATAGATCAATATCAATTATTTAACAATAGAATTTATTAGTTGTTTTATATATAATTATTTATCAACGTGAAATGATCTTGGAGGTAGTATTTATGCAGGCTGGAATCAAAGAGCAGGTATTAATTGATGCACTTATTCCGGATTTAGGATTTAAGTTTAAATATGGTGTTTATGTTAGAGAAGCCATATTAGTTTTAGCGTTTGCAATTTTAATGATAATTTGTGCTCAGATAGCTATAAGGCTCCCTGGTACTGTAGTTCCTATTACAGGTCAAACTTTTGGAGTTTTACTTACTGGAGGAGTCTTAGGAGCTAGAAGAGGTGTCTTGAGCATGCTTCTATATTCATTGATGGGCATGTTTTTATTCCCTGTTTTTGCCCCGAGTTCGGGTGCAATAAAAGAATCATTAGGTGAAAGTGGAGTTTTTCATTTTATTTTTCCTTGGTCTGGAAATCAAGATTTTGTGTGGAATATGCCTTCTGGAGGATATATTATAGGGTTTATTGTTGCAGCTTTTTTGATTGGAAAATTTGTAGAAAAAGGATGGGATAGAAAGGTAAATATACTTTTTGCATTGTTTTTAGGGAATGTTGTTATTTACTTGTTTGGTTTACCTTGGCTTGGATTAGATATTACAAATGGGCCTAATTTAGATGGGCTAACTTTAGCTACTACATTTGAATGGGGTTTATGGCCATTTATACCAGGGGATGCTGTGAAATTAGTTGCTGCGTCTTTAGCTATACCTGGAACTTGGAAATTAGTTAATGCCTTTAAACACAAATAGCTATATGAATTTATTATTATTCTGTTTATTAAATAAGTTGTAATCTATTTATATTCCTATCTTAATACTCGTTGACACTATTAGCTACTTCTGCTACGATCATAAAATACGTGGTATTTTGATACGTTGATGGAGAGTAGTAGTAGATATAAATTTTGAATAGAGAGTCGGTAAATGGTGGAATGCTGACCTAGATTTTCTATGAACTCGCTCCGGAGTAGCAGTTTTGAAAAATATTTTTATTTATTAGAAACTGACGTTAGCAACGAAATTGCTTTAATTGAGAGGATCATTAATTTGATCAATCTAGGGTGGTACCGCGGGATAAAATAATTTTTGAATATTAATCCCGTCCCTTAACAGGGGCGGGATTCGTTATTTAACGAAACTTATATGAAATGTAATTAAAGGCAAAAATATTTAGGTAGGAAAATGAAATGGTAAAATTAACAGGTGCGCAAATGGTATGTGAAAGTCTGCTTAATGAAGGAGTCGATGTTATATTTGGATTGCCAGGAGGAGCAATATTGCCTCTTTACGGGACTCTCCCTGAATATCCTGATTTACGTCATATTTTAGTTAGGCATGAGCAAGGAGCTGCTCACGCAGCAGATGGGTATGCACGTGCTACAGGTAAGCCAGGTGTTGCATGGGCAACTTCTGGCCCAGGGGCTACAAATTTAGTTACAGGGATTGCAACTGCACAAATGGACTCAGTTCCTATGGTAGTTATTACTGGTCAAGTTTCTAGAGATGCTATTGGTACAGATGCTTTTCAAGAAACTGATATAACAGGAATCACTTTGCCTATTACGAAGCATAATTTTTTAGTTATGAATGCATCAGATATTCCGAATGTAATAAAAGAGGCTTTTCATATAGCTACTACTGGCAGGCCAGGTCCTGTTTTGGTAGACATACCTAAAGATGTTTTTACTGAATTAAGTGATGTCCAAATAAAAAATATTAAATTAAATATTCCAGGTTATAGCCCTAATATAGAAGGACATTCTAATCAGATATCAAAGGCAGCAAAATTAATTAATAAATCTAAAAGACCAGTTATTTTAGCTGGTCATGGCATTCATTTATCTCAATCATATTCAGAATTAAAAGTTTTTGCTGAGAAAACTCAAATACCTGTTATTACAACTTTACTTGGAATAAGTTCGTTTAATGAAGAGCATTTATTGTTTGTGGGTATGCCTGGTATGCATGGGATGGCATATGCAAATCATGCAATTGAAAAATCTGATCTATTAATTGCCTTAGGTATGCGTTTTGACGATAGGATTACAGGAGATCCTAAATCTTTTGCCTTATCTTCAAAAAAGATCCATATAGATATTGATCCATCTGAAATTGGCAAGAGTGTTCCTGTAGATGTTCCTATTGTGGGGAATATTAAAGAGGTATTGTCTAGATTAACGGAAGAAATTAATCCAGGTGACCATATAGGATGGATAAAGGAAATTGATGGTTTGAAGATTAAGCATCCTTCTTTAGATATTAGAAAAAGTGACAAATTATTGCCTCAGCAGATTATAAGAGAATTGTCTGATATAACTAAAGGCGAAGCTATTATTGCTACAGGAGTTGGTCAACATCAAATGTGGGCTGCTCAGCATTATAAATTCAAAGAGCCTCGTAGTTGGATTTCTTCAGGAGGTTCTGGCGCAATGGGATTTGAAGTTCCGGGAGCTATGGGTGCACAAGTAGGAAGGCCTGATAAAACTGTATGGTCAATAGCTGGTGACGGTGGTTTTCAAATGACTATGTGTGAATTGGCTACATTAGCTGAAAATAAAATACCAGTTAAGTTTGCAATTTTGAATAACAATTATTTAGGTATGGTTAGGCAATGGCAAGAAATGTTTTATGAGAAAAATTATGTTGCTTCTACTTATACTGCTAATCCTGATTTTGTTCAATTAGCTAAAGCTTTTGGTATTTTTGGGACTAGAGTAACTAGGAAAGAAGAAGTTAAATCTGCTATTTTTAAGGCTATGGAATTTGATGGTCCAGCAATTGTTGATTTTATAGTTGAGCAGGAAGAAAATGTTTATCCAATGATTCCAGGAGGAGGCTCTATTCATGACATGATTGAAGAGCCAAAACCAAAGGAGTTATTGAGATGAGTATGAGTAATAATCATAAAAGAATTATTACAGCACTTGTAGAAGATAAGCCTGGTGTGCTTAATCGAGTTTCAAGCATGTTTAGACGTAGAGGCTTTAACATATATAGTTTAGCTGTTGGACGTAGTGAATCACCTGACCTTTCTCGTATGACTTTTGTAGTCGATGGTAATGATGCTGTAGTTGAGCAAGTTACAAAACATTTGAATAAATTAATTGATGTAATTAAAGTATCTGATATATCTGATGAAAAAGTTGTTAATCGCGAACTTGCTTTGATTAGAGTAAATGCTAGTACAACTAATCGCAGTGAAATAATTCAAATTGTAGATATTTTTCGTGCCAAAATTATAGATGTTGGTTCAGAATCTCTTATAATCGAAGTGACTGGTGATGAAAGTAAAATTGATTCATTACAAAGGTTATTGAGTAATTTTGGAATTACTGAAGTTATGCGTACAGGTACAATTGCTATGACTAGAGGTAAGTCGGAAATTTAATTAAATTAATATTAGTTAAGTATTGCAAAATAAGGAGAAATATATGCCAAAAATGTATTATGAAAGTGATGCTGATTTATCTTTGTTGACAGATAAGACTATAGGAGTTATTGGTTATGGAAGCCAAGGACATGCTCATGCTCAAAACTTAAATGATAAATCTTTAAATGTTCAAGTCGGTTTGTATGAAGGTAGTAGTAGCTGGGAGAAAGTAAAAAAAGATGGACTTCAAGTAGGATTAGTGTCAGATGTTTGTAAAAAGGCTGACATAATTATGATGCTTATACCTGATCATTTGCAAGCTTCAGTATATAAAGAATCGGTTTTACCATATTTACTTCCTGGTAAAACATTAATGTTTGGTCATGGTTTTAATATACATTATGGTGCTATCAATCCTCCTAATAATATAGATGTATCTATGATTGCTCCTAAAGCACCTGGTCATCGTGTTAGAGAGGTTTTTGTTAAAGGAGCTGGTGTTCCTGGTTTATTAGCTATTCATCAAGATGTTAGTGGTATTGCTAGGGAGATGGGCCTTGCGTATGCAAAAGGAATTGGGTGTACACGAGCAGGTGTCTTAGATACTACCTTTAAGGAAGAAACTGAAACGGATTTATTTGGAGAGCAGACTGTTCTTTGTGGGGGGGTCACACAGCTCATTAAGTCAGCTTTTGAGGTTATGGTTGAAGCTGGGTACCAACCTGAATCTGCTTATTTTGAATGTATGCATGAATTGAAATTAATTGTTGATTTATTGTATCAAGGGGGTATGGAATACATGAGATATTCTGTTAGTGATACTGCAGAATATGGAGATTATTCTAGAGGCCCGAGAGTTATAGATGATAATGTAAAAGAAAATATGCGAAAAGTTTTAAAAGAAGTTCAAGATGGTAGCTTTGCTAGAGAATGGATTGCTGAAAATGATGAGGGTAGGCCTACTTTTGATAAGTTGCGTCAAGAAAATGCTGGTCATCCTATTGAAAAAGTTGGTAAAGAATTAAGAGATGTCATGTCTTTTTTGAAAGATTCTGATTAGTAATTTATATATATAAATTAATTTTTAATTTACAGGAGGTATAAGGTAATGACAAAAGAAAGAGTCACTATCTTTGATACTACTCTTAGAGATGGTGAACAATCAGCAGGTATTGGACTTACAACTCACGAGAAGCTGCAGATTGCAAGGCAATTAGAAATGCTAGGAGTTGATGTAATTGAAGCTGGTTTTGCAGCTAGCTCTCCTGGAGATTTTCAAGCTGTCGATTTAATTAGTAAAGAAGTTAGAAAACCAATTATAGCTTCATTGGCTAGGTGTGTCCCTGGAGATGTCGATAGTGCTTGGAAGGCAATTCAATCTGCAAACAAGCCTAGAATTCATGTGTTTGTTTCTAGTTCTGACGTTCAAATTATGCATCAATTACGTAAAAATCCTGAAGAAGTTTTTGATATGGCTGTAAGCTCTGTTGAAAGAGCTAAAGGTTATTGTGATGATGTTGAATTTTCTCCCATGGATGCGACTAGAACAGATATGGATTATTTGTATAAATTACTTACTGCTGTTATAAAGGCAGGAGCTACGACATTAAATATTCCTGATACAGTTGGTTATGCGATGCCTTGGGAATTTGCTGATAGGATAAGTAAAATTAAAGAAAATGTACCTGGTATAGAAAATGTAGTAATAAGCGTTCATTGTCATAATGATTTGGGTTTGTCTGTGGCCAATAGCTTAGCTGCTGTTCAAGTAGGTGCTAGGCAAGTTGAGGGATGTATAAATGGCTTAGGAGAAAGAGCAGGAAATGCTTCTTTGGAAGAAGTGATAATGGGTATAGAAACTCGTCAGGAGATGTTAGGAGTTTCTACTAATGTAGATACTCGTCAGATTTATAGAACCAGTAGATTGGTGAGTGATATAACTGGATTTACTATTCAGCCAAATAAAGCCATTGTGGGAGTTAATGCATTTCGTCATGCTTCTGGTATCCATCAAGATGGTGTTTTAAAAGAAAGAACCACTTTTGAGATTATGGACCCTCAATCAATTGGTTGGCCAAGTAGTTCATTAGTTCTAGGAAAATTAAGTGGGAGGGCTGGGCTTAGATCTCGTTTAGAAGAGATGGGATATAAACTAACAGATACTGAGATTAATCAAGCATTTACTGCATTTAAAGACTTAGCTGATAGAAAACGTGAGGTAACTAATGCGGACTTAGAGTCGTTAATGTCTAGTCAAAGACGCACATCTGATGTGCCGAATATATTTACACTTTCATCAGTAAAAGTTATAAGTGGAAACGATAGTACTCCTACAGCAACTGTAATAATTAATAACGCTGAAGGTTCTTTAGTAACTGATTCCTCTTCAGGTACTGGGCCTGTAGATGCAGTTTATAAGGCCATTGATAAAGTTGTTCAAGTAGATAATGAATTGTTAGAATATCGTGTAGAAGCTGTTACTGAAGGAATAGATGCAATTGGAGATGTTTCAATTAGAATATCTAAAGATGATACTGTATATGTAGGTAGAGGATCTGACACTGATATTATTGTTGCTAGTGCTAAAGCATACATGAACGCTATTAATAGAGTTTTGGCTTTCAATTAATGAGAATAGGAAATATTAATGGTTAATAATAATCCAAAGACTTTATTAGATAAAATTTGGGAATCGCATGTTGTTTATGAAGAGGAATCGCAACCTTCTATACTATATGTTGACCTTCATCTTATTCATGAAGTTACTACTCCTCAAGCTTTTGAAGGTTTGAGGTTGGCTGGAAGAAAAGTACGAAGACCTGACTTAACTGTTGCAACTGCTGATCATAATACTCCAACTTGGGATAGAGCCAAGCCTATTACTGATCCTATTTCAAAACAGCAACTCACGACATTAAGTGAAAATTGTAAAGAGTTTGGGATTACTTTATATGATATGAATCATCCTCTGCAAGGCATTGTACATGTAATTGGGCCTGAACAAGGCTATACTCGACCTGGTATGGTTATAGTGTGTGGAGATAGTCATACTTCTACTCATGGGGCCTTTGGGTCTTTGGCTTTTGGCATAGGAACTTCAGAAGTAGAACACGTATTAGCTACTCAGACATTAAGACAATTTAAACCTAAATCGATGGAAATTAGAGTTGATGGTTCATTAGGATTTGGAGTCACTGCAAAAGATGTCATACTTGGTATTATTGGCAAAATTGGAGTTGCAGGAGCTACAGGATATGCAGTTGAATATACTGGTGAAGTTATTAGGTCTTTGTCAATGGAAAGTAGGATGACAATATGTAATATGTCTATAGAAGCTGGAGGCAGAGCAGGAATGGTTGCTCCGGATAAAACTACATTTCAGTATATAGAAGGTAGAACCAATGCCCCTAAAGGAGAAGAATTTGATAAGTCAATTGAAAAATGGAGCTCTTTGAATACAGATGTTGGAGCTGAATATGATAAACTTGTGTGTGTTTCAGGAGATGACATTGAGCCTTATGTGACATGGGGTACAAATCCAGGAATGGTAGTACCTGTTACTGAAGTAATTCCTGATCCTGAATTTTTTGACAATTTACAAGAAAAAGAATCTGCTGCAAGAGCATTAAAATATATGGGTTTGAAGTCTGGAACTCCTATAAGTGAAATTGCTATAGATAGAGTTTTTATTGGCTCGTGTACAAATTCTAGAATAGAGGACTTGGAAGCTGCAGCTTTAATTATTCAAGGTCGTAGAGTTAATGCAAATGTTTCTGCAATGGTTGTTCCAGGATCTTATGCAGTAAAGAAAGAAGCAGAAAATCTTGGGATAGACAAAATATTTAAAGATGCAGGTTTTGATTGGAGAGAGGCGGGATGTTCAATGTGTTTAGGTATGAATCCAGATATATTAGATCCTGGAGAGAGGTGTGCTTCTACTTCAAACAGGAACTTTGAAGGTAGACAAGGAAAAGGTGGAAGAACTCATTTAGTTAGCCCTCAAATGGCTGCAGCCGCAGCAATTGCTGGTCATTTTGTAGATGTCCGTGATTGGTAAGGATAAAATATGGAACCGTTTAAAATTTTGAAAGGTAAAACTGTTCCTCTTGATAGGGTTAATATTGATACAGATCAAATTATACCTAAACAATTTTTAAAGAGGATAGAGAGAACAGGGTTTGGTGAATTTTTATTTAATGATTGGCGTTTTAATAATGATGGAAGTTTAAAAAAAGATTTTATATTAAATAAAGATATATATAGATCTTCTTCAATTTTGCTTACTGGAGATAACTTTGGGTCAGGTTCGTCAAGAGAACATGCTGCCTGGGCTTTATATGATTATGGTTTTCGTTCTATACTTGCTCCTAGTTTTGCAGATATTTTTTATAACAATTGTTTTCAAAATGGCTTACTTCCTATAATTTTGCCAAAAGAAAAAATTAGAGATCTTATAGATGAGTCTATAAACAATGATGGTTTAGAATTGACAATAGATTTAGAATCTCAAGTTATATTTAATATTAATTTAGAAATCAATATTAAATTTGATATTGACCCATATAGAAAATATTGTATGTTAAATGGATTAGATAATATTGGTCTTACTTTACAGCATATTGATAAGATTGAGAAATTTGAAAAATTAAAGAATTGATTAGTCTTCTTTATTTTCGCTGAATCGTTTCATTTTTTCTAAGATTGTTTTTTGGATAGATGTTATTTCTTTATTTAAAGATATTTTGAAACTGGAACTATATTCACCTACTTTTCTAAATCTTTTATATCTTGATTTCAATCTTCTTCGTTTTGATATTGAATATAGATGTGCAAGTTCTTTTAATAAATATCTTCTTAATTGGCGAGCGGCTTCATCAGGGTTAGTATGTGCTCCACCAGAAGGTTCAGGAATGACTGTATCAATAATTCCAAGATCTAAACAATCTTGAGCAGTTATTTTTAATGATTGTGAAACTTCTTTAACTTTATTTTTATCTTGGTACATTATTTCAGCTGCATTTTCAGGAGATATTACAGTATATATAGCATTTTCCATCATGAGAATTTTATCAGAAACACCTATTGCTAGTGCTCCAGAATTTCCTCCCTCTCCAATAATGACTGAGATAGAGGGGACATCTACAGCTATCATTTTAGATATAGTTGTTGCAATAGAATGCCCAAGTCCTCTTTGTTCGGTAGATTCATTTGAATTTGGACCAGAAGTATCTACTAGTGTTATTAATGGTAAATTAAATTTGTTAGCTAGATTAATTCCTCTTTGTGCTTTCCTGAATCCTTCAGGCGAGGTGTTGCCGTCGTTCCCTCTTTTTCTATCTTGACCAATAATAACGGCTGTTTGACTTCCTAAATGCCCTATTCCAACAATAACACTTTTATCATCACTGTAATATTTGTCTCCATGGATTTCAATAAAATCATTTAAAATTCTTAATATATAATCAATACTAGATGGTCTTGAATCATGTCTAGATATTTGAATAGATTGCCAGCCGTCAGTTTGTTTAGTTTTAATTGGTGCGGCAGAATGCTTAGTTTTTGATTCTAGTTTGTATTCTGTTGTAAGTAGGTCTAGTAAGGTGCCTATGATTTTTTTTTGGTCTTTTCGTTCAACTATAGCATCTATCATCCCATTTTCAAAATGAGATTCTGCCGTATTAATATCTGGATTTTCTGATTTTGATTCAGATTGTAAATGTCTAACAGGAGAAAAGCCAATTATTGATCCTGGTTCGGCTAATATAATGTCAGCTAAGTTTGCAAAGCTTGCAAAAGCTTGACCAGTTGCAGGATTAGTTAAAATTGAGATAAAGGGGAGGTTTTTCGAAGAATGATTTTGATAGGCAATTGTTGTTTTAGCCATTTGCATTAAGGATAAAATTCCCTCTTGGAAGCGAGACCCGCCACTTGAAATTATAGATATTACAGGGAGTTTTAATTTGGAAGCTCTTTCGAATCCTAAAGCTACTTTTTCTCCAACCACTGAGCTAATCGTTCCGCCCATGAACCCAAAATCTAATACTATTAATATTACTTGATTCCCATCTATCGAACATTTCCCTGTGATCACTGCTTCAGATAAACCAGTCCTGTTTTGATCTTTAATGAGCCTTTCTTTATAAGAAGTATTGGAAGAAAAAGAGATAGGGTCAATAGACGTTAAAGATTGATTGAATTCTTCAAAAGAATCTTCGTCAGATAATAAATTAATTCTATTTCTAGCAGATATACTATAATGGAAATTACATTTGTTACATACTCTAAATTCTTTGTATAAATTAGAGTCAGCTAATTTAGAATTACATATTAAGCATAAATCTCTTAATTCTAATTCTTGAGGTTCAATCTGTTCTTTGTTTACTACAGAGTTTAGTATTTTTATTAAATGATTATTCATTGGGATTAATCTTTCTTAAATGAATAGTGCAAAATTTAATTTATATCAAAACATCTCTTGACTTAGGTCCATCTCCTGGACCTATTATACCTTGTTCTTCTAATTCATCAATTAGCCTAGCAGCTCTAGGGTAGCCTATTCTCAGTCTTCTTTGAAGTAAGGAAGTGGATAATTTGTTGTAATTTTTTGCTAATTCAATGGCTTTATCAATTAATTCATCTGAATCACTATTAGAATTATTTGGTGAATTAGTATTAACAGATTCATTTGAAGGAGTTAATATGTCTATTATTGGAATATCGCCCCAAGTAGTAGATTCCCAAAAATTAACTATTTTTTCTACTTCATTATCTGATATGAATACGCCTTGGATTCTACTTGGTTTTGAAGCATTAATAGGCAAATATAACATGTCTCCTTTGCCTAATAGTTTTTCAGCACCTCCAGTATCTAAAATAGTTCTTGAATCAACTTGCGCAGTTACTCCAAAGCTAATCCTGCTCGGGAAATTTGCTTTGATTAACCCTGTAACTACATCCACAGAGGGTCTTTGAGTAGCAACAATTAAGTGAATACCTGTAGCTCTACCTAGTTGAGCTAACCTACATATGGATTGTTCTACGTCAAACGCTGCCGACATCATTAAGTCGGCTAATTCATCAACAACCACTAATAAATAAGGCATTTGTGATTTAGTTTTTTGATTGTAAGCTTCAATATTTCTTACTCCTGATTCTTCTAGTAATCTGTACCTATCTAGCATTTCTCTTATTGTTCCTTTAAGAAAACCTACTACTTCTTCAGTTTCTACTACTACTTTAGTTAGTAAATGAGGAATTCCATTATAAGGAGTAAGTTCAACACGTTTAGGATCTATTAGTAATAACCGTATTTCTGCAGGAGATTTTTGAGTTATTAATCCAGAAACTATTGTATTTATACATACACTTTTACCGCTACCTGTTGCGCCAGCAATTAATAGATGAGGCATTTTTGACAAATCAATAACAATTGTTTCTCCACTACTATCTTTGCCTAATGCAACGGGTAAAGCTGCATCTCTTTTTAATGATTTGAATTCATTACTTTCAATTAAAGACCTTAAAGTAACTATAGATGGTTTTGAATTAGGAACTTCTATTCCTACTTGTGCTTCTCCCATTACAGGATTTTCAAGTCTTATAGCTGGAGTTTTAAGTGCAAGTGCTAAGTCTTTTTCTCTAGATAAAATATGGTCTACTTTGACTCGAGTTTTATTTTCAATTTTTTCCATGATAGGTTTTCCTGATTCATCTAATTCTGGTTTTCCTTCAGGAGTCATTTTTTTTATTTGTTTAAATTTTCTGATCCATCCTGGGATGAGTCCATACATAGTAACAGTAGGGCCAGGTTTTATTTGTCCTATTTCTACTTCAACACCATATTCGTTTAACGTCCTTTTTATAGTTGAAGCTGTTTTTTCTAAGTCTTCTCTTCTCATAGGTTCTTCTACTGATTCTTGTAATTCATTTATCGAGGGAAGCTTCCATGAAAAATTATTGATTTCTGGCTGGTTAGTATTAGTATAATTAATTTTTTCATCATTATTAATAATATTATCTTTAGATTTCGGGCTCCATAGATTATTAAATCTGATATTTGTATTTTTGGAAGTTATTGTTTTATCAGGAATTATATTTGATGTCTTTTCATTATGGTTTTCTAAAGATTTATTGTTTAAGATAATTTCATTTGAATTATCAGTTATAGTACTTATTGTATTTGAATCTTTTAAATCTGATTTGTCTTGAATAATGTCTGATTTTTCATTGTATGGATCAATCAGATTAATATTCTTTAAGTCTTGATTTGGTAGGTTAGGGGTTTTTATTTTTTTTGGCGGGTATAATTTTTTTATAGAGATTAATAAGTTGATATAAATAAAAATGGAACTATTTTTTAATAAATTTATAAATTTTTTTGTGTTATGTGGAGATATCATAATTATAGAAAATAAAAACAGGAATAATAATCTTATAATGCCGAATAAATTTTGTGATCCTATAATTAATTTGCCGAAATCACCACTTAATGTAGTTCTTCCTTGTAAAGTAAAGCTGCTAAAAATACCATTGTAGGGTGAATAAAATGCTAAAATACCAATTGTAAATAATAAAAATAATACTACAGAGACTATTAATCTTGCTTTTTTCAAATATAAATAAGATGAATTTAATATAATAAATATAGCTATTATTGATAGAGCGATATTTATTAAAGTTAATCCTGTTTTCATTATAATATTATCTTTTAAATTTATTATGAAAGATAATATTTCAGAGTGAAAAAAAATTGTTAATAATATGATGAGTCCTGTAGCTATTGAGCTTATTAGGATCACAGGGGCTTTATTTTTATATAAAGCTATAATATTTGATGAAATATATTTGATTGGAATTAAGCTCATAATAGCATTCCTATCTGCAAGCTATTAATTTGATTATTGTTAAATACTATTTTGAGGATATTTGGTTTAATAATATAATTATATTAGGATTTAATGATAATTCATTCTTAATGGTAGCTTTAATCTCATTTTCAAGATTTTCTTTAATTTCATTTAACTTTAATTTATTTCCTGAGAGATTTTCTAGTGTTAGTTTGACCTTTTTATTAATATTTTTTATAACTTCTTTTGATATTTCGTCTTGTTTAAATCCTATTGAAGCTATTTGAGGATTATCTATTAAGTGTTTATTCATATTATCTATATTTATAGATAATGCTATAACACCATTATTAGCTAGTTTTTTTCGATCTTTAGAAATAGAGGAGTCTTCTGTCCATGTTTTGTATGAGTTAACAAATACACGCCCTAATTGTAAGGATTTTATTACTTTTCCAGATTTATTATTTAATTCAAGTATATCACCATCTTCTATAACAAATATATTAGATTTATCAACACCCATTGATTCAGCAATTTTAGAATGACTTAAGAGGTGTTTATATTCTCCGTGAACTGGGATGAAAAATTTTGGTTGAATAATATTTAACATAGTTTTTAGTTCTTCTTTACTAGCGTGGCCATGCACGTGTACATTAGCTATTTTTGAATGTAAAACATTTGCTTCAAGTCTTGATAAATTATTAATTGTTTCAGAAACTAGCACTTCATTACCAGGTATTGGAGAAGAAGAAATTATTACAGTATCTCCTGGTATTATTTTAATATCTTGGTGTTTTCCTTGGCTTATTCTAGATAGAGCAGAACTAGGTTCTCCTTGAGCACCTGTTGCTAAAATGATTAGTTCATTTGGGTTCGTCTTATTTGCTTGTTTCCATGAGATAATCATGTTATTAGGTGCATCTATATAGCCCATTTTAATAGACATTTTTATATTATTATTCATACTACGTCCAATAATAGTTACTTTCTTATTATATTCTTTAGCAATATTTATAACAGTTTGGATTCTAGGTATTAATGAAGCAAAAGTTGCAATTATTATTCTTCCTTTTGCTTCATTAATATATCTATTTAATGATATGCTGAGGTCTTTTTCAGAAGTATTATACCCTTCTACTTCTGCATACGTGGAATCAGACATTAATAATAAAGTATTTTTATTAGATATTTTAGATAATTCTTTAAAGTCAGATTTAGGACCATATTCCGGGGTGTGGTCAAATTTGAAATCTCCAGTATGTATTATTTGACCTATAGGCGTGTTTATAGATATTCCCATAGATTCGGGTATAGAATGAGACACATTGAAGAATTCAATTTCAAAACTACCTATTTGAAAAGTTTTTCCAGGTTTTATGGTGTTTAATTTTGTATTTTTTAATAGATTATGTTCATGTAATTTTGCGGAGATTAAAGCATTAGAAAATCGAGATGAATATATTGGTACATTCAATTGAGGGATTATATAAGGTAATGCACCTATATGATCTTCATGTCCATGTGTAATCAATATTCCTTTTACTTTAAATTTATTTTCTATAAGGTAATGAATATCAGGTATTATTAGGTCAACCCCAAATAAATCGTTTGATGGGAATTCAATACCAGCATCAATTATTAGTATTTCATTTTTGTATTCGATTACTAATAGATTTTTGCCTATTTCACCTAGCCCACCTAATGGGATTATCTTAATTGGATTTTTTTTCATTTTTGTATGTCACAGTAATTTTAATTGTTTTTGTTCGGTAATTAATTTTTGATTATTATTTGATTCGTAGATGAGTTTTTTTATTTTAATAAAATCATCTTCCATTGTGGTTTTTAGGTTTGGATTATGAAGCGCAGCTGCAGGATGATAAACAGGATATAGAAGGTAATTACCCCATTTTTTAATTTGTCCACGATTTTTACTTAAATTTTCATTAGGAAAAAATTTATTAAATGAATGTCTACCTAATGGAACTATTAATTTGGGTTTTATAAATTCTAATTGACTATCTAGGAACTTTTTACATGATAAAATTTCTTTATCTAGAGGGTCTCTGTTGTTTGGCGGCCTACATTTAACCATATTTGTTATATATATATCTTTTCTTGAAAGGTTAATTAAGTTTAGAAGTTTGTCTAATACTTTACCGGCTGCTCCTACAAATGGACGGCCTGATTTGTCTTCTTGAGCTCCTGGGGCTTCGCCTATAAAAACTATTTTAGAATTTATAGACCCTTCTCCTGGTACAGTGTTAGTTCTGTTTAACGATAGTGTACAGCTTGTACATTTAGAAATTAATTCAATGATAGATTCAATAGTATTTGTCCTATTGTCAGGGTAATATTTAGAGTCAACCAATATTACTTAGCCTTAAATATGTAAGTTCAATAATAGGTGTATGTTAGCAGGAGAAATATTTGTCGTCAATGATATATATAAATAAAGGTAATTTGTTGACTTTAGTTTTGATGATATACTTATTTATGATGGGGGAAAATTATGACTCAATTAGTTGGCATTATAGGTAATCCATTGGCTCACTCTATCTCGCCCTTTTTTCAACAGGCTGCTTTTGATTATCTAAATATATCTGCTCGATATGAAATGTGGCCAACTAGGCGGAATGAATTTTATCAAAATATTAAAAAATTATTTGGTGTTGAATATTTAGGTGCTAATATTACAATTCCATATAAAGAGGAAGTTATTAAATATTTAGATGATTTAGATTCTAAAGCAAAATTAATAGGAGCAGTAAATACTATAGTTAAGAAGAATAATAAATTAATTGGTTATAACACGGATGCTTTTGGTTTTATTAGATCTATAGAATCTAAAAGTGATTTTTGTTTTGAAGGAAAAAAAGTATTAATTATCGGTGCTGGAGGAGCAGCTAGATCAGCTATATTCTCTCTGATAGAAAAAGGTATTAAGTCGTTAGTTATTGCTAATAGAACATTAGAAAGAGCAAATAATTTGGCAGAGGAAATCTCAGAATTCGTACAGTTAGAAATATCAGATTTAGAATCTTTATATTTCCAAAAATTAGTTGGTGAATCTGATTTAATTGTAAATGCTAGTTCAGTGGGAATGGCTCATACTACGCTAAATAGCAAAAATTTAATTAAAGCTGATTGGTTTTCTTCAAAAAGTTTGGTATTTGATATGGTATATAATCCAATTGTTACTCCTTTAATTACAGAAGCTAGGAAAGCTGGAGCGGAATCTATCAATGGATTATCAATGTTAATATATCAAGGAGCATCCTCCTTTAATTTGTGGACGAATAAAGAAGCTCCTATTCAAATTATGACTAATGCTGCTGAAAAGGCTTTAAAAGTTTTATAGAAGGTTTAATTGGTTAAGAAAAATATATTTATTATTGGATTTTCAGGTTCTGGTAAGACTACAGTTGGAAAAGAAGCAGCAATTTTACTTAAATGGAAATTTGTAGATATTGATCAAGAAATAGTTAATCAAACTAGTAAATCAATAGAAGAAATTTTTAAATTAAATAACGGAAATGAATATTTTAGAGAATTGGAAAAAAATACTTTAAAAAAGGTAATAGAATCAGAAGAACAAATTGTATCAACTGGAGGAGGTATCATATTGGACAAAGAAAATTTAAGATTTATGTTAGATAATGGTTATGTTATTTGTTTAGATGCAAGTCCTGCTACGATTTTTAAACGATTAACTTTACAGTCTTTGTCTTCAAATAATGAAGTTAGGCCTTTATTGAATTCTGATAAAAAGTTAGAAACAATTATTAAATTAAAAAATGAACGAAATTCTATATATAAAAAAGCAGATTATTTTATTGCGACTGATAGTTTAAATCCATTAGATATAGCGCAGAAAATTACAGATCAATGGATTAAAGTTTCATGTTGAAAAATGCCTCAGAGGTGGTAATTGGATAATAACTATAAAATAAATGTATTAACTAGTTCAGGTAATTATCCCGTAATAGTTGGGTGGAATATTTTTGATCAATTAATGGGTACTATAAAAAATATTAATGGAGTTAATAGAATATTTTTAATATCTGATAAAGGTTCTTTACAATATGCAAATAAACTTAAAGAAGTTCTTCAAATTGAAGGGCTTTTAGTAGAAACATATTCTATTGAATCTGGAGAAATACATAAGAATCTGAATACAGTAATAGAGATTTATAAATGGTTATCTAAATTAAAGGCAGAAAGAAAAAATTTATTAATTGGTGTTGGCGGAGGCGTAGTTGGGGACCTTTCAGGGTTTATTGCTGCTACTTATTTGAGAGGAATATATTTTGGATTAGTTCCTACTACTTTATTAGCTATGGTAGATTCTTCTATAGGAGGTAAAGTAGCTGTTGATTTAGAAAGTGGGAAAAACTTAGTTGGTGCATTTTATCAGCCGAAATTTGTATTAGATGATATAAGCACATTGAATACTCTTTCAGATAGAGAGCTTACTTCTGGATGGGCCGAAGTAGTTAAACATGCATTAATATTTGATTCAAATCTTTTTGATCATTTTGAACAAAATTATGAGAGTATAAAAAAACTAAACAGAGATATGATTGTAAGTCTTATAGGTAGAAGTATAGAATTGAAAGCAAATTGTGTATCTAGTGATGAAAAAGAAACAAAAGGACAGAGAATATTATTAAATTATGGACATACTATAGCTCACGCCCTAGAGTCTTTAACTAGTTACACTGAATATTTACATGGCGAAGCTGTAAGTATTGGTATGATGGGAGCAGCGTATATTAGTGAAGGTATTGGGGTTCTTTCTTCAGAAGAAGTTAATCGTCAGAAAGTTTTATTAGAAAGATTTGGATTACCTACAAAAATAATGGAAAAAGTAAATCTTGATTTATTATTAGATATCATGCAATCAGATAAAAAAATAGTAGATAGTTCTATAAATTGGGTTGTATTAAACGGCATTGGTTCTGCTTCAACTTTTAACTCTGTTCCAAAAGATTTAGTTATATCAAGCTTGAAAAGATTAATGATTAGAGATTGACTTTATAGTTAAATGAAATTTTTTGAATTAAATTTTAAAGATGGTGATGCTAGAGCTGGGACATTGTATACCTCACATGGAGCTATAGATACGCCAGTATTTATGCCCGTAGCAACTCAAGGTTCTGTTAAGGCAATTGGAGTCGATGATTTGAATCGAATTGGATCACAAATTGTTCTTGCTAATACATATCATTTATATTTGAGACCAGGACATGAAGTAATTGAAAAAATTTCTGGTCTTCACAAATTTATGGGTTGGAATAAAGCAATCCTAACAGATAGTGGAGGGTTCCAAGGATTTAGTTTGGCTCATTTAAGAACTGTTACTAAGGATGGGTTTATTTTTAAATCCCATATTGATGGATCAATTTTTAGATTTAACTATGAAGATGTAATTAAATTTCAGACGCTTTTAGGGTCAGATATAATTATGCCTCTTGATATTTGTTCTTCTTCTAATCAAAACAAATCTCAAGTAGAAGAATCAATGATCTTAACAAATGAATGGATTTCAAAAACCAGGAAATTAAATATTAATTCAGATCAATTTATGTTTGGGATAGTTCAGGGAGGGATGTATGAAGATCTTCGCAAAAGTTGTGTTGAGCAAATGATTGATTTGTCTTTTCCTGGTTATGCTATAGGGGGCTTAAGCGTAGGTGAAGATATTGATGTTATGTATAGAATTGTTGATTATACAGCCAATATTTTACCATTAAATTCTCCTCGATATTTAATGGGTGTGGGTTCTCCAGAAAACCTAATTGAGTGCATATCTAAAGGTATTGATATGTTTGATTGTGTTTTGCCTACGCGGATAGCTCGTAATGGGTCATTATTTTTAGATTCTGGTCGAATTAATATTACAAACGCCACTTTTAAGTTTGATGATAATCCAATTGATTTATCTTGTAATTGTTTTACATGTGCCCATTATTCAAAAGCTTATATTCATCATTTATTCAAAGCTAAAGAGTTTTTAGCATATAGGCTTGCATCAATACATAATTTATATTTTATAGTTAATTTAATGCGTGAAATTAGAAAAACAATACTGATGGGAGAGTTTAATAATTTTAAAAAAGAATTTTTGTCTAGGTATAATTCGGCAGATAGATTAACTCAGGTTGCTCAAAAAAAAATGTGGATTCAATCTCAGGAAAGAAAAGGTAGGGATAAATTTTAATTCCCTCCAGCTACAGCTGGAACTATACTTACTTCGTCTCCTGATTTAGTATTGGATTCTAATCCATCTAAGAATCTGATGTCTTCACCATTTATATAAATATTTACAAAGCTTCTGAGTTGATTATTTTCGTCGTAAATCCTGGATTGGAAGCCTGGGAAGTTTTTTTCTATTTCCTTAATTATTTCAGATAAAGAAGATCCTGATGCAGATATTTTATCAAGGCCATTGGTAATTTTTCTTAAAGGTGTTGGTATACGTACCGTAACGCTCATTTATTTACTCCTGATGATTTTAAGTTATATTAATTGTTTGTTCGAAAGATTTATATGTAGGTTGAATTTGATTGTATTTCACTGTGTGTTCTATTACTTCTTGAGTTTTTAATCCATTACCTGTAATAAAGGCTATAGTAATATCATCTGAGTTGATTTTATTGTTTTTTACTAATTTTCTTAATGAAGATATTACTACTCCTCCAGCCGTTTCAGTAAATATACCTTCAGTTTCTGCAAGAAGTTGTATGCATTCACTTATTTCCTCTTCTGGTGCAGCAACAGCACTACCTGAAGATGTTTTAAGAGTTTGAAGAGCAAAAGGTCCCGATGCAGGATTACCTATAGCTAGTGATTTTGCTATAGTATCAGGTTTAACTGGAATTATTTGAGATTCTTGATTATTAAATGCTTTAACAATAGGAGAACACCCTTCTGGTTGAGCTAAATGCATTCTTGTGTTTACTTTTTCTATTAAGCCTACATCCTTCATTTCAATTAGACCTTTCCAGATTTTAGTATGTAATTCTCCTGAAGCTGCAGGTACTACACAATGATCTGGTGCTTTCCAGCCTAATTGTTCTGCAACTTCAAATCCAAGGGTCTTACTTCCTTCGGCATAATAAGGTCTCATATTAACGTTTACAAAAGCCCATTTTAGATTGTCAGCTAATTCACTACATAATCGGTTTACGTCATCATAGTTTCCATCTACTGAAATTAAAGTAGGCCCGTATACAGAAGATCCAATAATTTTACCTTTTTCTAATCCTGTAGGGAAAAAAACATAACTTTTCATTTTAGCCTTTGCTGCATGAGCAGCTACAGATCCCATTAAGTTGCCAGTTGATACACAAGCCAAAACTTTAAAGTCAAATTCTAAAGCTTTTGCTGTTGTAATAGCTACAGGTCTGTCTTTAAAAGAATAAGAAGGATTTACACTATCATTTTTGATGTATAAATTTTTTAAACCTAAAAGTTCTCCGAGGTTTTTCGCATGAATTAAAGGGGTAAATCCAGTTCCTATATCAATCATATTATCAAGAGATACAGGTAAAAATGGTTGATATCGCCATATATTTAGAGGCCCATTAGATATGGAATTTCTAGTTACTGTATTAGATATCTTTTCGTAGTCATAGTTAACTTCAAGTGGGCCAAAACATAATTCACATACGTTAAGAGGTTCAATTGGATATTGATTGAAACATTGTTTACAAGTCAAATATTTTATATATGACACAATTTTCTCCAAAATTTTTTATGCATAAATATAAATACGAATTAATCGTAGCAATCTAATTTAATTATTGTCAAGGATTAGGTAGTTCTTTATAGGATTTGATTTTTTTCTAAAATTATGGCTAATTTTTTTATTCCTTCATATATTTCTTCTGGAGTATTGTACCCAAAACATAAACGAGCACAGTTTTTACCAGAGTCTGAATTAGGTGAGAATAAATCTCCTGGTTGAAATCCCACTTCAGATTTTAGAGATTCTTCTCGTAAGGAAGAGAGGTCTATTTTGGTATTCATTTTCAACCATATATATAGACCTCCATTAGGTTTTGACCATTCTGCTTTTGAGCCAAAATTTTCGCCAAGAGCAGCTAACATTGCATCTCGTTTTCTTGTAAGAATTTTATTTGTTGACTCAATATGTTCCTTTAAATATTTTATAGAATATCGGTGAATCGCAATTGCAGCGAATTCATTAACTCCTCCACCACTTTTTATTGCATTTATTCTGTTGATAAAATCAGATTGCGCTATTATGTATCCTAGTCTCATACCAGGTGCGATGATTTTTGAAAATGAACCTATATAGATTACACTTTCTGTAGTGTCTAAAGAGTATATTGCTGGTTCAGAAGTTTTTGAAAAATTTAAGTCCGCATAACAATCATCTTCTAAAATTGGAATATTAAATTTCTTTGAAATTTCTAAAAATTTAATTCTTCTTTTACGCGAAGTAACGGTCCCTAAAGGATTTTGGAAAGTGGGTATTGTGTAAATAAATTTGGGCTTATTCTTTTGATGAAATTTATTAATTGATTTTTCTAATTCTTCTGGTATCATCCCTTGTTCATCGCATTTGACAGGGATGATTTTAGCTTGGAACCTTCTAAGTATGGCTAATGTTCCAGAGTATACAAATTCTTCTGTAAGCACTATATCACCAGGGTTTAATAAAGCTTCAGCTATCATATACAAATGTTCTCCTGAACCATTTCCAAGTATAATATTTTCATGATTTGTTTTAATATTTCTATCATTGAAAACTTTTGTTGCAATAAATTCTCTTAAAGGTTCATAGCCTTGAGGGTGCGGATATATTGCTAAATTTCTGCCTTCTTCTTCTAATCCACTAGTTAAACTTTCAATTAATTCTTTAATAGGCAAAGAGTTAGGGTCAGGATAAGCAACTGCAAAATCATATTTGCCTCGAATTGGAGGATTTCCTGATTTACCTTTGGGTGTAGATTTCGCATATAATGAGTCAAAAGAGAATTTTTTTGATGAGGGCATTACATTTCCTTATAAAATTACTATGGATCTAACGATATACGGATACGTTTATTAATTTTTCCTTTAGATTCATGACCAATGACTTGAATTATTCCGACTTCATTTGTGTTATTGACGTGAGTGCCTCCGTCGGCTTGTAAATCCAATCCAACAATATCTATTGTTCTTATTTCAGTAACAGTTGGAGGTATAAGGTTGACTTTGGTGCGTATCAAAGAAGGTATTTTTAATGCTTCTTCTCTGCTTAAAGAGCCGATTTGGATTTTATGTGAAGCTAAAACTTCTTTATTTATTAAATTTTCTACATTTTGGACAAAATCGGTAGAAATGTTACTTAATTCGAAATCCATCCTTGCTGATAATGGCTGCATGTTTCCACCAGTTACAGACGCTCCATAATCTCGAAAAATAACACCACATAATATGTGAGCTGCAGTGTGAGTTCTCATTAATTGATATCGTCTTTCCCAGTTTATTATTCCTTTTACTGTACTTCCAACTTCAGGGAGGTTAATAGATTTTGTGGTATGGATTATTAAATTACCTTTTCGGTATACTTTATCAATTTCAAAATTTGATTTATTTGATAAAATTGTGCCTACATCGCAAGGTTGACCACCTCCTCCAGGGTAAAAAGCTGTCTGGTCAAGGATAATTTCGTTATTATTGGATTGTATTACTTTAGCTTCGAATTCTTTAATATAGCTATTAAAATTATATAGAAGCTTAGTCATATTGTTCCTTTGCAGTTTAGATTATTTTAATATTAGATGCTAAAATATATTATCATAAAAAATTTTAATATGATTTATTAAAAATCATAAGAAAGAATAATTATTGAATGAGTACAGGAAGAACACAATATGATATAGCAGTTATTGGTGCAGGAATATTGGGATTAGCTATTGCTATGAATTTGACCAAAAAATTTCCAAATAAAAAAATAATAGTTATAGAGAAAGAATCAGGAGTTGCTTACCATCAAACTGGTCATAATAGCGGGGTTATTCATGCGGGCATATATTATTCTCCCGGTTCTCAGAAAGCTAATTTTTGTTCAGAAGGATCAAAATTATTACGTAAATTTGCCGATGAAAATAATATAAATTATGAAATGTGTGGGAAAGTAATAGTGGCTTCAAATGAAGATCAAGTACCTATGCTAAATGATTTTTATAAAAGAGGAACTGAAAATGGAGCATTAGGGTTAGAGATTATTGATAAAAAACGTTTGAATGAATTAGAACCACATGTAACAGGTGTAAAAGCTATTTGGTCTCCTAATACTGGCATTATAGATTTTAAAGAAGTTACTAATAAATATTGTTCAATTATGAAAGAAAATGGTGGAGAAATAATATTTGACTCAAAAGTAGAGAAAATTGATAAATTAGATGGTAGGCATTACATACAAACAGTATCAGGTGAGATAGTATGTGAAACTTTAATTAATTGTGCAGGTTTGTATTCAGATAAAATAGCATTAATGGACGGAGAAGATATAGGAGTAAAAATTGTTCCATTTAGAGGTGAGTATTGGTCATTAAAGCCTGAAAGTCAGTATTTAGTTAATGGGCTAATTTATCCTTTACCTGATCCTAGGATGGTTTTTTTAGGTGTGCATTTTACAAAACGAATAAATGGGACTGTTGAAGCAGGGCCAAATGCTGTATTGGGTTTTTCTAGAGAAGCATATAATAAATTGGACTTTAGTATAAGTGAAACTTTAGATGTATTTACTTTTCAAGGTTTTTGGAAGATGGCATTTAAATATTGGAAGATAGGTTTGTATGAACAGTACAGGTCATTGAACAAAAAATCTTTTGTACGTTCTTTGCAAAAGTTAGTCCCAGAAGTAACCGAAGATGATTTAGGTAATCCTGATGCAGGTGTTAGAGCTCAGGCTATAGATATTAAAGGGAACCTTTTGCAGGATTTTAGTATTGCTCAAACTAAAGATGCTATACATATTTTAAATGCTCCTTCTCCTGGAGCTTCTTCATCTTTAGCAATTAGCAATTATGTTGTAAGCTTGATAAGTAAGATTATTGATGAATAATACTTATTACTATATGTATAAGTGTATTGACTCAGCTTTGGTATAGTTATATAGTTATAAGATCGCCAGAAAATTTTTGTATTTATTTTTAAATTATAAATCTATCTCTGGGTGATGTATTGCACTTTAACAATTGGATAGTGGAAGGAAACCGTTAATTTTTTTTATTAAAGAAATTACATAAATTATATTAGAGTTTGATCCTGGCTCAGGACAAACGTTGGCGGTGCGTTTAATGCATGCAAGTTGAACGATCAATCTTGGACTTGTCTAAGTGAGATAGTGGCAAACGGCTTAGTAACGCGTAGGTAACTTATCCTTAAGAGGGGGATAATTTCGAGAAATCGGACCTAATACCCCGTAATTTTTATTTGATGTTGCAGATAAAATAAAGGCTATCAGTTCGCTGGTAGTTGCTTTAGGAGAGGCCTGCGTCCTATCAGGTAGTTGGTAAGGTAAAAGCTTACCAAGCCTAAGACGGGTAGCCGGTGTGAGAGCACGATCGGCAAGAGGGGGACTGAGACACGGCCCCCACTCCTACGGGAGGCAGCAGCA
>CENY01016164.1_pt1 | contig 82508 bp, 78 predicted proteins | sample 356181 | NCBI WGS metagenome assembly CENY01 (sample SAMEA2619840, study PRJEB7988) | marine metagenome | isolation source: saline water (ENVO:00002010), including
CACCGCGCGCAACGCAATGACATCCGCATACCGGCGCGCGTCACCCACTACACCCACGGACTTCACCGGCAGCAGAACCGCAAAAGCCTGACTCACCTTGTCGTAGTAATCCCCACGACGCAGCTCGTCGAGAAAGATGGCGTCCGCTTCGCGAAGCACATCGGCACGCTGGCGGGTCACCGGCCCGAGCACACGCACACCCAGACCAGGCCCGGGAAAGGGATGGCGGTACACAAGTTCCCTGGGCAGGCCCATGTGCATGCCGATAGCCCGCACCTCATCCTTGAACAGCTCGCGCAACGGTTCCACAAGCTTAAGCTTCATCCGATCGGGCAATCCGCCCACGTTATGGTGCGACTTGATGACGTGCGCCTTACCGAACTTGCTCGCCGCCGACTCAATGACGTCCGGATAGATGGTCCCCTGCGCCAACCATCGCACATCCGAGATGGCATGCGCCTGCTCATCGAAGATGTCGATGAACGTATTTCCGATGATCTTGCGTTTCGCCTCGGGCTCATCCTCGCCGCCCAGCTTGTCGAGGAATTCCGCTTGCGCATCCACGCTGACGAGATTCAGGTTCAACGCGTTGGAGGGCCCAAATGCGGCCTCTACTTCCGCCCGTTCGTTCTTGCGCAGTAGGCCGTTGTCGACGAACACGCAGGTGAGCTGCTCGCCGATCGCACGCGACAACAATGCGGCCACCACCGAGGAATCCACGCCGCCCGACAACCCCAGCACCACCTTGTCGGTGCCCACAAGCTCGCGCACGCTGACGATAGCGTCTTCCACGATGTTCGCCGCAGTCCACAGGCCATCGCAGCCGCACACGCCCATGGCGAAGCGACGCAGCATCTCTCCGCCGCCTTCAGTGTGGGTCACTTCAGGATGGAACTGTACGCCGAACAGAGACCGCCCAGCATCTTCCATGGCAGCCACGGGTGCCGATGCGGTGCTGGCACTTGCGCTGAATCCTTCCGGCAACTGCACCACCTTGTCGCCATGACTCATCCACACCGGCTGCTCGTGCCCGATATCACCCTGGATGATCTCGGATGCCTGCTCCAAACGAATGACCGCGTGCCCGAACTCGTGCACCGACGAGGATTCCACCTTGCCGCCCAGCTGTTCGGCCATGGCCTGCATGCCATAGCAGATGCCCAGCACCGGCACGCCCAGCTCGAAGACGCACGGCGGGATTCGAGGCGTATCGGCAAAGGTCACCGATTCCGGCCCGCCGGAGAGAATGACGCCGCGGGGATTGAAATCGCGGATAAAGGCATCGGGCACATCAAACGGGTGTATCTCGCAGTACACGCCAATCTCACGCACGCGCCGCGCAATCAGCTGCGTGTACTGAGCACCAAAGTCGATGATCAGCAGTCGCTGCTCGTGAATGTCGGTCAACTGAGAATACCCGTGTCAGCTAATCGGATAGTTAGGCGGTTCCTTGGTGATGGCCACATCGTGTACGTGGCTCTCCACCATGCTGGCCGCACTCACGCGCACGAAGCGCGTTTCGGTGCGCATCGCGGCAATGTTGTCGCATCCGGTGTAGCCCATGGAAGCTCTCAAGCCCCCCATGAGCTGATGCACGATGGGACCTGCGGGACCGCGGTAGGCCACCCGACCTTCCACGCCTTCGGGCACCAGCTTGCGGTGGTCTCCTTCGGCTTCCTGAAAGTAGCGGTCGCTGGACCCATGGTTTTCGCTCATGGCTCCCAGCGAACCCATTCCCCGATAGGACTTATAGGTGCGGCCCTGATACAGCTCCACCTCGCCAGGGGCTTCATCGGTGCCCGCCAGCAGGCTGCCGAGCATAACCACGCTGGCACCGGCGGCGATGGCCTTCGCGATGTCCCCGGAGTAGCGAACGCCGCCGTCGGCAATCACCGGCACACCTTCTTCTTCCGCCACGGACACCGCGTCTGCAACGGCCGTGACCTGGGGCACGCCGATACCCGTGACCATTCGGGTCGTGCAGATGGACCCCGGGCCAATGCCTACCTTCACGGCATCCACCCCCGCACTCAAAAGCGCCTTGGCACCGTCCGCGGTGGCTACGTTGCCGCCCACCACATTGATGTCGGGATAGCGTTGCTTGATCCAGCTGATGCGGTCCAGCACGCGCTGTGAATGGCCATGAGCGGTGTCCACGACGAGCACGTCTGCGCCGGCTTCCACCAGCGCCGCCACTCGATCATCCGTTTCCGGGCTGGTGCCCACGCTGGCCCCGACGCGCAGCTGACCCTGGGCGTCTTTGCAAGCTCGCGGATACGCCTGTGCCTTGGTGATGTCCTTGACGGTAACCATGCCTTTGAGCTCGAAGTTACCGTTGGTAAGTAGCACCTTTTCGATCCGGTGCTCATGCAGCAGGTCGGTAATCTCATCGAAGCTGGCCGATTCGTTAGCCGTCACCAGCTGTTCCCGAGTGGTCATGACGTCGCGGATTCGGGCGTCCATGCGCTTTTCGAAACGCACGTCGCGGCTTGTGACGATGCCGATCAGGTTAGCCCCCTGCACCACCGGAACACCCGAGATCTTGTGCTCCATGGTGAGCGTCACCAACTCCGCCACGGTCTGATCCGGTCCAATGGTGATGGGATCGCGGATCACCCCGCTCTCGTGCTTCTTAACCGCCCGTACTTCGCGCGCCTGGGATTCCACATCCATGTTCTTGTGCACAATGCCCACGCCGCCTTCCTGGGCGATGGCAATGGCAAGCCGCGACTCCGTCACCGTATCCATGGCCGCGGACATGATGGGAATATTCAGACCGATGTCGCGAGTGAGACGGGTCTCTAGAGAAACTTCGGAGGGCAGAGCTTGGGAGTAGGCAGGAAGCAGTAAAACGTCGTCGAAGGTGAGCGCGTCGTTAGCGATACGCAGCATTTAAGACTCCGCAAAACCGGCATTCTATCGGCGAGCTCGGATCATGTAAACTTTGCCTATGCTGGCGCCCCTGGACGACCACCCGGTTCTGAGCGTGAGCGACCTGTCGCGGCAGGCGCGCATCCTCATCGAAGAACGTTTCAATCTCGTTTGGGTAGAAGGCGAAGTGTCCAACTTTCGCCGGCCAGCCTCCGGCCACTGGTACTTCACCCTGAAAGACGATCGTGCGCAGCTTCGCTGTGCCATGTTCGCCAGTCGCAATCGCGCTGTGCGCAAACCGCCAGCAGAGGGGGATCAGGTGGTCGTGCGCGGACGGGTGAGCCTTTACGAGCCGCGCGGAGACTTCCAGATCATCGCCGACCAAATGGAACCTGCCGGGGAAGGCGCGCTGCGCGCTGCCTTCGAGGCGCTGAAGGCACGTCTGGACGCCGCAGGCCTGTTCGACCCGGAGCGCAAACGAACCCTTCCACACGTTCCGCGCCGCCTGGCCATCGTCACCTCGCCGTCCGGCGCCGCTCTACAGGACGTGCTGCACGTTCTGCGGCGACGTTTCCCCGCGCTGCAGGTCACCCTGGTTCCAGCGCGGGTTCAAGGTGAAGGTGCCGAGCGGGATATCATCGAGGCGCTGCGCCGTGCCGTAGAGCAGCAACCCGACGTGGTGCTGTTGACCCGAGGCGGCGGCTCGCTGGAAGACTTATGGACCTTCAATCTCGAATCAGTCGCTCGAACCGTGGCCGACTCGCCGGTTCCCATCGTCGTCGCGGTGGGCCACCAGACAGACTTCACCATCGCCGAATTCGCGGCCGACCTGCGCGCGCCCACGCCTTCGGCGGCAGCAGAACTCATCACACCAAGCAGCGCCGAGCTTACCGACGTGCTGGCCCAGCTGAGATACCGCGTGCTGCGCGCCTTTGCGGGCACCCAGCAGCTGCACGCCGAGCGATTGCGCCGGCTGCGCGCCCAGCTATGGGATCCGCGCCAGCAGCTGGCCCACACAGTGCAACGCATCGACGAGCTCGACGAGCGGCTGCGCCTGGCGGCCCACAATCGCCTGCTACGTTCCGGGACCCATCTGGATGGGCTCACGCGGGCACTCAGGGCCCACCGACCGGAGCCGCGTATTGCTAAACATCGTGAATCCACCCACGCCTACGGCGCGCGCCTGGCCCGGGCAATGAGCGCAACGCTCGAGCGCAGCACCCAGAACTGGCAGGCAGTCGCGCGCACCCTGCAGGCAGTCAGCCCGCTGCACACCATCGGGCGCGGTTACAGCGTGCTCAGTCAGGGCACCGGCCAATGGGTTACCAGCATCGACCAGGCACAACCGGGCACCGCGTTGACCGCGCACCTGCACGACGGCGCTCTGGAGTTACAAGTGAACGACCGGTCGGAGGACAACCGCCTACCCAAACTGCCACCGCTGGAGAGCAATTGAATACCGTCCTGCGTGCCCTGACGCTCCTGACGGGCGTGTGCGTATCCCATACAGCGTTTCCTGACACCGTGCCCGGCGGCCTGTACGTGGCGGAACTGCCAGCTCATGTGCAACGCGCCACCTACGAGGGGCGTCCGGTGCTGCTGCTGGATGGCAAAGCAATCGTGGGCATCCCGCTGGCGGCAGCGCCCGGCAGCCACACGCTGCAGGTCGTCGACGCGGACGGTGCAGCACACGGGCTCGCGTTTACCGTGGTACCCAAGCAGTACCCGGAGCAACGCCTCACCATCGAGAATCCGCGCATGGTCAACCCGGACCCCAGGGACCTGGAGCGCATCCGGAGCGAGTCCGCCCGCATGCGCGCCGGGTATCTGAGCTACGAACCGGCAGACGTCACCAGGCTGCGCCCGTTCGTAATGCCCCTGGAGGGCATCACCTCCAGCCCATTTGGCTACCGCCGAATTCTCAACGACCAGCCGCGCAACCCCCACAGCGGTCTGGACATCGCTGCGCCGGAAGGCACACCGGTAGCGGCGCCCGCACCCGGCAAGGTATCGCTAACGGGGAATTTCTACTTCAATGGCAGGACCGTGTTTGTAGACCACGGACAGGGTCTGGTGACCATGTATTGCCACTTGAGCAAGATCAACGCCTCAGAAGGACAAGATCTCCAGCGCGGCGAGGTGCTTGGGCTGGTGGGCGCCACGGGGCGGGCAACGGGCCCCCACCTGCATTGGTCCGTCAGCCTAAACGGCAATCGCGTCGATCCTGAGCAGGTGATCGCCCTGCTGGCGCAATAGAGCGCCCGAATCGGGGCGAATAGGCGCTAGCGTTTGGCTCTGCGCTTGCGGTGCGTGATCAACCGACGGCGCCGATTGAGCTGGCGTTGGGTGAGCGGATTTTTCTTGTGGGCATACGGATTCTCGCCGCTGCGCAGCTCGATGACGACGGGGTTGCCACTGAGCTTCAGCGCATCGCGAAACCCGTTCTCCAGGTAACGCACATAGCTGGCCGGCACTGAAGGCGTCTGGTTGCCGTGAATCACGATGCGCGGCGGATGGCTGCCGGCCTTGTGAGCATAGCGCAGCTTCACCGGACGACCCCGCACAGCCGGGGGTGGGTGGGCGGACACCAGCCGCTTCATCAGCCGCGTGAGCTGAGATGGGCTTACGTCAAACTCCCCGCCGCGATAAACGCGGTTTAGGGCGTCGAGCAGATGGCCGACGCCCGTGCCATGCAGCGCAGAGATTTTTTGTGTGGCGATCCAGGGCGCGAAGGCCAGACGTCGATCTGCCGCGGCGCTGGTAGCCTGCTTTTGGGCGGCCGACAGGCCGTCCCACTTGTTGATCGCCACCAGCACCCCGCAGCCAGCTTCCGCCGCATAGCTGAGTATGTGCAGATCCTGATCAACCACCCCTTCCCGCGCGTCAAGCACCAGAATGACTACATGCGCATGCTCCATCGCCTGCAGGGCGTGTACCACGGAGAACTTCTCCGCAGCGCCTTCCACTTTCCCCTTGCGCCGAACCCCGGCCGTATCGATGAGCACATAGTCCGTTCCGCTTTCCGCGGTGAAAGGAATCTCGATGGCGTCCCGCGTGGTGCCTGGCGCGTCGAAGACGATCTGCCGCTCTTCGCCCAACAGGCGGTTGGCGAGCGTGGACTTGCCCACGTTAGGCCGACCAATGATGGCAACCCGAATGGCGTCGCCATCGATTGTGGGCTCAGCGGGTGGCGTTTGATCGAGAAACGGGGACATCAGTCCGATCAGCCCGGCAATGCCTTTTCCGTGTGCCGCGGATACCATGGCCAACTCGCCGAATCCCAGGCTGGAAAACTCCGCACCCGCCGTGTCCTCGCGGGCGCCGTCGATCTTGTTGACCACAACGATGACGGGCTTGTCCAGCCGACGCAGACGCAGAGCAATTTCCTCATCGGCTGCACACAATCCCTCCCGTGCATCCACAAGAAACAGCACCGCATCGCATTCATCCAGCGCCAGTTCCGCCTGCTGTTCCAGGGCGCTCTGCAGATCCCCGCTGCCGCCGAACAACCCGCCAGTGTCCACTAGGTTGCAGGCACCTTCGTCCAATCGAACCAGGCCGTAGCGGCGGTCGCGAGTCAGGCCCGGCACATCGGCAACCAACGCGTCGCGTCGTCGCGTGAGTCGGTTGAATAGCGTGGACTTGCCTACGTTAGGCCTGCCCACGAGCGCAAAGGTGGGCACCACGGCACTACCTGCTTCTGATCTCGAGTGCGTGGAGGGAGCCGGAGTTGCCGAACACGTAGAGAACGCCACCTTCCACGATCAGGTCGGAACGCAGGCCCTTACCGTCGATTTTACGCCGGCCCAGGAACCGGCCATCGCTCTGAGCAAGCACGTGCAGATAGCCTTGGTCATCCCCCACCACCACGTAGTTGCTATAAGCGATGGGGCTGGTGAGCCTGCGCCGTTGCAGCTGCTCGTTGGTCCAAACCACTTCGGCGGTTTGCTGGTCGACTGCGGTTACCACGTCGGAGTCTCCCACTACGTATACCTGACCGTAGCCTTCGCCCAGATCGAGGTAGCTGGAGAGGTCGTTCTCCCACAGCATGGCACCATCGCTGCGACGCAGTGCTTTCAGCTTGCCCTGGTAGGCCACCGCATAGACCACCCGGCCCAGCACCAGTGGGGACCCGTCGATGTCCACCAGGCGATCCAACTCCGAGCGCCCCTCGGGCAACATCACACGATGCTGCCAGATGGGCTCGCCGTTTTCCGAGCGCAGGGCGCTGAGCATACCGTTAGCAAAACCGGTATAAACCACATCGGAGCTGTATACCGGGGTACTGGTGCCGCGCAGAGTCAGCACCGGCACCTGGTTGACGAAGCTCCAACGGATTTCACCATCGTCCTCCTCCAGCGCGAGAAGGCGCCCGTCGATGGTCTGCACGAACACCAGGCCATCGCCGGTTATCGGTGCCGCCAGCACCTCACTGTCTACCCGTGAACGCCACACTTCACTGCCATCTACTGCCGACAGGGCAATCACCTCGCCCAGGGTGGTCCCCAGCAGAACGTAGCCCGCCCCGGCACCTACGCCACCGCTGACAAAACTCGGATCCTTGCGATCGAGGAAGTTGACGGCTCCCAGCATGCCCTTCTCTACCGCACCCACTTTTGTGCGCCAAACGCGCTTACCCGTGAAGCGATCCAGCGCGATGAGCTCTCCGTAGCCGTCCGCGGCATAGATCCGGTCTGCCAGCACCGTTGGATCCAGCCGCAGGTATTTCTTACCCAGTCCACGCCCCACCGACGCGCGCCACACGTGATCCAAGCGCACCTCGGCATCGAAGCTCACCAGTTGCATGGGTTTCTGCTGCTTTTTCTGCTCGTCTCTGTCTACCCACGGCAGCCAGGAGAACCAGCTGCAGCCAGCGAGGCTGAAGCTCAACAGCACCAACAGGATCCTACGCATCGGTTTCGGACTCCCCGGACTGGTCTGTTTGTGCCGGTGTATCAGGCGCAGCCTGCTCATCCGCTGCGGCAGGTCCTGCACCGGTCGCAGGTTCTACGTCCGCCGCAGGCGCTTCTTCCGCCGCGGGCGCTTGATCGGCCGCGGGCGCTTGATCGGCCGCGGCTCGTGGAGCAAAGGCGTCGGCGGTGTCGGCCACCTTGATCGACAATACCGGCCGATTGACGTCGTCCGCTTCCAGGGCAGCCAGATAGGCTTCGTGGGCCAACGCCCGCTCACCACGCAAGAGATGAATGTCGCCACGCAGCTCCGCTACTCCCCCACGAAACCCGGGGCTGCGAATGCCGCCAAGCACGCCCAGCGCTTCGTCCATGCGATCGAGCTGCTGCAGGACTCTTGCCCGACGCAGCCGGGCCACGTCTGCCAGCAGCGCTTCCGGCGCCGCTTGGGCCGCCTCGTCGAGCTGGCGCTGCGCGGCCTCGTAGTCCCCCGCCTCGGCAGACGACTTCGCCACCTGTAGCAGTGCCAGCGCGTGGTAGGAAGTGCCAGCGGCCTGTTCGGCCAGGGTGGCCAGCGCTTCGTCGCGGGCGTCGCCAACACTGCTGGTGAACACCTCGTACAGGTCCGAGGCCACCATGTTGGACTGGTGGGTATAGGACTCGTACCAGCGATATCCTCCCACGCCACCGATCACCAGCACGAGCGCGGCCAGCAGCGACTTGCCGTTCTCGTCCCACCAGGATTTCAGCCTGGCAACCTGTTCTTCATCGGTCAGATAGTCTGACACCCGATTCTCCTTAGCTCGCGAACCCCGTGCCGTCAGGGGCCAATCTTGAAATAACCACGCAGCGCATTTGCGGCCTGTTCAAGGGTAAGCGTCTGCTGCTCTGCCTCGCCGCGCAGATACTTCACGGTGACGGTACCGGCAGACATCTCGTCGGCGCCGATCATCAGAGCAATCCGCACCCCGCATTGATCCGCACGACGCAGCTGGTTCTTCAGCTTGCCCGCACCGGCGTGGGTGCGGATTCTGATGCCTGGAAGCGCCGCGCGCAATTTCCGCGCGAGATCCAGGCACCACGGATGGAACTGCTGATCCAGAACGCACACGTACACGTCTGCGGCCGTGCTGATCTGCAGGTTCACGTCCTCCTGGCTTACCGCCTCGTGCAGCAGCAATACGCGCTCGAGACCCAGGGCAAACCCCGCGCCAGGCGTGGCTTTGCCGCCCAGCAACTCCACCAGACCGTTGTAGCGCCCACCGGCGCAAACCGTACCCTGCGCGCCCAGCGAATCGGTGATCCACTCGAATACGGTATGGGTGTAGTAATCCAGACCCCGCACCAGTCGCGCATTTACCGTGTAGGGCACTTCCAGGGCGTCCAGCGTGGCGCGCAGACCATCGAAATGCTCGGTGCTCTCCGGACCGAGAAACTGGGTTAGCTCCGGCGCATCATGCAGCAGATCCTGAGTGGCGGCGTCCTTGCTGTCCAATATTCGCAACGGGTTCGTCTGCAGCCGTCGCTGGCTGTCCACATCCAGCACGTCCGAGTGGGGTGTGAGGTAAGCCACCAGCGCGTCCTTGAACGCCTGGCGCTCGGTCACCGTTCCCAGATTGTTGATCTCGAGCCGCACGTGTTCGGCGATACCCAAGGCCTCCCAAAACTGCGCGCCAAGATAGATGAGCTCCGCCTCTATGTCTGGACCCGGAAACCCGAACGTTTCCGCGCCCAGTTGATAGAACTGACGATAGCGGCCTTTCTGGGGACGCTCGTAGCGAAACATGTCGCCAGCGTAAAACACGCGCTGCGTCTGGTTGTACAGCAACCCCCGCTGCAACATGGCGCGCACACAACCGGCAGTGCCTTCCGGACGCAGCGTCATGCTATCGCCGTCCCGGTCAAGCAGCGAGTACATCTCTTTTTCAACGATGTCAGTGGCCTCACCCACCCCACGGCTGAACAGTTCGGTAGCCTCCAGCAGCGGCAGGTGAATCTCCTCATAGGCGCTGGCCAGCAGACAATCTCGCAGCCGGTCTTCCACCAGGCGCCAGCGCCGCGCCTCTTCCGGCAGCACGTCACGCATTCCACGGATGGCTTGAATGGCCAAAGCTATTGCCCCAGCACCAGGTTGGCTACGTTGTTGCGGGTGTGCGGCCCCAGCGCAACCGGCTCACCGTTGAATGACATGGATACTCCCGGCGCGTAGCCTAACAAAATGCGAAACGGGCCGCGGCCAACCAGGTCCAGCGAGTCTCCGCTGCGGCTGAGGTCACTGTACAGGTTTCTGCCGGCCGCCGACTTGATTTCCACCCAGCACTCCTCGGTGAATGCGAACTCGAGACGGTCGTCGCCACCAGGCGTTATTCGCCGGCCACCGTCGTCAAAAGCCAGCGGCGGTTGCCCCGCCTGCGGCGCGGCTTCGGCCAACTCGCCCAGGTCCTCGTAGGTAGGCTCGATTGACGCTGACGCGAGCGCCACAGCATCGTCGGGCGCACGCTGCGGCAACGTCGCCACCGGTTCGAGCGGGCTGCTCGCCTGCTCATCCTCGGGCCAAACCCAGATCGCCAACACGGCGATGATCAACAACAGTAGCACGCCAAACGCTCCGCCGAGCAATGCTGTGGGCTCCAGCATCAGTCCGCTCGATCGGGCAGCGGGCACCACCTCGGTCTGCTCGCTTGCATCTACCCTGCAGGCAGCCGCCAACGCATCCGCATCCAGTTCCAGCAGCTTGGCATATGCGCGCACGTATCCACGCGCGAAAACGGCCGATGGCAGCCGGTCGAACTGGTCGGCCTCGATAGCCTCCACCGTGTCGATAGGCAGGTTCAGTGCCTCGGCGACTTCCCGCACCGCGAAACTTCGCTCCAGTCGGGCCGCCTGCAGGGTGCGCCCCGGACTCTCGGCGGCTTCCGTCACCTGAGCACCTCCGCAACGGGTCGATTCAGGGTACCTGGCATTGCTTGGCTTCGCGCGAATCGGGGAACAGATTCTGTAAGGCCAATGCGTGGCTGGCCAGGCGGTCGGGGTCCGAGGCGATCTGAGCCAACTTCATACCCAGGCAAAGGCTGCGCGGTGTAGGCCGCGCCCCGGTGCGAAAATTGTCGTAATGCTCTTGGGCCACTTCGAAGGCGCGCTCCGCATAGGCGAGATCAGCCAGCTCCAAGCTGCTGCGATACTGCCGTGAGTTGAGCAGCAGCGATCGACCGAATGCCTGTTTTGCGGCTGCTTGGTTGCCGACCCGAAGTTCCGCGAGCCCCAGGTTTTCGTACGCCTGAGAACGGGCCCGGTAATCGGTGTTGCGGACCAGCTGACGCAGCTGGTCCACGGCCTCCTCGAAGCGGCCCTGGCTGTACAAGAACGTACCGTAGTTATTGAGCGCCTGGGCGTTGGACGGCTCAATGCGCAGGGCAGAGGCGAAATGCTCTTCGGCAAGCTCGGAATCGTCTTCCGCCTGGTTGAGCACCGCCATGAGCACATGGGCTTCCACGGAACGAGGATCAATCTCCAGCGCGCGGTTCAGCGGAGGCCGAGCGCGGAGCAAATCACGATTTTCCAGATAGCCCCGCGCGAGGTCCAGATGAGCTCGCACGCGTTGGGCGTTTTCCGCCGGCTCCGGCAGACCGCCAGTGCTCTCGGTGACGCAACCGTAACCTGCGAGACTCAAAACAACCAGCATGGCGCCGGTGACAGACACCCTCATGCGACCTCCTCGGCCTTAACCCGCGCAAGGTAGCGACCCTGACGTTTGGTCCGATCGGTCACGTTGCCCACCAACTGGCCGCAGGCCGCATTGATGTCGTCACCGCGCGTCGTGCGCAGCATAGTGGCGTACCCGGCATTCATCAGATAGGTCTGGAAGCGCCGCACGCGGGCCTCGTCCGGTTTTTCGTAGCCGGACGCGGCAAACGGATTGAACGGAATCAAATTGATCTTGCAGCGCAGCGGGCGCAGCAGTCGTGCCAACTGCTCCGCATGCTCGATATGATCGTTTACCCCTTTAAGGAGCGTGTACTCGATGGTCAACGAGCGCTTCTCCCCCAGACCCGCAAGATAGTGCTCGCAGGCTTCGAGCAGCGTTGCGATGGGGTATTTTCGGTTGATGGGCACCAACACGTCGCGCAGCGCATCATTGGGGGCATGCAATGACACCGCAAGCGATACATCGGTGGCTTGTGCCAGCGCGTAAATGCCGGGCACGTGGCCGGCCGTGCTCACCGTCACCCTGCGTTTGGAAATGCCAAAGGCCAGATCGTCCATCATGATGTCTGTTGCCGCGAGCACCGCATCGAAGTTGAGCAGCGGCTCGCCCATGCCCATCATCACCACGTTGGTCACCGACTGGTCTTTGCCTCGAAGCTCTGCATTGGCCAGGTAGACCTGGCCCACGATCTCTGCCGCTGACAGGTTGCCGTTGAACCCCTGCTTGCCCGTGGCGCAGAAACTGCAATCGAGCATGCAACCCACCTGGGAGGACACGCACAAGGTATTGCGCCCACGGTCGGGGATCAGCACCGTCTCCACACAGTTGCCGTTGGCCACACGCACCACCCATTTGATGGTGCCATCCGCGGACTCAGCACGCGTCACTACCTCGGGCAGGCTGAAGCAGGTGAGTTCTGCCATCTGCGTGCGAAAGCTCTTGGCCAGGTCGGTCATGGCCGCGAAATCCGTCACGCCCTGATGATAGACCCAGCGCATCACCTGGCGGGCGCGATAGGCCCGCCCACCAAGCTGCTCCACGAAGGCTTCGAGCGCTTCCCGGTGCAGGCCGTATAGGTTGATGGGCGACTGCTGTGCCATGGTCAAGCGCTAGTCTCTGGGGCAGATTTCATCGTCCGCAAAAAAGTACGCGATCTCACGGGCAGCCGAGGTGCTGGAGTCAGACCCGTGCACCGCGTTGGACTCCAGCGACTCGCCGAATTCCGCCCGAATGGTTCCCGACTCGGCTTCCGCGGGATTGGTGGCGCCCATCAAAACTCGGTTTGCGGCAATGGCGTCTTCACCCTCCAGCACCTGAACCACCACCGGGCCGGAGGTCATGTAGGCAAGCAGAGAGTCGAAGAAGGGCTTGCCCTCATGCTCGGCGTAAAAACCCGATGCCTGCTGCCGGTCCATATGCAGCATCTTTGCCGCAACGATGTGCAATCCGTTGCTCTCGAATCGAGCGTAGATCGTGCCGATCAGATTTCGCGCTACCGCGTCAGGTTTGACAATAGACAGCGTCCGTTCAAGGGCCATGAAAGTCTCCACTTACAAGTTCAAAAGCACGCCTAACCGCTTGAAATACGATCGATTTATAGGCGATGTGCGTCAGCGGGCGCGTATTATACGCGTTTGCCGCCCAGATCAAACGGCGCCAGGCGCCTTGCTCTGCTTATGCGCGCCTAGCCCGCCACGCTGGCAGACCCGCGCAGCCCGGCCACCACTTCAGACACTCGCTTTGCCGCATAGTCCACCTCCGCTTCGGTGGTGTAGCGACCCACGGTAAAGCGCAATGACGCATGTGCCAGATCATCGGGCACGCCCAGGGCCCGCAGCACGTAGCTGGGTTCCACGCTGGCGGAGGTGCAGGCCGACCCACTGGACACCGCAATGTCGTCCAGGGCGAGCAGCAGAGTTTCGCCATCCACGCCGGAGAACCCCACATTCAGTATGCCTGGTAGCCGCTGTTCCTCGTCACCGTTCAGGAAGCTGCCGGGCACCTGCTTGAGGTGCGACCACAATCGCTGACGCAGCGCCGTAATGCGCGCATTCTCCCGCTCCATCTCGCACGCCATGATGGCGGCGGCCTCACCCATTCCCACGATCTGATGGGTCGCCAGCGTACCGGAACGCATGCCCCGCTCGTGGCCGCCACCGTGAATGAGCGGCGTCAATCGCACCGGCGGCTCGCGCCGCACATACAGCGCGCCCATCCCTTTCGGGCCATACATCTTATGAGCCGACATGGAAATCATGTCCACCGGCATGGTGGCCACGTCGATGGGCACCTTGCCGGCGCTTTGCGCGGCATCGGTGTGCATTGTGACGCCCGCGTCGCGACAGACCTGCGCGATGGAGGCAATGTCGTTGACGGTGCCGATCTCGTTGTTGACGTGCATGACAGACGCTAACAGGGTATCCGGCCGGAGCGCAGCGGCCACCTGCTCCGGAGTCACGATCCCATCGGCGCCGGGGCGCAGATAGGTGACCTCGAACCCTTTCGTCTCCAGCCACGCACACGTGTCCAACACCGCCTTGTGCTCCGTCTCACTTGTGACGATGTGCCGCTTGTCTGCGCCTTCGGCGAGCCCTTTGATGGCCAGATTGTCTGACTCTGTGGCGCCCGACGTCCAGACGATTTCCAACGGATCCGCATTGATGAGCGCCGCCAATTGGGCACGCGCTTCCTCAACAGACTCTTCGGCCTGCCAACCGAAGTGATGGGAGCGCGACGCGGGGTTGCCGAAGTTTCCCTCCACCAGCAGGCAGGAACTCATCTTCTGCGCCACGCGAGGGTCCACGGGCGTCGTGGCCGCGTAGTCCAGGTAAATCACGTTGGTCATAACAGTCGCGCTTGAATGAGCTGATTGTCCTGCCGGCGCGCCACATCGCGAACCTCCGTTCGCGCCACCAGCTTGCCCAGGGTTATGCCGTCCAGAAAGCCGTCGATTTCGTGCGACAGTTCGTCCCACAGATCGTGGGTAAGGCACATGACGCCCTCCTGGCAATCGGCACTGCCGTGACAGCGGGTTGCATCCACGCCCTCGCCCACGGCAGCAATGATATTGGATACGCTGATCTGGTCGCTACTGCGACCGAGCTGGTACCCGCCTCCTGGGCCGCGCACGCTTTCCAGCAGGCCCGATCGCTTGAGCTTGCCGATAAGCTGCTCCAGATAGGCGGCGGAAATGTCCTGGCGGTCCGCGATGTCCACCACGCTCACCGGCCCGCAGTTTCGGTGCAGGGCGATGTCGAGCATGGCGGTAACCGCGTATCTGCCTTTGGTGGTAAGGCGCATTCGCTATAGGCTCAGTGGACGCACAACGCTTCGAGTATGCAATACCCGACTAATTTGGTCCACTATTCCCCTTGGCTCCCGGTCCCGCCAACCAGGCCCTCTATCTGAGTGAGCACGCCGCGCAGCATCTGCAGCTCGGTTGCGTCCGGCTGTGCCCTAACGAACAGCCGGCGCAGTCGCGTGAGCGTTTGTCCCGGATTGTCGGGGTCTAGGAAACCACTGACCTCCAACGCCGAGCGCAAATGCTCCATGAACCCTTCCAGCTGGGCAGCCGTAGCCGGCGGGCGATCCCAGCCAGGACTCTGTGGTCCCTCGATGGCAGCTTCGTGTGCTGCCGTCTGCTTGCGCAGCTCGTAGCACACCACCTGCACCGCCATGGCGAGATTCAAAGAGGGATATTCGGGGGCAGTGGGTATCTGCAAATGGGTATGACACAGCTGCAGCTCTTCGTTGGTGAGACCGCTGGTCTCCCTGCCAAACAGCACCGCCACCTGCAGGCCGCCGCGGTTCAACACATCGGCGGCCACTTCTTCCGCGCTACCCGACGGCCAGGGAATGCGACGCATCCGGGTGCTGGTTCCTATAACCAGCTGACAATCACTGATGGCGGCCTGGACCGTGTCAAAAACTTCGGCGGATTCCAGAACATCCTGGGCGCCCGCCGCACGCCACTGCGCCTGCGGGTCCGGAAAGCGCGCCGGATTTACCAGCGCCAGCCGATTCAGCCCCATGTTCTTCATGGCGCGGGCGGCCCCACCGATGTTGCCCGGATGGCTGGGCTCCACCAGGACCACGCGCACGTTCGCCAACGTCTCGGACCCGATCTGTTTGTGCTCGCTCACCAAATCTTCCTTTCCAATTGCCCGGCAATTGTCTGCCATTCCCTAGGCGCAAGCACGTTGTTACGATAGCGCGCCTTTTTTCGGGTCTCCCCAATGCAACCGATGGCGAATATGGCTCTGCGAGCCGCCCGACAGGCGAGCCAGATCATCCTGCGCGCCATGGACCGGCTGGATGAGCTGCGCGTGGAAGAAAAGTCGCCCAATGATTTCGTCTCCAACGTGGACAGGGACGTCGAAGCCATCATCATGGAAGTGCTTCATCGCGCCTATCCCGACCACGGCATTCTTGGCGAAGAGTCCGGCCAGGCGTTCGAAGGCGCCGAGTACAACTGGATCATCGATCCACTGGACGGCACCAACAACTACCTGCAAGGCATCGGTCACTTCTGTATTTCCATCGCCTGCATGAAAGGCAGGCAGTTCGAGCACGGCGTGATCGTAGACCCACTGCGCAACGAAGAATTCGTGGCCAGCCGGGGCTTTGGCGCGCAGCTCAACGGGAAGCGCATACGCGTTAGCAAGGTGAGCAGGCTCGACGCGGCAACGATCGGCACAGGGATTTCGCCCGGCACCATTGCTGCGCACCGCGAGCCGTACATCGCCATGACCGACGCGTTCCTTGGCGGCACTGCCAGCATGCGCCGCCTGGGATCTGCCGCGTTAGACCTCGCCTATGTAGCGGCCGGGCGCTTCGACGGTTTCTGGCAGTTTCAACTCAGTCCCTGGGACATTGCCGCCGGTACCGTTATCGTGCGCGAAGCGGGTGGTTTCGTGGGCGACCTGTCCGGGGGCGACGGGTTCTTTGAAAGCGGAAACATCGTGGCGGCCAACCCCAAATGCTTTAAAGCCATGGTGCAGACCATACGCCCACACCTGACCGAATCACTCACGGAATAACGACACGGGCGACAGGCCTCGCGCCGGTTCAGGGCAACGCTTCGTCCGCGTTTTCCTTCTCCGGCACCAGCAGATCCTCGCGCGAGATCTTCATGAAAAGCAGTACATTGGAGGCAACGTAGATGGACGAGTAGGTACCCACCATTACCCCGATGGTCAACGCGGTCGCAAACCCCCGGATCATTTCTCCGCCGGCAATCAGCAGCGCCAGCAACACAACCAGAGTGGTCAACGAGGTGATGAGTGTCCGGCCCAAGGTCTGATTGAGCGACCGGTTTATGATCTCCACCGAGGTTCCGCGACGCACCTTGCGAAAGTTCTCACGGATGCGGTCCGACACCACAATGGTGTCGTTGAGAGAATAGCCGATTACTGCCAGCAGCGCGGCGAGCACCGACAGGTCGAAGGTCCACTGCGCCACAGCAAAGCAACCCAGCACGAAAACGACGTCGTGCACCAGAGCCACTACCGCACCTACGGAGAACTGCTTGGTGAAGCGAAATAGGATGTAAAGCATCACCACAAACAATGCGGCCAACAGGGCCAAGCCACCGTCTTCGGTAAGCTCCTCGCCCACCGCAGGACCCACATAGTTGGACTGACGCATGAGCACGCCCGGGTAGGCTTCACGCAATACCGCAAGGATGTCGTCGCCCAGATTGGCCTGAGCCACATCCATCTGCGGCGGCATGCGGATGAGCAGATCGCGCTCGGTGCCGAAATACTGAACCAGACCGTTCTCGTATCCGTTGGCCTCCAGCACCTGGCGCACCTCATCCGGAGACGCCGGTTGCTCGAACTCCACCTCTACCAGAGTGCCACCGGTGAAATCCAATCCCAGGTTCAGCCCCTGGAATAACAACGCCGCCAGCGAGATCAGTATGACCACTGCGGAAACACCCGCCGCGATCAGGCGGCCGCCCATGAAGTTGATATTCAGATCCAGCACCCTCATACGCTGAGCTTCTCCAGCGTGCGGCCGCCGTACATCAGATTGACAAGGGCACGGGTACCCAGGATTGCAGTGAACATGGAGGTGACGATACCCACCGCCAGCGTCACCGCGAATCCCTTGACCGGTCCGCTACCGACGGAAAACAGGATGATCGCCACGAAAAAGGTGGTGATATTGGCGTCCAGAATGGTGAGCAGGGCGCGGTCGAAACCCGCGGCAATAGCCTGCTGGGGGGAGCGGTCCCGCAACTCCTCGCGTATGCGCGAAAAGATCAGCACATTCGCGTCTACGGCCATGCCCACGGTGAGCACGATGCCCGCAATGCCCGGCAAGGTGAGGGTCGCTCCCAACACCGACATCACGGCGACCAGGAGGATCATGTTCAACGTCAGCGCCACGTTGGCCGCAAGGCCGAACCACCGGTAGTAGAACACCATGAAGATCAGAACCAGGGAAAAGCCGATGACGATGGACTGCCGCCCCTTGTCGATGTTCTCTTCCCCAAGGCTTGCACCCACCGTGCGCTCCTCGACGATATACATGGGTGCGGCCAGCGCCCCGGCTCTGAGCAGCAGCGCCAGGTCGCGGGCCTCGCCCAACTCCAGCCCCGTGATGCGAAATCTGAAGCCCAACGCGGCCTGAATGGTGGCCACATTGATGACCCGCTTCTCTTCCACCGTATAGGGCACCGCAACTTCCGCACCATCCCGCATGACCAGGCGCGAACGGGTCTTAAGCTCTTTGAACAGAATGGCCATTGAGTCGCCGATGTGGTCCTTGGTGACCTCATTCATTCGACGACCGCCGTCGTTATCCAGCGTGATGCTCACCTGCGGCAACCCGGTCTCTGGATCGTATTCCTGCAGGGCGTTGGTTACCTGATCACCCGTAACGATATTGGCACGCTGCAGAATCTCCGTACGCCCCTCGTAGCTGTACGTTTCCGTCTGTGCCGGCCTGGCGCCAGGCAGCGCCACCAGGCGGAATTCCAGATTGGCAAACTTGTTAATGATGTCTTTGGCTCGAGCGGCGTCCTGCACGCCGGGCAAATCGAGAACGATGCGCGAGCGACCGAGCCTCTGCACCAGCGGTTCCGAAACACCCAGCTCGTTGACCCGGTTTCTCAGGCTCTGCAGGTTCTGATCGATGGCGAAGTCTTCCAGCTCCCGAGCCTTGGCATCGAGCATGGTCAGGCTTAATGCCGGATTTCCGTTCTTTTCCCGCTCTACGATCTGGTAGCCATCGAACACGTCGGCAATGGCGTCTTCCGCCGCCTCACGCGCCTGCTCGTTCTGGAAACCAATCACAATCTGCTGGCCTTCCAGCCAATCGCGCCCAACGTAACGGATGCGCTCTTGCACCAGCACATCGCGGATCGCCTCGACGTCACTTTCCATCCGGTCGCCGATGAACTTGTCCATATCGACCTGGAGCAGGAAGTGGACTCCGCCGGAAAGGTCCAGCCCCAAAGACATGGGCTTAGCGCCCACATCCTGCAGCCATTGCGGCGTGGTAGATGCTCGCGTGAGCGCCACCACGTAGCGCCCATCCGAACCCGGATTGAGTGCCGCCATGACCAGGTCGCGCCCGCGCAGCTGTGACTCATCGGTATCCACTCGAATAAGCGCGGTCTCTTCTGCAAGCTCCGCTGTCAGCACGGGAATCCCGGCCTGGTCCAACGCGGCGAGCGCGCTCGCCATGGTAGCCTGGTCAAGCGGGTTCTCCGGACCCGTGCTGCGAATCTGCAAGGCTGGGTCTGGTTGATAAAGATTGGGCGCCGCGTAGATGCAGCCGATCACGGCCACGAATCCGATAAGCAGATAGCGACCAACAGAAAAGGTGTTGGGGGCACGGGTGGACGTTTTGGGCATGCCCAGCAGGCTTTCGCCAACCAGACCACTGGACCTAGCCATTAACGTCAGCCTCCGGAGTGTTCGAAACTAGGCCTCGTCCAGCGACTTCAGCGTCCCCTTGGGCAGCGTGGCGCCCACTGCCGCCTTCTGCACGCGCAGCTCGATGTTGTCGGCCACCTGAACCTTTACGAAGTCGTCTTCCACCTTGTTGATCTGGCCGACGATCCCGCCACTGGTGACCACCTCATCGCCCTTGGATAGCCCCCCGATCAGCGCCTGATGCTCCTTGCGGCGTTTGCTCTGGGGCCGCCACAACAGAAAGTAGAAGATGAGTATGAAACCACCCAGAAAAAGCAGGTTGACCATCCCCGCATCCGGGGGCGCGCCGGCAGCCTCGGCTGCGTAGACAGAGGTTTCAAATAGACTCATTTGAGGGAATTCCAACCGTTGTGCAGGGTCTCGATGAGGGACGGAAATGTACCCGTTTCAATAGATGCGCGCAAACGGGCCATGAGCGCATGGTAGTAATGCAGATTGTGGCGTGTCATGAGCATGCTTGCGAGCATTTCACCGCATCGATCCAGGTGGTGCAGATAGGCCCGGGAGAAGCCCTGACACGTATAGCACTGACATTCCGGGTCGAGCGGCTCATCGGCATCCCTATGTTGGGCATTACGGATCTTGACGGTGCCCCGCGAGGTAAAGGCATAGCCGTTGCGCCCGTTACGCGTTGGCAGCACGCAGTCGAACATGTCCACCCCGGCAGCCACGCCCGCCACCAGGTCTTCGGGCGTACCCACTCCCATGAGATAGCGCGGTTTGTCCTCGGGCAGCATCGGCACGGTGGCCTGCATAACCCGTTGCATCTCCTGTTTCGGTTCTCCGACCGACAGCCCGCCGATTGCATATCCATCGAAGCCCAGGCTCACCAACTGCGACGCGCTCTCGGCCCGCAGAGGCTCGAACATGCCGCCCTGAACGATGCCAAACAGCAGACTGGGCCCTTGCGATGGTTCGTGCACGCGCTTGCTGCGTTGCGCCCACCGCAGCGACAACTCCATGGAATCCCGCACTTCGGACTCGCTGGCCGGATAGGCCGTACATTCGTCGAAAACCATGATGACGTCGCTGCCCAACTGCAGCTGCACTTCTATTGAGCGCTCGGGCGTGAGCGTCACCCGATCGCCATTGATCGGGGAGCGAAATACCACCCCCTGCTCGTCGATCTTGCGCAGCTCACCCAGGCTCCACACCTGAAAACCGCCGCTGTCCGTAAGGATCGGATCGGGCCACTGCATGAACTCGTGCAGCCCCCCCAACGCCTGAATACGCTCGCTACCAGGGCGCAGCATAAGGTGGAAGGTATTGCCGAGCAGCATCTGCGTGCCCACGCTCAAAAGGTCTGCCGGCGTCATGGCTTTGACTGTGCCGTAGGTCCCGCACGGCATGAACACCGGTGTCTGCACCGACCCATGTGCCGTGCGCAGGTTTCCGCGCCGCGCTGCGCCGTCGCGCGCCAGCACCTCGAAGCTCACGCCGCCCGCTCCACGATGCATGCATCACCATAGCTGAAGAACCGGTATTCGCGGGCAACGGCCCCGGCGTATGCCCGCATCACGCGCCCGTAACCACCAAACGCACACACCAACATGAGCAGGGTGGATTTCGGCAGGTGGAAATTGGTCACAAGCAGGTCCACGACCTGAAACTGGAACCCGGGAGTGATGAACAGCTTGGTGTCGCCGCTGATAGCCGACACCTTGCCATCACACGCCGCCGCTTCCAACGCGCGCACCACGGTGGTGCCAACGGCCACAACGCGGCCTGCGCAGGCGTTGACCGCCGCCGCGGTTTCCTCGGGTATACCGAAGCGCTCCGAGTGCATCCGGTGCTGGCTGATATCAGCCACACGCACGGGCTGAAAGGTACCGGCCCCCACGTGCAGCGTCAGGTACTCGACCCTCACGCCCCGCTGTTTGAGGTCGTCGAGCATCGCGTCGGTAAAATGCAGGCCCGCCGTGGGCGCTGCCACCGCGCCTGGATGCACCCCGAAGACCGTCTGATAGCGGGCCTCGTCGCGCGCGTTGCCCGGACGTTGAATGTAGGGCGGCAAAGGCATCCGACCGAACCGTTCCAAAATCTCCATGACGCTGACGGGAAATGCCAGACGATAAAATTCCCCTTCTCGTCCCACCACCTCCACCAGCAGCCCGCCCAGGTCCAGATAGCGGCCGGGCTTCAGGGGCTTACTCACCCGCACCTGGCACAGCGCCTCCCGATCCTTGTCAATGCGCTCCACCAGGATTTCCGCCCGTCCGCCGGAGTCTTTCTGCGCAAATAGCCGTGCCTTGATGACCCGGGTGTCATTGAGCACCAGCACGTCGCCAGCTTGAAGCAGGCCAGAAAGATCGGCAAAGCGGTGGTGGGCGACGCCGCCAGCACTGATCTGCAGCAAACGGCTGGCGCCGCGCTGCTCCGAAGGCGCCTGCGCAATCAGACCCTCGGGCAGCGCGTAGTCGAAATCTTCCAGTTTCATCGAGGACATCATTGGCTGTACCGACCAACAGGGTGTGCATCTTACCCACTGCCGCACCGCACACAACCGCAGCGGCCAAGATAGCGCCGGTGCACCCGCGGATGGTTCCCCGCAACAGCCCACCGAGAGGAAACGTCATGACGACTATGGAGTTGGGCGCCTTGGGCGAGGTCATCGGGCCGTGCGCCGTACTTGTCGCCCTCATCTACCTCGCCATTCAAATGGCACGGACAAAGCAGACTATGCAACCGGCTTCGTTACACAACGCAATTGCCGTGATGAATCACAACAGCCAGAACGTAGCGGCCGCGCCACGGATGACCACCAATGTAATTTGGTGCTAGTCTCAGGCGCACATGAACCGTGTTCTACCATTCAGCTCCAAGCTGGGGTTTGGCATAGGTCAGCTTGCCGAGGGGGTAACGCTGGCCGCCTTCGGCACGTTTCTGCTGTTTTTCTACAATCAGATCCTCGGCATATCCGGTGCCCTAACCGGACTCGCTCTGGGTATCGCCCTGTTCTGCGATGCCATCACGGACCCGCTGGCAGGCTCCATCTCCGATCGCCTGAACACGCGCTGGGGCCGTCGTCTTCCCATGATGGCCGCCTCCTCGCTACCTCTGGCCATGTGCGTCGTGGCCCTGTTCAACCCGCCCTCGGGCATGTCGGATTGGTTTTATTTCGGCTGGCTGGTGGTATTCGCCGTGCTGGCCCGCACGTTCCTTACCCTATATCACATTCCGCACCTCGCGCTGGGCGCCGAGATGGCCCACGACTATCTCGACCGCACACGAGTGTTCAGCTACAGCCAGCTGTTCGGCAGCTTGGGAAGCACTGGTTTCGGGTTCGTCATGCTGACCTTCTTCTTCGTAAGCTCCGAAGAATACGCGCACGGCATGCTGAACCAAACCGCGTACACGCCCTTCTCGCTGTCGGCTGCGGTGATCATCATGATTTCCATCTGGTTGAGCGTGTTCGGCACCGCCAAGGAAATTCCCTACCTGCCCAAGGCAACGTTCAAGACCCAGGAGCGACTCAGCTTCGGACGCCTGGCGCGGGAGATGATCACCGCCTTTAAGAACCATTCCTACCGCATGCTGGTGGGCGGGTTGTTCTGCGCCGTCATCCTGCTGGGAATCGAAGGCGTGTTCATGGTTTACATGTACGTGCACTTCTGGGGCATGGAGACCGAAAACATGCGCTGGCTCGGGCCTACAGGATTACTGGCGCTACCGTTCTCCGTATTGCTCGCCCCCATACTGACCAAGCGTTTCGACAAGCGTCACCTGCTCATCGGTCTGTCTGCCCTGATTATCGTCAACAACAACACCATGATCTGCCTGGCACTGTTTACCGACATCCTGCCCCCTAACGGGACCATACTGCTGCTGTCGATGCTGCTTAGCTTCGTTTTCCTGTCCGGTTTGTGCAGCCCGGCGGTGATCATCACGTTGAACTCCATGTTTGCCGACATTGCCGACGAGCAGGAGCTAATCACCGGTGAACGCCAGGAAGGCATCATTTTTTCCGCACGCTCGTTCTCGTTCAAAGCCGGTGGGGCGGTAGCAAGCATTATCGGCGGGGTGGCGTTGGACCTGATCGGGTTCCCACGAGGCGCCGCACCCGGCGAAGTGGAAGCCGACGTTCTGTTCCGCCTTGGCCTAGTAGCCGGACCGCTAACCTCCATCCTGGGACTTTTCATCCTGCTTTTCTATCTGGCATATCGCCTCGATCGAAACCGTGTGGCGGAGATTCAAGCGGAACTGGCCATCCGGCGCGCAGAAACAGCCGCGCAATCAGAGCCTGGTCAGCAAGCGGAAGCGAGCCAGCAACCAGACACCGCATAGCCCCACGCCGACCATTTCGCAGGTAATATTCCCGCTATTGTCAGGGGATACGGCCATGTACTACGACAGCGAAGCCCGCGCCGCGAACACCAGCGATCCGGGGCTGCCTTTCAATCCGTTCAAAGCGCTTGTGGCGCCACGCCCCATCGGCTGGGTCACCACGCTCACCGAGTCGGGCATGGTGAACCTGGCCCCCTACAGCTACTTTCAAGCGGTTGCCGACAATCCGGACATCGTGATGTTCTCCGCCGCATCGGAACTTGAGGTGCACGACGGAGCCATTTCTTTTGGCAAGGGCCGTAAGCATTCCGAAAACAACGCGGTAGCGTCCGGTGAATTCGTCTGCAACCTGGTCACCTTCGAGCTGCGCGAAGGCATGAATCTCACTTCTGCACACCTGCCGGATGATGAGAGCGAAGTGGCGCACGCCGGCCTGGAGATGGCGCCATCACGCCGTGTGAAACCACCCCGCGTCGCACGAACACCCGCCGCCCTGGAATGCGTCGTGGTGGACTCCCATCCCGTTCGGCACCGCGGCGGCGATCATCTGTTCCACCTGGTGTTCGGCGAGGTGCTTGGCGTTCATATAGACGATGCATTCATCAAAGACGGTCGCGTCGACACCGCGGCCATGCAGCTTGTTACGCGCATGGGATATGACGAGTACGCCGTCTTAGAGAAGGCGTTCGTCATGCCTCGACCGGACTTCGATCCGGTGCTCGACGGCATGGTGAAATAGTCGGCCACACTTGTTCTTGTAGGCGAGTTCTGGTTAGGTGCGCGCGTTCGCACCAAGGTTGAGGTCTCATGCCCGCCGACGACATTCAGCAGCTCTTCCAGAACAATCGCTTGTGGGCGGAAAGCGTAGAACGTGAAGACCCCGCGTTCTTCACGCGCCTGGCAAGCGGACAGAGCCCAAAGTACCTGTGGATTGGCTGCTCTGACAGCCGGGTGCCAGCCACCACGGTCACGGGACTGAAACCCGGCGAGGTGTTCGTGCTTCGCAACGTGGCCAACCAGGTGCAGCAAAACGACGCAAGCGCCATGTCGGTGGTGGATTTTGCCGTCGGCACGCTGGGCGTGCGCCACATCCTCGTGTGCGGTCACTACGGATGCGGCGGCGTGCGTGCCGCGATGGAAGGGTCCGCCAAAGGCACCTTGGGACAATGGGTGTCCAACATTCAGGAGCTTTGGAACACCCACGAAAATCAGTTGGGCAATCTGGACCCGGACGACGCCCACGCGCGCCTTTGCGAACTCAACGTGCGTCTGCAGGTGCGTTCGCTATGCCAACACGCGTCGGTTCGCCAAGCTTGGGAGGACGGACAAGCGCTGGATATTCACGGGTTAATCTACGCACTGGAAGATGGACGCCTGCGCAACTTGAATCTGCACGTGTCGTCTCGTACGCAAGCCGATGCGTTTCGATAACGCAATCCCAGCAACCCCACATCCACTGCGTAGCGCGCCACAACCGCTGCTCAGCTACTACGTGTGCAGCAATCCCGATAGTCCGCGGCGAGCAGGGCCACCTGCGCGCACGGCAGCACCGTCTTCGGCAGGCCAACCGCATGCGCCACCTGGCCAGTAGCAGCTTCACGCCCGACAACGCCGCCTTCCGAGCTCTAAAAGGAGCGCCCTGCAAGCGGTGGTATGATCGGCAGCCCACGTCGGGAGTCATGCCATGAGCAAGGACATTCCAAAAGACCCGGGTGAGGCGCTACGCCGCCTGCTCAACCAATGGGAGCGCGGCTTCGAGGAGATCGCCGGTCGTTTCATGGGCGAAGCCGAGTGCGAGCGCTCCAAAGCGCAACTGGACGAACTTCAGTCGCGAGCGCGCAAGACTTTTGGCGAGTTCATGGCACAGAACCTGTCCGCGGCCGACATGCCCACCCGTGATGACCTAGTGCAACTGACCGAGGCGGTGGCCGCCCTCGACGAACGCCTGGCCCGCGTAGAAGCGATGCTCGCTAACAAAGCGCTCGAACGAGACACGTAGCCACGGCGCACACCGAGACCAGGGAAAGACCACGCCGCCCAGCTCGAAAACAATGTTCGTCTACGCGTCGGCGCTAGCCCGCCGGGACACTCTCTGAAACAATTCGTGTATATTCTTGTTACCTTCGTCGTAGGGCTGACCGACGGTCTTGCCGAACGCAAGAAAGCAGTAGAGCAGCACGTCGGCCAGAGTAAACCGATTGTCGCAAACAAACTCGCGACCTTTCAGCAGACCATCCAGCCAGGCTATCCGGTCTGCGACAATTCGCTTTAACCCTTCCGAGGCTTCTGGAACAGTGATGATGCGATCCTGATAGATGGATAGCCCCTCACCAAAGCGAAACGCGACCGTCATAGGCTCGCAGATGTTCAAATCGATTCGGCGGGTCCACATGCGCGTCTCCGCGCGCTCTTCAGGCGTGTTCCCAAGCAAGGAATCACCCGGCGCGGATTCGTCCAGATACTCGCAAATGGCGGTAATCTCGCTGATGTAATCCCCGTTATCGAGTTGTAGCGTGGGCGACTGGCCCGACGGATTCTTCTCCACGTAGGGCGCCTGGCGGTTCTCGGCTGCCAGGACATCCACCTCTTCTATTTCCAGGTCAATGCCACGCTCGGCGGCAAACATGCGCACCACGTGGGGATTAGGGCCCAGAGAATTCAACAATTTCATGTCGGTCGTTCCGAATCAAAGCGCAGATTCTATGGATCGGGTGTGAAGTTCGCTAGCGGTTCGCGTCTTGTGGGGCCCACGTGTTCTACCCCACAATCCATGGATGAGAAAAACACCACAGCGCACGCGCGTTCTGCAGAACCACCACATGGACTCCCGCCGCTGGGACTGGTTCACTCCCCGCGACGACGACATCATCATCGCCACGTCTTACAAGGCGGGCACCACATTCACCCAGACCATTGTTGGCAACCTGATCTTCCCCGACGGCAACCTGCCCGGGCCGGCATCGTTCATCTCGCCATGGCTGGACATGCGGGTGTTTCCACTGGAGTTGGTGCTTGCGCAGTTGGAGGATCAAACCCACCGGCGCTATATCAAAACGCACCTGCCCCTCGACGCGCTCCCCTATTACGAGAACGTGAAGTACCTGTGCGTGTCGCGGGACCCGCGAGATGTTTTCATGTCGCTACTCAACCACTGGGGCAGTCATACCCCCGAGTTCTACGCCAGGATAAACAACATCCCCGGCATGGTGGGCGAGCCCATGCCGGAGTTCGTGAACGACATCAAAGCCACATGGCGTAACTGGATAACAAAAAGCAGCTTTCCAGAAGACATCGGCGGCTATCCCTTCTGGTCACATCTCAGCTACGGCTTGTCGTTCTGGGAGTATCGCGACGCGCCGAACATCAAGATGCTGCACTTCAACGACCTGCTGGCAGATCTGGACGGCGAAATGCGGCAGATTGCGGAGTACCTGCAGATTGACGTTCCCGAAGCGCAATGGGACGACGTGGTGAAACGGTGTACGTTCGCCGAGGTGAAGAAGGACCCCTCAAAGGTAGTGGGGCCCAACATCGACTTCGGATTCAAAGGCGGCGCCGACACCTTCATCCACAAAGGAACCAACGGACGCTGGGTGGGGGTGCTGGACGACGAAGATATAGCTTTGTACGCCGAGGCCATGGCCAAACTACCCGCCGACTACGCGCACTGGTCAGAGCACGGCAAACTATCGGACTGACCCGCCGCCCGCCTGGCAAACAGGGTGCCCGGAACTCTGCTCGCCATCACCCTGGGGTGCCGGCTAATCAGCTCTCAAGCGAGCAACGTCGTGCAATGGACTGCGACCGAGGATGCTGCCGGGCTTTCGCCAGACGCGAGGCGGCTAAACGCTATCGACGAGCCCAGAGCCTGGGATGCGGAGGCCTATGGCTTCCATGCGGGGCATGACCTCGTCGCGGACAATAGGTAGGTCATCAACGAAATTTGGCGTAGCGAAAGCCATCCCATCAAGTCCAGCATCGCTCAATTGCTTGAATTGGTCGGCAACTTCGTCCGGGTTTCCCTTCAGCAGCATGATACCTTGACCGCTGATCACGCGTTCGCGCAGCATCGGCAGCACGTCGCTTGGAATAGATTCCGAACCACCAATGATGCTCTCCCAATAGTCAGCGGCTGCCCAATCCCCGTTTTCGTGGACTAGATATTGGAAGTATTCCTCAGCTTCTTCGCTGGTCTGCCTGCACATCACTACGCAACTTCCGAAAAGGCCGAGACCCCCGCCCCCTTCAAGTTGCCGTACGGTTTGGATTTCTTGTTCCAGCTCCTCGACCTGGGAGATGTACATGAACAGGAAGTCAGCATGCTTAGCGGCAAACTCACGGCCAGCTGGGGAAGAGCCAGCGCTGATAATCTTGGGATCTCCGATTGGCAAGGGGTTCCCGGAAGCACCCTTGAGGTTGAAGTACTTGCCATCGAAGTCAAATCTCTCGCTTTCGCTCCACAATCGCTTGACGATAGTCATCCACTCTTCGGTGTAGACGTAGCGTTCATCGTGCTCAAGCATCTCAACTCCGAAAAGCTCAAAGTCGGTGACGTTGAATCCCGAAACGACATTGAGCCCGAACCGACCGTTCCCAATGTGGTCACATGTCGTGCACTGTTTTGCCGCCATGACCGGATGAATAAATGGCGTGTGAACAGTGCCAAAAACTGTTATCCGTTCTGTTGCCTCCAGCATCCCAGCTGCCCACGTCAACACTTCCAGTCCGTATCCGTCAGTTTCGGATTCACCTCGCAGACCTGTCCACACACCAAACGGGAGGACGAAGTCGAGACCGGCCTCCTCTGCCATGAGAGCTGCCGTGACGTTGTTTTCCCACGTCGCCATCCACCGCTCTGGTGCGAGCGTTTTGGTCAGGGCCCCCCATGAGTTGGTTGCGAAGAGCCCAAGCTGGAATTCTTTCCCCAAGTTTTTCCCGTTTACTTTTTCAAGAGCGCTTACTGATTCCGTTATACGGAGGGTGCGTTCCCCTCGTAAAAGGCTGGATGGAACGAAAACAAGCCATCGGCGCCTTCCGCGCTTAGCAGCTTGAGCTGAAAAAACGCTGCAGACTCTTCTACCGGCACGTTACGCGGTGCTAGTGAGAAACCGAACCTCTGATAGTAGAGAGGATTTCCGGTCAATACACATCCCAACGCACCCATTTTCTCGATCTCGTCGAGTCCGAACGCTATCAATTGACTCCCAATTCCTTCTCCCTGACGACTCGGTATTACTGATATAGGGCCGAGGCCAAACCAGGGCGCGGACCCATCGCTGAGTTGTACGGGAGAAAAGGTCACCTGTCCGACTAGATTTTCACCATCAACTGCTACCGCTGACAGCGAAATTTGACCCAGTTTACGCAAACGATCGACTAATTCCTGCTCATCACCACCGGCATAGGGCTGCCCTCTAAAAGCAGCTTGTGTGACACGATAAATGGCCGCTTCATCTCCAGGCCGCTCGCCTCTGACCACGATAGCCATCGATACGGATCGTTCCGTCGGGTTTGTGGGGTAGACTACCGGTGCTTGTTCGGCTATCGCAACTGGGGCTGTTTTGGTGCAAATAAAGTCTCACCGTCAATCTCTCACCATGCGCTTTGCCGTTTTAGAGATTCGGATACCTAGGGGTAGATACCGGACCAGACTGGCGCGACGGAAGTGAACGTCAATTTAGGTTTCTGGTAGATGCTCAAAAACATTATGCCCCCCCTGTCAGACTTCATCGCGGCCGCTTTGTCCGGTTTCAGCCAATATTTCAACTTTAGAGGTAGAGCGACAAAGAAAGAGTTTTGGTACTTCGTGCTATTTTGGTTTTTAGCTTACGGAGTCGTCGCTTCAATTGATGAACTTGCGCTGGTACCAGTTGTTGATTTAACGGAGCTTCCCGGCGCTGATTTTTTGCCCTTTGCTTATCTAGATTCTCAGGTTGGTCTGCTGGTGCTGCTATACAGGCCTCTTACTGCTGTACCAACCTTGTCCGTGACGGTCCGCCGCCTTCATGATGTCGGCAAAAGCGGCTGGCTCAGTCTCTTGTGGGTATTGCCGGTACCAGTGCTTGGGTGGTTCTGGCTGATACCGTTGCTGCTGAAACCATCGCAAGTTGAAACAGATGCCGATTGATATTAATGCCCCCTATCGTTAGGCGTTTGCACCGTGCGGGCATGCCATCTTGCCGTCAGAAAATTAGTAATATCCTAGCGGAGAACACTCGGTCAAACCGAAAGCGGATGAACCATGAACTTATTTGATTTAAGCGATCAGGTAGCTGTCGTTACCGGCGCCACCAAAGGGATCGGCCGTGGGATCGCAGAGCGACTGGCGGAGCACGGGGCCAAGGTCGTGGTCTCCAGCCGCCATCAACAAGAGTGTGATGCCGTTGCGATCGCTCTCAACGACACCTATGGCAAAGGAGCCCAAGTAGCAGTGGGCATAGCATCGGATCTCGAAGACATAGACAGCTTGCAACGCCTGATCGATGCCACCTTGGACAAGTGGGCGCGCGTGGATACGCTGGTTTGCAACGCCGCTATCCTCCCCACGATTGGGCCGTCCAAGAGTACGCCCCCAGATTTTTTCGATGGCCTAATGCGCGCCAACGTGCATCACAATTTCCGCTTGTGCCACATGGTAATTCCGCAGATGGTGGAGCGTGGCGAGGGCCGCATCATCATCATCGGTTCCGCCGATGGCGAATCGCCCACACCCAGCCGCATGGCATACTCGCTGTCTAAGGCCGCGCTGGCGCACATGACACGCTGCCTTGCAGTGGAGTTCGCTCCGCAGGTCCGGGTCAATCTGGTGCAACCCGGAATCACCAGATCCGCTGCGTCGGAACCCGTTTGGAAGAACGAACAGGTGCTCGATAGCATTACGAAAACCATTCCTTTGGGCCGAATCGCCGAACCAGACGAGGTGGCGGCTGCCGTCATTTTTCTCGCCGGCAGCGGCGGAAAATCGACTACGGGGGCCTGCATTCCGGTTGACGGTGGCAGCGCGCGGTTGCCGGCTACAACCGAATCCGGCGACCAGATCGAAGAGATCTTCGAGCCGGACCATAAGTTCAACTAGCGAAGGTGAAGGTGCGGATCGACATGAACCTGACTAGCCAGATGGCAAGGACGGTCGCGGAAGCAAATTACGCTCGGCTGTCGGCGTCGACTCCTATCGCCGCGAGGTTAGTTCTCTTGTCTGATCAATTGCTGTGATAACAGACACTGTCTATGCCCAGTGTCCAACAGCCACTCGGAAGAAGCACGACCTCTGCCCTCTGGCCTATCCCCGCAAACCTCAGCCTTTCTAGTTATTCGAAGTACTAGTCAGAAAACAGATTTCTTAGGTATTTTTACGGGTCATGCCTCTATCAGCAAAGTTACAGGCCAGAGTCATCCGGGCGGGCCGGATGATCGACGTGATCGAGATTGCTCAAGATGAGCAACCCATCTGTCGTGGTTCCGGTCTTGTGGTAGCCGAATTCACCGACGCCAAACTGGTCGATCTGCTATATCTGATTGATATCGGCTCCACCGACGAATGGAATTTGCAGGCGAACGCTAGCCAAGCCACTGCCCGCGCCGTCCAATTTGCGTCTGGCGATGCTGAATATGTGATTGCTATCGCGAGCGGCAATGAGCTTCGTGAACCGGAGCCATTCGACGGCACCGACCCTGACGACGTAGCCAAGCTGATCGGAAAAGTGTATCGAGAATTTGTCTAAGCACATCCGAAGTTCGGGAAATTAGTTCAAGGAGCAGAGCACGTTGATCGTTTTCGAAGATTACCAGGACCGCTATCAAAACATTGCGCTCAGCAGAAGCGAGGCGGGGGTGCTGACGATGCGCTTACACACTAACGGTGGTAAGCACATCTTTAGCCTGCTAGCGCACGATGAAATTGCGGACTGTCTACTGCACGTCTCACGCGACTGGTACAACAAAGTGGTGATCCTTACTGGCACGGATGACGCTTTCATCGACGAATTCATGACCGACCAACCAGACGCACCTGACTTCAAGGACACTTCTCAGTACAGCCCCACCTTCAAAGACGGTTGGTCAAAAATTCTCCCTGAAGGCCGCTATATGCAGCAAAACCATTTAGATGTGCAGGTGCCTATGATCGCCGCGGTCAATGGTCCGGCTTCTTGGCATGCCGAGCTAGCAGTATTATGCGACATCGTTCTTTGTTCAGAAGACACCTACTTTCAGGATCTACCGCATGTGCCGAGCGGCATGGTACCGGGTGACGGCGTGCATATAATTTGGCCGGAACTGCTCGGCGTGAATCGTGGCCGTTATTTCTTGTTGACCGGGCAGAAGATATACGCCCAGGAAGCCCTCCAACTTGGCATTGTTTCCGAGGTGATGCCCCGCGACCAACTAGAACACCGTGCCAACGAAATCGCCGCGGGGTTGGCTGAGCGCGACCACATCTTCCTGCGCCACACAAGGTCTGTGCTTGTCCAAAAGTTGCGCAAACAAATGGCGGACCTGCTACCGCTTGGACTACACGCGGAATATGCGTCTGCTATGGCCGATACTGCGCTCCCAAGGCCTGAAGGGGTGCAATGGGATGACTGATGCGCTCAAGGGCTAAGGTTCGCCATAAAAAGTCTCGTCGAGAAACGAAATAATTACATCAAGAGCGGGCGGTGCGTCGGCTTCAAAATTTGAACCCAGAATCAAATTAGACCCTGAATCAAGAAATGCATGTGATTTACCAACATACTCCCAATACTGCGCTTCATGCCCTGCCTGTTGGAGTGCTGCGTGGTAGGCTTTGACCGACTCCGGTGTCACCAATGGATCTTCACTTCCAACGGTTAGCAACTGTGGTGGAAGGTGGCGATTTTCAGATAGCGGGATATTGTCTTTCGGAGAAACAGCCCTGTACATGCTTTGGTTATCCACAAGACTGTACTGGTCGCCGAAAACGCCTCTGCCGATCGCTCCATTGACTTGCCATAGGGGATTCAACGCGCTTTCGAAGCCGTTAATAGCTCCCTCATAAAAGTCGTACGGGTAGCTAAGGATGGCGGCTTGAACATCTAATCCATCTTTAGCCGAAACATCTTCCGCAGATTCTTTGGCCGGCAGATAGGTGGGAGAAAATTTAAGAGACTCGGGAGAAAAGACCCGAGAACTTAATTCCGTTCCCATATTGACGATCATTGCGCAAAGATGGCCTCCGGCGCTATCGCCAGTTACGGCTACTCGCGTGTTGTCACCAGCATAGTCTGCGATGTTTTCCTTAACCCATAAAACCGCGCCAAACGCATCACCCACGATTTCATCGAGTGTCGTTGTATTGTCGTTATCAGAGAGCAAGCGATAGTTGACGTTGCATACAACATATTCTGAATTCGTCGCGAGATATGCGGCTGGCTGATCCATGATCGACTTGTCGTTCAGCAGATAGCCACCACCATGGAACATCACGACAACGGGATACGACTCACTATCCGATTTGGGCGTGTAGATATCCATGGTGAGATCAAACCCCTGCGGGGATGCCCATAACACGTTTTTCTCAAGATAGTATTTTTCCGGGTCGTTATTCTTAATCAGTTGGGGCACCTCACAGCGTTGGGAGCCGGTCAGTAGCACTCCGGCTCAAGCGCTCGGTTTTCTTGCTTGAGTCGGTTAGGGTACCTCGAATACCTCCCGCAAGGCGCGTCAAACATTTCAAGGCCAGAGAAAAATCCTGTTTACTGGTACTACGGATCAGGAGCAGTTGCCTTCGGCATCAAGAACAATGCCTTCAGCTACCTGTTACTCATCTACTCCACCCAGGTACTGGGCATCCCCGGATATCTCGCGGCCACAGCTCTGGCCATTGCAATGGCGTGGGACGCATTCTCAGATCTGTTACTGGGACATTGGTCGGACAAGACGAGGTCACGTCTCGGTCGCCGGCACCCATTTATGTACGCAGGCCTTATTGTGCTTCCAATATCGTTTTACGCGCTGTTCAATCCCCCCTTTGAACTAACGGAGGCGACCGCCTGGTGGTATCTATTGGCTACCGCCATACTGATTCGCACGGCAGTAACCCTGTTCGAGGTGCCCTCAGTCGCCCTGCTGCCGGATCTGGTTAAGGACTACGACGAGCGCAACCAGTGGCTAGCGCTGCGCCACACGCTCGGTTGGTACGGAGGAAACGGCATCCATGTGATAAATATGGCTGCCTGGGTAGGTGCTGCCGGCCTGGCTGTCCAGTCGGGCTATTCGACCTACGGTAGCGCAGGCGCGTTCATGATTGCCGTCAGCATTCTAATCTCATCCCTGGGCACGCAGAAACCCGCCGCCGCCATACCCCCACCTGCCGAAACATTTCGCGTTACCGAAATGTGGGATGAGTTCAAACAGATCGCCCAGTCCCTCACCAACTCTAACTTCTTCTGGTTATTCGTCTATTCCCTAATCGTAGGCGCTGCGGCAGGCATGTCGACGGCACTGTATCTTTACAACGTCACTTACTTCTTCGATTTCTCTGGCCCGCAGATCGCAGTCACCGGCCTTTTTGTTTTCGCCTCACCCGCCATCGCCTACGTCGTCGCACCGACCCTTGGGCAGCGGCTCGGCAAGAAGACTTCCGCGATCGCGGCGTTACTGGGCGCCATCTTTCTCTATCCCATCCCTTATCTATTGACTTTAGCCGGTTTCTGGCCAACGGCGGGTGGCTGGACGAGCCTGATCTTCTACTCCCTATTCGTGATGACCGAGGTCGTTGGGTTCATTGTTGGTGGCGTGATGCTGGACTCCATGATGGCGGACGTCGTCGAAGACAGCGAAGTAAAAACCAACCGTCGATCCGAAGGTTTATTCTATGCTGCACGGAGCTTTTCCGGTAAGGCCGTGAGCGCTCTCGGAATCGTGCTCGCAGGCTCTATTGTCTCGCTGGTCGGGATGGACGGAATTAAAAGCGTCGCCGACATGACCGATGCTATGCGCGCTGACCTGGCAACGTTCTTTTTGCCCGCCTACTGCGGTCTCTACTTCATAGCGATCTACCTGATTTCGCACTATCGCATTGATCGTGAAGCGCACAACCAGAACCTCGCAACCCTGGCGCACAAGAACTTGCACGGAAATCAGGCCAGCGACTGAATCTGGCGCAATAGCGAATCCTTTCCATCGGCCGCTCTGCCGCCTCAATCTAGTATTTGATGTATTTCGTGAACGCGCCGTCGATCACGATATTCTCGCCCGTAACCCAGGACGCGCGAGGGCTAGCCAGAAACGTGACCACATCGGCCACCTCCTCCGGACGACCTAGCCGCCCAGCCGGATGGCGTTCAACATTCTCTGCGTAGTAGTCGGGCAACGCTCGCTGAATTTTGTCCCAGGAACCTCCCTCCACAAAGATGGGACCCGGCGACACCGTGTTCGCTCGGATGCCTTCGTTCATGTACTCATAGGCCAGCTGACACACGTAGTTAATCAGAGCTCCTTTGAACGCACCGTAGCTCTGGGAGCCCTGGCCATATGCATGATAGTCAACGGCGGTAATAGTGGAGACCTGCAAAAAGGCCGCCTGCCCCGAGGCCTTGAGATAAGGATAGGCTGCATCCCACAAACTCACCGCCGACATGATGTCCACGTCGAACTGCCGCTGCCAGCCCTCTGGCGTGCGGGGCTGCGAGCCGAGCGCGCTGGTATTCGAAATCACGATGTCGATACCCCCCATGGTATCGGCCGCGGCGTTTACCCAGGCCACCAGCTGCTCCCGGTCGGAGGCATCGACCACCGAGCCGTACACCTCTCCCAGTGCACGCATTTTTTTCTCCGCTTGTTCCACCCCGTCGGTACGCACTTCACCCTGCAGCCGGGGATCTTCATCCTCCGGCGCAACACGCGCAGTACGCGAGCAAAACGAAACTACCGCTCCCTCGCGCAGAAACGCCTCGCCTATGGCACGCCCCAAACCGCGGGAGCCGCCGGTGATGATGATCTTCTTGCCCTCGAGTCCCAGATCCATGATCGCCCCTCGCTTTTTTCCCGCAGCCTATACCTAATAGGCTGCAGTTATCCAAATATTCTCTGAACAGTTCAGCTCGCGCCCGAGTAACCCGAGAAAGCCTGCGCCAGAGGCGATGCTGACAGCGGGATCCCGCACAAGCGACCTGGGCTGGGTGCAGAAGAACGTTATTCGGCGCGACATTGGCGGTTTTAGCAGGCAATCGGTCCCTGTTAGCATCTCCAACACGCAAGAGTGCGCGGCGGGCGCTATCGTGGTTGTTGTTGTGGTACTGGGTTCGTTGGTGGCAGCCGCCCTTGTCATTTCAGGCGGGGCTGCATTTGCCGCAATATTGCTGCCCTTCTTATCCCCGGCGGTCTTGATCCAGTTGGTATTTACGCTTCTGTTGTTACCACTGGCTATTTTCCGTGGGACGCGGTTGCTGGCAGGCCGCGGAATAAGGTTTTTCTCCTACCTTTTGGCCTTCACGACCTGGCTTTGGGGGCTGCTCGCTACCTATTTTCTTTGGGGCGGATTGGCGGTCCTTATTGGTCTTTGCATGGCGGGAGTGGGTGTTGTTCCGATCGCAGTTATAGCCTTCGTGATGGAAGGAATGTGGTGGCCGGCCATATTGCTGCTGACAGCTATCGGTTTAATACTCGCAACGCGCGTTATTAGCCGAGCGCTGATACGCAGTGTGGAGGATAAAAATTGGCGTAACAGCAACCGATAATAATCAGCTTGGTGGGCCCAAATAGGATGAGCGCGGACTATGTGGCAGAAGTAGCGGTCCGCCACGGCGAAATAACACGTGCAGTATTCTGGTCGTCCTGCCAGCGCGTCTAGCCCTTTAGCACAGTGGGCGCCTGCGCATCTCCGTATACGCCACCTGGCTACCATTCGTAAGCGCGGCTTTGACCATCTCGTTCGCCAGCGTATGGATGGCATGATCCCAAAACACTCGCCACTTAGCGCCGCAGTTTCGGCTGCACACCCATCCTTATGTGTACCATGAGTAAAATACAGTTTTAGCGCGAAGCAAGCGGGTATGGTGAAGGAGCGTTTGGCAGTTTCACTGTCTTGGTGGGCATTTATACATAGCGCCGTGGTTATCACGCTTCCGGCTTACCTTCTATTCAGCAGCAAAGACGGTATGTTTGAGGGTGAACCGGGTTTCTATAGTGCGGCATTGAGTCGATACTCAGAGCTTCTTGATGCGTTTCCAGGCGGCGTAGAAATCTGGTTTTTCGCGCTACCCCCAGTCATTTGGGTGATCTTGCGGATTACCATGGGAAGTCCGCGGTTACTGCCTTGGAGGCGGTAACCAATTTTCCGGAATATCAGTGCCGGTAAACCGACCATAGCGAGGCGACACAGGTGCCGACCGAGGCTATCGTCTACCTAGAGCGGCCCGGTACGTAGACACAACCATCTGGAGCAGGAGTGATGATGTGAGCTTGATCGAGCGTATAGAGAAGCTGACCTACCGAGTTGCCAACCCAATCGTCAAGATGATATTGCGTTCCCCGCTGCACAAAATCGCCAGCGCAAGCGTAGCACTACTGCACTTTAGAGGCCGTAAGAGTGGGCGAGCCTTCGTCACACCACTTAGCTATGTCCGTGATAGCGACAATATCTGGTTGCTGTCGGCACACACCACCCGATGGTGGATGAACCTAAGGGATAAACACACACCAGTTTCTCTAGAGGTAGCACGCAAGACTTACACCGGGAAGGCACAGCTGTGGGAGCGCGACAGCGACGAACTGCGAGATCGCGTAAGGCGTTATCTGTGCGCGCTTCCACGCGACGCCAAGGTCTATGGCATCAAGCTTGATGAAAACAGAACGCCCGTCGAGGAAAGTCTCGCCGCAGCTGCCCCGCAGCTTATCTTCGTTGAAATTCGTCTCGACTAAAGCGCCGCCAAGGAAAGGGGTGTAAGGGTGGGCTACGATTTTGGCGATGCATAGCGAGATTTCCACCACTTACCTAAGCTAGAAATATTCTCATAATAATTACCTAAATAACTGATATTTAATTATTATTATTTTACATCCTTTACGCTGGCATTAGGGGGGAACGCCAATGTTCGAATTTTCCGCAGTGATCCCAACGTTGGTCTATCGAGATCTCAGGGCGGCGCACGATTTCATGATCGAAGTTTTCGGTTTTGAGTCGGTGTCCTGTATGAGCGGCGAAGACGGTGTTGTTTATCATGCTGAAGTGCAAGCCGGACATACGTCAATTTGGCTGCACCGCGTTCTTAAAGAGCATGATCTAGATGCGGTGGATTCGGCAAGCATGTCAAGCACCGGCCACACGGTGTATGTGGACAATGTTGACCTTCACTACGAACGCGCCAGCGCGTCTGGCGCAAAGATAGACTACCCACCTAAGGATCAGCCGTACGGCCGCGAGTACGGCGTGCGCGACCTTGAAGGTCACCGCTGGTGGTTTATTGCTCGAACGCCCTAAGACGATTAGGCCTAACCGATCTGCGAGAATGACGGCATTTTCCGAACACCCCCTGGATCAATGCTGACTTGCCTTCTGCCCGAGCAGGGCAAAGTCCACACGTCGGTTGCGCTGGCGGCCTTCCTCGGTCGCATTATCCCCCAACGGCATTGACGATCCATGACCGACGGCCCGCATTCTCGAACCCAATACGCCGAATAATTCCAATGCAGCCTTCACGGCTATAGCCCTGTCATTAGAGAGTTGCTTGTTGCGAGCCGGCGAGCCTACGGCGTCCGTATGCCCCTGCACTTCGACGGACAAATCGAGGTCGCTGAGCAGCATTTCGCTGATTACATCCAGGGCTGCACCCGACCCTGGGAGCAAGCGATCACTGTCTGTGGCAAACAGTATTTCGTGTACCGATACTCGACCGTGTTCACGTAACTCTTTGCCAAGAGATGCGGCATCAAATTTAACTGCTACCTCAAGAAGCGCCTCGTCTACGATTTCAAGCTCGTACAAACCATTGCCTTTGAGGGTGAGAGACAACCAAGTCACCCCACCATCAAGCGTTGGGATTCGGAAGTTGGCTCGGGTGGCGCGGCGCAGACCGTAAGACTTACCCCCGATTTCTTCCACTGCATGCATGTAATTGGCTTTTATCTCCTCGCGCCCTAGGGAGTCGACTTGATAGACAAGCTTCCAGCTTACGCCTTCGGCAACCGACTGCTCACCATCTTCGCCTTTGTAAGCGACTTTGAGCATTCCGTAGTTTTCTTTGGAGGATCTTTCGGCAAGCAATCGACTCCCATCAATCGGCTTGATGACGGGGTGTTCCAATAGTTCATCTGCAACAGAAACCTTGCTTGAAAAGCCAAACAACAAGCCGGAGATCAACAGAAGTAGCGTATTTCGCATGGGCCCCAAGCGTGATTTATGAACAATGGAGCGAGCTTGTGATGCACAAGGGTCCCGTGTCAATCTTTAGCAACCCAGGCGCCTGACAGGACGCCAAATGGATTAATCCCCAAGTTCCTCGCGTACTTCCCGAGCAGTACTGGCAGGCCGCATCGTGCGTCGGTTTTCTGCTCAAGGCGGTGCTGACATCAGCGGTAGTGGCTTGCCTTGCAACCTATCCTCATTCCGATCCATCATCGTTAGTAGGCTAGGTGGAACAACACCGGCCGAGTCATCAACGATGGCATCCGATAAGGCGCTAAACAGACAAAGGTATGACATGAATATCATTATCGGGATTTTGTTTTCACCCATGGCGTTTGCCTTGTGTTTTCTCTGGCCGCTTGTCACGCAATTGGTGGTGGCATTGCAGTTCTTAGAGTCGGGATGGCCCGCCATCGTTTTCGGCGCGGTGATCGCCACTGGTCTTGGCCTGCTGGCACAATTTCGGGAGAGTTGGGTATGGATCAAGTAGTCGATCAAGCGCATCTGGCTGCTCTGAGCGATACAGAACTTGATGTGCTCGAGCGTCAAATCGCGAGTAAGTATATGAACAAGGTGCCTTGGGGAGCCGTTGTCTGGGGCATCGGCAACTGCCTCGTCTTCATTGCGCTGTTTCCTCTGGTACTAAGCGGCCTTGTACCCCTTTGGGCAGGGTTCATCGTTGCCACGCTGGTCGCTATCTTGGCCTACCTGCCTTCCCATGAGGCTCAACACAACATCATTGCCGGTCGCGGCAGGCCTTTGCGGTGGCTCAACGAGTTGGTGGGACATATGTCTGTCATTCCATTGGCTGTTCCATATCGCGTTTTGCGCGCCACACATATGCAACATCATCAACACACGAATGATCCAGAAAAAGACTGTGATATCGATCTGACCGCTAGATCGTCGTTTGATTTTTTGCGTCAGGCGCTGATAAACCGTCAACCGGGTTCTGATCGAAATAGCGCCTACGCTCGTTGTCTCGAGCGCACCGGGCAAAGCCATCTTATGCTTGATGCGGTAATAGCGCATGCGGCCTACCTGATTATCATGTTTGTGATGGCCTGGAGCGGCTACGCAATCGAGATAGCGCTGCTATGGTGGATCCCAAAAATGATCGGCGAGGTATACATCATGTATTACTTGTCTTGGGCACCCCATTACCCCGGCAACGAACAAGGACGCTATCGGGACACCCGAGCCTTTAAAAGCCGCTTCGGCAACATCGTGTCTATGGGGATGCAGTTTCACATCATTCATCACCTGTACCCCCGAATTCCGCTATCGCTTACTCCCGCTGCCTATCGGGACCTGCGTCCGATACTCAAGCAGCGTGGCTGCGAGCTTGGACGCCTTTAGCTCAAACGTTTAACAGCGATATCGATCCAACACACATACCGACCGAGGCTATCGCCTACCTGGCGCTGATCTATAGTTGACCTAGAGCGGGGCTATGACGCGCGGTTAGCCTAGCGTGTAAGACCTGAGGTGATCGGTTATCTCTGCGAGCAGAAAAAAGCCGTGCTTATATGGAAGCACCAATCGCCTGGTGCATTGTCGATAAACATAAACACCAACGATAACGTTGACGGAACTGCCCCACTAGTCCAACGGTATAGGTGATCATGCTCCGCCGCGGCGGCGTCAAGACCGGGCGACAGCGTCCGCTAGCAGCTGACCGGTTCTGGTCGGGGTCAACGTTTTGATATGACGAGTGCATAAGCCCCACAGAGAGGAACACGAATGACGGATAGCAGATTAGCTGAGCTTTATGACAAGCAGGCCATTACCGAGGTGCTATATCGCTATGCACGAGGGTGGGACCGATTCGACAAGGAAGCACTCCTTTCGTGCTTTCACGAAGAGGCCGAGAATATTCACGGCAGCAAGCGCATCCGGGCGCGGGATTTCGTAACGAATGGGCTTCAGGCCCTCGATGAGGTCAAGTCCATGACCCATATGATTACCAATCCTATGATCGAGATTCGCGGCGAGCGAGCCATCTCGGAGTGCACCTTCCTCGCTCACCATCGACGCGTATCAGCCGATGGCTCAGGAGAGGAAGACATGTTCATCAAAGGCCGCTATCTGGACCTGTTTGAACAACGCGGCGGTGCGTGGAGAATCGCAAGCCGCAGGCGAGTACATGACTTCGAGCGAGTGGTTCCGCCCGCAGATCAAACCCTCGCCGATGCGCCGCCTGATCAGATAGGTGCTCGAAAGCCTGTCGACCCGCTCTATAGCCTGCTTGATGCGCTGGGTTAGCGGGTCGCTCCTAGCTAACGCAAACACCCGCCGAAAGATCTGATCATTAGGCCGTCTTAACCTGAGAGGCCCCCATTAGCTCAACTCGAGGGTCATTGGGATAGATCCATTCGTCACCGATAACCTGCGCGACTCTAAGTTCGGGTGGAACGTTCTCAATGCCTATCATCCGGTCTGCCGTCTGATTCCAATGGTAGATACGGCATTCCTGATAACTCAGCGGTACGCCCCTGAAGCCGCTCGATTCGAGGGACTTTTGGATACCTTCACCGAACTCGGTGTCCTCAAGCAGTACCTCGCAAAGACGCTCGCCGTGGTTCACCGTCCAGTTGTCCGGGGCCGGCAGGTCACCCCAATCCGGAGCCAGGGTCCAGGTTTCGAGCCGGCACGTGTTGATGCCGGTGGGCCAGAAGAGCAGCGGCGAAATGGCCTTTGCAGACAACGGCGATATGCAGTTCGGGAAAAGGCTGTAAGACTGCGTACAAGTGCGGGCGATCTCGCCAACAGTGTCAATTTCAGGGTATTCGCGCAAACGCGCGCCAGACAGGCGCGATGCCCCCTGCCGCGTCGGCGCTACCATCCGGCCATGGCCTCGCGCATAGAGGGTGTTGACGTTGCGCCGGTCGTCTAGCCGCGGGGCTACGGTAGTCGGATGGATGCTTCGGACATGATAATTCTCGGTGTTTGCTTCCAAAGCCACCTTCCAATTGCACCGCAGGTCGAACACGTGTCGCGCAGCCAGCCGACAATTGTCCAGCTGAAATTCCCGCAACTCCTCTGCGATTGGGCCCAGCCACTCCATCAGCGTAGGCGCATCTTCTTCAAAGTTCACAAAAATCAGATTGCCAAAGCGCTCGCAGCGGATTGGCTGCAACCCGCGGCAAGAAAAATCCAGGTCACGAAAATCTTCGGGATCGCGTATTGCCAACAGCTCGCCGTCCAGACTGTAGGACCAGCCGTGGTACTTGCAAGTTAGTCGCTTCCGACGGCCAGACTGCTCCAAAACCACAGGCGCTCCGCGGTGGCTGCAGGTATTGTAGAAGGCGTTGCTCGAACCATCCTCGGCATGAAGGATAACCACCGGTTCTCCTGCGTTTTCCCAAACCTGGAAGCAGCCTGGCTCCGGTATCTCATCGGCATGCCCGGCCAATAGCCACGACTTGTGAAAGATGTGCTCCTGCTCGAGGTGAAAAAACCGTTGGTCGGTATAGCGTCCACCAGGCACATCCGGCAGTGCAGGAAACCCGTCGGGTGGTTGCGTGCGATTGGCCTCGTATTCCATCAAGTTACGCAGGACCTCTGTGGTTGACGGGTCCAATTGGCCACTCCCCTAGCTGTGTGCGGACGTCGCAGGTTGCCATTATACGGTAGCACCGTCCGGCTTCTACGAGCGCTGGCCCCGGGCTCGATGCTAAACCTGACTGGGGCGCTCCTTCCTCTGCTTGAATCAGCATGACCTGGATGATGGCCTCTAGCATCGCGACATGGGGCGCGAAGTCGGCCACCGCACTACCCGGGTAGACACCGACAAGGTTTGAAACATATCCTCGACGGGCACGGCGATCGACAACCGGGGGTGGGCGTTGCAGGAATACGACGTAGTGGTATTGGGTACGGGTGCTGCCGGTCTTACCGCGGCCATTCGCGCGCATGCGGCTGGCGCATCGGTAGCAGTGTTCGAGAAAGGAGAAAAGGTCGGCGGTACGAGCGCCTGGTCTGGCGGCATGATCTGGATTCCCAACAATCACCATATGAGTGAGCTGGGGATAGATGACAGCAGCGAAGCAGCGATGGAGTACATCATGTCGCTCTCCCACGGCATGATCGATGAGCGCCTGGCGCGGTCGTTTGTCGACACCGGTCCCGAGATGGTGCGCTGGATGGAGGACAACTCTCCAGCACAGTTCGAGATCGTTGAGGGCTTTCCGGACTACCACCCGGAATTTCCGTCAGGGAAAACCGAAGGTGGGCGCTCAATGGAGTGCCCGCTCTTTTCGTTTAACGAGCTGGGAGAGTGGGCGAGCCGGATCACCCGCAGCTACTTTTTCACCTCACCCATTACCATGGCGGAATCAACGATCGGAGGTGGTACCTTCGGCCAGGTGTCTGCAGAAGAGATAAAGCGGCGCTCGGATAACGATGAGTGGGGTTGCGGCCATTCGCTGGTCGCAAGGCTACTCAAAGGCTGCCTGGACCGAGGTATTGAACCAGTTACGCAAGCGCGCGCGGTCGAACTTATTCAAAAAGGTGGGCGCATTACCGGCGTGAAGTTTGAAGGAGCGAGTGAGCCCTTCGAGGTGGGGGTGCGCGGCGGCGTGGTGCTAGCCACCGGCGGCTTCGAGTGGAACACTGAGCTCGTGAACGACTTTCTCCGGGGCCCGATGACCAGCCCAGTGTCTGTTCCGACCAACACGGGTGACGGTTTAAAGATGGCCATGCGAGCTGGCGCCTCGCTTGGGAACATGCGCGAGGCCTGGTGGATGCCAGCGGTGGAAATTCCAGGGGATCGCGGGGATGGACTCCCCATGAAATTCTTATTCCAAGGCGAGCGATCGCACCCGGGTGCGATCATGGTCAACCGAACCGGCAAGCGATTCACGAACGAAGCAGCCAATTACAATGCGTTTGGCGCTGCGTTTCATATACAGGACGTTACAAAGTTCGAGTACAGTAACCTGCCGTGCTGGTCGATCTGCGACCAGACGTGCATCGACAAATACGGGTTTATCCAGACAGGGCCGGGTGAGCCGGTTCTAGATTTCGTCACGCAGTCCCCAACGCTTGAGGGTCTCGCGAAAAAGCTCGATATACCCGGTGATGCCCTACAGGCGACGGTCGCGCGCTGGAACGCGCAAGTCGCAAATGGAAGCGACCCCGACTTTGGACGCGGCGACAGCGTGCAGGACACTTGGTGGGGAGACGCCGCGCACCAAGGGACCAAGGCGGCGACGCTGGGCCCGCTGCAAAACGGACCGTTCTACGCGGTAGAGGTTACGAGCGGCTCGCTCGGTACAAAAGGCGGGCCTAAGACCGATACCAACGGGCGAGTGCTTGACCTCGACGGTGAGCCGATCATTGGCCTTTATGCGGCCGGTAACGTGATGGCGTCGCCGATGGGGATGACCTACGGCGGGGCAGGCGGCACTCTCGGCCCAGGCATGGTGTTCGGTTACCTCGCGGGGCAGCACGCTGCAGAGCAATCGCGCGTGCGTTGGAATCAGTAGTCGAGCCCCACGGCTGCAACGGCGGATGTTTGAAAAGCCCTGTTAAAGTTCCTATCCGTGCTCGTACGCATACTGGTCGGCGCCGCAAATCGCGGCCGTCTTGCCGAAGGGGTTCTTGGTTTGCTCGATAATTAGGGGCCGCAACGCCCGAACCTAAAGTAGGTGAAGATAGGAACTCGGTTTCTGGTGTAACCCGGGCGTAACCCCGGGAGTCTTGCGAGAGTTGGCCTGTTATTGGATCAGGCCGCAGGCCGCATAAACTGTGGTGCCTGGGGTGGGACTCGAACCCACACATGGTTGCCCATACCAGATTTTGAGTCTGGCGCGTCTACCAATTTCGCCACCCAGGCGCCGTGAGCGGGAAGGCGGAGAATCTTACACAGCCGTCCTGCGAGCGGCAATCTTGGTATGATTCGCGTCCTTTTCTTACGACCACTTAGGGTTGGACATGAGCGAAACACCGATCATCGTGGGCGTCGCCCAGGTGGAACAGCGCATAGACGATGCCAGCCAGGGCAAAGAACCCCTGCAGATGATGATCGACGCGGTCGGCCTGGCCGCGGAAGACGCGCATTGCCCACAGCTGCTCCCCGAGGCGGGCTCAGTACGCGTGGTACGAGGGATCTGGCCCTACGCCAACCCGGCTAAGGCGGTAGCGGAGGCCATCGGCAACCCAACCGCGGAGACTGCCATCACGCAGTATGGGGGTAACTTCGTACAGACCACGGTGAACCAGAGCGCGCTGGACATTCGCGACGGGGCTCAAGACGTGGTGGTGATTACTGGTGCTGAGTGCGGCCGCAGCCAAGCTAAAGCCGGGCGGGCCGGCGTGGATCTGAACTGGTCGGAGGCGCCGGGTACACCCGACCTGGTCATCGGCGAAGATATAGACATGCGCGGGCCGGCCGAGCAGGGGCTGGGTATGGGTCGCCCCATCACGCACTACCCCATGTTCGAAAACGCCCTTCGGCACCATTTGGGTGACACCATCCCCCAGCAGATGGAGCGCATCTCCAAACTGTGGTCTGGATTCAGCGCCGTAGCCGCGCAGAATCCCCACGCGTGGATTCGCGATGCCAAGTCACCGGAAGAACTGCTACAGATCAGCAACGTCAATCGGCCGGTATCGTTCCCCTATCCCAAGCTGATGAACTCCAACAATAACGTGGACCAGGGTGCGGCGCTGATCATGTGCTCGGTGAGCAAAGCCAAAGCACTGGGCATACCGGAGAGCCAGTGGGTGTATCCCTGGGCGGGCACCGACGCTCACGACACCTACTACATATCCAACCGGGACAACTTTTACTCCTCGCCCGCAATCCGCATCGCGGGGCAGCGCTGTCTGGAGCTGGCCGGCGTCGGCGTCTCCGACCTGGACCTGGTGGACGTGTACAGTTGCTTCCCGGTGGCGGTCCAGGTCGCGGCTCGCGAAGTGGGCCTCGATATGACAAAGCCCCTTACGGTAACAGGCGGGCTCACGTTCGCCGGAGGCCCGCTGAACAACTACGTGATGCACTCCATCGCGCGAATGGTGGAGCTGCTACGCGCGCAACCTGGCGACAAAGGGCTAATTACCGCCAACGGCGGCTACCTGACCAAACATGCCTTCGGCGTGTACTCCACCCAGGCGCCGGATGTGGTCTACCGGCATGAAGACCTGCAGCACGAGGTAGACAAGACGCCCACGCGCGAAGCGGTCAAGGAGTACTCTGGCCCGGCCACTGTAGAGTCATACACCGTCATGTACGGCAGCGATGGCGAACCGGCCAAGGGGCACCTGAGCTGCCTGCTGGAAAACGGCGTGCGCACCTGGGCCAACTGCGAAGAACCCGACGTGCTGCAGGCCATGATCACTGAAGAGTTCTGCGGCAAACCCACACAAGTGCATGACCGGCTGGCCCACTTCTAAGCAGCCGCAGATTTCGCTAATGCCGAGCCTTCGCAATCCATGAGCAACATGCTGCAGGGGGCCCCGGCCGGGCTGCCGCGACGGCTGGGCGCCATGCTGTACGACGCGCTACTCGTGCTCGCGCTATGGCTGTTCACCCTGTTCCCGCTGGTCGCCATCGCCAACGCAGCCGTGGCGGGCGCTGCGGTGCAATCGCTGGTGTTCGTGGAGATGTTCGCGTTCTATGCCTACTTCTGGGTCGCGCGCGGGCAAACTCTGGGGATGTTGGCCTGGCACCTGCACGTGGTGAGCGCCGATGGAAATGCGCTAACCCTGCGCCAGGCACTGCTCCGCTTCATCGGCGGTTTGCTTTCCGTAGCCACATTGGGGCTGGGATTCATCTGGCAGCTGTTCGATCCGCACCGGCGCAGCTGGCCGGACCTCATCTCGAATACCCGCATCGTGCACCGGCCAGCTTAGTGCCAGGCGTTAAGCCACACGTCGCAACGCGAAGTATCCGGCAACCCAACACACGCCGATGGGAATGGCCACCGCCACGGCAGCGGGAATGTCGTAAACCAAGCTCATGGGCGCGAAGAGGTCCTGCAGGTACTTGAAAGCCAGGCCCACCAGCACCCCTATACTCAAGCGGCGGCCGATGCCCAGTTCGCGCAGCGGACCCAGCACGAAGCTCAACGCCAGTAGCGCCAATCCCAGTACCGCCAATGGCTGCAGGAGCTTGCCCCATAGCGCCAAGCGGTACGGCGTGGGATCTAATCCTTCGCGGCCCATGTATTCGATCTGATACAGCAGGTCTTCCACCGAAAGCTTGGCGGGCTCCACCAGCACACGCGCACTGAGCAACCTGGGATCGGCCGTGCCGCTCCAGCGCCGGGTCTCCATTCGGCTCACGCGGGTTGTGTCGTCGGTGAACTCGGTCTCCACCACCTCAAACAGCTCCCAGAACGCATCCGGCCCCGGACGGTACTCGGCGCGACGGGCGGTGAGGGAGCGCACCATTTCCTTGTCGTCGTTGAGCCAGTACTGACGCACGCCGAGGAGCTCACCGGATTCACCCAGGCCGTCCACATTCATATAGAGCGGACCTTCCCGGTACCAGTAAGTGTCCGAAAACTCGATGGTCTGCGATTCCTGCTCGGCCCGCGTTTTGAGCGCCTCGGCCAGCTCCTCGCCACGGGGTGCAACGAACTCGCCCAGACCCGCGCCGAGCAGCAGGAGCACCAGCGACGGCAGGCACACACTGGCGAAGATGCGCGATACCGGCACGCCGGACGCCCTGAGCACCACAATTTCCGAATTGCTGGCCAGTCCGCCCAGCCCGATGAGCGCGCTCAGAAACACTACGAAGGGCAACAGCTCGTATATGCGGCGCGGTGTGGTCAGCCCTACGTACCAGAGCGCTTCGGCGAGCTGGTAGGCGCCCTCTTCTCCGCTGAGCTCCTCCACCAGGTTGAATATGGTGGTGAGCGCCACAAAAGCCAGCAGCACCACGGCACTGGTGGCGAGCACGGTGCGGCCAATGTAGCGATCCATGGTCGACAACATCACGCGGGCGCCGGCAAGGAGATCCGGCGCAGCAGGGCAGCCGCCACCAGAAGAAACACCCCGTGCACCGGCCACAGGCCCACCGCCACGGGCCACGCGCCTTCCGCCACCAGATCCTTCAGAATCACCAGCAGCAGATAATAGGCAACGAACACCAACAGGCCCGGCACCACACGGGTAAATCGACCCTGCCGCGAGCGTACCCGCGACATCCCCACCGCAAGCCCCGTTCCGATCAACACCAGCAGGGGCAACGCCACGCGCCACTGCAACTCGGCCAGGTTGTCCAGACCACCGTCGCGCCACAGCACCGCGGTGGCGGTGGAGTCTGGATCGATGCGTACCAGCTTGGTATCACTCACCGACAAGCGCTGCCCCAGCGCACCAAAGCTCACTTTGCGGTAGTCCTCGCTGCCGATCTCCCCTTCATAGCGAGTCCCGTTTTCCAGCAGCAGAAACACGCTGCCCGTGGCGTCGTCCACGTATTGGCTGCCCTTCTCTGCCCAAACCGTGATGGGCCGGGAGGCGTTGGGCTCAGCGATGAACACATTGCCCAGGCGCTGCCGATCCGAGCTCACCGTTTCGGTGTAGGTGACCCGCTTGCTCGCCCCAATGGTGCGAAAAATGCCGGGCGTGACGCCGTTGAATTCCTGACGGTCGGCCTCGGAGAGAAAAAACTGGTCCAGCTCCACCGTGCTCTGGGGTGTGACCATCAGCGCCAGATAACCCACCCCGGCGGCCACCAGCAGCGTGGCTGGCAGCACCCAGCCCAGCAATCGGTAAGGCCCAACGCCACCGGACTGCAACACCGGTATTTCGTGCTCGGCGTGCAGGCGGCCAAAGGCGAGCAGCAATCCGAGATAAAATGCGAATGGCGCCAACTGCTGCAAAAACTCCGGCAGCCGCAACCAGACGATGGTGAGCAGCCCGTCACCCGAATACTTGCCCAGCGCGGCTTCCTGCAGGTAGCCGATGAAGCGCCCACCCAGCGCCACCACGAGCAGCACCAGGGCCACCACCAGAAATACCGCCAGCAGCTCGCGATTGATGTAGCGCGCCGCTATTGCCATATGTCAGCTCTTGAGTTTTCCACTAGAATTGCGCGCCGTACCAGGGGCAAGTGGATTATGAAGTATTCAACCAAAACGGAAAGCCTGACCGAGCTGAAGACACCCTGTCTGGTTGCCAGCTTGGCAGCGGGACGCCGTGCATGCACACGCAAAGGCGAGCGCGAGGCGTTCGATACCGCCACGGCAGACTTCGGCAACAAGGCCGGAACGCACCTCATGGTGCATCTGCCCTCCTCAGCGCCGATCCGCCGCGTGCTGGTGGCCGGTGGCGCCGATGGCGAGGTCAGCCCAGCGAACTACCGCAAGATCGTCAATGCCGCGGCACGGGCACTGAAGTCGCTCAAGGCGCGGTCCGCGGTCTGGGCTCTGGCCCAGGTAAAAGTCGACGGTGAGGACACCCACTGGAAAGCCAGCGCCGGTCTGTTCGCAGTATCCAAGGCGCTCTACGGCTTCGACGCCCACAAAACCAGCAGCACACCCAGCGAGCTCCGAACGCTACAGGTACTGTGCGACGCGCGCTCGCAAAGCACCGTGCGGCGTGCGGTGCGTCAGAGCAACGCGCTAAAGAGCGGGCTCGACCTGGCGCGCGACCTGGGCAATCACCCCCCGAACGTGTGCAATCCCACCTACCTGCTGCGCGAGGCACGCAAGTTGTCGCGTTTGGACAAAGTAACGGTATCGGCTCTGGACGAGCGGCGCATGGAGGAATTGGGTATGGGCGCCTTTCTCGCCGTGTCTCAAGGCAGCGTCACGCCTGGAAAGATGATCATCGTGAATTACAAAGGCGGTCGGCGCGGTGACGCGCCGGTGGTACTTGTTGGCAAAGGCATTACCTTCGACACCGGCGGCATCAGCTTGAAACCCCCCGCCGCCATGGACGAGATGAAGTTCGACATGTGCGGCGCCGCCAGCGTGCTCGGAGCGACCCGCGCTGCCGCCGACGCCAAGCTGCCCATCAACCTAATTACCATGGTCGCCGCGGCGGAGAACATGCCCAGCGGCGTGGCCACCCGGCCGGGCGACATCGTCACCACCCATTCGGGAAAAACGGTGGAGATCCTCAACACCGATGCCGAGGGCAGGCTGGTGCTGTGCGATGCGTTGTCCTATGCCAAGCGTTACAAACCCAAGGCGGTGGTGGATGTAGCCACGCTTACCGGCGCCTGTATCGTCGCGCTGGGCTCACACGCATCAGCCGTCTACTCCAACGACGACGCTTTGGCCGAAGAACTGGTGGGCGCTGGCGAGTGGACGGGGGATCGTGCCTGGCGCATGCCCCTGTGGGACGAGTATCAGACGGGCTTGAAAAGCAACTTCGCAGACATGGCCAATATCGCTGGTGGGGGCGCGGGGTCCATCACCGCCGCCTGCTTCCTGTCCCGGTTTGCCGAGCCCATGCGCTGGGCACACATGGACGTTGCCGGCAGTGCTTTCCAGGGCGGCGCCCAGAAGGGCGCCACCGGTCGGCCCGTGGCGCTGCTGTTTCGCTACCTTACCCAGCAAGCGGCCGCGTGACTCGCATCGACTTCTACATACTGCAGGACGTGGAACTCGATGCCATGCAGCGCTTCGCCTGTCGCCTTGCCACCAAGGCGGTGTTCAACGGTAACGACGTGTACGTACACGCCACCGACGACAATCACGCCCGGGGCATGGATGAGTTGCTGTGGCAGTATCCCGATCAGCGTTTCGTGCCCCACGCCCTGGCAGGCGAGGCGATCCGCGTGCCTATTCAGATCGGCTGGCAGGAGCCCGCGGACCAGGACGACGTACTGATCAACGTAAGCGGTGGCGTGCCTGGTTTCTTTGGTCGCTTCGACCGGGTGGCTGAAATCGTGGTGCGCTCCGAGCGCGAGGCGGGCCGAGACCGCTATAAGTTCTACCGTGACCGAGGCTTTCCCCTGTTCCACCATGAACTGGACGATTGGGAGGCCGCGTGAGCGATCGTACCGATTTCGAACCGGACAACCCGCTGGGCAACCTGGTGGCTTCGCTACTTGCCGACATGCAGGCCCTGCACACCGAGCTCGCCGGCCCAGAGGACGCCACCAACAGCTCTCGCAGTATTGATGACGACGATGGATAGCACGTTCGATCCACATACTATAGAAAAGCCGCTGTACGCCGAGTGGGAAGAGGACGGCAACTTCGCGCCTGCCGGCAATGGCGCCAACTACTGCATCGTCATTCCTCCGCCCAATGTCACCGGCTCTCTACACCTGGGTCACGCGTTTCAGCACACCCTCATGGACACCTTGATCCGCTACAAGCGCATGACGGGTCATCGAACGCTGTGGCAGATGGGCAAGGACCACGCCGGCATCGCCACGCAGATGCTGGTGGATCGGCAGCTCATCGGCGAGGGCACCAGCCGTCAGGAGATTGGGCGCGAAGCTTTTCTGGAACGCATCTGGGAGTGGGTGGAGAACTCCGACAGCAATATTTCCAGGCAGCTGCGACGCATGGGTTCCTCGGTGGACTGGAGCCGTGATCGCTTCACTCTAGACGACGGGTTCTCCGCCGCGGTGCTGGAGGTGTTCGTACGCCTGTATGAGGACGGCCTGATCTATCGAGGTCAACGGCTGGTGAACTGGGACCCGGAGCTGAAGACCGCCATCTCTGATCTGGAGGTGGAAAATAGCGACGAGCAGGGGCACTTGTGGCACTTCCGCTACCCACTTGCCAGCGGCGCCACGACCACAGAAGGCGCCCACTACCTGGTGGTGGCCACCACCCGTCCGGAAACCATGCTGGGCGACACCGCCGTTGCCGTGCACCCGGACGACGAACGCTACAAGTCGCTGGTAGGCGGCACCGTTACGCTGCCGCTGGTGGGGCGCGAGTTGCCCATCATCGCCGATGAGCACGTAGACCCGGAGTTCGGCACCGGCTGTGTGAAGATCACGCCCGCCCACGATTTCAACGACAACGAGATCGGCGCGCGCCACGATCTGCCGCTGATAAATATCCTCAACGAGGATGCGAGCCTCAACAACAATGCGCCCGAAGCCTATCGGGGTCTGGATCGGTTCGAAGCGCGCGATCGGGTGGTAGCCGACCTGGACGCACTGGGCTTGCTCGAAAAAGTGGAAGACCACGCGCTGATGGTGCCGCGCGGTGATCGTTCCAACGCCATCATCGAGCCGCTGCTCACAGACCAGTGGTTCGTGAAGATTCAGCCTCTGGCGGACCCCGCCATCAAAGCCGTGGAAGACGGCGAGATCGAGTTCATTCCGAAGCAGTTCGAAAACGTCTACTTCTCCTGGATGCGCAACATCCAGGACTGGACCATCTCGCGCCAGCAGTGGTGGGGGCACCGCATTCCCGCCTACTACGACAGTGACGGCAACGTGTTCGTAGGCAGAAGCGAAGAAGAAGTGCGGGCCAAGCACAGCCTGGCTGCGGAGGTAACCCTCACCCAGGATCCAGATGTGTTAGAGACCTGGTTTTCGTCGTCGCTGTGGTCTTTCGCCACCCTGGGTTGGCCCGAAGAGGCCAAAGAGCTTTCGCAGTACCACCCTACCGACGTGCTGGTGACCGGCCACGACATCATCTTTTACTGGGTCGCCCGCATGATCATGATGAGTCTGCGCTTTACCGGCGAGGTTCCGTTCAAGCAGGTGTATTTCACCGGCCTGGTGCGCGCAGCCGACGGCCAGAAGATGTCTAAGACCAAGGGCAACGGCCTGGATCCGCTGGACGTCATCGACGGCGTGCAACTCGAGGAGCTGGTGGCCAAGCGTACGGAGAACATGACCCAGCCCCAGCTTGCGGATCGCATCGAGAAAGCGACCCGCAAAGACTTTCCCGACGGCATCCCCTCCTACGGCACCGACGCCGTGCGCTTCACCTTCTGCGCGCTGGCCAGCACCGGCAGGGATGTGAACTTCGACTTGAATCGCGTGGAAGGCTATCGCAATTTCTGCAACAAGTTATGGAACGCAGCGCGGTTCGTATTGATGAACTGCCGCGAGGCCAGCCTGGAAGGTACGGTGGAGCACACCCTGGCCGACCGCTGGATCGCGTCCAAAGCAAAGCAGATGCTACAGGACTGCGAGCGCGCTCTCGCCACGTATCGATTCGACGTATTGGCCAACACCCTGTACGAATTCGTCTGGCACGAATACTGCGATTGGTATCTGGAGCTCACCAAGCCCCTGCTGTGGGACGAAAGCGCCAGCGAAGCCCTGCTGCGCGGCACCCGCCGCACCCTGCTGGAGACGCTCGAAATGCTGCTGCGCGCGGCGCACCCGGTGATGCCCTATATCACCGAGTCCATCTGGCGCGAAGTTGCCCCTCTGCTCGGCGATACCGGCGATACCGGCGATACGGTGATGCTGCAGCCCTACCCGGAAGCGGCCGAGCTGGCAGCGGATCCCGACGCCGATGCGGCAATCGAGTGGTTGAAAGGCGTCGTGGTAGGCATCCGCAACATCCGGGGAGAGGCCAACATCAAACCCAGCCAGAGCCTGAACATTCTGCTTCAGGGTGGTGACGCCACCGACCGTGAGCTAGCTGCAGCCACTGAAGCGCTGCTCAATCGGCTGGCCAAAGTGGAACAGATCGTCTGGCTCGGCGACGACGACACGCCGGCGCCCAACGCGCTCGCCCTGGTAGGCGATCTGAAGGTCATGGTGCCACTGGCCGGATTGATCGACGTTGACGCGGAACGCGCGCGGCTGGGCAAAGAGATCGAGAAAAAATCGGCCGATCTGGAACGCATCAACAAAAAGCTCGGCAACCCCAACTTCGTAGCCAAGGCGCCAGAAGAAGTCGTTGCCAAAGAGCGCGGTAAAGCCAGTGAGCTTTCCGATGCGCTGGCCACGCTGGCCGATCAGCTCAAGGGGCTGGACGAACTGGGCTAGGACTGGTCAGCCCACCGACAGCACGATCTTGCCGAAGTTTTCGTCCGCCGCCATGAGGGCATGGGCTTGGCCAGCCTGGGCGATAGGCAGCACCGCGTGCACCACTGGCTTGATGTTGCCCGCTTCGATCTCTGGCCACACGTTCTCCCGCAGACCTTCCATTACCCGGGATTTGTAGCCAACGGATCGCGCGCGCAGGGTAGAGCCAATGAGCCGCACCCGCTTCATGAGCAGCGCGCCCAGGTTGATGTCGGTCTGCGCGCCGCCTAACAGGCCAATCAGCGCCAACCGCCCATCCACCGCCATGCAGGCAAGATTGTCCGCCAGATAGTTTGCGCCAACGGGATCGAGGGCCACGTCTACTTCGCCCCACCGCGTCACCGCCTCGAGAAAACTCCCCGCCTTGCGGTTCCAGCCGGCGTCGGCACCCAGCGCAATGCACTGCTCCACCTTCTCGTCGCTCCCGGCCGTGACGAACACAGGGTTATTCGTGGCCACGCACATCTGAATCGCCGCGGTACCCACGCCGCTGGCCGCCGCGTGCACCAGCACGCGCTCGGTGCGCTGCAGCCCGGCCTCCATGTAGAGATTCAGATAGGCCGTTGCAAATACCTCGGGCAGCGATGCCGCCTCAGCCAAGGACAATCCGCTGGGAACCGGCAGCACCTGGCCCGCAGGCACCACCACCTGCTCGGCGTAACCGCCGCCTGCCAGCAGCGCGCACACGGCATCGCCCACCTGGAAGCTGCTCACTCCCTCGCCTACTTCCATGATCTCGCCCGCACACTCCAGACCCAGAATGGGGCTTGCCCCCGGCGGAGGCGGATAGCCACCCTCACGCTGCACCAGGTCGGCACGGTTGAGCGCCGTGGCATGAACGCGAATCCGAACCTGGCCGATTTCGAGTTCCGGATCGTCGGTCTCGGCCCAGACCAGGTTGTCGTTCTCGATGGAGATGGCGTACATGATTCCTCCTCGTGCAGCCCTACCAGGACATGCGCATTGTCACGCCGCGCTGGTGCAGATCGCGCTTCAGTCCGCTGACCGTGTAGTCGCCGTAGTGCACCATGGAAGCCACCAGGGCAGCGTCTGCCTTACCCGCCGTCAGAGCCTCATACAGGTGCTCCGGCTTGCCGGCCCCACCGGAGGCGATGACGGGAATGCCTACCGCGTCGGCGAGCATGGCGGTCAGGGTCAGCTCATAACCGTCCCGCGTGCCGTCCGCGTCGATGGAGTTCACAACCAATTCCCCGGCGCCGAGACGCTCGCCTTCCAGCGCCCATGCCAGGGCGTCGATACCCATGGGCTTGCGCCCGCCGTTGATGACGATCTCGTAGCCAGACGGCAGCGCGTCCGTCGCACCCACGTGCCGGATGTCCATGGACAGCACCACGTTCTGGTTGCCGATGGCCTCGGCGCACTCCGCGATCAATGCAGGGCGCGCCACCGCCGCCGAGTTGACGTTGATCTTTTCCGCGCCCGCCAGCCTCAGATCGGTTGCGTCCGCCACCGAGCGCACACCACCGCCTACCGACAAGGGAATGAACACCTGCTCAGCCACTTTCTCCACCACGTCGAGCATGATGTTGCGTTTGTCGCTGGAAGCGGTGATGTCGTAAAACACCAGCTCATCCAGGCCGTCTTCGTAGTACTCGCGGGCCTTGGCCACCGGATCACCGATATTCTTGGTGTTCACGAACTTGATGCTCTTGGCCAGGTGGCCATCGCGCACGTCGAGGCACGCAATCAATCGCTTGCTCAGCATGTGCCGTCCCAGGAAGCGAATTGGGAAAGCATGCGCAGACCCACACGGCCGCTCTTCTCGGGGTGGAACTGGGTAGCGAAGTAGTTGCCACGCCCAATGGCACTGGCGAACTCGACTTCGTAATCGGTCACGGCCAAGACATCGCTTTCGCTGGACGGACACGGGTAGTAGGCGTGCACGAAGTAAAACTCGTCGCCAGGCTCGATACCCGCCAGCATGTGGTGCGGCCGAACCACGCGCACCTCGTTCCAGCCCATGTGCGGCACCTTGAGGTCCTTCGCGCAAGGCCGAAAGCGCACCACCTCACCCCGAATCACCCCCAGCGTCTGCTGGTCGTTTTCTTCCGAGTGAGCCAGGGAGATCTGTAGACCCAGACAGATACCGAATACCGGGCGCCCCGCATCGATCACCTCTTTGAGGGCCTGGTCCAGGCCGTTGGCCTGCAGGCTCGCCATGGCGCTTCCCGCCGCGCCCACGCCCGGGAAGATTACCCGCTCGGCGGCGCGCAGCGTATCCGCGTCCGCACTGATGACGGCATCTATGCCAACCTGGTGGCAGGCGCGCTGCACACTACGCAAATTGCCCGCGTCATAGTCGACGATAACGACCATGAATAGCCATGACTTTGAAAAAGAGCGCGGATACTATCCCATCGCGCAGAAGCGCTCTACATTCACTAATTCATAGGCACTGCATGAGCCGCGGCATCCTGCTGGCAAACCTGGGCACGCCGGATTCTCCAGAAGTCGGCGACGTGCGTCGCTACCTGGGCGAGTTCCTGATGGACCGGCAGGTACTCGACGTACCGTGGCTGCTGCGCCGACTGATCGTTTCCCTGTTCATCCTGCCGTTCCGCCCCCGCAATAGTGCCGCCGCCTACGCGAAGATCTGGGACGCCAACGGCGCGGGCACCGGCTCGCCCCTGCTGGATCACGGCCAGGCCGTTCAAAGGGCGCTTGCCGCCCGAGTAGAAGAACCCGTAGCGCTGGCCATGCGCTACGGCAAGCCCAGCATCGCCAGCGCCGTCGCAGAGCTCGTGGATGCAGGCGTAACCGACATTCTGCTGGTGCCGCTGTACCCTCAACACGCCGACTCCACCCGTACCACCAGCGTTGAGGCGACAACTGCTGCGCTGCCAGCTGGTGTAGGCCTGACCGTGGCGCCACCTTTTTACTCAGACGGCGACTATATCGAAGCCCAAGCCGAGACCATCCGCCGTCACCTGCCCGCAGAATGGGATTACCTGCTACTGAGTTACCACGGGCTGCCCGAGCGCCACCTCACCAAAGCCGACCCCACCGGCGCTCATTGCCTGAACTCCGACGACTGCTGCGAGCGGCAATCGCCCGCCCACAATACCTGCTATCGCTACCAGTCGCTTACCACCGCGCGGCTGCTGGCGGCAAAGCTCGATATCGATACCAGCCGCTATGGAGTGAGCTTTCAATCACGGTTGGGCCGCCTGCCGTGGCTGACGCCGTATACCGATCAAGAATTGCGCGAGCTCCCGGAGCGAGGGGTCAGGCGATTGGTGGTCGCGTGTCCAGCCTTCGTTGCCGACAACTTGGAAACCCTTGAGGAAATCGGTATCGCGGGCCGCGAAACGTTTCTTGCCGCGGGCGGCGAGTCGTTTACGCTGGTGCCGTGTCTGAACGAAGACCCACTGTGGGTCGACGCGCTGGCGGCCCTCACACGTACTTGAGTATGGCCTGATGGAACGACTGCACCAGCGGCTGTGAGAACATGGATTTACGCGCGACAAAACGTACGGGGCGGTTGAGACCATCGGCATCCAGAGGAATCATCTGATTCACCGCCACGCCCAGGGTGCGTGCCACACCTTCGGGCACCAGTCCGTGTCCGAAGCCCGCCAGCGCCATCTGAGCGACGCCGAAAAATGACTCCAGCGACACGCTGCGCTTGAGCTTCAACCGCCGCATGTCTTCCTCGATGGAGGCCCAGGCACCCGATCGCGACTCAATGGTAATCACCGCCAGCTCATCGCCGATTCGGTAGCTGATGGGCACCAGGGCCGCGGGAATGATCACCATGGGCTCCCGGCGAATGATCTCGCTCTGCAGGTCGGTATCGGCATCGGAATAGCCCGTACAGATGCCCACCATGTATTCGCCCGAGCGGATGCGGTCGAGCACCACGGGCGAGCGCTGGGCGTGAAACGTGAACTCCACGTCCGGCAGGTCCGCCTGCACCCGGGCGAACAGCCGCGAGCCCCAGCTGGACAGAATGGCCTCCGACACGCCCATGATGATCTTGCCTTTGCGCAGCGCGTTGTCTTCCAGGAACACGCCCCTCAACTCCGAGATCAGCGGCGTGACTTTTTCCACCAGCCGCGTGCCATGATGGGTCAGCGCCACCCGGCGGCCGTGGCGCTCGATGAGTTCCCGGTCGTAATACCGCTCCAGCGCGGCGATGCGCTTGCTCACAGCCGACTGCGAGATCTTCAGCACCGTGGCGGTTTCCATCATCGTGCCGGTGCGCGATAGCGTCATCAGCGTCTCCAGGTTCTCGATCACAGGCCACATTCCCCTTGCGATAGGGTCCCATTCTATATATTCGCTTTTTTCATAAGAAGAGCCGAGGCAAGCTAACACCATGATTTCCGGCTTCATTCTGCTCAGCGTTCTGATCACCAGCGTCATATCCGGCGTGATCGGTATGGCCGGCGGCATGATCCTCATGGCGGTGCTGGTGTCTGCCTTATCCGTGAGCGGCGCCATGATGTTGCACGGAGCCATTCAAGCCACAGCCAACGGCTCGCGGGCCATCTTCCTGCGCGCGCACATTCAGTGGCGCGTATTGCCGCCCTACGTAGCCGGCGCCGCAGTGGCACTCGCTTTCTTCCTGGTTCTAGCTCTGGTCCCCGCACCGGGCCTGGTGCTAGTGCTGTTGGGCGCACTGCCCTGGCTCGGCCGGACCGTGCCGCATCTGCGCGGCTTAAACATCTGCCAACCTGCCACCGCATTCAGTTGTGGGGTAGTAATCACCGGCGCCCAGCTCATGGCCGGCGCATCGGGTCCCCTGCTGGACCTGTTCTATCTCAACGCGCCGTTGAACCGCCATCAGGTAGTAGCCAGCAAAGCGCTCACTCAGTCTCTGGGGCATGTCATCAAATTGGGGTACTACGCCACCGTGGCGCTCACGCTCACCCCCGAGGGGGTGCCGCTGTGGCTGTATGCTGCCGCCATTGCCACGGCAGTGATTGGCACGCGGGTAGGAACACGGCTGCTGGACCGGCTAGCGGAGGCAACCTTCCGGCGCGCCAGCCAATGGATCATTCTCGCCATCGCAACCGTGTGCCTGATTACGGGCGCATGGCAGCTTGCAGCTAACTAGCGGCGTCCACAGGCTTCACCACGAACAGCAAGTCGCCCACGTTCACTTGTTGGCCCGTGCTCATATTGATGCGGGTGACCTCGTACTCCTTCGACGAGTCATATAGCTCGAGTTCCGTGTTGAAGTCCAACAATGACAAGGGGGTAAACAGCTTCATGGCTTCCAGCTGGCCCATGGTGGTGCCCACGCTGATGCGATCGCCCACGGTTACGTAGGGTGGCTCGGTTGGCGTGGGTGTGGTGTAGAAGATTGCGGTGGCGGGCGACAGCACCTTGAGCTCATCGCTGTCGTCGATACGGATGGCATCCTGATCGATGCCACCTGCCAATTCTCCAGCGCCGGCGTTGATCTCTTCAATAAGCTGATCCGCATCGGTGCGCTGCAGCAGGCCCGGCAGATATTCGGTGTCGTAGTCGCCCTTGCGGAAAACCTCGTCGGCCAATATGCGATTGAGCAGAGGAATGTTCGTGCAGATGCCGGTAATGCGGACCCGGCTGAGATACTCCAGCAGCTTGTCCGCCGCCGCATCGCGATCCTCGGCATGCACGACCACCTGAGCGATCATGCTGTCGTAAAACGGTGACACGAACTTACCCGCCCCAGCGGAGGCAATGATCTCCACCCCCTCGTCGTCGGGGAACTCGCACTCCGCGATCTCTCCCGGGTGCGGCCGAAACTCCAGCTCCCCGCTGGTGCCCATCTGCACCCGCTCGGCCGTCACGCGCGCCTCAATCGAATAGCCGTTGCGCGCGGGTTCTAAATCGGCAATGGATTCCCCGCCGGCGATGCGGAACTGCTGGGAAACGATGTCGATACCCGACACCCACTCCGTCACCGGGTGCTCCACCTGCAGGCGCGTGTTCATTTCCATGAAGTACACGGCGTCCGCCGCCAGGTCGTAGATGAACTCCACAGTACCCGCGCCGACATAGCCCACCTCGTCCGCCAGTGCTGCAGTGTGCCGCAACACCTCCTTGCGCAGCCGCTCGGGCAGCATGGTGGAATCCGACTCTTCAATCACCTTCTGCTTGTTGCGCTGCACGCTGCAGTCGCGAATGCCCAGTACTTTGGCGTTGCCGTGGCTGTCGCGCAGCAATTGGGCCTCGATATGGCGCAGCGAGGTGACGAACTTCTCCAGATATACATCTCCGCTGCCGAATGCGGCCCGGGCTTCCACGGTGACGCGGTGGAACAACTCGTCAAATTGACCGGCGTTGTCCACCACCTGGATACCCTTGCCGCCGCCCCCATGCACGGCCTTGATCAACACCGGATAACCAATTTGGCCCGCCACCTCCGCGGCGCGGTCCACGTTGGTGAGAATGCCATGACTACCAGGCACCACCGGCACTTTCAGCCTCAGCGCCGTATTGATGGCATTGGACTTGTTGCCCATGGTTTCCATGCTGGCCACGGGGGGACCGATGAAGTTGATGCCATGGGCGCGAACCAGCTCGGCAAACTGCGAGTTCTCCGAGAGGAACCCAATACCGGGGTGGAGTGAGTCCACGCCTTCGTGTTCGGCCACGCTGAGCACACTCATGGCGTTCAGGTAGCTCTCGTCAGGCGTGTTGCCGCCAATGCATACCACCGTGCCACGGTCCCCAAGCAAATCGGCGGGGGCCGACTCCATATCGGGGTCGGACTGCACCAGCACCACTTCGATGTCGTTCTTCTGGGCAATGCGGATCAGCTTGGCCGCCGTGCAGCCGCGCGCGTGAATGAGCACGCGGCGTACCGGTTTGACCAGGTCTGCGTTGGTAAAGCGCGGCCGGTGCGCCACCACAACCGGACGCTGCTGGGAGAGGACGCCCGACATGACGCGCTCCACCACATCCACCACGGTCTCCTGCGGAACTGGGATCTCTTTGTCTATGCGGCGCAGTTCTTCGTCCAGTTCGGGCTGAAACGGATGCTGAACCAAGCCCTGCATCGCCCCCGGCACGATGGACAGGTAGTTGGAAAGTATCGAGTTCAGCGGCAGATTCGAAGGCACTACAATCTGCCCGGCAAAAGGCATGCTGGTGCCCGAGAAATAGTAGGTCTGCACCAGCGGGTGGGTCACGAAGCTTGCCTGTGCGCCACCGGTGCAATCGCCGAATCCGAACACGATGACGGGCAAGTCGTGATCGCGCACGAAGCGCGTAATGCGGTCGTTCACCGCCGCCATGGAGAACAAGGCGCCTGCGCCTTCCTTGGTCTGCATGCCACCCGATGAGATAAAGCAGATCACCGGCAGGTGCTGTTCCGCACACGACACCAGCAGGCGGCAGAATTTCTCTGCGCTGGCCATGTCGAAGGAGCCGGCTTGAAACGCCACGTTGGAAATGACCAAACCCGCGCGCACACCACCACCGGAACTCTTGAAGCGGCCGATTCCTGTGACCACGCCACATGGCGGCACGCCCCGATTGAGCGCTTGTTCGACAGACAGCCGGAAACCCGGGAACTCGCACGGATCCGAACTCAAAAGATCCGCATCCGTCTCCTCGAATTCATCTACGAATGTATCGATAAATTCCTGATATCCAGAGTTTTTCTTATTCTTAAATTCTCGCAATTTGTCCTGGATCAGAAGGTCTCGATAGGCGATGTTGAGGCGGTTCCAGAAGTCCTTTCGCCGGCCGATGTTCTTCGGCGCGATGCGCCCCTGGTAGTTCTTGCCTTCACGCTCAGCCGTTACAAACGACTGCAACAGCGACTCGAACAGATGGGTCACCACCACCAACAGCGTGTCGGACAGGTGCGGGAAGCTGGTTTTCTTCCATTCCTCCACGGCTCGGAAGAAATCACCCCCTCGGGCCATTGTCAGTACGCGCAGATACCAGTCGATGAACTGATCCCGGAGCCGATCCGCCACCTGCTGCGCCGGCTCCTCCGCCCCGGCCTGCTGTCGCTCCAGGGTGACTCCCTGGGCTGCGAACCCCAACGTGGTGTCGATGAGCGAACCCAGCGACTCGCGCGACAAAGCCCGCTCGGACTGCGCCTCCTCGGCAATGGCGTCCAGGTTGGCGATGATCTGATCGTATACGGAGTCAAACAGCACCAGGTTCTCGCACTCGGCGATGAAATCTCTGCGCAGTTCGCCGCCCACCAATACGTCCAGCACCGTCATGTCGCTGAAAGGCACCGGTGTCCCTGCATCGACAACCGGCGCCACCAGTCCCGGAAGGCGCTCCACAAAAAGCGTACGGTTGAATTCGATGGCACTACGTCCGCCAAGGTCGGCGTCATCCCGCAACGCGCCGCCAGTAATGCACATATTGAGCTGCGCGGTAAGCTCGGTGCTCAGAAACGCATCCGATGCCCCCACCAACCCCTGATCACCGAGCAGCTTGCGCCCCTCGTGGGTGAACCGCTCGCGCACCTGAGGCAGCAGCACGGCGTCTTGCCGCAGCGCCCTCACCAGAGCGCGCGGATCGGGAATATCGCTCACGCGCACAATCTGGCGCACGTCCGCCGGGCTGTGCAACACGTCTTTGAGCGCGCGCAGATTGCCAAGCGCCTCGCTCTTCCAACGGTTGTAGAGGAACACGCCAACCGAAGAGATCAGATTGGAGCGCGCGTCCTCATAGTTTTTCTTGGGCTCGCCAAACAGGAGCTGCGCGATACGTCCGCGCTCATCGTGGACCGCCTGCTTTTTGTCATTGTAGTTTTTCCAGGCACGAGACAGCCCATCGTCGTAGACGACCTTGTCGGGATCCTGCATCCACTTGATGAAGGTATAGCGCCGCTCCCGTTCGGCGCGCACGCTCAACTCCCCCGCGGGCAACTCCTGGTCCGCCAGGCGTCCATACTGCGCAGTACTGGTGGCCTTGATCCGTTGGCGCACCTTCAGATAACGCAGGTAGCGATATGCCACACCGAAAACATTCAGGTATTCCGTGGGGTTTTTCGTCAGCTTGAGCAGCGCGCTGTCCTGCATGCGCTTGAGCTGCTCGGACGGGTTCAGGTAACGCTGCAGGCTCTGGCGGTAGTGATCGAGTATGTAAGGGTTCTCGGCCACGAATTCGATGACCTTGTCTTCTACCCGCGCGATGCCATTTACAATGGCCAGGCGCAGGTTTTCCAGCTGGTCCGATCCCTCGCCGGGCGCGTAGTCCACCACACCGTCGATATTGCCCTGCACACACAGCTCGCAAGGCGACAGCCCCACGTATTTGGCACACTCCTGCCAAGACAGATTCAAGCGCCGCGCGATGTTGGCCAGGCTCTTGGGCTGGATAGTACTGAACACACCGTCGCGCACCGAAAGAATCATGTTGCTGGCGGCTAGCGGTATGGCACCGCCGGAATAGCCAAGGCCAAACACAATGCCCACGTTGGGCACGTCCACGTTGCTCATCTCGGCAATCAGCCGAGAAATGCTGTGGGCCTGGTTGTCGCGGTTGGCCTGCTCCTCTGCATCCGCGCCCGGGGTATCCATGAGCGTCACGATGGGCAGGGACCGCTTCGCGTAGCTCTGCACGCGATTGGCGGCTTCCAGGTGATGGGCCGGCAGCCAGACGCCGTTGCGGGCGGAGCGATCCTGGGCGATGAAGCCCACCGAGCGCCACTCCCCGTCGGGGAATTGCATCTCTACCGTAGCAGCGTAGAACGATTCGTCCGACACCTCTTCAAGCACCCTGCCGAGCCGTCTGACCGCCTCGGGCGCGCTCATCCGGCCCAGATCTTCCGCCGGAGCCACCACCTGTTCTATGTACGAATCTACATCCAGGCTACCCAGATGTTCGGTCTGCTGGACGATCTGACTCTCCGGCAGCAATCCGGGCAGCGGTTCTTCGCTCTCCGTGGTAGGGAACAAAGAGAAATCCTGCGCCAGGCTTTCGGCGATCAGGTAAAGGCGATCGCCTTCTATAAGCTGTTTATCCACGGTTCGGGTTCTGGGTGTAGAATTGGCCGGTACTCTAGCCAGTTGCTATTTGAGAAGCAACGATAGCGAGTAAGTTACCGATTTGGTTGAGGAATTTATGGCTCAAGTGGAATCTTTGGGGGCCGCGGTACTGACTATCTCCGATAGCAGAACGCCGGCCGAAGACACCTCGGGCGATCTGCTGTGTGAGCTGCTTAGCGCAGACGGCCACCATCTGGTGGATCGGGCGTTGGTGCCCGATGACGTCTACCGGATTCGAGCACAGGCCTCCGCCTGGATTGTGAATCCGCAAGTTTCTGTAATCCTCACCACGGGCGGCACCGGATTCACGGGCCGGGACAGCACACCGGAGGCACTGTCCGTGCTGTTCGATAAGACCATCGATGGCTTCGGCGAGCTTTTCCGGCAGCTGTCGTTTGATGAAATCGGCGCCTCTACCATTCAGTCACGTTGCGTGGGCGGCATCGCCAACGGTACCCTGATCTTCGCGCTGCCCGGTTCCAGCAATGCGGTACGCACCGGTTGGGAGAAAATTCTCACCCACCAACTCGACATCAACTTCAAGCCCTGCAATTTTGTGGAGCTCATCCCACGATTTCTGGAACGCTAGACGCCAACAAATCAAACAACACAAGGCTATTTTCAATGACGGACGTATTCATCGTAGACGCCAAGCGCACTCCCATCGGCAGCTTCCGGGGCTCCCTGGCTGGCATCACTGCGCCTGAGCTTGGCGCACACGCCATCCGCGCGCTCGCACCCGACAACGTAGACGAAGTATTCATGGGTAACGTGGTCAGCGCCGGGTTGCGCCAGGCGCCCGCCCGCCAGGCGATGCGCATCGCCGGGCTGGACGACGGCTGCGGCGCTACCACGGTCAACAAAGTATGCGGCTCGGGCATGAAGGCCACCATGCTGGCAACGGACATCATCCGAGCGGGCAGTGCGAAGCGCGTCATCGCCGGCGGCATGGAGAGCATGAGCAACATGCCCTACCTGCTAGCAAAAGCGCGAGACGGGTTGCGTATGGGGCACGCCGAGCTCAACGACAGCATGTTTACCGACGGGCTGGAAGATGCAGAGACCGCCAGGGCCATGGGCACTTTCGCACAGGAAACGGCCGATACTTACCAGCTTACTCGGGAAGCCATGGACGACTACGCAACCGAATCGGTAACCCGAGCACGACAGGCGATCTCCGACGGCAGCCTGCGCGCCGAGATTTCCCCCATTGCCGTTGGCAACGACGAAGTGGCAGACGACGAGCAGCCTGGACGCGCCAAGCCGGAGCGTATTCCCCAGTTGCGGCCTGCATTCAAAGCGGACGGCACGATTACCGCTGCCAACGCCAGCTCCATATCCGATGGCGCCTCTGCTCTGCTGCTGGCGGCCGAATCGCATTTGGACGGCCGGGAGCCGCTGGCCCGCGTGGTTGGCCACGCCACCCATTCACGCCACCCCAGCGACTTCACCCTGGCGCCCATCGGCGCCATCGAGCAACTGCTCGCACAACTGCAATGGACCAAGGATCAAGTGGACCTGTTCGAAATCAACGAAGCCTTCGCCATGGTGACCATGTTGTGCATCAGCGAGTTGGACCTGGATAACGAGAAGGTAAACGTATTCGGCGGCGCCTGCGCCCAGGGTCACCCCATCGGTTCTACAGGCAGCCGCCTGATCGTCACCCTGGCCCAGGCCATGCTGGCGCGCGGTCTGCGCCGCGGCATTGCCGCGCTATGTATCGGAGGCGGCGAAGCCACCGCAATCGCATTGGAGCGAGATTGATCTGTCGAGCCCTGTGGCCTAGCAATGCCGGGGGTCTGACCCTACAATTCCGACGCATTCTGAGCGAGGAACCGGGTTGAGCCGACTTCCCATCATTGTAGGTTTTGGTGGGGTGAATCCTGCAGGCAGGTTGTCCTTCAACCATGCCTATCGGCGCATGGTGATCGACGTGCTGGGCAGCGCCGAGCAGGCGCGCACCTACCGAAGCCTGGCCGCGCTGATGAACATCTCCGACGACCCAGACGACGAAGCCACCCGGGCCTATATCAACGCCCACACCCTGATCCGCAGAATCGAGGGATTTGATCCGGATGCAGTCCTCGTGCAGGGCAAGGCGAAGATGCAATCCTGCGACGATGCACCCCTGAGCTTCGTCATGGCCAAGCGCCAACTCCCGAAGCACATACCGGCGAACTGGCAGGTGGACGCCGTCGACGAAAAGCGCGTGCGCGTAACCGCGTCGTCCGACCTGGAAGTACTGCTGCCCGATACGCGCAGTTCTCGCGTGACCAGCGCGGGCCAACTGCCAACAGGGTACGACCCCGGCGCCACGTACCCGTCGCGCAATCATCCACGTGGGCTGCAGCTGGCCGTGGTGGGCGCCTCAGACGCGTTGCGTTCTTCGGGCCTTGATCTCGACCTGCTCAAGCAGATGGTGGCGCCCGACCAGTTCGCCGTTTACTCCGGCAGCGCCATGGGCCAGCTGGATCCGGAAGGCTACGGCGGCATGATGCAGAATCCTCTGGTGGGGAAACGCCCCACCTCCAAGAACGCCGCGCTGGGGCTCTCCGAGATGCCCGGCGATTTCGTGAATGCCTATGTGCTCGGATCGGTGGGTGACACCGCCGGAATCATCGGCGCGTGCGCTACCTTTCTCTATAACGTCAAGCGCGGAGCAGACGAAATCCGCGCGGGCAACAAGCGCATCGTGCTGGCGGGCAACTCCGAGGCGCCCATCTTGCCCGAGGTCATCGAAGCCTATCGTGTAATGGGCGCCCTGGCGGAAGACGAGGCACTAATGGCGCTGGACGGATGCAGCGACGGCCCCGACAACCGCCGGGCCTGCCGACCGTTTTCCGACAACTGCGGCTTCACCGTGGCCGAAGCCGGGGCGTTTGCGGTGTTGATGGACGACGAGCTCGCCATGGAGCTGGGCGCCAAAACACTCTGCTCCGTGGGTGGCGTGTACGTCAACGCAGACGGCTACAAGAAATCCATTCCGGGCCCGGGCATCGGTAACTACATCACCATGGCCAAGGCGATGAGCGTCACACGCGCCATCCTTGGAGACGAGTCGCTACGCACGCGCACCCACGTTCTCGCGCACGGCACAGGCACCCCGCAGAACCGGGTGACGGAGTCGGAAATTCTCAACGAGATGGCCAAGCTATACGGCATCGAGAGCTGGCCGGTGGCCGCCATCAAGGCGTACGTCGGGCACAGCATGGCGCCCGCGGGCGGTGATCAGCTCGGCGCGGCCCTGGGTACCTGGGAGCATGGGTGGCTTCCCGGCATCACCACAATCGATCACATCGCCGAAGACGTGCATCAGAGCCACCTAAACTTTGCCATCAACCACTTGGAACTGGGTGCGACGAACATCGATGCCGCCCTGGTGAATTCCAAAGGCTTTGGCGGCAACAATGCCACCGGCGTATTCCTTTCCCCGGACGTCACCGAACAGATGCTTCGGCGCAAATGGGGCGCCGCGACAATGCTGGACTACCAACGGCGCTGCCAGGCGGTGTCCGAAACAGCAGCCGCTTACGATGAGTCAATGAGCTCGGGCGGCGTAGAACCCCTGTATCAGTTCGGCGAGGGTGTCGTAGAGGGAAGTGACCTGACCCTCGACACCCAGGCCCTGCACATTCCCGGCTTCGCAATCCCCATTGATCTCGCCCTGGAAAACCCCTTCCCCGACATGACGTCGGATCCTGACGATTCCTGACAGAGTTTAATGAACGGTATCGCTGCCGCCCAAACCGCTTAACCGAGCCTGGGCGAGCGCCTCGAGCTGCGCATCGCCGCCCAGCTCCAGCGCGCGAGCGTATGCCGCCCGTGCAGCCCCTACCACACCCAAGCGCCCCCACAACTCACCACGCTCCAGGAACAACTGCGCACTGTTCGGCTCCACGCAAAGCTGCCAGTCCAGCATGTCCAGGGCGCGATGCCACTCACCGTGACGCGCAAACTGGAATTTCACATTGTTGAGCATGCGCAGCAGGATGGCGGTTGGCGACGCCTCGGCAAACAGGCTCAGGTCCGGGGTATCGGACGGGTCGCGGCCCAATTGTGCAGCGGCCTCTCGCTCTGTGGTGGGCGCCATCACAAAGGGATCCACCAGCTGGTCATCCACGCGCACGAGAAAGTGGCCGGGAAAGTTGATCCCCACCGCGGGCCGCCCCAGCGCTTTGGCCAGATGAATGAGCAACACCGCCAAACTGATGGGGATGCCGCGACGGTGATCCAGCACCCAATCCAGCCGGCTGCACAACTTAGCGTCGAATTCGCCCTCATTCCCGGAAAAACCCAGCTCAGCCAGATAGTCCCACGGGGGCACCTCATCGGGGCAGCCCCGCACCAGCTCGTCGAGCAACACCTGACAGCGCGCCACATCGAAGTCGGAGGCCAATGCCCGCCCAACCAGCATGGCGGCGCCCAATTCGTCTGCATCGGAGGCTGCCGCAAAGCGCGAGATGTCGGCGCCGAGATCCGCCGTCGGGTCGTTAGTGCTCACGGGTCTTCACAAACCTCACATCGGGCCAGCGCTCTTCGGCTAATTGCAGGTTGGCTCGATTGGGTGAGAGATAAGTAAGGTACCCGCCACCGTCAAGCGCCAGGTGATCTTCGTTTTTGGCACGAAACTCCGCCAGTATCTTTTCGTCGTCGCACTGCACCCAACGCGCCGTGTAGATGTTGGCATCCTCGTATACGCAGTCGGCCCGATATTCGTCACGCAAACGGAATGCCACCACGTCGTACTGCAGTGACCCCACCGCGCCCACGATCATGTCGTTGCGGCGCATGGGGCGGAAGACCTGGCTGGCACCCTCCTCGGAGAGCTGCAGCAACCCCTTCTCGAGCTGCTTGTTCTTGAGTGGATCCTTCACCCGCACGCGTCTGAACAGCTCCGGCGCGAAATTGGGGATGCCTTTGAACTTGTCCATTTCGCCTTCGGTAAACGTATCACCGATCTGAATGGTACCGTGGTTGTGCAGCCCGATGATGTCGCCAGGAAAGGCTTCCACCGTCTGAGCGCGGTCCCCGGCGAGAAACGTTACCGCGTCCGACACCTTCACGTCCTTACCGAGCCGCACGTGGCGCATGCGCATACCCTGACGATACCTGCCCGAGCACACCCGCAAAAAAGCGATGCGGTCGCGATGCTTCGGATCCATATTGGCCTGGATCTTGAATACGAAGCCGCTGAAATCTTCATCCGCCGGCTCCACCGAGCGTTGGTCCATGGCGCGCGGCTGGGGCGGCGGCGCATGGTCGACGAACCCCTCCAGCATTTCAGCCACCCCGAAGTTACCCAGTGCCGTGCCGAAATACACCGGGCTCAACGTGGCACCCAGAAAGTCCTCCTGGTCGTACTGGTGGCTTGCGCCACGCACCAACTCCACCTCATCCACGAAATCGGCATGATCGCCGCCCAACAGGTCTTTGGCCGCGTCGCTCTGCAGCCCCTGCACGCGGCGAAAATCGTGTATGTGGTGGCCATGGCCACCCTCGTAACAGATGATGCTGTCGCTGGCGAAGTCGTACACGCCTTTGAAGTCGCGGCCCATGCCGACGGGCCAGTTCATGGGCGCGCATTGAATCTGCAGTATGTCCTCGATCTCGTCCATCACCTCCACAGGGTCGCGAGTCTCCCGATCGAGCTTGTTGACGAAGGTGACGATGGGCGTGTCACGCAATCGGCAGACTTCCATGAGCTTGATGGTGCGCGGCTCCACGCCTTTGGCGCCATCGATGACCATCAGCGCTGAGTCCACCGCCGTCAGCGTGCGGTAGGTGTCCTCTGAGAAATCCTCGTGGCCAGGCGTATCCAGCAGGTTTACCACACGATCACGATAGGGGAACTGCATCACTGACGTAGTAACCGAGATGCCCCGCTGCTGCTCCATGGTCATCCAGTCGGAAGTGGCGTGACGGTCGGACTTGCGCGCCTTCACGGTGCCCGCCAACTGTATGGCGTTTCCAAACAGGAGCAGCTTCTCGGTGATGGTGGTCTTGCCGGCATCCGGGTGGGAGATGATGGCGAACGTCCGCCGGCAGGCAACGGGTTCAGCCAACGCCACGTTTTCAGACTTTTTGGAACCGGACTGCATGGGGTGCTCTAGGATCTAGCGGCCGCGCATTATAGCGGTTCGTTCATGCAGGATCGTCATCAAAGTACGCAGTCAGATCCAGAGCCAGCACCCGTGCATCTTCGTGGCCCACGTCCGTGGGATAGTAGTTGTTTCGAATGCCTATCTCGTTGAACCCTAGCGAATCGTAGAGGTTCGCGGCAACCAGGTTCGAGGGGCGGACCTCCAGGAAAATCATGCCGGCACCGCGTTCATGTGCCCTTGTCACCATATGCAGAGCCAGAATCCGGCCGTATCCGCAACCCTGGCAATCCCGCCGCACGCACAGGTTGAGCAGGTGCGCCTCGCCGCCCGCAACAGAGAGCACGGCGTGGGCAACGATCTCATCTTCAACCCAGGCCACCCAGCATTCATGGCGCGCCTTGAGGCAATCCATGAAGATGCCGCGCGTCCAGGGAAACGTATAGCTGGTGAACTCGTTGGCGACCACGGCATCTAGATCCTCTGTGCGCATGGGCTTCGGCTGCGCGCTGGGTGGCTCTAGCCGCGATGAATCTGGATCTGTCGCCATAGATCGCGTTTGAGGTCGACGCTGCCGCCAAGCGCAGCGGACCCTGGCAGCTCGATGATAGGAAGTTGGTCGGCCTCGCCCGGCAAGTGGGGTACGAGCGCGCTGCTACACAGAATCATGTCAGGCGCGTGATCAACCAGCTGCTTGTCCACGAACGCGCCAAATGCGCGCCTTCCGGTATCTGCTTCGCCCTCCCAGTCGAAGGTCAGTTGGCGAACGCCGCCACTGCCGGCCTGGCCTGCCGCGATGACTACGTCAGCAAGCAGGCGGCGCGCATCACCCACACAGTCGTCCGCCAGTATCACGGCACGCCCGGACACCATGCACACGACGTGCATGGCGGTCGCGGATGCACCCGGGTCGTCCTTGATGATCGATTGGGGCGCGTCGGCGGAAGGTGCGGGTAAGGGCGCTTCTTGCCGAAGCGGCGTTTCTTGTCCAGGCGGCGCGTGAGGCCTCGAGTCGATCTGCGGCGGCGTAGCCGCTGGCTGGGCGAGCGCCGGCTCCGATACCGGCTGTTCAGGCACCACAGGCGGACTTGCAACGGCATGTTGCTCGCGCTGTGCGGCAGATGAGCGCCGCGCCACCCAGACGTCTACTCCCATGTCGGCGAGCATGCGCCGCTTGGCAGCCTCAACGCTCACGCTACGCCCCAAGACTCCTTACCAATCCGCCGCCAACGCGATATCCGCAGTCCACCTTGCCCCCAAACCACCCTAACCAGCTCGCCTTGAGCATTGTACACTTATCGATGCCACTAACAGACGACCAATCTCGCATCATGAAGTATCTAACCGACGACGTACGCATCACCGGCATGGAGGAGGTGATCGCACCGGAAGATCTAATCGCCGAGCTTCCCATATCCGACGACGCGTCCCGCCACATCTTCGCGAACCGCAAGCAGATCAGCGATATTCTGCACGGCGACGACGCCCGCCTGGTGGCCGTGGTGGGCCCGTGCTCCATTCACGATACCGAAGCGGCATTAGAGTACGCCGGCCGCTTGAACGAGCTCGCCAGCGAACTGCAGGAGCACCTGCACATCATCATGCGCGTCTATTTTGAAAAACCGCGCACTACAGTCGGCTGGAAGGGGTTAATCAACGATCCCCACCTGAACAATTCCTACGACATCAACACCGGGCTGCGCGTAGCGCGCGGGGTGTTGCGCGACATCGCCGGGCTGGGATTGGGCACGGGCACCGAGTATCTCGAGACCATCACGCCCCAGTACGTGGGTGATCTGGTCAGCTGGGGCGCGATCGGTGCGCGCACCACCGAAAGTCAGGTTCACCGGCAGCTGGCCTCCGGGCTCTCCTGTCCGGTCGGGTTCAAGAACAGTACCGACGGATCACTGCAGGTGGCCGTGGATGCCATCGGATCGGCGGCGCATTCACACATTTTTCTCTCCGTCACCAAGAGCGGGCATTCGGCCATTTTCTCCACGTCTGGCAACGACGATTGCCATATCATCCTGCGCGGCGGCGGCGGCAAGCCCAACTTCGACAACCCCTCTGTGCACTACGCGAGTCGCCTTCTGGACCAGGCAAGCCAGGTGCACCGGGTGATGATCGACATGAGCCACGCCAACAGCAACAAGGATCACAACAGGCAGATCAACGTGTGCCAGGATATCTGCACGCAACTGCGCGACGGCGAGCCCCGCATATTCGGTGTGATGATCGAAAGCAATCTGGTGGCCGGCAATCAGAAGATCGGCCCACGCGAGCAAATGACCTACGGTCAGAGCGTAACCGACGCCTGCATCGGGTGGGAGGATACTGTGGCGTGTCTCACCGAGTTGGCCGAAGCGACCGCTTCGCGTACGGCCAAAGCTTAAGCACCCACCGGGGCCTGACGCGTACGCCAGCTGTAGGCGCGCTCGGCAAACAGCAGCGCAAGCACCGCACCGTAGGCGGCGACCTCCCCGTATCCATCCTTGGTGAGCCAGGCGAGATGCACCACGCCGAACAGCGCGGCTGGATAGATCAGCCGGTGCAGCCGGCGCCAATTGCCGCCCAGGCGAAGCTGCCAGTTTCGGGTGGACGTGACGGCAAGCGGCAGCAGCATGGCAAACGCCGCCATGCCGACCATGATGTAGGGCCTCAGCGTGAGGTCGCCCACCAGTTCGCTCCAGCTGAATCCGGCCAGGAATCCAGCATAGGCAAGTAGATGCAGGCACGAGTAGGCAAAGGCGAACAGCCCTACCGTGCGGCGCAATACCACCAGTCGTGGCCGAGCCGAGAGTCGGGCAATGCTGGACACGCACAGGGTGGCCAACAGAAGAATCAGCGTCCATTCGCCCAGGAACCGCACCACCGCTTCGCCAGGGTCTGCGCCCAGCGCAGTACCGGGCGTGTGGAGCTCAACCGCAATCTGCTGGCCAAGTCTGGCCAGCGGCAGCGACAACAGGACAAACAAGGAAACCTTCGCGATGTTCACGCCTAGTAATGTCGGCGCAGGTCCATGCCGGCATACAGCCCGGCCACTTCTTCCGCGTAACCGTTAAAAGGCAGCGTCGGCACGCGATTCGGGCTGAACAGCGTGCTGGGCAGGCGCCGTTCCATAGCCTGACTCCAACGAGGGTGATCAACCGCCGGATTGACGTTGGCGTAGAACCCATACTCAGAGGGCTGCAGAAGGTTCCACGTGGTCTTCGGTTGGCGCTCCGTTAGCCGGATCTCAACAATGGACTTCACGCTTTTGAAGCCATATTTCCAGGGCACGACCAGACGCCAGGGCGCGCCGTTCTGATTGGGCAACGGCTTCCCGTACAACCCCACTGCCATGGTGGCGAGCGGATGGTAGGCCTCGTCCAGGCGCAGCCCCTCAACGTAAGGCCAGTCGATGCCGCTGAAAAACGAACGCTGGCCGCGCATCTCGCTGGGGCGGTGCAGCGTGTGGAATTCAACGTACTTCGCCTTACCCAGCGGCTGCAGCCGGTCCAACAGGGCTTTTAGCGAGAACCCCATCCACGGCACCACCATCGACCAGGCCTCAACGCAGCGCAATCGGTAGATGCGCTCCTCCACAGCAATGCCATCGAGCAGTTCTTCGATATCGTAGGTGCCAGGCTTGGCTACCGCACCTGTCACCTTCACCTGCCAGGGGTCGATGGTCATTTCGTGAGCGTATTTCTTAGGGTCGTCCTTACCAGTACCAAACTCGTAGAAGTTGTTATAGCTGGTGATGATGCCTTCGGGGGTTAATTCGAGACTGTTGTCGAGCTCTCTATCGGTTAGTGACGCACGAGACATCCCTGAAGACAGTGCCAATGCGCCACCAGCCCCTAGCGCCAGTGAGCGGGCGAAGTGTCGGCGCGAAACATAAACGCGCTCGGGCGTAATTTCGGAAGAAGCAATGGAATCGGGTTTGCGGATCAGCACGTTATGGCTCCAGGCGTTGTCGATTTGTTGAGCTGATCCTGCAATGCAAGTTCCCCGCTGCCGCCTCAGCCGTCGTCTTCCTCGCGAGGTTCCACCTTGCGCGCCTGTATTCGCGCCCAAGCGAATTTCAACGGACCGCTCAGAGCATAGATGGAGAACAGCAGTAGCAGCACCCGTGGCGGGTCCGCTAACAAAACGGCAAATACCAAAGCGGCCAGAACAAGCGTAACAAAAGGCACGCGTCCTTTGATGTCTAGGGCTTTAGGAGAGTAGTAGTCGAAGTTCGACACCATCAGCAAACCGGTGATCACCGTAATGGCGCCCAATACCGAAGTAACCAGCAGGCTCTCGCTGGCAGCGAACGTGTCGGTCCATACCCACACCGCGCAAGCAATAATGGCCGCAGCCGATGGGCTGGGCAGTCCGGTGAAGGATTTCGAGTCGCCTTTGACGTTGAACCGAGCCAGGCGCAGAGCGGCACAGGCCACGTAGATGAAGGTAACTGCCCAGCCAATACGACCGAGCTGCGCGCCCAATCCCCATGAAAACGCCACCAGAGCTGGCGCCACGCCGAACGCCACCATGTCAGAAAGGCTGTCGTACTGGGCGCCGAACGGACTTTCCGTACGGGTGCGCCGCGCCACACGTCCGTCCGCCGTGTCCAGAGCCATGGCGACGAATATGGCGGCTGCAGCCGGAATGAACTGCCCGTTCATCCCAGCAACGATGGCGTAGAAGCCGGCGAACAACGCGCCTGTGGTGATCAGATTGGGAAGCAGATAGATGCCCCGACGCCGATGCCCCGCCGGGTTGTCGTCGTCATCGGGGACTGCGCGCAGTTCCGAGCCGTCGTTGTCCTGCATGTGTACCCTGTGCCCCCGCCGCGCCAGACTTAGTTCTTGTCTTTGTCGACGAGTTTGTTTGCCTCGATCCAGGGCATCATCCCACGCAGTCGCGAACCCACCTCTTCAATGGGGTGCTGCTGGCTGATTCTACGCATGGCCTTGATGCCCGGCGCGCCGGCTTGGTTTTCGCCCACGAACTCGCGGGCAAACTGGCCGGTCTGAATTTCCTCCAGGATTCGACGCATCTCAGCCTTGGTTTCATCGGTGATGATGCGCGAGCCTCTGGTGAGCCCCCCGTATTCAGCAGTATTCGACACCGTATACCACATGTTGCTGATGCCCCCTTCGTAGAAGAAGTCTACGATCAGCTTCAGTTCATGCAAGCACTCGAAATAGGCCATCTCTGGCGCGTAGCCGGCATCCACCAGCGTCTCGAAGCCGGCCTGCACCAGGGCTGCAGCGCCACCGCACAGCACCGCCTGCTCGCCGAACAAATCGGTTTCGGTTTCCTCCCGGAAGTTCGTCTCGATGATGCCCGCACGCCCGCCACCATTTGCGGAAGCGTAGGACAGCGCCGTGTTCTTTGCCTGGCCGGAAGCATTCTGTGCTATGGCGATGAGGCTCGGCACCCCGCCCCCTTCCACATACGTCGAACGCACCGTGTGCCCAGGCCCCTTGGGAGCGATCATGATCACATCCAGGTCTTCGCGCGGCTCGATGAGACCAAAGTGGATGTTGAATCCGTGCGCAAAAGCCAGCGTTGCACCTTCTTTGACATTGGGTGCGATCTGGTCGCGATAGATCTGCTGCTGATGCTCATCGGGTGTCAGCACCATCACCAGGTCAGCATCCTTTACAGCATCCGGCACCTCGGCCACGCTGAAGCCGGCGTTCTCCGCCTTGCGCCAGGAGTCGGACCCTCTTCGCAGTGCAATGGTCACCGAACCCACACCCGAATCCCGCAGGTTGTTCGCATGGGCGTGGCCCTGAGACCCGTAGCCGACCACCACCACGTTCATCTTCTGGATGATCGATAGATCGGCATCTTTGTCGTAGTAAACCTGCATGTTGCCTCCCGAGGGTTTTCCTTTTTCTTGCTTGCCAAGTTGAAACTGAAGTTGCTGTAATTCGTTGTGACAAACGCTCATACGTGCTCCATCATTCTGTCACGCGACGATCTATCGTTGCGCTAAGCGGTGAGCACCTTGTCGCCGCGACTGATGCCCGAAACGCCGGAACGCACCGCTTCTAGGATAGTGGTCTTGCCGATAGCGCGGATGAATGCATCGAGCTTGTCGCTGGTGCCCGATAGCTGCAGGGTGTAATTGGTGGCGCTTACGTCGACAATCTGACCGCGAAAAATGTCGCAGGTGCGTTTGATTTCCGCACGCGCCTCGCCTTCGGCTCGAACCTTGATGAGCAGTAACTCGCGCTCCACGTGCGCAGACTCTGACAGATCGATCACCTTTACCACCTCTACGATCTTATTGAGGTGCTTGATGATCTGCTCGATGACGTTGTCGTCCCCCATGGTAGTGAGGGTCAGGCGGGACAGGGTTTCATCTTCGGTGGGCGCCACGGTGAGGCTCTCGATGTTGTAGCTGCGCTGCGCGAACAAACCCACCACGCGCGACAGCGCACCCGCTTCGTTCTCCAGCAACACGGCGATGATGTGACGCATCAGATGTAGTCTCCCTGCTGGCTGGTGGTTATCTTGGTCAGATACATGTCACGCATGGAGCCACCCTTGATCGCCATGGGATAAACGTGCTCATCAGGATCCACCCAGATGTCCACGAACACCGTGCGATTCTTCAACGCGGGAGAAAATGCTTCCGCCAATGCGGGTTGGAGATCCTCTGCCTTCTGAACCTTGAAGCCCACGTGCCCGAAAGCCTCCACCAGGGTTTTGAAATCCGGAAGCGAGTCGCTGTAGGTGCTGTGGGAGTGACGCCCGCCGTACTGCATATCCTGCCACTGCTTAACCATACCCAGCGCCTGGTTGTTCAAGTTGACGATCTTGATGGGAAGCCCGTATTGCAGGCACGTGGATAGCTCCTGCATGTTCATCATGAAGCTACCCTCGCCAGTAACGCACACTACCGTGGCGTTCGGGTGAGCAAACTGCACGCCCATGGCCGCCGGCAACCCGAATCCCATGGTGCCCAGCCCTCCCGAATTGATCCACCGCCGAGGCTTGGCAAACTTGTAGTATTGGGCAGCGAACATCTGGTGCTGCCCCACGTCGCTAGTAACGAATGCGTTACCTGCCGTGGCTTTATACAGCGCCTGCACCGCCATCTGCGGCAGGATGGGCTTACCGGGTTCCGGTTTCATGGCGTGGTCTAGACCGTGAGCCTTTCGCCAATCGGCGATCTGCTGCCACCAGGTTTGATTGGCTTCGGCATCAAGCGCATCCGGACGTTTGCCCAGTTCAGCCTGCAGTGTGTCATTGAACTCGTGCAACACGTTCGCCACCTGACCCACGATGGGTACGTCCGCGCGAATGATCTTGGAGATGGATGCGGGATCCACGTCGATGTGAATGATAGACGCGTCCGGACAGAACGTGGCGGGGTTGTTAGTCACACGATCATCGAACCGCGCGCCTACGGCGAGAATGGCATCGGCGTGATGCATAGCCATGTTGGCTTCGTAGGTGCCATGCATCCCCAACATGCCTACGAACTGATCGTCGTGCCCCGGGAACCCACCCAGCCCCATGAGGGTATTGGTGACCGGACACTTCAGCGCGTGAGCTACTTTTGTCAGCGCTTCGGCGCCGTCACCCTGAATGACCCCGCCACCGCTATAGATGATGGGCCGCTTGGCATGCAGCATGATCTCAACGGCTTTGCGGATCTGCCTGCCATTTCCGCGCACCGCCGGATTGTACGAGCGCATGGTCACCGATTTCGGAAACTCATAGGGCGCCATCACTTCCGGATCGGTGGTGTCTTTGGGCACGTCGATGACCACGGGGCCCGGTCGCCCCGTGGTGGCGATGTGGAACGCCTTGCGAATCACCGATGGCAACTCGCTGCAATGCTTGATGAGAAACGAGTGCTTCACTACCGGCCGGGAGATGCCCACCATGTCAGTTTCCTGGAAGGCGTCGGTGCCGATGAGCGCACTGGGCACCTGTCCGGAAATGACGATCATGGGAATGGAATCCATGTGGGCCGTGGCAATGCCCGTGATGGCGTTGGTGGCACCGGGGCCGGACGTCACCAGCACTACCCCCGGCTTACCCGTGGCCCGGGCATAGGCGTCGGCCATGTGGGTGGCGGCCTGTTCGTGGCGCACGAGAATATGCTCCACCTTCTGCTGACGGAAAATAGCGTCGTAGATGTGCAGGGCCGATCCGCCGGGGTAGCCGAAAATGTACTCCACCCCGGAGTCCTGCAGCGCGCGAATAAGCATATCGCCGCCCGATAAATACTCGGTGGAATCGTCGCTTTTTTCCGTGGCCACGGTTTCTCCTACCACGAGTTCCGGTCTACGACCATAACTGCTTGATTTACTGGTGTTTTGCCTACCCCCAACAGGCAGGAGGCGCGTATTCTTGGGGTTCGCTCCCGGCATGTCAAACCAGGCACGATATCCACCCCCAATTCGCCAACTACGACACGGATCGCCCCCTGCTATGATTACAATCAGACCACGGATCAAGGGCGGCCCTCCACCGGTTTTTTGCTGGATGTGCAGCCACCCAAAGAGGTAGCGGCCATGCGCGGAATAAACTATTTAGTTGTCGTTTTATGTCTGCCGCTGCTTATGGGCGCCGAGGTCTACCGTTGGGTGGACGAGGACGGCGTGGTGAATTACTCCCAGACGCGCCCACGCGGCGTTGAGTCTGAACGCCTCATCACCGAGGTGGGGCGCAGCTCCAACCAGCAGCCCGCCGAGAACAGCACCTCGATTGGGCGCTTCCAAGACGGCGACGGACTCTCAGCAGAGCAGGAGCGCCTGCTGCGCAACCTGGAAGCCGAGGAGCAGATCCGGCAGCGGGAGCTAGCGCGCGTGGCCGAGGGCGCCTGCACCCGTGCCCGGGACATGCTCAATCAGCTCACAGCGCGAGGCCGCGCGCGGATTCGCGATGCGGAAGGCGACGTGCGCGTGCTGCCGGAAGAAGAGCGCCAGGAACGCATCCGGGTGGCACAGCTGGAAGTGGTGGAGAATTGCGCCTCTTAAGGCTGCTTAGCCGCTCCGCCACACCACGGTAGCCATTCTGCCGGTCACCCCGTCACGTCGGTAAGAATAGAAACGCGAATCGCTGGCACAGCAGATGCCGCTGCACCGCACCTCACTCACCCCTATGCGCTCGAGCTGTTCCGCCGCCATGCCGGCCAGATCGAATATGTATTTGCCTGCGCGAGCAACCCGAAAGAACGCACCGGCATCTGCGTACCCCGCCATCGCGGCGGCCCGCACTTCTTGGCCCACCTCATAACGAGCAAAACCGATTGCCGGCCCAATCCACGCCACCAGCGCGCGGCTCTCCACGGGGAGCTTGCCAACGATAGCCTGCAGCACGCCACCCACCAGCCCTCGCCAGCCCGCGTGGGCCACCGCAACCACGCTGGCGTCGCGGGCGGCAAACACCACCGGCAAACAATCCGCCGTCAACACCGCCAACGCCAGTGCCCCTTCGTCGGTCCAGGATGCGTCCGCCTCCGGCACCGACCGCGCGGTACTCGCGCTGGCGCGTACGCAGGCGGTGCCATGCACCTGCTGCAGCCACTGCACTTGCCTACAGTCCATAGCGCCAGCCAGCGCGCTGCGGTTACGGGTCACCGCTGCAGCCACGTCACCCACGTGAGCGGCAAGGTTGAACCCCTGAAAGCTACCCCTGCTCACACCCCCACTGCGCGTGGTGGTGAATGCCTGGACCCCATCCGGTAGCTCCGGATACACCCAGTCGCTTGCGAATTCAGGGTTCATGCGCCTCGCGATCCTCACGCAGCGCGTCTACGAGCGCCACGAAATCCCCAGGCCAGGAGGCGTCGAACGCGCACGTTTGCCTGGTGCGCGGATGGTTAAACGCCAAGTGCTCAGCATGCAGCGCCTGTCGGGAGAAGGCCCGTACCACCTCAACCAGCGCCTTGCTAGGCGCCGCCGGTAACCGTCCCCGAGCCCCGTATCGGGTGTCGCCCACCAGCGGATGGCCCACGCTGCTGAGATGCACTCGAATCTGGTGGGTGCGGCCGGTCATCAGCAGCGCACCGACCAGGGTGTGGTTGCGGAAGCGTTCCACCACCCGCACCCGGGTCTGTGCTTGCCGGCCGTCCGGCCGAACGCGCTGCATTGTGCGGCGCCTGGGATCACGACCAATGGGACTATCGATATCCGTGCCAGCAATCATCACTCCTTCGACCACCGCGTGGTACCGGCGCGTCACCAGGCGTTGCTGAAGGTCCTGCACCAGACGGTGGTGGGCGGTCAGACTGCCCGCCACCAGCAATAATCCGCTGGTGTCCTTATCCAGGCGGTGCACGATCCCGGCGCGCGGCAGCTCGGCGAGCTGCGGCCGATGGGCCAACAACCCGTTTACCAGAGTCCCGTCCGGGTTGCCCGCTCCCGGGTGCACCACCACACCGGGCGGCTTGTTGACCACAAGCAAGTCCTCGTCCTCAAACACCACCTGGAAATCCACTGACTGGGCCGCGTGCCAATCTTCGCGCGCCGTCAGTTGAGCGTTGAGCGCGAGTTCTTCACCCCCCAGCAGCCGGGCTTTGGGCTTGACCTGAGCGCCATCAACCATCAACGAACCGTCACTGATCCATGTGGCGAGCACAGCGCGGGAAAAGTCATCGAACAGAACAGCCGCAGCCTTGTCTACCCGCTCTCCTGCGAGATCAGGAGGAACCGTAGCTTTTCTGGTCACGTCAGACATAGCGCGCCTACCTTGCTGCGGTTGCAACCCTACGCCAAATCGTTAAATTAGCGAAACTTTTCGCCACGCCGGCAGTTACTGTAGTTATGCGCAATCTTCCCAGGGTGGCCATCCTCGGCACGCTCATCGGCTCCCTACTCGTTGGCGCGGGTTGCTCCTGGATGCCTTTCGTCGGCGACAAAAAGAAAAAGCGCCGGGAAGATCTCGACACCACCGAGGAGCTACTCTACAACCGCACCCAACGGTCCTTGAGGGCCGGCAATTACGCCAACGCCATCGAAGGCCTGCAGCAGTTGGAGTCCCAGTTCCCCTTCGGTCGCTACGCCGAGCAGGCGCAGCTCGAGATCATTTACGCTCAATACATGTCCTTCGAGCACGACAGCGCGCGGCTTGCGGCCGACCGCTTCATGCGCCTGCATCCCCAGCATGCCCACATCGACTACGCCTACTATCTCAAAGGCCTGGCCGCGTTCAATAAGAACCGGAGCCTGCTGGACAGGTTATTCTCCACCGACCTTTCAAAGCGGGACATGACCGCGGCGCGAGAGGCCTACGCAGATTTCGGCCAGCTGTTGGACCGCTACCCGGAAAGCCAATACGCACCGGATGCCACCAAGCGCATGGTCTACCTGCGCAACCTGCTGGCGGAATCCGAGATCAACGTAGCAGACTTCTACATGCGCCGCGGCGCCTATGTGGCCGCGAGCACCCGGGCACGATTTGTGGTGGAGAACTACTCAAAAGCGCCAGCCGTTGCCGACGCTCTGGCGATTCTGGTGGAAGCCAATCACAAGCTAGACATGACCGAAGCAGCCAACGACGCCCTGCGCGTGCTGGCCATCAACTTCCCCAACTATCCGGCCTTCAACGAGCAAGGCGAATTTGTTCTGGACGAGCAGATACGCAACCGGGACCGCTCGTGGACCAACATGGTAACGCTGGGCATGCTGGATCGGCCGGAGGTGCCGCCACCCATCAAGATCGAGCATCCAGAAGGCTTCGTGCCACCTCCAGTACCCCAACAGGAGGAAGCGGATTCCAAAGCCAAGAAGAAGAAAAAGCGCGGGCTGTTCAGCTGGTTGCCATTTGTCGGCTGAGGTCCGGCCCACGGCTCACCATTCCATTAGGAATAAGATATAACCCACTAATATTAAAGTATTTTTAGCTCCGAAAGGTTATCTGTTTACCATTCGCACGAGCACCCTTGAGCTAGACTGCGGAACTTAGCCAAACACCACCCAGCAAATTGGCCATCACCGCCCCCAATGCCGAGATCATGCGCGAGATCGAGAAGCTAGAACTGAAGTAATCCTTAGCTCACCCTAGGGCGGGTAACCGCCCATAGCCAGGCGGCGCAGCCGGCTGCTTACATGGGCACGTGAAAGCCTACGGTTTTTCGTTGCTCGAAGCGCTGCTCGCCCTGGCCGTGGCGGCCACTGTGTCGGCGATCGCCCTACCCACCTTTGCCGAGTTCGTTGCCCGCCAGCAAGCCACGGCCGCCGTCAATCAGCTGGTGGGGGCTATTCGAACAGCGCGCCATGCCGCCGTGACGGGGCGGCAGAACATAGCCCTATGCGCGGCTGAGCATGGATCATGCCTTGGCCGGAATCAGTGGCATCGAGGCGCTATGATTTTTGCCGATCGCAACGCAGACGGGGCCCGCCAGCTTGCCGAACCGGTGATTGCCACCCTTCCCCCGCTACCGGACGGGGCCAGGATCTCTTGGCGCTCGTTTCGAAATCGCGCGTATCTGCTGTTTCG
>CENY01016443.1_pt1 | contig 73629 bp, 65 predicted proteins | sample 356181 | NCBI WGS metagenome assembly CENY01 (sample SAMEA2619840, study PRJEB7988) | marine metagenome | isolation source: saline water (ENVO:00002010), including
ACCAATGAAGCCGGTACCACCTAGGATCAAGATACGGAGCGGTAGTCTTGGCGACTCACCCTGGCCGCTGTCACCAATATGTTCTCCAGTACACGCGGTGTTAGCACCCAGAGCCAGTCCTGTACCCACAACCCCGGTCGTTCGGACGAAGTCTCTGCGCGTCGGCGACATCGTAGCGTCCCTACTTGTCGTAGTCTGATTTTACGCCAATAACCATGCCCGACCTCAATAGGGCTGGCAAGCCATTCAGCGGCTCAAAGTTCGTCCGAGTCTCAAGACAACACCTAATGAGCGGTTCTTAGCTGATACGAAGTCACCACTGTATGCGTCTCCTAAACCTTCAAAGACACGTGCCTCGATCTCTGCGTGGAACGAAGATGGAAGCGTAGCTTCTAATCCCACACCAACTCCTGCGCCGAACACCTGAGCGACCTCTTTAAAACCAAGACCCAGTTCAGGGCTGAACCGGTTCCTAAGAACCACATCGATCACTGGGCCCGCTGCTGCAAACACCTCAACCAATCCAAGTCGGGCTGAAAAACGTGGCTGGACAGCAACAGTCAAGTAATCTGTCCGAGCTTCCCCGATCAGTTCGTCCCCTCTCAAATCCCCCACGACGCTGCCGCCTCTCTGGGTCCACATGAATTCAGCACGCATCTTGAACCAGGGGACCAAAGTCCCCGCGTTCAGAAAACCACCTACTTGAAGGCCTCCGACCTTCTCTGTCTGATACTCCGAACTCCAGACCTGTTCATTCGTCACCCGACCCGCAACCACGCCCGCGATCGAACTCGATGTCTGCGCATTTACAACCACTGGACTCCCGCTGAGTGCTACCGCGAGAAGTCCTATGACCGCAGGACACTGGGGACCCAGCCTCACTAGCTCAAAGCTCCAAAGACAGCAATCAGGGGAAAGTTCCTAAGCATCACTGATGAGGGACTGTATTCCGGTGCTCACGGAGCAAATCACGACCGAAGTCACCATCGAACTCTCGCCAAACTGAATGAATGTGATTGGCACCGTTCTGCGTGTTGTCGTATTCAATCAGGAACGTGGCTCCCTGAACTCGATAGTAATGTGGCTGACCCGGCTCTATGCTCCCAGCCCATGCAAAACGGATACCGCCCGTGTCACTAGCGAGCAAGCGGCTCCGGCGGTGCTCAGCGATTTCGTCAGACACCACCGAAAGATAGACGTCAACAAGCTCGAAAAGCATCCGTCTCTGAGACTCTCCGAGGTCACTCACTTGAATTCCGATCGGCTCGAACGGACGAATGTTAAGATCGGCCGACGTTAGTATGTCACGAGGCGCAATGACATCGATTACCGCCTTCCTCTGCTGAGATGGATTCAGCGCTCGAACAAGATTCCGACCCGCATCCTCTCGATCCCCTAGCACACGGCGGCCAGCCTGAACGCCCCCTTTCACCTCAGCGGGATTCGCACCTAGGAAAGCGGGCGCCACCAAAGCGATTTCACCACCCACGATCGTGTAATGCAGCGAGATATGGTGCCCCTCAAATCGCCATCCCCAATCTCCGTCATTGGAGGGCGTTCCAAACACACTGAACAGGTACTCATCTCGATCACGAGCAAACCTCTGTCCGCCCTCGAGCGCCAGTAACACGTCCTCGAGCTCCATGACTTGGGTGACGGTCATGTAGCCCTGTTGGCTGAGTCCCGACTTCAGAAGGTCATGCGCCCTCGCCCGCTGATTTTGATTGAGATCGGCGATCATTACGCCCCTACGCTCGAACATCTCTACGGGGACGAAATGAAAACGCATCCGTTCTTCGTCTTCGAAATCAAAACTCATCAGCGATCTCTGATCTTCTGTCAAAGCTTCCAGAAACGAGCTCGCTGCTTCACTCATCCTTTCAACATCTTGAGATTCTTCCCAACGAGCGCCAACAAGTACGATCACCATTGAAAGGAAAAGACCCAAGAGAACGGAGCGGCGAAAATTCATGATCTGGTCCTTGGTCAAAGCGCAGTCAGCGACTGTACCCACGGGTGACGGCTTGGGCTACTGAATCCCAAGAATAAGCGTTTTGGATTCGACGACTCATCTCCTCAATCAAACCACTCCCACTGTCAGCGTTCGTCATAATCACAAACCCGTAACCCTTGGCAGTGTGAGCTAGAAGCCGCGCTCTGAAACCCCAGTTGCTTCCCCCATGACCGAAGTACCAGCCCTCGCCAATCTGACTTATCGAGAATCCGACGGCGTATGGCCCGACACCGACGGGCCGGAGCATCTCACCAACCAGACTGCGATCGAGCACCGCTCCCTCACCACCTCGCACGGTTTTTTGCACATCGATGGCGAATCGCGCCAAATCAGACGGCGTCGTCCATAGGCCCGCGGCGGCCAATTCCGGGTACACATGCCATTTTGCCCCCTTGGGCTGTCCCTCCACGTCGTGCGCACGTGCTGCCCAGCGATCGTTCTCTTCCGATATTGGCTGTTCATAGGAGCTTCGCGACATCCCGATTGGGTCAAGTACATAGGTCGACATCAACTCTTCGAACGGCATACCCCGAGCCTCGCTCAATGCCAGCTCCATCAGCGTCACGCCACCGCCGGAATACTCATAAAACACTAGAGGCTCACGCTCCATAAAGACCGGTCCAACATTAGAGAGCTCATGGCCTTCTAGGATCTGGACTGTCGTCGGCAGGGGCACACCGGGCGCGTAACCAGGGAATCCGAAACCATCGCCGAGACCCGAAGTATGGCTAGTCAAGCCACGCGGGGTGACCGGCCGCTCGTCGGTGAAGCCACCACCATCCAGACTCCAAGACCTCAAGATATCGTTGATGTCGTCGTCTAGGCTAAAGAGCCCATCCTGCGCTGCTCTAACGGTCGCCATAGCCGCGACTGGCTTACTGATTGAGGCTGCTTGAAACATGGTCGCCGTATCGACGACCATTCCGGTCTCAACATCTGAGATTCCGTATCCCTTGGCCCAATGGATATCAAAGTTGTCGATCACCGCCACACTCACTCCCGGGACCTCAAAGCGCTCCATGAGTTCCGCGATAGTGAGTGATCCGAGCCCATATTCTCCAGGCTTATCCTGTACCCCCTCGATTATGCTCTGAGCGTGCGTCGCACTGGAGGGCGGAACTCGCAGTCCGTTCCCTGAAGGGGTTTCCTGACATCCGGATACAAGCCCTACTGCGGTTATCAGAGCCGCTTTGAGGTGCGATGACTTCTTCAACTGATTGAGCACTGTTCCCCCCTTCACCTGAATCTAGGCGCAGACAATCAGAGGAGTGTTTCTTGCAGAAGGTCACCGCTGTAACCTACGACCAGCAGTTCTCCCGATCGGATAGTTGGGGCTCTCAACTTCCCGGACCTGCCCAGCAGGTGCCCTAGGAGTTCTTCGTCCGATGGCCGATCAGATGATAGATCAAAGTGGAGCGACTTTTTCCCTTTAGCGATGTAGAGATCTTTGACTCCAGCCAAAAGGTCTAAAGCAGCTTCACCTTCTATGGGGTTCTTTCCGGTACTCTGGACCTCTCCATCATCAATCTCATTCTGCTCGAGAAACTCTCGAGTGCGATTGCAGCTTGTTCAGCCAGGGCGGTGGTACCGCCATTCTATACTTTGAGCCATAGGTAGCGTCTTCCAGTCTAAATCGAGTTCTGTCTGCTTCACGACTTCAGGTTCAATGCTAAGCCCAAATACCCCGAACGTCGTCTAGTGGTGCCAGGCACCTCTGGTCATAAGTCTCCTCCACCCGGCCGCATAGTCCAGTCAAAACTCCGAGTGTAGAGCCGAACGGAATTGGGAAGCGTAACTACAACTGCTACGCTCTCCATCTCTAGCTGCTCTAGCTGTCCATTCGGTATAAGGTTTCCATCAAGGAAGAGAGTCCCGCACTCACCGTCACCCCCTGTTTCTTGAACCTCAGAAGCCAACCGTCCTAGCTCCTCGGCTGGCTCGCCCATCAGAAGTGACCTCGTCTCTGTTCTCAGTGAGGGCATTGTGAATCCTGGGAGCGCATTAATGCATACCTGTCGGCCATGTGACACCATCACGTTCAGTCGCCTTAGAACATCGGTGTTATCCCTAGCTCCAAGCTTAGCCTCCTGCAGAATCGCACCCTGGTGCGCACGGTAACCGAATAGCGCGTTGGGATTTTCCCCAAATTCAAGCGTCAAGAAACGCTCAAGCTCTTCATTGCGAACGGTTACAGACAGAGGGTCGATGCGGATGGGCTCTGGGCGCATCTCAATGTCGACCGAATATGTCCTTCCTGCCTCAGCTTGGAATAATGGTGTTTCGTTTTCGAAATACCCAATACGCTGGACATGGATGTAGTACTGCCCTGCCTCTGGAGCGTCGATTGAGTAAAAGCCCGCGGTATCCGAAGCCGAGCGGACGAGCACTTCACGGTCTGCACTAAGGATGAACACTCCTGCCATTGATACAGGCGCCGTATTCTCCGCGTCGCGAAGCTGCCCCTGCACTGTCTGTGCACCCACTTCCAACACCTGCCAACTCATGTGCCCCAGCAAAAGCGCAAAAAAAAGGAAGGCACCCCGCACCATGAGTCGCTGCTTGATCATGTGCAACAAGCACCTCTCTCGATTCACACGACCACCTGGATCAAACAGATCGACAAGCTTGCACAAAAAAGTTGCCTCGGCGTAGTGAGCATTACCTCAACCTATGTTCAGAGCCTAAGTTGCGCCTCGTGTCACCTCCGACGCTACAGGTTACGTTTGGCTCGGAGGGCAACGTCAACCTATCTCACTTTCCCTCACTTCCTCACCAGAGAACCCATGCAAAATCGCCGCTCCTTTCTTAGGACCTCGGCTCTAGGGGCAGCAGCAGCCCCAGTCCTTCTTGATGGCTGCGCACCGGAAGGTCCAGCGAGTTCAAGGGCAGGGTCCAATGTTGATCCCAAGGATGAAATCCGCCCAGTAGCGCTATCAACCTGGGATCACGGCCTGGCAGCAAACGATGCTGCCTGGGAAATCCTCACAGGAGGCGGAAGTGCCCTGGATGCGGCAGAAGCAGGCGTCAGGGTCTCGGAAGCTGACCCTGAGGTGACTTCAGTCGGATACGGTGGGCGACCAGATCGCTCCGGCCATGTGACGCTTGATGCCTGTATCATGGACGAGCAAGGACGCTGCGGATCCGTCGCCTTCTTGCAACACATCATGCATCCGATCTCTGTCGCCCGGCAGGTGATGGAAAAAACGCCCCACGTAATGCTTGTGGGACAGGGCGCTTTAGACTTTGCGCTTGTTAATGGTTTTGAGCAGGAGAACCTGCTCCACCCAGATGCAGCAGCCGCGTGGGAAACCTGGAAGGATGAGAACGGAGCTGCGCAGCCCACCATCGACATCGACAATCACGATACCATCGGAATGCTCACGCTCGATCAAGCCGGGAACCTATCAGGCGCATGCACGACAAGCGGAGCTGCTTTCAAGTACCATGGGCGTGTGGGTGATTCGCCAATCATCGGAGCTGGACTCTATGTAGACAACGAAATCGGTGGAGCTACGGCAACCGGCTGGGGCGAAGCAGTAATTAGGGCGGTCGGTTGCTTCCTGGTCGTAGAGCTCATGCGACAGGGATACACGCCGCAAGAGGCCTGCGAACTCGCGGTCGAGCGTGTGATTGAGAAGAATCCTGATTGGCGAAGCATTCAAGTCGGCTTTATCGCACTCGGGAAGAACGGGGATCACGGTGGCTTTTGTATCGCCCCCGGGTTCAACTATGCCATACGTACGCCGGATGAGGGTAACCGACTTCTAGACTCAGGGAGCAGGATCTGAATCCAACTGCTAGAACTAAACCCACTGAAGCCCAGCTAGCGAACCACAAGTAGCCCGTCTGAGTTGCCAACTATCTCATCGCTTCCCTCTAAGGCTATAACCACTGTTGCACCTCCCTTGTGGTTCATTGGGTCAGCACCGTCAACGACCAAATAGCCACCCCGTTCTACCCCTTCCTCATCAGATACACGCAGAGAGAAGGAAGCCCAGTCGCCCTGAACCTGAAGCAACCCGAATTTCGCGCTCGAAAAGAGCGTTCTACCCTCTTCGTCGGTAGCCACCAAAGAGCCTATCGCAGCAGCGCTCTGGACATCCTGCTGGACCTCAAAAGCCAGTTCGAACTGAGTTCTACTAGCATCCCCTACTGGAGTTACAAAACCCTCGAACGATACTGATCTGGGTTCATCCACCCTCAGTGGTCGTGCTGGGTGCGCGGCGGGTCGTCGAAGTGTTCGACCCGCTCGCATACCGGTCAACTCCCCGTCACGCCATGCGAACAAGCCATTAACCATCACGTGCACTATCCCGGTTGATGGTACTGAAGGGTCCTCGAACGTTGCATGATCAATCACAGTCTCCGGGTCAAAGACGACTAGATCTGCTGACATCCCCACGGCGATGAAACCTCTGTCCAGCATACCCAAGGTCGTTGCAGGGAGGCCCGACATTTTTTGCACTGCTTCTTCGAGCGTCAGAACACCCCGGTCACGGGCATAGCGACCCAACACTCTTGGAAACGTCCCGTAGCCACGTGGGTGAGACACGACTCCCAACGCTACCGCGTCACAATCACAGGACACAGACGTGGAGGGGTATCTGAGAATGCCCTCTAGGTCAGACTCCAAGCCAAATCGGAGGATCGAGGTCGGGCTCTCTGTCTCCAGGATCTTCACGACTGCATCACCGCCTGAGGTCGCGCCTAACTCCCGCATCATCGTCGTGAGTTCAACGCCCCTCTCCGGAAGATAAACTCCTTCAGGTCCACCAAATCGAGCAGAAAGTGCGGCGTCGGCTTCTGCTACAATGCGACTCCTGAGATCCGGGGTTGCGAATCGAGCACGGGAAGCTTCGAGGCCTCCCTCCTGAGCCCACCCAGGAATGATCAAGGCCGCGAGTGACGTCTGGCCAGCCAGATAAGGGTAGGCATCGGCTGCCACGTGAACGCCACGCTCAACAGCCGCATCCATCATCGCTATAACTTCCTCAATGGTGCCCTGCTCGTGTCCCTGCACCTTCATGTGGGTAATGATGGGGTTAAGCCCAGTTGCTTCCCCAATCTCAATCGTCTCGCGCATCCCAACGATAGAGCTGAAGCCGCTCTCTGGGGTGACCCTATCATGATTCGTAAAGACAGTCCTCCAGGCCGCCGTACCCGAAAGAACAGTTATGACCTCATCAGTGGTCGAGTAATACGAGGGCTTGTAGTCCAGTCCAGAAGAAACCCCCCAGGCACCCTGACCAAGTCCCTCAAGTACAAGCGCATTCATACGCTCAAGCTGTTGAGGAGTTGGTCTTACGTCTTCAGTACCATTCACCTCAGCCCAGATCGTTCCTAGCGCCACGTTGGTCGCGACGTTAATCGCCAGCCCTCCTGCTTCCAAATCCCGCAGCTGTTCGTCAAGATTCAGAGGCCCACCTCCATCTGCGTTGATGATCTCGGTGGTTACGCCCTGACTCAACATATTGCTCGCAGTGGATAGGCCCTCATATCGAGCGTGGCTGTGAAGATTGATGAAGCCAGGTGCTACAACTAGACCCCTAGCATCGACCTCCTGTAACCCGCGCAAAGACCCTAGGTCACCAACTGCTGCAATGGTTCCAGCATCTACGGCGACATCACCGACATATGCAGTCTTTCCTGTACCATCAATTATCGTACCGCCTCGAAAAACGACATCGACACGGGAACCCGCATCACAGGCGGAAAAAGCTGCGCAGGCTAATAAAATAGTTAGAGCCTTCAACCTCTTAGCCTTTCCCCTTACGGTCATCACCGGCTGGCCCTGATGCCAACGACTGTGAGTATTATGACCCCGGGAATCGTCATCCCAATGGTCCGCCCGATACTGAGCTTTTCCACTTCTAGGGTGGAAACATCCCGCAGCAGAACTGCCCCAGGCGCCCGCGTCGCCACCAAGGCCCCCGCCCTGATCGCTGGAGCTATGAGAATTAGCTCATCCCCCTCATTCGTTATAACCCGAACCCGTTCAGGTGGCTCGACTTGCTGCATGAGCGCTTCAGCGCTCATGCCCGCGGGCGCCCAAGTCAGGCACCCGGCTAGAGGGAGAACCAGAAGCAGAACGAGCAGGCTAAAACCTCTAGATTTTGACACACGCACTCCTTTGAAAGCAGGGATGGGAGAATCTGCCAATGGGAAGCTGCATCCGCGAGGTGTTACACGCCCGCCAATGAATGCCTGCTTCATCAGTTCAGTCGATGGCCGCTAGGACAGCGATCGGCTCTGGACGCTTCGTGTAATCAGGATCCGCTGATGCGTATGTGATCGTTCCAGCCATATTGATCACGAAGGTCGCCGGGATTGCGAGTTCCCACGATTCGTCTCCGTTCATGAGAGAAAGATCTAGCCCGAGCCCATTCAGATAGACCTCCCTGAGATCATCCGGAAGCTTAAAGGTCAACCCAAATTTACGCGCGACCTCGTTGCCAAGATCGGTCAAAACCTCAAACGAAATGCCATCCTCATCGCGCCATGCGATAGAGTGTTCACGAAGTTGAGGAGAGAGCGTAACAAGTGTCGCTCCTCGAGAAGTGATTTCAGGAAGAAGTCTCTGGAGAGCGACCTGCTCAAGGCGACAATAGGGTCACCATCTTCCTCGAAAAAAGCTCACCACAGTAGGCCCCTGGGTGAGCAACGAACTCAGCCTAATCGGATTCCCTTCAAGATTGGGAAGAGCGAAGTCAATGGTTCGGTCACCCACCCCAAGTACGCCATCCAGAATGTCCGATGCCTTAAGTTCGGCCGTTGCCCGGTCCATAACCTCTGTAAACTGAGGATTTCTGACCTCATCTCTTTCGAGCTTCATCGCGTAAAGCTGCCCAGCGAGCGTATCCACCTGTTCGATCTCCATTTTTCATTAGTCATAGGCTCAGGGTTATAACCCACTTAGCCCAACCTCCGTTACCAAATAGTAACGAACGAACTCCTGTCAGATTGTTTCTTCGAGCTCAATTATCTCGCTTGAAACACGTCCCCGTCCATCAACCCGCAAACGACCTACGGTAACCGGAAGATTGAAACGCCGATGGCCAGCCGCGCCGGGGTTGAAATAAAGGACTCCGCCGCTCCGCTCCATAGCTGGGCGGTGCGAGTGACCGTAAACGACGACTGCGAACCCGGCTGAAGAAGGGTCGAGGTCAAGATCACTGATGTCGTGTAACATGTACGCTAAGACCGGAGAAGTACCCTCCGACAAGCGCACTACTTCTCTCTTTGGCCAGCTTGAGGCCGCCTCGTCGTAATCGTTATTCCCCTTAACCACAAAAACAGGAGCTATACCGGACAATACGTCGAGGACACCGGCTCCACCCACGTCACCAGCGTGCAAGATCAAGTCACTCTCTTTCAAAGCATCAACTGCCTCTTCACGGAGTAACCCGTGGGTATCCGAAATCACCCCTATGGTTCGCACTGGACCCCTCTCGTGGTATTGTCGATCCTAGACTCTATGGTGACGTATATCACAGTGCCGAAGCAAGAAGCCTATGAAACTCCCATTCTACACGCTCGACGTATTCACTAATCGCACGTTCGGAGGCAATCCTCTCGCCGTATTTCCGAACGCCACACACCTGCCGTCAGAGCTGATGCAGCGAATTGCGCTGGAGATGAACCTCTCAGAGACCGTGTTTATAGGTCCTCCCGAGACGAAGGCAGGATCGGCTAGAGTGCGAATTTTCACGCCGCGCCAAGAAGTGCCTTTCGCCGGCCATCCTACAGTTGGTGCAGCCATTTTCCTCGCAGACGAAATCGACTCCAGCGACGACGAGATTGGAGAACAACTGTTCACCAAACCTCCAGTGCAAACTCCTACCAATGGTGAACTCACACTCGTACTGGAAGAAAACGTGGGTCCGGTCCCCGTGGAGGTGAGATTTGAGGCCGGCGTTCCAGTGTTCGCGAAATTTACTACAGCGCTTTTGTCCGAGCATCGACCAAATCCACACCCCATCTCCGAAGTGGCGGCTCTGATCGGACTAGAGGAATCCGATATTGGCGGCGGCCCCTTCAAATCGGATCTCGAGGTCGAACAAGTCAGTTGTGGACTCGAGTATTTCATCATTCCAGTTAGGACCCTCGAGGCCGTTCGCCATTCGTCACTAGACACAGCACGTTGGAAGAAGATGCTCTCAAATTCTTGGGCGAAATTCGTTTACGTAGTGTGCATGGAGGCCGAAGGCGAAGGTGTCGACGTACATGTTCGCATGTACGCACCTGGCTCTGGAGTCCCCGAAGATCCCGCGACGGGCTCTGCCGCCGCCGCTCTCGGTGGATATCTCTCGGCGGCTGACGGAGCAAGCGAGGCCTCGCTATCATGGACGGTGGAGCAGGGAATCGAAATGGGCCGTCCCAGCATACTGCACGTTGAGGCAGATAGGAGGCATGGAGCGACATCGGCCATCCGCGTTGGGGGTAGCGCGGTACGTGTAAGTAGAGGCACCATGGAGGTGCCATCCTGAAGATGGATCGATCACCTACCATAAGGAATCCTGCCATGGGGATTTCCAATCGGCTTAAGACCTGCGAGAGAGCACTGATTTGGGCCGCTGTCTTTATCTCCTTCATAGCTTCTGAGGAAGTCACCGCGCAAACTATCCTCGGACGAGTGTTGGATCAGGCAAACGAAGTACCTGTGGGTGACGTGATCATTCAACTAATCCAGCGCGACGGGACCGAACGTCTCAGAGTGCTGTCAGATTTAGATGGCAGATTCGTACTCGCTCCCCCAGAGGCAGGAGAATATTTCTTAGCTACGGAGCGTTTTGGCTACTTGCCGACACGTTCTCCCCTGATCGCACTCCGTATGGGAGGAGAAGCGCCTCTGGAGCTGATGATCTCACCCGAGCCACTGGGGTTGGTGGGACTGGACGTCTCTGTCGAGGAACTCGCGGCTGAGGAACTAGACCAGATGGGGCTTAGCCCAAATCAGCTAGGAAACCGTTGGATAAATCGCGCGGATATCGAGGCTATACAGATGCCGGGACTGGCCAAGGACGTGATCCGCTGGCAGAACATTGCAGGGGTCTACATCGACGAATACGACGCAACCGCTGACGCTCCCCTCTGTGTGCGTTTCGTTAGAAGATCGCGACAGTGTGCAATCACCGTAATCGACGGGATCGTTGTGCCACCTGAGCAAGCGTACGGCCTGATCTCGGCTAACGTCGAGGCGATCGCCATTCTCAATCCTACGGATGCGGCGACGTTCTACGGGACGGCGGGCGGAGGTGGTGCCGTACTATTTTGGACCAGGAGGGGACGGTAGCGCGCGCCAGGAGAAAGGACGATCCATCTTGCATTGAGCCCGGCCGGCAGTTGCGCAGAGATTCTGGTCCGGATGGCTTGTGGGAGATAGGCTAAAGCTCCCTTGAACGGAGCTTTTTAATGTCATCAGCATTCATTTCTCTTGTGAAACGCATTTCTTCCCAGCGGCTATGCCTCTTCCTAGCGCTCGGAGCAGCAGCAACCATGGTCGCATGTGGTATTCAGGACACATCAGACCAATCCATGGAGGCCGACGAGCCTTGGAACTGGTCCGAAGAGTTCGTGCGATCTGCTGTAGATCAAGTGCGCGCTGGGAGAGATTTGAATCCCGACTCTTGGCCGGGTGGAGCGAAAGTAGCTGTGCTTCTTTCCTACGACGTGGACAATGAGACAGTCCAAGGGCTCAGGACGGGCAACATAAGTATTGGCCCTCTTTCTCAAGGCCAGTATGGGTCACGTGTAGCTCTACCTAGGGTCGTTAAATTGATGAATGAGCAGGAAGTGCCATCCACCTTCTTCTTTCCAGCTTGGAGCCTCAAGCTAGCCCCAGAACAGGCTGACCTGATCCAAGAGTCAGGGATGCACGAAATCGCGGCGCACGGTTGGATACACGAACTGAATACGGCCTTGGACGGGCCCACTGAAGAGCGGCTTCTGAGGCAAGCAGTCGATGCTATCGAAGAGATTACCGGAACACGGCCCGTCGGGTATCGTGCCCCATCTTGGAATCATAGCCCTAACACGCTGAGGATTGTGCGCGATATAGGATTTCTCTACGAGAGTTCACTAATGGCAGATGACCGGCCCTATGAGCTAGTTCAGAACGGTGAGCCGACAGGGATGGTGGAATTGCCGGTAGAATGGATCCTAGATGACGCCCCACTCTTCAACCCGCGCGGAAACAGTTACATGAACCCGCGAGACGTTATGCAGGTATGGATTGATGAGTTCGACAAAGCATGGGAAGAAGGAACGATGTTCCTCCTTACAATGCACCCTCATGTCATCGGGCACCGATCACGGATAATCGCGCTCGAAGGCCTGATTGAGCATATGAAGTCACGCGATGGTGTCTGGTTCGGTACGCACGAGGCAGCGGCACGCTGGGTGCGAAAGCAGGCTGGAATGGACTGAGTCACCCAAGCACCCTAGGGTCCGTCAATCCACATTTAGCTAGTGCGAAACACCTCCAACCCAAAAAGCATGCTCATTAGATCGATCACCCTGACCTTGGTATGTCTCTCAACTGCATGTCTATCAGAGGAGACTGAGGAGCCAAATCCCAGCAACACTAGTGCCCTCTCCGCCACATCTGAGACTAATCAAACACGCCTAGTAATGCTCGGGACAGGGACACCAAACGCCGATCCCGAACGCTCCGGGCCAGCGGTCGCGGTTGTCGTTGACGACCGAGCCTTCATTTTTGACACTGGCCCCGGAGTTGTGAGACGAGCTTCTAAAGCCTCACGTGACTTAGCGATCCCAGAGCTCGGACCAGAGAACTTGAAGAACGTGTTTATCACGCACCTGCACTCCGATCACACTTTGGGCCTCCCGGATATCCTACTGAGTCCTTGGGTTTTAGACCGCCCCGATCACTTACGCGTCGTGGGCCCTCCTGGCATCGGAGACATGATGAATTACATCGTTCTCGCCTATCAAGCCGACATAGATCGGCGCATAAACGGACTAGAGCCTCGGGATGCAAATCGGGATGGCTACATGCCGGATGTGATCGAGACCGAAGGCGGTTTGGTGTATGACGAAGATGGGGTCCGCATTGAGGCGATACCGGTCATTCACGGAGATTGGCTTTTTTCTTTTGCCTATAAAATTACTGGGCCAGACCGGACGATCGTGATCAGCGGAGATACCGCGCCGAGTCAGTCAATTGTCGACTCGTGCAACGGCTGTGACGTACTAGTGCACGAAGTGTACAGTGGGGAGCGCTTCCCCACCCGGCCGACCCCATGGCAAACCTACCACAGCGCATTTCATACCTCACCGACAGAACTCGTAGATATCGCAACCCGGGCGAAAGCCAAAAAACTAGTTCTGTACCATCAGCTATACTGGGGAACCGACGACGCTGGCCTCATCGCCGAAGTAAGAGCAGCAGGCTGGGAGGGGCCCCTGGAATCAGCAGTGGATTTAGGGGAGTACTAGGCACCCTAGCCACATGAACTAAAAATAGGGGGCCGGTCCAATTACGGACCGACCCCCTAAACTTCCCTCGTCATCTTCAAATATCTAGGTCGCCATGCATCCCTCAGGACGGTCGCATTCAGGATCAATGGAAGGAAGACCAAGGTCACCCAGTATGCGATTTACCTCCGTCAACTCAATTGACCAGATCTCATCGATTTCCTGCTGGTAGCCGGACAGTTCTTCTACTAGGATGTCGAAAATCACTGGCATGTTATTACCAGGCCGTCCGTCACCCCGCTCAGACATCGACAACAAATTCGCCAAGCGGTTGTTCACACGGATTGGGAAGTTGAGCGGATCCTGACCAGCTTCGTTAAGCACCTGATAAATCCATTGCTCGACCTCAGATGCCTTGGCAGTCAAACGTGTTCCTGCTTCAGCTAAGCGTGAGTCACTAGAATGCTCCATTCTTTCAGCAAGTTGTGACTTTACGTTACGAACCATGATCACTTCACGGTTTGCCTCTGTGACCTTATCCCGAACCATCTCACCAAAATCGAACTGAGCCTGTAGATCCTCATCGGTGACGTCCGTAATCCAAGGATTGCGCTGCACATGCAGAGGAGCGTTGAATACCTCGCCTCCAGACGTAAGGCGAACGGTGTATTCTCCTGGCGGCACCGCTGGCGCGGAAGTCCTGACACCCCAGTAGATCATCCCTGGAAATACTTCGAAGGGCTGAGTCCTAAGGTCCCAATGCACGAAGTTCAAGCCGGCTTTGTTTGGAAGTGAAGCACTCAAGTATCGACCCTCCGGGCCAACTTCTTCGGCATCCTGTCCGTCTGGCAGAAAGGTGCGGAGCACATTCCCATCATTATCCAAGATGTCTAGTCGAGGATCGTCATCCTCCTCCGGCTGCCACCAGGAAAGTGTCACACCACCAGCTGACCGTGTGGCCATCGGTGGTGTGAAAAGCATGGTTTTTTCGGTCATACCAGGCGTCGCCTCACGCAGAGGCGCCAGATTATCCAGAACCCAAAACCCCCTACCGTGTGAGCCAGCAACAAGCTCGTTCTCTTCGACGATAAGATCGATGATCGGAAGATCAGGGAGCCCAGGGTTCAACGCCTGCCAGAGATCGCCATTGCTATAGGAGATGTAGACTCCGCGGTTAGTACCTGCGTAGAGTAATCCATCCCTGTTTGGATCCTCACGCACAACGTGCACAAATGCCCCATTGGGAATTCCATCGACGATCTTAGTCCAGGACTCCCCGTAGTCATCAGTGCGCCAGATGTAGGCATTGAAATCGTCAAGCAAAGGCTTGCGGACTGATATGTATGCCCTGCCTGAATCAAAGGAGGACGCATCGATCTGGCTCACCCGACCGAAATCCGGCATATCGTTCGGCGTGACGTTACTCCAAGTAACTCCACTGTTACGGGTGACGTGCACTAGACCATCATCCGATCCTGTCCAAATCACATCTGCATCCAACTTCCCCGGGCCCACAGAGAAAATCGTCGCGTAGACTTCTGGACCATTCATATCCCCGGTTATTGGTCCACCCGTGCGTTGAAGCGTCATCGGATCCGCTCGGGTAAGGTCATCACTGAGTTGCTGCCAAGTGCGCCCCCCGTCTTCAGTCATCCAGAGCCGTTGTGACGATGTGTATAGTCGATTTGGATCAACCGGCGAAAAAATAATCGGGAACGTCCACTGCCAGCGCTCTCGAATCTCAATCGCTGGCTCGCCTGAATAGAACCAAGGGTAAGGATTGACTTCGCGATGGGTCTGTAATCTCCGGTTGAACTTGTCGATGTACGATCCGTTGTTCGTGCCCGAAAAGAAGACGTCAATATCCTTGGGATCAGGAGCTATATAACCAGGCTCTCCACCGCCAGCCTGGTAGGCAACATTCATCGAACCCTCGGTTATCGATCCCCCCGTGGCTCCTCCAAAGAAAGGAGCAGTTCCGAATCCCATCCGGCTCGCATTCCAGTTTCCTGGGAGACAGAGCGTCGTGTTGTCCTGTTGTGAGCCGCACACGTGAAAGGGCTCATGAGCAGTCGTCACAGCGTGGTAGAACTGTGCGGTCGAAAATTCTTGATCTGTCCAATTGCCGCCGGTGTTCTTGCTTACCGCACCCCCACCATCATTCGCGACAATGAGATGAGTCGGATCGTCCGGGTCTATCCACAAATCGTGAAAATCACCGTGTGTACCATTATTGATAGACTCGTACGTCTCGCCTCCGTCCGTGGACCTAAAAAACGACGTGTTTTGCATATACACCACGTTCTCATCTTGCGGATCGGCGAAGACATGTGTGTAGTAGAATGCTCGCTGCCGTATAGCGCGGTCGTCGTTGATCAGACTCCAAGTGGCCCCTCCATCGTCTGAGCGGAATAGACCACCATTATCATTTTCAAAGAGGGCCCATACACGATCCGAGTTAGCACCAGACACCGCCAACCCGATACGACCAACGAGGCCTTCCTGTGGCATTCCCGGATTACGGGTCATCTCCACCCAAGTGTCACCGCCATCTGTACTCTTGAACATCCCTGAACCCGGCCCACCCGAAGACATCTGGTATTCCTTTCGATACGCCTCCCACAGTGCCGCGTAGAGCACGTCAGGGTTATTCGTATCGATCACAATGTCGATGGCACCCGTTTCTTCGTTTCTGTAAAGAATCTGCTCCCAAGAGTCGCCGCCGTCTTTGCTGCGGAACAGACCTCTTTCCTCGCTGGGTGCCGAGTACTTTCCGAAGGATGCGACGTAAACCAAGTCTGGATTAGTCGGGTGTATACGGATTTTCGAGATGCCATGCGAGTTTCGAAAGCCCACATGCTCCCAGGTCTCTCCGGCGTCACGACTTCGATACACACCGTCCCCCGGGAGGATATTGCCTCGAATGGCTGTCTCTCCCATTCCGATAAAAACTAGATCGGGATCAGTCTCACTTACTGCCACCGCACCTACAGATGCGGAGCTGACTTGAAAGTCAGTGACGGGGAACCAATTCTCTCCGGAATCTACAGTTTTCCACAGCCCCCCTCCGGTGGCACCGAAGTAGCCCTCATTGGGACGGCCTCTCACCCCACTAGCAGCAATCGACCGGCCACCCCTATCGGGACCGATGTTACGCCATTGATATCCAGCCAGTATCCCTGAGTCGAGTACCACGTCGACACTCTGAGACTGGGCTTCAAGACCCGCGAACGATAGAAAGAGTATGGCAAAAGCCACCATCGCTCTTCTGAGCGAGATTGAGTGCGTAGTTGTCATGGGGTGCTTTGGTCGAAGAGTTGTTGCAATCTGTATGGTTTGTCCCTGAACGGGATACGTACCGCCAACCTCGCCTCGTTTAAGGAACGGCACCATAGAGTGTAGGCAGTAGGTCAAGATGTGACCGAGAGACACAACCCTCGGGGGTAGCGTTCAAGATGGTCGTGGACCAATCTACCGTAACCAGACTATCACGTACCGCGCCTGTTCGGCCGGCGCCTCCTTCACCCGATGAGCGATATAACAATCACTGTCCCAGAACCAAGCACGCCAGAAATCCGAAACTCAGGCCCAAATCATAGTCCCCGAACGGAAGACGGCGGCGGCATTTTCTGCATCCGAAATCCTGACTTCCATCGTGGATGGAACGGAATCCGATACAAGACCGGGTTATCAGCCAGCAATGTCGATTCGAAACAGCTTTCTATGAACGTGGCGACCGTACCGCCGGGTGCCGTCGCTTACGCGCATGTCCACGTCGACTTCGAAGTGATGTTGTTCATCCTAAAGGGCAAGGTTAGGCACGAGTTTGGGGACAATCTAGAAAAGTCGATGGACAACGAAGCTGGGGACTTCATCTTCATCAAGCCGGGTATCCCTCATGAGGTCATCAACCTCAGTGATAGTGAACCCGTGATTGCTGTCGTAGCCCGCTCGGACGCTGACGAGTGGGAGAATATCGTAGACGTTCCGTCTAACCGGAGGCCTGACAAGTGAGTGGAAGAGTCGAAGCACTGTGGACCAAGAGAGCGCACAACGGTCCAATGGATCGGACTGAGGAGCTGATGTTGATTGAAGGAAAAGGAATAAGCTCCGACGCCAACTTCGGGCGTTCAAAGAGACAAGTCAGCGTGATTGAGAAGGAGGTCTTCGAAAGCATCATGAAGGATCTTCCAGAGGTGGAGCCATATATGCGCCGCGCAAACGTAATGGTGAGTGGCATCCGACTAGAGAACACTAGTGGTCAGATCCTAACGTTGGGGGAAGTGAGAATACGACTGCACGGAGAGACACGTCCGTGCGGAAAGATGGACGCTCAGGTCCCAGGCCTTACCGCGGCTCTCGACCCTAGCTGGAATGGAGGCGCGTACGGGGTAGTCCTGAATGACGGGCGGTTGTGTGTCGGCGATGAGGCCTCTATCGGTCCAGAGTCAAGTGACTGACCGATTCCTAAGAGTTCGGCTAATCCCTAGCCACTTCTCCTAGCAACCCAATCGAGTCCCTAAGCTGCCTGTCACTCAGGTACGGAGCTGGACCAAACCGTAAAATATTCGCCCGGTAGTCGGTCCGCACTCCGCGGCCGAGTAACCCTTCGAACAAACCTCCTGCATCCGCGCACTCTAGAGCAAGAAAACCACCACGCTCCTCCAAGGATACCTCCGACTTGAGTTGGGCTATCTCAGGATCTAGACCGAGGGCCAGAAACTCCTCGCATAGCAGCCCTACTTGATGCTGACTAATCTTTCGGAGACGCTCCGCAGTAAGCCCTTGGGCACGAAAGAAGTCCATAACAGCCGCAGCTCTGTACTGTGAGGTCGGATCGTAAGTGGAGCCCGCAAAGCGGGCCGCACCAGCACCATATTGCACCTCACCCAGAATTTGCTCATCCGCCAGTTCCGCAAATTCAGAAAACCAACCGGTCAATACAGGTCGCATCCGACAATCTGGGGGCACACGCAGGGCACAATTGCCCTCCCCAAGCTGGAGATACTTGTAGCCACCACCCACTACAAATGCTCCCTCAATACCCTCCATTGGGAACGGAACGGCCCCTAGTGAGTGATACGAGTCCACTAAGAGCTCAGATCCATGCCGCGTGCACGCTTCGGCCACAACTGGGAGGTCAGGCACGATCAAGCCAGTCCCAAACAGTACAGACGAAACCATAACACATGCTGTCCGATCATCTATCTGGGCCGCTAGCCGCTCTGCCAGATCGCCCACCGGTTCTGCTGGCACTTTGACGATATCCAGACCCGACTCAGCCAGTCGATCAAGCTGACGGCGAATCGAATGGAACTCTCCGTCCGTGGTTACGATGCGAGGACGCTCCCTCAACGGGAGCGCGGACAAAAAGCGAGCCACGAGCGCATGCGTATTGGTATCTAGGGTTATATCCCCAGAACAATCGCTCATCAGAGCACGGTAGCCTTCCGCCACCTGCTCAACTTTCTCTGCCACCACACTCCACTTCCCATCCACCATCTCCGCTGCATCGAGCCAGGCTTGTCTTTGTCCTTCTAACGCAACGTCTGGCCACGCCTGATGAGAGTGGCCAGTTAGAAAAAGTCGGTTCGCTACATCGAAATGAGTGTAGTGAGCCGAGAGCGGAGTCGGGTGTTCAAACCGATCAAGCACGTCGTTCATATCTCAGAGCTGTGACCGGATCTCCCAAAGATCCGGGAAAAACGGGCGATTCAAGGTTGTGTGCAGATATGCGGAGCCGGCCGAACCACCAGTACCCTGCTTCGATCCGATTGTACGCTCAACCATCTTCACGTGCCGGTATCGCCACTCCTGAAAGCCCTCATCTAAATCCACCAAGCGTTCGCAAAGCTCCACATTCCGCGAGTCGTTCTTGTACACATCTACTAGCACAGACTGAAGCTCCTTCGACGGTTCTATCGGTGAGGTGACATCTCGCGTCAGCTGACCTTCAGGCAGCTCATACCCTTGTCCCGCCAAGTATTCCAGAACGGAATCCCAGAGCGTCGGTTCTGACCACCGGACTTCGAGCATGTCTCTTGCGCGAGACCCCTCTGGAAAGCGGTCGACGGAAGCCCGTGACTTCCTTCCGAGTATGAATTCCAGCGCTCGGAACTGATCGCTCTGGAATCCTGACGCTCGATCAAGGTGCTCCCGGAAGGTTAAGAACTCAGTCGGGGTCATAGTCTCCAGAACATCGAGCTGGTGAACAAGGACCTTCAGAATCGTCAGGACACGCTTCAGGGTGTGCTGCGCTCGCGAGGTATCACCCTCCTGAAGCAACCTCTGACAGTAATCGACTTCGTGGAGAACGACCTTGAACCAGAGTTCATAAACTTGATGGATCACAATGAACAACATCTCATCATGCTCGACATCGTCCCGCGGCTCCTGCAGGCTCAGGAGTTCATCAATATTTAGATACTGTCCGTACGTCACAGCCTCAGACATAGGCCTCCTTAAAATGAGAACGGCCGAACAAAAGCCTGATTACAGGTCATAACCACACGAGAGCGAAAGTTGTGACTAGACCATCGGATTTGAATATGCATGATAGAGCTCAATTGATGCGCTCGGGTCGTCCGCACTCCCACCAAGGTACACACCTATGTCTATTCACCACCAAAATGGAATTCGAACCTAGGCGTGTAGCGCGCAACCGACTTGTATTGATTTGGCCAATCGAGCTGATACCCCAGCATATGGGCGGCATGCCGCGTCCAATACGGATCAAAAAGGTGTGCTCTTGCGATCATGCACAGATCTGCCCGGCCTGCCGCGACGATAGTGTTCACATCCATCCAAGACGAAATGTTGCCCACAGCCATGGTTGCCATGCCTACCTCGTGACGAACCTGATCGGCAAAAGGAGTCTGATACAGACGGCCATAACGAGGCTCTTGGTGAGGAACCGTCTGCCCGGATGAAACGTCGATCACGTCGCACTTATGTTCCTTCAAAAGCCGAGCGATTTCAACGGTGTCAGCGGGCTCAATCCCCCCAGGAGCCCAGTCGACCGCACTCAGCCGGACGCTCATAGGTTTTGCGTCCGGCCAATTTGCACGACACGCGTCGAAGACCTCGAGCGGGAAACGCATGCGATTTTCTAATGAGCCACCATATTCGTCACACCGCTTGTTGGTTAGCGGCGACAGAAACGAAGCCAGCAAGTACCCATGAGCCATGTGTATCTCTAGTAGATCGAAGCCGGAATCAGCAGCATATCCGGTCGCTCTCACGTAGTCTGAGATCGCATCATCCATATCTAACCGTGACATTTCACGGGGTGTCTGACTGAGTTCCGGGAAATACGGAATTGGTGACGCCGAAACCAGGTCCCAATTGCCCTCTTCCAAGGGCTCACTATCTCCTTGCCAAGGGTTCTTGGTAGAGCCTTTGCGACCGGCATGTCCCAGCTGCATCGCGATCTTCGCCGGGGTCTGCTCATGAACGAAATCGACGATCCGACCCCAAGCGTCCACATGTTCAGGCCTGTAAAGACCTGCACACCCTGGAGAAATCCGTCCCTCAGATGAAACGTCCGTCATTTCAGCGAAAACAAGCCCCGCTCCACCTATCGCACGGCTCCCTAAGTGCTGGAGGTGCCAGTCTCCTACAAGACCGTCCTGCGCAGTGTACTGACACATCGGTGACACGACGACCCGATTGGGTAGAACCATGTCCCGCAGTCTGAAAGGCGTGAACATGGGCGGAGGCGCAGGACCGAGTGGTACTGCTTGTCCCGACTGGCGCTCTGACTCTGACGCAACAAACTCATCAACCCGAGCTAGAAACTGTGGGTCCCGCGCTCTGAGATCTTCATGGGTGATTCTCAGGCTTCTGGTAAGGAGCGTAAAGGTGAATTGAGCAGGATCCAGATCCATGTAGCGCTCGGTTGCCTCGAACCATTCGAGACTTGCTTGCGCGGCACGTTGCAGAGATTCCACCGGCGGCCGACGGTCAGTCTCATAGTCCTGAAGAGCTTTCTGGATCGAGTCGCTGTCTTTCAACGCGTCCCGGAGCGCAATACCATCAAGCATGCCCAATCTCGTACCCGAGCCAATCGAAAAGTGAGCCGTGTGCGCGGCGTCCCCAAGTAACACCACGTTCTCGTGATGCCACTTCTTGCACTGAATTGTTGGGAAGCTCCTCCAGACAGAGCGATTCGGCGTCAGTTGATGTCCTTCGAGTTCCTTCGCAAACAACGCTTCACAGTACGCCAGTGTCTCTTCTTCCGTTGCCTGATCCATTCCAGCGGACTTCCAAGCCTCTTCCGTACATTCAACAATAAATGTTGAGAGCCCCGGCTCGTATTGGTACGCGTGCACCCGCCATAACCCGTGATCGTTTTCACGAAAATGAAAAGTGAAAGCCGGAAATGGCTTAGTCGTTCCGAGCCACACGAAGCGATTCGGGCGCCAATCGAAAGTTGGCTGAAAGTGCTCAGACCAATCATTACGAAGAGTCGAATTGACCCCGTCGGAACCGATGACTAGATCGTAATCTTCAGGATTCGCCGAGACGAATTCCGTTTCGCCATCTCGGGTAATGCACTCGACTGACTGTTGAGGTCCAAGGCCAGAAAATTCAGACTCAAAACGAATATCAATGCCGAGAGCTAGCGCTTGCTCTTGAAGAACACTCAGGAGGGTCTGCCGGCTTAATCCTGAAAATCCGTGACCTGTCGACCGCACAATCTCGCCGCCGTAGTGCACGTCGATATCGTCCCAGTGAATGAAGTGGTCGGTGATCGCTTGATACGTTTGAGGATCCGCCTCCTCCACTTCACCGATTGTCTTGTCACTGAAGACAACCCCAAACCCGAACGTATCGTCAGGCCGGTTCCGCTCAAGAACGACGACTTTATGCCCCGGATCAAGGCGTTTCATCAAGATTCCGAAATAAAGCCCGGCCGGTCCTCCTCCTACTACGAGGATCTTCACCTCATCCCTCCTCCAGCATCTCTCTTGCATCGGCCACCATATGGCCGGCAACAATTAGGTGCTGGATCTCAGTGGTGCCCTCATATATCCGGAGCGCACGGACCGATCGGTAAAGGAGATCAACAATGTGCTCGGCCATCACACCTCGTCCTCCCAGTATCTGAACCGCTTCGTCAATTATGCGCTGAGCTGCCTCTGTAGCGTATGCCTTCGCCATAGCGGCCTCCACCGAAATACGTTCTTGGCCTTTGTCTTTCTCAAACGCTGCCCGGTACACAAGCATTCTCGACGCGGCGAGTTCTATCGCCATCCTCCCGAGCTTCTCTTGAATCAGCTGGAATTCTGCTAACGGTTTTCCAAACTGCTCTCGCTTGAGAGAATGGCTCAAGGCCTCTTGCATAGCTCGTTCGGCCATACCACAGGCAGCGGCCCCAACCGTAGGCCGCAGTTGATCAAGGGTCGCCATCGCGAGCATAAAGCCACGTCCTTCTTCCCCCACTAGGTGACCGGACGGAATCCGACATTCTTCGAAGACCAGTTCTCCGAGAGGATGCGGTGCGCTCATCACCTGCGCACCCGCAAAACGTAGACCCTCGGCTTCTGCAGGAACCAGAAACGCACTCAGACCTCGACTCCCTTTATCCGGATCAGTCGAGGCGAAAACAATGTAAAAGTCTGCGATTCCAGCGTTACTTATATACCACTTATGGCCGTTGATCACCCATGTGTCACCATCCCTTTTCGCACTTGTCTTTACCGAAGCCACATCAGATCCAGATTCAGGCTCCGTGATCGCAAAACCACCCATCAGAGCACCTTGAAGAGCCGGACCGGCCCATTGCGCCTGCTGCGCATCGGTCCCGGCAATCAGCAACGGTGTTATGCCTAACCCCTGTAAGGCCCATACCGCATCGGCTAGAGGTGAAGCTGACGCAATGGTTTCACGTGTCAGGCATGCTCCTCTCAGATCCCGGTTCCCAATCGGTGCGTAAAGCCCTGCCTTCCCCATTAGCCCAAGGAGCTCACGTGCCTCCATGCGGCCAGCCTCATCTGTCTCAGGAGGGTGACGCCCAAGAAGAGTCCGCGACGCAAACGTTGACACTTCGACCGCCCACGAATGATGTCCGCTCTCCAAGAAAGCTCGGACCGTATGAGTATCTGACATGTAGACCGCTCCGTAGCTCGTCAGAGAAAGTGGGGGTCTCGTTTTTCAACGAAGGCGTCATAGGATTCGCGAAAGTCCGGGTGCAGCATCAGAGCTGCCTGTATCTGCGCCTCAGACTCAAGCGCACTCGCTAGGTCCATGCTTGCTTCGCGATTCAAAGCATCCTTAGTGATTTCAAGCGCGAAAGCCGGACCTCCCGCAAGCTTCTCGGCAAGCTCCGTGGCCGACTGCAGGGCCTCGCCATCCGGAACGACTTTATTGTAAAGACCTACCCGGTGTGCTTCTTCAGCGCTAATGAAATCTCCTGTCATCAGCAACTCGCTGGCTTTACCTAATCCGACAATACGCGGAAGCATCCACGCCGCTCCCATATCGGCTCCCGAGAGGCCCACACGAGTGAAGAGATAGGCGATCTTGGCTGATTCCGCGCCGATGCGGATGTCACAAGCGGTGGCTATCACCGCTCCGGCACCCGCGACCGTCCCATTGAGTGCTCCTATCACAGGTTTCCGACATCGCCGCATAGCCAGGATTAGGTCACAGGTCATCCGCGTGAACTCGAGCAAGCCGCGCATGTCCCTCTCGAATAGTCGACCAATTATGTCCTCGACATCCCCTCCGGAGCAGAACCCACGACCAGCACCCGTTATTACGACGACACGCGCATCCTCTTCGTCGCTCAGCACTCGGAAAGCACGCCGAAGCTCGTCGTACGCTTCAAACGTCAACGCATTAAGTCGCTCCGGTCTGTTGAGAGTTATCGTTGCGACACCCGTTGCTACATCCAACACATACTCGAACGACTTGGGCTCGAACATCAAATCACCGCCGTGGCTTCGATTTCGACTTTTGCGATAGGGTCTACCAAGCGCGTCACCTCAACAAGAGACATCGCCGGGTAGTGTCGGCCCATCTCAGCACGCCATATCACTCCAATCGCCTTACGACCTTCACGATATGCTCCAAGATCGGTCACAAATACGGTCATTCGTCCTATCGACTCCGCTGCACCTCCAGCTTCCCTCACTACGGACAGTGTCTTAGCCAAAGCAATCTCAAACTGGCGAACGAAATCTTCTTCGACGACTGAGCCCTGCGCGGTGGCAGCGTCCTGACCAGCTACAAAAAGGATGCGGCCACCGGTCGGCGCTAGCATCCCGTTCGTCCATCCTTTGGGTGGACCTAGCTCACTGGGGTTGACCCCTTCCCATCCAGAATTTTCGTCCATCATTCCAAATCCGAACCGTCGATGACTACAAGCTCGCCATTAGGTGCATCGGACCCCGCGTTACACAATCGAACAATCGCCCGAGTCACCTCATGCATATGAATCAAGCGAGCCTGTGAGGCCTCTTCCAATACCAAGTTCAATGACTCCTCCCTGGATTTTCCAGTGTGGTGCATAACCCTAGAGATGGTCTCATCTGTTAACGGCGTATCAACATACCCCGGACAAACCGCGTTTACCGTGATACCGGAACCCACCGCCTCTTCGGCCATCGCACGGGTGAACCCCACTACAGCGTGCTTGGCAGCAGTGTAAGCAGATATGTATTTGCCGCCACGAAGTCCGGCAATCGACGCAACATTCACAACCCTGCCCCAGCACTGATCAGACATTCCTCCCCACACCGCCTGAGTGCATAAGAAAGTGCCTGTGGCATTCACATCCATAATCCTTTGCCACTCGATGAGGGGGGTCCGGTCGAGTGGATTAGAGGATGCAGTGCCAGCGTTATTGACGAGAATATCGATTCGGCCCATTGCCTCTCTTGCAGCTCGGACTAAATCAAGAACCCCTAGTGGGTCAGTAACATCGCAAGGGAAGCAGAACGCCTCGTGACCTGAAGCTTGAAGAGATTTGGCGACATCGGCTATCTGATCCTCACTCCGAGCAGCTAGAGTGACCTTCGCACCGGCCTCCACGAACGCCGTAGCAGCGGCGGCTCCGATTCCACGGCCAGCCCCCGTTATTACCGCGCTATATCCAGCCAGCCCCTTCAAAGTATCTCTCCATCAAGGATTGCTTCCGCAAGAAGATGTCCCAGCGTAACTAGAGTAGCACGACCTTCTTCAGCTGTTGCTTCCGCTGGCCAACCGAAGTAGGCACGAGGCCCACCCGCATCCTCAAAGTTCTGATGGCCCTCTTGGATCGCTAACGACAATGAGGAAGGGTTGGGGGCAAGCTTAGCCGCCACATCCTTCCGGAAGAGATCCGGTCGTTCTGCTCTCACGATACTGCCCTCGAACTGGCCTGCATGGCATGCTCCCGTCTGGAATTCTTCCGAAAGGCGTGCCGCCACTCGGCGCCGAGACAGATCTAGAAAAACAATTCTCGTATCCTCTGGAGCCTTCTTTACGGCTTGGTGCAGAGAGGATAGATGGACCGGATCGAGATGGGCGTTTGCGATAGCCAGCGTAGTGATTTCCTGTTCCCTAAGCGAGGTGGCGATCTGAATAAGCAGGTCGGTTACCATGTCTGCTTGGACTCCAATCGTCCCTGGAAAGTTACCGGCGAAAGGCGCTGCGGTGTACCATAAAGGCGGCAGAACCAACCCCGTAAAGCCACTCTCCTCAAGCTCTTCCGCACACGCTCGTGCCATGCCCTCGGCGATCACTACATCCGTACCAACCGGCAAATGAGGACCGTGTGCCTCTACGGCACCCACGGGCACTATCGCAACGGTTGAGCGTTTATCGAGGTCGCGAAGCTCTTCCCAGGTCATTTCAGCAAAAAGATGTGCAGGCATTCGACGACTATTGTTACAGTAAGCGATTGACCTCCATTCTAGCGTGCGCCTATCGTCACGCCATGCACGATACACTTAATATCTTCAATCACTTCCTCGGCGATCGTGTCGCGGAAGGTCGGGGTGGCCGCCGAGCGCTCCTCACGGATCGTGGTGCTACCACCTATGAGGAGGTCTTTGAGGCCTCTGGGCGATTCGCTCGATTGCTCCAAGAAGCGGGGATAGGTCCAGGTGATCGAGTCCTGATAGCACTTCCTGATGGAGAAGATTACGTAACCGCACTCTTCGGCATTCTCAGGCTCGGAGCTGTTGTAGTTATGGTGAATCCACAGCTGCCCGTCGAACAGATAAGGTATTTCCTAACCTATACCGAGCCAAAAGCAGCACTGATAACATCGAACGTGGAAGCTCCATTTACGGAGGCCATAAGTGGTATCACGGTCAAATGTGCTCTCACGGTAACAGGCACTCCGGAATTTAAAGACCGACTCTCGGTTCTAAATCCGGATGTTCCGGCCTATCCCACCTCAGCCAACGACCCAGCAATCTTCCTTTTCAGTGGAGGCACTACAGGATATCCGAAGGGTGTCGTGCAGACCCACGGTTCATTTAAGAACACAACCTCCCTTTACGGGCAAGGAACGCTTGGAATTGGCCCCGAAGATGTGACGTTATCCGTCCCAAAACTCTTCTTCGGATACGCCACAGGCACCAACCTCTTCTTTCCCTTTTCGGTAGGTGCAACCTCTGTGCTCTTCGATGAGCGGTGCACAGCCGATGTCCTATTCAATCGAATACTGAAGTTCAGACCTACAGTCCTCATCAATGTGCCCACTATGGTCAACAGTCTGGTTTCCCACCCCCAAGCTGACTCAAAAGACCTTTCGTCACTGCGACTTTCGACTTCAGCTGGCGAAGCACTCCCAGTCGAACTGCACCGGCGATGGGATGACCTCTTCGGAGTGCCTCTATTAGACGGTCTAGGCACAGCCGAGATGTGGCACATTTTCATCTCAAACAGACCGGATGACGTGCAACCTGGCACACTAGGACGTGTGGTGGACGGTTTCGAAGTTCGAGCGTGCAATCCCGATGGCACGAGGGTCAAAACTGGGGACGTCGGGACTATGCGTGTAAGGGGTGACTCTCTAGCGCTCGGCTACTGGCGAGATGAAGAGAAAACCGCCGCTGCCTTCAAAGACGGTTGGTTCATCTCTGGAGACATGATCAGCTTCGACGAGAAGGGTTATGTAACCTACGGGGGTCGCTCAGATGATATGCTGAAAATCAGCGGCAAATGGCTATCTCCAAAGGAATTGGAGAACTGCCTGCTACAGCACGAGGCAGTTCGAGAGGTCGCCGTGGTCGGAATCCCGACACAAGATGGATTGATCAAGCCGAGTGCCTTCATCATCGCTGAACGAATTGTTGAGGACAGGGACCGACTAGCCAGTGAACTTCAGAGATGGGCACAGGACCGACTCGAGCCATACAAATACCCCCGATCAGTGCACTTCATGGAGGACCTGCCGCGAACGCATCTCGGGAAAGTCGACCGAGGCCGCCTCGCACGCGGCGAAATTTGAAGGTGTGACGAACGGCACGATTTTCGAGGGGCAACGACCTACAGACACTGTTGAGAAGGGTCAGTAACCCTTCACATCGCATGTGTTCTTTCTGGATGCCAGGACAATCGATTTAAGATGAAAGATCCGGTGAAAAAGAAGCTTGCGGCGCTCAGCACAGAGATTGTGGAGTGCCACAGCTGTCCAAGACTCGTCTCCTGGCGCAAGGAAGTAGCAAAGACAAAGCGGGCCTCATTTCGTGATGAGACGTACTGGGGGCGGCCTGTCCCAGCCTTCGGAGATCCGATGGCTCGAATCCTGATCATAGGACTCGCTCCAGCGGCCCACGGCGCAAATCGCACCGGTCGCATGTTCACGGGCGACAGATCGGGGGACTGGCTGTATCGTGCCTTAAATCGAGCAGGCCTCGCAAACCAGGCCAAGTCTGTAGCTCGTGATGATGGACTAGAGCTAGATGACGTTTTCGTTACCGCGGCCGTGCGTTGCGCACCACCTGAGAACAAGCCCACGACTGAAGAGCGCGACGCTTGCGCGCAGTGGCTCCACGCCGAGCTAGGCCTCCTGAGGAGTGTCCGTGTGATCGTAACCCTCGGAAATTTCGGCTATGTCCAGACGCTTCGAGTGCTCGCCAATAGAGGCCTCGCTGTGCCAAGACCGCGTATTCGCTTTGGTCATGGGGTGGAGGTCCCGATAGAAAAAGGACCTGTCCTTCTGTGCTCCTACCACCCCAGCCAGCAGAACACATTCACTGGTAGGCTCACCGAGGATATGTTCGATTCGATCTGGTCTAGGGCTCGGGTGCTAGCGAGACATCCTTTCGATACTTTTGAGCCATGAATCGATTTAAGAGTCAGCGACTCATCTGCACCCCGGCGATCCTAACTCTTCTTGTTAGCTCTAGCACACTCTCTGCTCAGCAGGTGGGGACTGTTCAGCTGATGGAGGTGACCATTCACCAAGTGCACGAAGCTATGGTCGGCCACACGCTGACGTCGCGACAACTCGTTGAAGCATACCTCGACCGAATCGAAGCATACGATCGAAATGGGCCCACTATAAACGCGATCATCATGACGAATCCGAGGGCCTTGGCTCGCGCCGATTCTCTAGACCGAGAACTCCGCAGGACCGGCCAGCTTACCGGCCCGCTGCACGGAATCCCATTCATCGTGAAGGACAACTACGATACATACGACATGCCGACCACTGGTGGCTCAGCATCGCTCGCAGGCTCAATGGCAGCAGACGACGCCTACCAAGTGAGGAAGATCCGGGAGGCCGGAGCAATCGTTCTAGCCAAGTCGAATCTCGCGGAATTCGCCTTCACAGCTCTCGAGACAGTGGGTTCGATGCTGCCCGGCTGGACATTCAATCCCTATCAACTCAACAGAGTAACCGCAGGATCGAGCGGTGGAACGGCAGCGGCAGTAACAGCCAATATGGGGCTAATTGGATTAGGGACTGACACAGGAAACTCAATCCGTGGACCTTCGAGTCACAACGGGCTTGTCGGCATCAGATCGACACAGGGCTTAACGAGCCGAGACGGTATCATGCCGCTCTACGCGCACAGAGACATCGGCGGGCCGATGGCCCGAACCGTGGAAGACGCAGTGAGAGTGTTCGACGTTATAGCAGGATCGGACCCAAATGACCCGGTCACCATAGAAGCTGATGATCGGCGCGCTGATTCTTACATGGACTATCTGCAGTCGGACCTCGAGGGACTGCGGATAGGTGTCGTAGGTCAGATCGCCTACAAAGAAACTGCGGACACTGAAATCCTCATGCGGTTCACTGAGACGTTCTCAGTTCTAGAGCGTTTAGGTGCTACCGTGGTTCGGGACTTCCATATAGAGAACCTAGATGAACTCCGTCGTGGCACCGGATGCTCACGCTTCCGGTACGACATTGAAAATTACCTGGCGGATATACCGAATCCTCCCTTGCGTACGTTGCAGGAAATAGCTGAAAGCGGACGTGTGTACAGGACGGTTCTGCCCACAGTCGAGCGGTTTCTCCAGTTCGAGGGCACACCTGATACGAACGAACAGTGCATCCGCGGTCGTGCCCAAGAAGATCTTTTTCGGGAGGGACTCCGCTCAGCCATGGCAAGATACAACGTACAGGCGCTTATCTACCCAAGCTGGAGCAATCCACCACGGCTAGTTGGTGACATGAGCACACCCCACGGGGACAATAGCCAATACCCTGCTCCCCCAACGGGCTTCCCAGCACTGACGGTCCCAATGGGATTCGTGCGAGATGGAACGCTCCCTGCAGGTCTTCAGGTTCTCGGAGACGCGTGGTCTGAACCGACGCTTATAAGGATTGCCTACGCATTCGAACAGGCTACCAATCACCGAAGGCCACCCCTAACAACACCAGCTCTTAAAAACTAAAAGTCTAATGGCTGGCCCTGAAAGTCACACGCGACAAGCCCATCTAGTAGGATCCGAGAACTCCGGAATCGGACCAACCTCTCAACAAGAACGGATCGAAGCCTTAGACGTTCTCAGAGGCTTTGCACTACTCGGGATCCTAACGATGAATATGGGCGGTTTTTCCATGCCTTCTGCCGCTTATATGGATCCCACTGCCTGGGGTGAATTCAGCGGGCTCAACCTGGGTGTTTGGGTGACTACCCACCTATTCGCCGACCTGAAGTTCATGGCAATCTTTTCGATACTTTTCGGCGCCGGCCTCGTTTTGATGTCTGACCGGAGGTCAGCACGTGGGGAGAAGACTGCTGGCCTTCACCTACGACGGATGTTCTGGCTTTTGGTGTTTGGACTACTACACGCCCACTTGCTTTGGTCAGGGGATGTACTCGTATGGTACGCGCTCTGCGGCGCCGTTCTTTTCCCATTTAGGAATGCCAAGCCTCGAACACTCATTAGCCTCGCCTTGGTTTCTTGGTCTATTGGCTCACTCATACTGATAAGTGGAGCACTCTCCTTCCAAGAATGGCCACCCGAGGACGCCGCGCAGCTCATAGCCGGCCTGAAACCGCACCCAGAAGTTCTTCTTGCTGAGGTCAATCACTACCGCGGTGGGTGGCTTGAGCAGATGCACGCTCGTCTCCCTTCAGCTATCGAATCCGAAACTACGACCTTTGCAAGCTGGGCTGCCTGGAGGGTGAGTGGGTTGATGCTGCTTGGTATGGCACTCTTCAAGCTAGGAATACTCACTGGACAAGCTGAATCAAGAACCTATCGGAGGATGATCATCGCTGGCTTAGTGATCGGACTTCCTTTGATTGGTCTAGGACTCCAGAGAAATTTCGCCGCCGCCTGGGCTGCCCCAGACTTCCTCTTTATCAACAGTCTCTTCAACTACTGGGGCAGCATCCCGGTAGCACTCGGGTGGGTCGGTGTGGTGATGCTCACTCTCAAGAGCGGACTAGCGCTAGATATAACCTCTCGACTCTCGGCTGTCGGGCGGATGGCCTTTTCGAACTACATCCTTCAAACGGTGATGTGTACAACGATCTTTTACGGCCACGGGCTAGGACTTTTTGGGAGCATAGACCGAAGTGGTCAGCTGTTGGTCGTATTTGCCGTCTGGAGTTTCCAGTTATGGCTGTCACCGCTGTGGCTAAGCGCTTTTCGCTTCGGTCCACTGGAATGGCTATGGCGCTCTCTCGTGTATATGAAGGTGCAGCCGATGCGTAATCCAAGCGTCCCCTGACCGCCACCGGACGGCCTCCAGTGGTGCGGCCGCAAAATGTCCATGCTATCGTGTCGGTTTAACCCTCTGATCTGATCAAGAGTCAGCCACAATGGACAGACGAAACTTCGTAAAGACCTCAGCAGTCGGTGTGGCTGCTGCTGCTGCCCCATCAACTATCTCCGCCGCCAAAACTTCACCATCTCATTCGCCTTCAGCACCGTCTCTGCGACTTCGAAGCACGCGTCCAGTCTGCGTAGCCGATGTAAGTAGCATACGGTACAAGAACGGGGGGCCTGAGAGTGCGATCGAGCGCGCGTACCGCGGCATTACCGAAGGCGAAGACGTCCTCGACGCAATCGTAGCTGGCGTTAACATTCCCGAACTAGATCCGGACGAACGGGGAATCGGATTCGGTGGCCTACCGAACGCTGACGGTGTGGTTCAGCTCGACTCCTGTCTAATGCACGGACCAAACCGTTGGGCCGGTGGTGTCGCTGGTATCGAGGGGGTGAAGACGCCGTCATTGGTTGCAAAAGCAGTCGCCGAGCTGACAGATCATCACCTTATCGTTGGCGAGGGGGCCGCTAACTTCGCACGTCAGTTGGGCTTCGAGATTGAAGACGACTTGAACACCGACAGATCTCGCGAACTCTGGGTAGAGTGGAAGCGACGGATTGATCCGGGACACTGGCTGGACCCCGAAGAACGACTGAGTGGTCGGAGCCAGACGGGTGAGGAGACCGACCCGGACATGATCAGACGGAGACGAGGCAACGGATCTGGATGGCTCCGTGATAGAGATCACGAAGCCCGCCTCGAGCTATTTCAAGATGCGTCACTAGCGGCGGGGCTCTCCATGGTCGACGACGGCCTCATCGATGCAGATTCCTTCTGGGGAACTACGAGCCTAGAGGCTGTAAATCCGGGTGGAGACATATGCGGAGTTACTACAACAAGCGGGCTTTCTTGGAAGATACCCGGCAGAGCGGGCGATTCTCCGATCTTGGGCGCCGGGCAATACGTCGACAATAGCGTAGGGGCCTCAGGATCAACCGGACGCGGTGAAGCAAATCTATACAACTGTGCCTCATTCCTGATTGTTGAAAATATGCGTCGAGGGCTATCTCCCAAGGACGCCGGCATGTCCGCACTCGAGAGGATTCGGCAGAACACAGTGGAGGGCCGCCTACTGAATCAGCGTGGGTTGCCCAACTTCGATGTTCGTTTCTTCATCCTTAACAAGGCGGGTGATTACGCAGGAGTCGCATTGTACGGATCAAATGAATCGATGTTTGCTGTCTGCGACGAGAATGGTGCGCGGGAGGAAGCATTGGAGGGGTTACTCGAAGGGTCGCCGAGGGACTGATAAAGCATCTGCAACAGCTTACCAAAGCACTACGGACAGTCTTAAAGAGGTGACGGCTTTCGCGCCACAACAACACCCACGGGACCCTCAGACCAGACACGAGCAGCCTCGAACCCGGCCGCTCTGAGCACTCCAAGCTCTTCGTTTAGAGGAAGGTACGTATCCTCGCCTGCCCAAATATCAAAATGTGCCCAAGCTTGCTTCTCATTTATACCGCATGAGATCTGGTGTTGCGCCCAGAGGGCGTAGAGCTGGCGTGCCTCATTCTCATCCTCTGGCATGTTTATGTCCCCGTTCACCAGAACACCTCCAGGTCTGAGAGCATCGAATACTCGTTGGAAGAGCGCAGCCTTCTGTCCCAATGTCGGTATATGATGCAACGAGAGAGAAGCCGAGAATGCATCACAACACTCGAACGGGTCATCGTAAGAACCCAGCACTGGGCGCGCCCTATCCCCGAATCGAACTACCCGATTGGCACCTCGGTTGAGCATTTCCGGATCTATGTCGAGCAGCTCGACTACCCCCACCGTTCTATGTTCCAAAATCGCTTCTGCTAAGGCTCCTGTGCCCGAACCGATATCAATCACCCGATCTGGGCTGATCTCCGCCACCGATTCAGCAGCTATCCGGATCATAGAGTCGTACCCCGGAATCCAGCGCCGAATTTTCTCGTCGTAATCATCGATCTCCAGACGGAGATGCTCACGCACAGAATGTGACATGGACAGCAACGTCGACTATGTCCTATGCAAAGTCAAAACGGTGATCAACAGTTCGTTATTGCCCACCTGAGTAAAGGCTCCTAGGCTCTTGTGCTCCTAGCGCCAATGTCGCTTAAAAGAGTCCATGACCTGTCTCTCGGGTTTAAGAAACGGTACCCATGAGACCTTGTCCTTGAAGGAGTCCGATAGCATGCACCATTCTCGCGCCGCTTTCTCAGCGATGCTACTCGCTAGCCTAGCGTTAACAGCACAACCCACGATCGCTCAGTCGCTCTCTGAGGAGACGCTGACAAATCTGGAATACAGAGAAATCGGCCCGACACGACAAAGTGGTCGTTTCGTGGACATTGCAGTGCCTAGCGATGATCCCCACACGTTCTACATAGCTACAGCGTCCGGCCACCTTTGGAAAACTACAAATCGAGGCATCACGTTCGACGTACTCTTCGACGATCAACCCGATGTATTCTCAATCGGGGCTATCGCCGTCTCTCCATCTGACTCGAATATCCTTTACCTCGGCTCAGGTGAAGCAAACAACTCGCGCTCCTCCTACTGGGGGAACGGCGTCTATAAATCGACGGATGCGGGTGAATCTTGGACAAACGTTGGGCTTCCGATGTCTCAGCATATAGGGCGTATAGTAGTCCACCCGACGGACCCGAACGTGGTGTACGTCGCCTCACTAGGACCACTATACTCGGCAGGTGGTGAGCGAGGCCTATACAAATCGACTGATGGAGGCCAAAGCTGGAAGCGTTCACTGAACCACCGTTCTGAGGGACAAGACATCGGTGTGGTGGACGTAGTCATGGATCCAACCGACCCAAACACTCTCTACGCAGCGACCTACGACAAGGTTCGCCTGCCGTGGACCTTCGACCTAGGTGGCCCAGGGAGCCGTCTTTTTAAGACCACGGACGGTGGCGAAAACTGGATCCAGATCGGACAGGGCCTCCCTGAAGGCATGCTGGGCCGGATCGGAGTAGATGTATACCATAGTGACCCAAATGTCTTGTACGTGACGATCGAAAACGCAAACAAGGAGGGTATGTCCGACGAGGAACGACGTCAGGAGCTCCTAGATCATAGGTCGTCTCGAGGAATGATCGGTGGTGAAGTTTACCGCTCCGAAAACGCAGGAATGAACTGGGAGAAAGTGAGTCCCGATAATCAGTCGATCGGTGGTGGTCCAGCCTACTACTACGGTCAAATCATCATCGATCCAAACGACGCCAATATCGTTCACGTGCTATCAGCTGCGTCATGGGGTACTTATGACGGCGGCGAAACGTGGGAGCGGCGTCCATACGGTTTCGGGGGAGACGATCACGCCCTCTGGATTAACCCAGACGATTCACGTCACATCATCCTTGGTTACGATCATGGTATGGGAATCTCCTACGATGGTGGTGAAAACTGGTACCACCCTGATTTCCAGTCGCTCGCGCAGTTCTACGCTGTCGGCGTAGATAACTCACGTCCCTACCGAGTCATGGGGGGGCTGCAGGACAACGGCTCGCATATGGCCTATCACACGAACCCAGCGGGCGGCCCGGTCTACTTCGAGCAATGGGAACGCGTCGGAGGCGGCGACGGGATGTACAACGAGATCGACTGGTGCGAAAACCGGCACCTCTACAACGAGTCTCAGTTCGGTCCCATCCGGCGTACAGACCTGTTGACCGGCGAAACAAAGGGGATCCGGTACAACGATCCTGAGATGCGATGGAACTGGAACGCTCCAATTCTAATCTCACCGCACGACTGCAACGTCATCTTTCACGCAGGCAACATGCTCCTCCGCTCAGAATTCCGTGGTGAGGCCTGGGAGGTCATTAGCCCTGACCTGACAAAAGACGATCCTGCCACACAGACCACAGGTAGAGGCGGAGACGGAAATATCCAGTACGGTACGATCACGACCTTCGATGAATCACCTCTCAAAGCGGGTGTCATCTGGGTCGGGACAGACGACGGGAATGTTCAGATCACTAAAGATGGAGGCGAGACATGGACCCTCTTGAACGAAAACATCCCAAACAACCCGGAATATTGGGTCAGTCGCGTCGAGGCGTCTCATCACGAATTGGGGACGGCGTATCTTACGTATACGGGCTACCGAAGAGACGACTTTCGACCCTTTGTGTATAAGACCACGGACTTCGGTGAAACCTGGACCGATATCTCGGCCAACCTTCCGAATGGCCCGGTCAACGTAATCCGTGAGCACCATATAAACCCGGACCTACTCTTCATTGGGACAGAATTTCAGGTCTGGGTTTCCAACACTGGTGGCGAGAACTGGACCAGCATGAAACTCGACATGCCGACGAGTCCCGTACACGACATAAAGATTCAGGAAAGAGACAATGATCTAGTCGTCGCTACTCATGGACGCGGCATTTATGTCACAGATATCGCCCCACTGTCAGCATTAACGCCGGGGGTCATGGCTGAGGACGCTTTCTTCTTTACACCGGAACCTGAGATCCGATGGGTCGCTGTCGATAGGACTAACTACTCGTCATCGAACTTCGAAGGGGAAAGTGAAGCACCCGGGGCGTCCCTTTTCTTCTACCTTCGCAGAGATGCCGAGGTGACGTTGACCATTTACCAGGGCCAGATAGCGATCTCCGAGATCGAGCATGAAGGAACAGCTGGAATCAATGTCGTTCAGTGGGACATGCTGAAAAAAATTGAGCGAAGCCAAGAAGAGCGAGACAGAATACGTGAACAACGTCAAACCCGGAGCGGCGGCGGTTTCGGTCGTCAGAACGGTGACACGACTCGCTTTGCGATAAGTGAAGCTACACCCGGTTCATACCGAGTTGTCCTAAGGGTCGACGACATGGAACTGGAAGAAGTGGTGACTATTCTCAAAGACGAATGGTGGCAGGAGCGAAGATAAATCCACCGACCAGGCTATCCACTAAGCCGCAATGCCAGATGCAGGTCTCCGGTTGCCCGCTCGTACATACGGACCCCACCTTGATCAATCGCAACACAACCCCCTGACGAGACTGATGATGAAGAACGTTCGCACGACACTCTTAGCTGCCTTGAGCATTGCCTTGGCCTCGCCCGCTGCTGGCCAACAAGTCCCATGGAGTCCCATGAATCGGGGCAGTGATAACATGGAGGTCCTAGGCCACCTACCCCTAGGTGCACAGTTGTCTGTAGCAGACATGGACCTGGAGCAGGAGATGCATCGCCCATACGCATATATCTCGCGAATGGTGTACGGTTGGGAAGGTCCTAAAGGAACAGATATCATCAGCCTTGAGGACCCCGAAAACCCTGAACTGATCTATGAGTGGCGCATCGAGAACCAGGACTTGCACCAGCGCACTGGTGGAATGGACGTCAAACACTTCAAGTGGAATGATCGGTACTACCTAGTTCAGTCACTCCAATTCGGTCAAGGAGGTCCAAACACCGACCTCGGTGCTGTAATTCTTGATGTAACAGACCTACCTGACGCATCCACGGTCCGTGAAGTAGCACGCATACGAGAGCCGGATATGCCCGGTGGTTTCCACAACATCTTTATCTACAAACATCAGAACGATCGGGTGTACCTATTTACGACAGCGAGGGCTCCTGGCGCACTCATCTACGACCTTGGAATGATTGTGGACGGAGATCTTGAAAATGCCCGTGTAGGAATGGTGCCAGTACCGGAATCTCCGATGGGGCGAGGCGCCGGTCGTGGCTATCATGACTTCTACGTCGGCTACCATCCAGACACTGGCGAAGATCGGTTCTACGGGGGAGGCACAGGCGGGTACTACATATACGACGTAACAGACCTCGAGAACCCGGAACTGCGTATCACGCTCACCGGCATAAGTGGAGTGAGCTACGGACACACATTCACGCCGAGTCCAGACGGACGGTACGTAATCGCTGAGACCGAGTATCAGTACGCTCCTCTCAGAATCTTTGATCTCCAACCGGCCCTCGAGGGAGAGGTCACCAATGTGAGATCACCAATCTCGGCATTCACAGCGGACTGGAGAAACCTCGTTCACAACCACGAAGTGCGTTGGCCATACGTCTTCGTCTCCGGCTACCTCGATGGTCTACAGATCTTCAACCTTCAGGACCCAAACAACCCTGTGACGGTCGGTTACTACGATACGTACATAGGCCCGACAGTCGACGGTAGACCTGCCATGTTCAACGGCGCGTTCGGCGTAGACGTTCGCAACGAGGACGGACTAATCGTGATCAGTGATATGTCTACCGGTGTGTGGACGTTCAAGATGGACGGATTCCAAGGCTGGAACGGTGAGCACTGGGGACAGCCAAATATCTCGTCGGCTCAGGACTGGGATAACCCAGTCGTCAAACGGCCGGTTAGTGAAGAGGACAACTAGAGAGTAACCTCTTTTTGACCCTAAAAACGGACTTCGGTCTTGAAGGGAAAAAGTGGCCTAGGCCCCTCTAGAAAAGGTCTAGGCCACTTTTTTACACTACCAAGAAAATGGTCTATCCTGAGTTCATCTGTTGGACAGTTCCGTTGAGTTTATCGGAATCATTAGATGCGCTCCCGCAGTACCCTCGTTCATCATCCATGGGGTGCCTCGACCAGCCAATGCGTTGTCTCTTTGCGACTCAGTCGGCATACCCAATTCAGTAGCAGTCGCCCCAGGAACTCTCAGAACCCAGAGGAGACGGATCCTGTCGTTCTCTCCATATAGCCGATATCCAAGTGAACCCATCGGCGTCGACGGGATGGCACCGTCCTCGACGGCCTTAGCTACAGATGCCGAAGCATCATCCTCCGAATATCCTTCAGCTAATAAACGGGCATTCATATCCCTACTCACCCAAACATCCTGATGGTAACAGCGAGTGAATCCGCTCTCGGGATCGTGAGGACGGCACTCGACAGTTGAGGTACCCTCCCGAAGAACAACTCTCTGCCCGGTAGACGCGTCGAAGGTCGAAACCGTAGCGACATTCTGCAAATCATCCGGTAACGGCAGTGTGGCCTGGGTAACAGGATCTGTGATCGTCTTTGCATCAATGAGCGGTGCAGTCGAGCCCGTATTCGAAAATTCTGTCCCGTTTATTGGGATCATTAGATGGGCTCCCGACGTCCCCTCCCGCATCATCCACGGAGTTCCTTGACCGGCCAGTGACTGATCGCGCTGGCTACCTGTAGGCATAGCGAGATCGGACGCCACCTGATCGGGCAAGACGACGACCCAGAGGTACTGTATCCGGTCGCCTTCGTCATAGGTGCGATACATCATCGAACCAATAGGTGATGGGGCCACACTCCCATCCATCTCAGCGGCAGTAATCCGCTCAGCAACTTCTTCTGACGACAAACCCTCAGCGACGAGCCTAGCGCGTAGATCCCGCCGAGCGGCCGTAGAGGTTGGGTAGCACCAAGTAAAGCCGTCGTCCGAACGCGGTTCGCATTCTACATGATTGTCACCCTCGCGAAGGATCTCTCTTTCCCCTGAATCGGCGTTATAACGGTACACGGTTGCGTCGGCTCGCAGATCTTCTGGCAACGGACGCAGAGCCTCTGAAACCACAGGGTCTTGGTTCTGTGACGCCGACTGCCCACACGCCGCCAACATGACTACACCCAGAAGAAGAGTTAAAGCCTTTGGACATTTGGGGATGCGTGCACTCATCGAATCTCCCCTTCATTATGGATGAAACGGATCGCCGGAGGGGTTAAGCCAACGACAACGGAAATGACATCTTAGCCACTGAGCTAGCGACGCGCTCCTCCTCCTCATAGAAATCTTTAGGTGATATCAACAACCCGCACCCGTAACAATGATTCTTGGGAGGAGTGAGCCTTGTATACATAGTCAAAGAGGATCACTGCACGCCTTGTCGAGAAACACTGATAGATGTACGCTCGACTATGCTTCAGATACTAGCTCTCCTTGGCACGATTGGCGCCTTCGACTACTCCGTTACCAGTAGTCCAGCTGAAACCAAGGCTCACGAAATCATACCCACTCATATAGATCTGTGTACAGTCGGACCTCAGTACTACGCATTTGAACTCGTAACGACCAAGAATATCCCGGGCACAGGGCTTGCCACAGGACAGGTACAAGCCTCTGTGTCAGGGAATTCACCGTTTTCGGTGCAACTCGCTCCGGACGGCAGTTACGCCTATGACCTGCACGTGTCCCTCCAGCGCATGAGGGCACCCTTGCAGGGGAATTTGGTCGCGTGGGTCACCACCACTGAAATTGATCGCATAGAGCGAATGGGCACTTTAGACGCGAACCTTCAAGCCAGTGGTAGAGTAAGCTGGAACAAGTACATCGTTGTGGTCACACTCGAATCCAGCGATGACCCACACCAAGAACAGTGGGCTGGTCCAATTGTTATGCGAGGTATGTCACGTAGCGGGATGATGCACACAATGGTTGGACACGGTGCACTCCAAGAAGAGAACTGCGCTGCCTACGGGTACGGCAACTAGGCAATACATGCACATACGTTCGATTCATAGAAAAAGCGTGCTCTTAGCAATCTACGCTCTTTTTTCAGTACCGAGCTTATCCAGCGGCCAGCATGAGGGGCACAATATGATGATGAGCGGCGGGTGGCGCATGGTTCCAATGGACATGAACATGCCAATGCTTCCTGGTCTTGAGGGCGCCGTTCCAGTAGTTGGACCTTTCATGCCCGGCACGATGATAGATCCAGCAACGCTTCCCGAGGCACGTCCTTCACTGGCAGTTCCATTGTCCAATATGGACACGCTTGACATCTCGGTTTCGATGGTCCGGCGGACAATCGCTGGGCATGAAATGATCATGTTTGGCTACAATGGTCAGTACCCTGGACCCCTCATTCAGGCTCCGCAGAACGCCACAATCATCGTTCGAGTAAAGAATGAGATCGAAATGCCGACTACCATCCATTGGCATGGGATCCGTATCGACAACCGATTCGACGGGGTGCCGGGGCTCACTCAAGAAGCGATAGGTCGCGACGAGACCTTTACCTATGAAGTCCGAGTCCCAGATGCCGGGATGTACTGGTACCACCCTCATGTGCGTGAGGACGTCCAACAGGATCTCGGACTGTACGGCAACCTTCTCGTTACCTCCCCGGATCCAAACTACTACGGTCCCGCTCACCGCGAAGAGGTTTTCGTCCTGGACGATATCCTAATGGACGATCAAGGTGCCCTGCCGTGGGGCGAAGAGTCGCCTACGCACGCGCTCATGGGCCGATTCGGAAACGTGATGATGGTCAATGGAAAGACCGACCACCAAATGGAAGTAAGACAAGGGGAAGTTGTAAGGTTTCACCTCACGAACGTTGCTAACTCGCGCACCTTCAACGTCACGTTCGGGAACGCGGCGATGAAGGTTGTTGCATCCGATGTGAGTCGATTCGAGCGTGAGCAATTAGTGACTTCAATTGTTATTGCTCCCGCAGAACGTTACGTCGTTGACGTGCGCTTTGACCAACCGGGCGAGGTTGCGATAGCCAACACAATTCAGGCGATCAATCACTTTCGCGGGGAATTTTACCCGCACGTCGATACCCTTTCTCTCGTTACCGTATCTGATCAGAACGCCGACCCTGAAGTCAGTATGGCGTTTGCAACACTGCGTGAGCATTCCGATGTGGTGAGGGAAGTCAGGCCTTTGCGTGAGCACTTCGGACGCGAGCCCGACCACGAGTTAGTAACGACTGTGAGAGTGCAGAACCTGCATCAGTCAATCGTTCTATCCATGGAGTCCGACACTCTGTACGCAGCTCCCATGGAATGGAACGACGCGATGCCCATGATGAACTGGCTCTCTACTGCAGATGAGGTCACCTGGATTCTGGAAGACGTGACGACAGGAGCCCAGAATGATGAGATCGACTGGAGCTTTCAGGTCGGTGACATCGTGAAAATGCGGATCCATAACAAACCGGACTCATTCCACCCGATGAATCACCCGATCCATATTCACGGACAACGCTTTCTAGTGGCTTCTATCGATGGAGTGGAAAACCAAAACTTAGTTTGGAAAGACACCGCAATCTTGCCGGTCGGTTCCACCATGGACGTCCTTGTCGAGATGTCGAATCCAGGAGAATGGATGATGCACTGCCACATCGCCGAGCATCTTCATGCGGGGATGATGTTCTCCTTCACAGTGAACGATCAGGCCCCATGAAACCGGTCGCTCGGAAGTCACTTTTAAGTCTGACGGTCATAGTGACTGTGACGTTGGTATTCATGAGTTTGGACAGAATACAAGTGCGCCAGAGCGTCGAAAATCAGATCAACTCACTCCGCAACGCAGTCAACAGATCTCGAATCGCAGCAGACCGATGCCGGGAAGGGCTAGAGACCAGTCAAGGTGCCCTTCTCGAACTCGGGATTGTCATTGATTCCCTCAAAGGCATCATTGAGCGCTACGAAACGATACCGGATCAGGGAACGGGTGCAGTAAATTACGTGACCTACAGGTCAGTCCTCGAAGAGCACAACGACTCAGTCGGCATATGGGAAGGACGTGAACAGCGCCTGCGAACAGCAGAACAAGCATGCCGCGCGGCGATCACCGATCATAATAAGCTCGCCGACTCGTTACAGTATGTTCTGACGGAAGCCGGAATCATCACGAACTAAAATTCAACAAGAAAGCAGCCCCCCAAGTCGTGCACTTAGGAGGCTGCTCTTAGCTCGCTAGACCAACAGCAAGCATATGGCGCAGTGGCACTACATCTGTGGAAAGATCACCCGATCAATGACGTGGATGATCCCGTTGGTTGCCTCAATGTCCGTAGCCACAACACTAGCATCGTCTACCTTCACCATGCCGTCGACAACCGCAATCTCGACTGCCTGACCAGCGGCAGTCTCAGCCTCAGTCAGCGCAACCACGTCAGCAGCCGCAACCTTCCCCGGGACAACGTGGTAAAGAAGTACCTTTTGAAGCGCTTCTTTGTCATCTAAGAGCGCCTGAAGATCGGCAGCCGGGATGGCAGCGAAAGCTTCATCGGTAGGCGCGAAGACTGTAAACGGCCCATCGCCCTGCAGTACGGAAACGAGTTCAGCAGCGGTGGCTGCTGCTAGCAGGGTTTCAAACCCGCCCGCAGCTTGGGCAACTGCTACGATGTCACCTTCCTGACCTTCCGCGTTCGTAGGAACAAGAGTAAAGGCGACCAGAGCTGTAATAAAAAGTTTTTTGAACATGTGATTCACGTCTTGTATAGGATATGTTTATATAAAACTCGAACATTATCCCAAGTTGTCAATCTTTTGTTCAGCTTTTTGGTTTGACAGATCTTTGACAGAACTTAAATTGTCAACATGACTGAATTTGCTAAGCCCCGTCATCCAATCCGCGTTGTAGCACAACGCACGGGCCTCTCTACTCCGGTCCTTCGCGCATGGGAAAGAAGGTACGGTGTTGTAACCCCGAACCGGAGTAACGGCGGACAACGCCTATACTCGGACGCCGACATTCGACGTCTGCAGCTACTAGCCACTGCGGTAGATGGCGGCCGCAGTATCGGACTCATAGCGGACCTTGAATCTCCGCAACTCGAAGCGCTGATTGATGAAGATCGGCAGATGCCAATCCAGCCAGTCGGGGGCCATGTTGCCCCAGACACCGAGCGAGTGACGCTCGCGCTGGACCACATAAAGCAGATGCGCACCGACGCGCTAGAGCAGCTTCTTATGCGGTCAGCGGTGGAAATGCGCCCGCATGAGCTAGTTGAAAGCCTAATGGTGCCGCTTCTTCAAGAGGTTGGGCGAGGCTGGCAGGCTGGCCGCCTACCGCCGAGCACAGAGCACATTGCATCCGTTGCGATCAGACGCTTCTTGGAGTGGATGTCGTCGACAAACCAAAAAGATCAAGCAGCTCCGCTCGCACTCACTGGCACACCTGCTGGTCAACAACACGAATTCGGAGCCTTGCTTGCTGGAGTCGTCGCCGCCTATGAAGGATGGCGTGTACGCTTCTTGGGACCAGATCTGCCAGCTCTAGAGATAGCTCGGGCAGCTCAAACAATGAACGCGCGTATGGTGGCACTGTCAGCCGTGCATCCACGACTAGATGCCAAAGGGGTCCACGAAGTTCTGGAACTCCGGCGCCTACTTACAACGAACGTCAAAATTGTGATAGGCGGCGCAGGAGCTGAGCCTCATCGAGATCGATGGCAGGAAGCAGGTATCTTGAGTCCGTCAACGTTCTCTGGCTTCCGTGACAGTTTACAAATCCCCGAAAACAAAAGCTGACACTATCCAGCACCCATGGAAGCCCGCCTATTCTTCCGAAAACGCTGCATCAAAAGCAGTATGAGATACGGGAAAGTCGACAGCTTTCACGAAGGCACACGCCTCCTCCGCACCATGCTCCCTCTCCATTCCAGCGTCCTCCCACTCAACTGAAAGCGGCCCACTATAGCCGATTCGGTTGAGCGCACGCACAATCTCCTCAAATGGAACCTTGCCCCGACCAAGACTCCGGAAATCCCAATTGCGATCAATGTTGCCAAATGGCAAATGCCCTCCAAACACTCCCGACAGGCCTGGACGATTCGACCACCACACATCTTTCATATGGACGTGATAGATACGCTCACCAAAACGGTTGATAAAGTCGACACAGTCCACTCCTTGGTACGCGAGATGGCTTGGATCATAGTTAAAACCGAACGCCTCTCGATGCTCGAGCGATGCTAGTGCTCTCTCTGCCGTTATGGTGTCGAAGGCAATCTCGGTCGGGTGTACTTCAAGTGCGAAACGGACACCCACTTCGTCAAATACGTCCAGAATTGGAGTCCATCTTCGAGCAAATTCCTCAAAACCTTCCTCTACCCAACGCTCGGGGACAGGCGGGAATGAATACAGAAGAGGCCATATAGAGCTTCCCGTAAAGCCGTTGACCACCCGAACTCCCAAGTTTGCTGCGGCTCTCGCTGTCAGCTTCATCTCCTCTGCGGCCCTCGCTCTGACCCCCTCCTCCGAACCATCACCCCAAACATGCTCCGGGAGGATCGACTTGTGCCTCTCATCGATGTGATCGCATACAGCCTGTCCCACCAAGTGATTACTAACGGCGAACACTTCGAGTCCATGAGACGCGAGCATCTCTTGAAGAGCTACGCAATAATTCTGGTCCGAGGCAGCTCTTCCCACATCGAAGTGATCGCCCCAGCACGCGAGTTCCAGTCCATCATAGCCCCAAGTAGCAGCCTTCTTAGCTAGCTGTGCCAAAGGTACGTCAGCCCATTGGCCGGTAAAGAGTGTGACAGGACGCGTCTGTCCATTGCGATCGCTCCAGAGACTCATGTTCTCTCACTCGACTTGGCTGACCGTTCCCCTGCCATCTTCACCCAAGCCTGGTCCCGATCACTTTCGATTGCTCGAAATATGAAATCCACCCCCAGTGCCCCATCCTGAACCGTTGGGAAATCCGGAGTGACCCCCGAGGAACCGGTGACAGCATCAACACCACGGATCGCAGCAGCAGCCTCACGGTAGATGTTCGCAAAAGCCTCTATAAAGCCTTCTGGATGTCCACCAGGCAGACGTGTCGCTCTTGTCGCATGAGGCCCGACATCTCCTCCTCGAAAAAGCACGGTCTCAGTACCGCCCGAGTCGACCATTCTAAGGCGATCAGGATCCTCTTGACTCCAATGAAGTGCGGCGTCTGCACCATACACCCTCAGAAGGATATGATTTCGTTCTCCGGTGGCTATCTGAGAGACCATCATAACACCACGAACACCATCCTCCAGGTCGAGAAGCACAACCGCATCGTCTTCTAGCGCGCGACCCTCTAAAACGGTACCGAGATCGGCGAAAAGGCGTCGCACTTCAAGACCAGTGACGTAATGCATAAGATTGAACGCGTGCGTTCCAATATCTCCCAGAGCAGACGACGGGCCTGCCCTTTCGGGGTCGCCACGCCATTCCGCCTGTTTATGGCCTTCTGCCTCTAGCAGCGTACTTAACCATCCCTGAGAGTACTCCACCACAACCTTTCTTATAGCACCAAGCGCTCCAGCCGAAACTCGCTCACGCGCTTCTTTAATCATTGGGTAGCCTGTGTAGTTGTAAGTGACCACAAACACAAGCCCGCGTTCCGTTGTCAGCCGAACTAGTTCATCTGCATCTTCCACACTCGTAGTAAGTGGCTTGTCACAAATCACATGGATACCAGCCTCGAGAAAAACCTTCGCTACCTCATAGTGCAGGTGGTTCGGGGTCACGATGACAACAGCTTCGATACCGTCTTCTCTAGTAGCCTCAACTAAAGCCATCTCTCGGAAATCCGAATAGACCCGGTCACCGTCCAGTCCTAGCTGCTTTCCTGTCTGACGCGACTTAGCAGGATCGGAGGAAAAGGACCCAGATACCAGCTCGTATCCTCCGTCGACTGCGGCGGCGGCCCTATGGACCCCTCCAATAAACGCGCCCGGGCCACCTCCGACCATCCCATATCGAATCTGCGTCACTCGGAAGCCTCTATACTTCTCGCTATATAACCACCGGCCTTCCTGTCTCGAATGTAGAGGACGGAGAAGATCATTGTCAGCAATGCGCAAAGTGGAACGATCCACCGGAACGAAACCTTCCCGCCCATATTGTCCGCTGGCCCTAAAATTGTCTGGGCCTCAGCTACTAGACCTAAATCGACGTCCGACGCGATAACTGCGCGTAAAGCATTCGATGTAGCCGGAGCAGGTAAGACTCCTGAATCAGACTGCCATGCACGAGCCACTTCTGTAATCGCTTCTGCGGCCGCCCGAGCATCCGGGCCAGAATGGGCCGCTAAAATCGGCTCCGCCCGCTCAAACAGTCCAATCGTCTCAGCAACCGGAAGTTCATCGTGAGCATAGCGGTCAGCGATAGCGCCCATCTGGGGTGACGTGACCAAACCGACAGTCGCCATACCTACCGTACCCATTAGTCCTAAGCCAAGAGCTCCGGAACGTGGGACTCGTTCTGAGACGACACCGAGCATGGTCGGCCAGAAATAACAGACTCCGATGGCGAACACCGTAGCTGCCAAGAACGTCATAACTATGCCGCTTGCGTAGCTGAGCGAGAAAAGCCCCACACCAGAAATGACAGCTGACGCCAAGAGCAAGCCTGTCGGTGATATACGGCTCACGACGTCACCTGCTCGATAACGCATAATAGCCATCAAGCCGTTGATCCAAACAAGCACTAGAATGCCCACCATCCCACCAGACTCCAAAACTGCGGGCACCCAGCGATTCGGGCCCAGTTCTACTGAAGCCGTCATGGACATGGCTATCAGCAGTACCCACATGAGAGGAGTGGTAAATGCTGCTCTAAACATTTCCCCCATAGTCACACCGGCCTCGACGCCCTCAGTGGGCGGGAAGTCCTCCCCCAGCAGTAGGATGCCATATGCGAAAGTGGGTATGAGTATCAGTCCGACCTTGATCTGCCACCCTGGAATGCCGACTGAGTCAAGAGCAAAAGCGGCCAGGCCTCCAATAACCACGCCTCCTGGAAACCAGACGTGGAACTGATTCAATTTCACCGTCTTGTTCTCCGGATAGAGTGCTGCAACCAGAGGGTTGCACGCCGCTTCAACCAGCCCGTTCGCCATTGCGATGATGAGAGCACCAGCGAAGAGCGTCGTAAAACCACCGGCGAAAATCATTGTCAAAGAGCCTAGTAGGTGGCCCAAAAACGAAAACCGCAGCAGAGATTTCATCCCAACGGAATCGGCAAGCGGAGCGAACGCCAACTGCGAGACGGCAAAGCCCCAAAGAGCTGCGCCACCAATCCAACCGACTTCTTCGTTAGTTAGCACGAACTCTCGCTTCAGGGCGAGCATAACCGCACCCACCGTCGCAAATGCAACCGATGTGGCTATCAGAGCAACACAACTTCCGAAGAAAAGGCGATCCGCGTTGACGCGATGTTGAGGTACTTCTGTCATTATTCGGTGCCGGAGGTAGTGGGTGAGGGAATTATGCGAGTCCCAAGTGCCGGAGGACATCTGGTGGTGGCGGGTCCCACTGTGCTAGAGGGACATTACCGATGTACTGCAGATCGTCCATACCGACCTGAGTCGTCCAGAAGGCGGTCGCGGTCAGATCACGGACACGGTCGAAAAATCTCGCGGCCTCCTTATGGCCCGCGGCCGCCTCAGGTAAGAAGCAAATGTCATCACAAATCTTGGCTTGTTGTTCGGCTGAGAGATTCCGAAATCTCAACCCGTCACCGAAACGCTCCGCAGCTTGCTGATCCAACCAGACGAGACCACCTCTGACCAGTGCAAGGTCATCCGAATTACCGGCATACGGCGCGCTGACCCACTCATCAATGAAATCCTGAGCACCGACTTCGCTCGCTGAGGGTGATCTGTGATCTGCGGGAATGACCAGATCACATAGGGTGGCGAGTGATTCCAGCTCATCTGAGGCCAATATGCGCTCCCATGGCACAACTGGACTAACGAGATCTGGGTCCCACAGGGTACCCGCCGCTTTGGAGTTACTCGCGAGCCTTGAGGTTGAAGCCGAGTTCGAGCCCGGGCTGCCCTCAGGAGCACAAGCACCAAATGTAGGAACAGCAGCGGCTGCGATAGCCATCACCTTAATAGCCTGTCTGCGGTCCATCGGAATGGTCCCTTCCAAACCGAGCTGATCAATTACGGGGAGCCGGGTCGGTCTCTTCGCTCCGTCGTTCATCCTATACTGCCATGCGCGAGCTGTTCGACTATGTAATCCGATGCCCGCCAAGCTATAGCCATAATTGAGAGTGTAGGGTTCTTGTCAGCGTTCGACACAAAGCAGCCACCATCTGTGACGAACAGGTTATCCACCTCCCAAGACTGACAAAACTGATTCAGAACTGAACTGGTCGGGTCGCTACCCATGATCACCCCGCCCACTTCGTGGATGATTTGCCCAGGACGCGCGATTGCATTTGCACCGTCATCCTGAACCGTGCTCAGCACCTGTCCACCCATGGCCTCGATAATATCGCGAAAAGTATGCTGCATATGTCTCGCTTGGTTCAACTCATGTTCTGACCATTTCCAGTGAAACCGAAGAGTCGGGATTCCCCATTGATCAACTTCATTCGGGTTGATTTCACAGTAACAATCTTGGTTTGGGATCATCTCACCCCGACCGTCGAAATACATGAACGAGCCGTAGTACCTTCGGCAATCTTCCTTGAAGGCCTGTCCATAAGAGCCCCTGGTCAGGGACTCTATCCCACCGAACGCGCCATAGCCCGGCATCCGACGCCCCCCTCCAAATTCGATATGGTACCCGCGTGCAAAGTCGAGCTGCCCACGAGCCTGTTCCTGATACAGCCACCAGGGCATGTAGAGGTGCATCCCAGATGCCCCGTCCGTGTTATGCGGAGGACAGTTCTCCAATGCGGGTATCTGCCCTGACACCCCCGCTCCCACAGTGTCCATCACGTACTTGCCCACAAGCCCTGAACCGTTGGCAAGGCCATCCGGAAACGCTCCACTCTTTGAGTTTAGGAGTATGCGCGCAGATTCACATGCACTCGCCGCCACGACGACAACTCTAGCGCTCACGTGTTCGTCCAGCCTCGTCCTCTTGTCGATGTAGTGAACTCCAGTTGCACGACCACGAGAATCCACTGTCACCTCGCGCACCATCGCGTCTGTTATAATGTCCAGATTCCCTGTGGCCAGTGCTGGAGGAAGAAGCACCGTTGGCGACTGAAAATTCGCCTTGATCGAGCAACCACGACCGCAATCTGTCGCGTAGAAGCAAGCGGCACGGGACCGCATGGATTCGGAGGTGACCCGTTGAGCCAACGAGTTGTTCGGCCATAGCGCCCGTGACAGTCGCTCAGCTTCTTGGCGCTGTGTCATGATCGCTAGGTGCGCGGGGATCACCGGGATATCGAGTTGGTCTCCGCACACTTTTTGCGTCAGAAGCTCGGTGGCCCTTGGAGCAGGCGGGGGCTGCAAGACACCCGGTGACGAGTTCGGCGTGTTTTCTAACCCTTCATTCGAACCGTACACGCCAATTAGCATCTCAGTCTTGTCATAGTATGGCGCTACGTCCTCGTAACTCATCGGCCAGTCAAAGCCGAGTCCATCGCGAGAATGTGGTTTGTAGTCGTATTCTCCCATTCGCAGTGAGATGCGACCCCAGTGGTTTGTGCGCCCACCGAGCATCCTAGCCCGCCACCACATGAAATCCGCTCCGTCTGCACTCGAATACGGTTCGCCGGGGACACGCCATCCTCCATCAACAGTGGCGTCGTAAAATCCAAAGGGCTTTTCCGGAGTGCCAGCCGCACGGAGGGGCGCATCTCTGGGCAACTGAAACATCGGCGTTTCAGTAACCGGATCGTAGTCCCGACCTGCTTCGAGCATCAGAACTCGAACACCGGAGCAAGCGAGCACGTATGCACACATGCCTCCCGCCGCACCCGATCCGACGACAATTACGTCGTAATCTTCTTTAGTCTTACCTCTCACTGCGCAAATTCCTGCATGAGGTAGTCGAAGCTGCGACGCACAGTCACGAGGGAATCTGCTGGATTGTCATGTTCGATGAAACTGTGTCGGAGTTCGTGAGCTTCGGGGGCTCGGAGTATCTTTTCGAAGTCGATGACACCATCCCCAACATCGACCATCGCACCTTGGGCTGAGCGGTCCTTGATATGGACACTTGTCACGCGGTCAGAGTAATGCCCGAGCCATTCCAGGGGCTCGTGGCCACCATCAACGACCCAATAAATATCCATCTGCCAGTCCACGAGAGAGTCCTCCGTTTCATCTAGCAACAGAGCCATCGGTATCACTCCATCCATAGCATCGAACTCGAACTGATGGTTGTGGTAACCGAATCGAAAACCCATCCGCCGGGCGGCCTCTCCGGCACGGTTTAGGTCATCTGCAACCGCCCTATACCCATCAGGAGTGCGTACTTCCTCGGGAAGCCAAGGGATCACGATCATCTCGTGGCCCAGTTCAGCCGCATCGTCCAAGGTCCTTTGCCAGTCGCCACGAACCTCTGCAAAGTCTGCATGCCCAGACACCGCTCGCAGGCCAAACTCATCAAGGTGACGGCGAAAAGAAGTCGCTGTCATCCCGTAAGTGCCGGCCAACTCGACCTCGATGTATCCTATATCCGCCAGAGTAGCCAGAGTCCCGGAGACATCCTCTGACATCGCATCACGTACGGTGTAGAGTTGGAGCCCCGGCCGGTTTATGGGCACACGTTGGCTCAATCTAGGCACAACAAAGGGGGCTGCACTGAGTGCAGCGACAAAGGACCTGCGATCCATCAGCGTATCTCCCTAACCTTGACGTTTCGGTACCAGACGGGATCCCCGTGGTCCTGCAGGCCAATATGGCCCTCGGAGGCCTGCCCATAGGCTGGCCACTGGCTGAACTTGCTCGCGGCGACCAGTTCGGTCCACTCCGGCGAACGAATTACATACTCGACGACCTTTTCGCCGTTCAGCCAGTGTTCGATTTGGTCTTCGTTAACAACGATGCGGATATGATTCCACTCCCCTGCAGGGTGCACTACACCCCTTGGGGCGGGATGTAAACCGTAATTCGCACCGGCACTCGTAAATGGGTTCTGGCCGTCTGGATGTCGCTCATCGTCTAGCACCTGCATTTCAGGAGCGCTGTGGTAGATGTTCTCTTCCCCTTGAGCCGCTAGGTAGAAGACACCGCTGTTCCCACCCTCCTCTACTCGAGAATCGAGGGAGAGCTCAAAATTGCGGAAAACCCCTTGTGTCATGATGTCGCCACCCGGTCCAGTCCTCATAATTGCTCCGTCCCGAACCTCCCAACCGCCCGGCACGCCTTCATGATCGTAAGCCCTCCACCCATCCAAAGACTGTCCATCAAAGAGTAGTTCCCATCCCTCAGCTACATCCTCTGCAGAGAGCTCATTGTGCGCCAAGCCTTTATCCTGACCGTTTGTTCCGGTGGCATCGGTCTGCCCAGCAACACACCCGGAAGACAAAAGGATCGTCAGGACGATAGCAACCATTTGATCACATCGTTTCATCACAGACTCCAGCCTTCACGATATTCTCGAGTAAGGAAGCGATTAGCCTCCTCCGAGTTTGTAACTCTCATGGCCTCCGCATCGTAGTCTAACCGGACACCTTGACCCGCCCGCAAAGCGACAAGTCCAAGCAACATGACTTCGGTCAGCGGTGCGGCATACGAAAACGGACAGCTAGCTTCGCGGCCTTTCTTGCATGCGTTCGCCCAGTTCATTTCATGACTGTCCTCAATGCGATCGTAACGCCACGGAACTGCCTCCGCTTCTTCATGGAGTGTTTCAGGAAAGAGGCGAGGATTTCGCCCATAAGTCTCGTGCATAAGAAGTCCGCGCTCACCCACAAAGATCACACCACCCTCTGGCTCTAGTTCGACATCAACCGAGAGCAGTTCGGGGCGCTGAGGCATAAGGCCCCCGTCATACCAGTGCAGCGAAACCGGAGGCATCAGGCCACGACGCGGAAACTCATAGTGTACCTTCGTTGCCATCGGATACGATACCGGATCATCCGAAGTGCCACCCCACGGTGTCGAAGTTGCTTCGATGGTTTCTGGGTAACCAAGGTTCAGAGCCCAAAAAGGGTGATCTATCAGGTGAGCACCCATATCACCTAGCGCGCCAACACCGAAATCGACCCAGCCTCTCCAGTGGAAGGGGTGGTATATCGGGTGGTATGGCACCTTCCGAGCTACAGGCCCCAAATACTGATCCCAGTCAAGATGACCGGGCACAGGAAAGTCACCAGACAAACCCCAGGCATGAGCCTCAGCAATGGAACCGGGCCACCAAGAGCGGTCCGGCGAGCTGAGATCAAAATCGGCTGGCCTTTCTGTGGGACGAAGTAGCCCCTGTCCCCAGATGGGGCGATTAGTCCAGACGTGCACCTCCTGCACATTTCCTATCACCCCCGCCTGTACCCACTCATTTATGAGACGAGCATCGTCTGAAGAGTGGCCTTGGTTACCCATTTGCGTCACTACACCAGTTGTGCGAGCCAATCCTTGGAGAGCACGCGCTTCATGTACCGACCACGTTAGTGGCTTCTGCACGTAAACGTGCTTGCCTTCCTTCATCGCTGCAGCCGCAATCACGGCATGTGTGTGATCGGGAGTCGCGATTAGCACGGCATCTATATCCTTCTGACGCTCGAGCATCTCGTCAAAACGAGTGTACTTGGTAGCACTCTCATATTGCTCCGCCCAACGGTGTCCTTTCTCACGAGGATTCCCATCTCCGTCAGTCATCCTCTCGCGGGCCTTATCCATGACTAGTTCAAGATCAACGTCACAAACAGCAACAATGTTTTCAGAGCCCAACTCCTGAGCATTCTCGGCGCCCATTCCGCCTGCACCCACTATGGCAACATTGAGTGTATCGCTGGGTGCTTGGTAGCCATGCCCGCCGAGGATATGCCGAGGAACGACCATCCCTCCAAGCGCAATCTTTGACGTAGTCGAAACAAAGTTTCTACGGGTAACGTCTCCCACTACTCCTCCCGATCTTAAAATGAGATCGGAACAAACTAGGGTCAGCGCTGCTTTTCGCTAATGAATGTCGCCCATTTACCTCATCCCGAACTTGGCGCAACTGCAATGCAGTCCAGTTCGACAAGAGCGCCGAGAGCCAGTCCGCTTCCAGCGAGAGCCGCTCGTGCCGGCGGGTCGGATTTGAAATATTCAGCGTAGACCGCATTCATGGCTGCATAGTCTTCGATATCAGCTAGGAAGACCGTGCACTTAAGTAAGTCCTGAAGCGTTGCACCTGCAGCATCGAGGACGGCTGCGATATTCTCTATCGTTTGTCGGGTCTCAGCTTCGATCCCACCCTCGACTATTCGCGGCGGATTCTCACCCGGAACCGCGCCAAGCTGACCCGACAAAAAAATCAAATCCCCAGAACGAATGGCGAGCGAAAATATCGGCAAGCTAGCTACGCCGTCCGGTTGAATGACCTGTCTCCGATTCCTCTCCTGGTCCTGCGTTTGTGCAGAGCCTCGATCAGTTCGCGGCTCGATCGTGCATCCAGAAATAAGAAAGCCCAGAGCCAGAAGTGTTGTGAAGCCTTTACGGAAGCGCATGTCATATTCTCCTTCAGTAAGCAGCGGCGGGTTCTGGCAAGGTCGTCGTATGCGCCTAGCCACGCTATAGTCCCGACCATGATGAAAAGAAGACAATTCACTCGACTCGCATCCGTGGCCGCCGCCGGAGCCTGGATAAGCGAGATAGGCCCCCTGCGATCCATTTACTCCGCCCGCCAAACAGGGTGGTCCAAGCGCCTTTCGGCAGATCCTCAGAGACTAGGGGAACGAATGCAGACCCTCGCGACATTCGGAGCGAATGAAGCCGGAGGGATAGACAGGGTCGCCTTTAGCGACGCTAATATCGAGGCTCTCGACTGGTGTGCGGGCCATCTGCGAAGCGCAGACTTCACAGTCGAGCGTGACCTCGTTGGGAACCTGGTAGCCCGCAAGGTGGGCAGTGACGCGTCACTGAACCCGATCATGTTCGGCTCACATATCGATTCGGTGCCGGGAGGCGGCAATTACGATGGTCAGGTGGGCTCGATGGGTGCGATGGAAATCGCTACAGTCTTGGCCGATGCTGGACACGTGACACGACACCCTCTGGAACTCGTCTTCTTCACAAACGAAGAAGGTGGTAAAACAGGGAGCCGCGCCCTAGTCGGAGAAGTCGCGCCATTTGAACTGGATATTGAAACAGCGTCAGGATACACGATCCGAGAAGGTCTGCGTCGCCTGGGGGGTAACCCCGATCGCCTCGCCGATGCCCGACGAGACCCCGGGTCACTCGGAGCGTTTCTCGAACTCCATGTCGAGCAGGGTGCTGTGCTAGATCAAGATGATATCGATATCGGTGTGGTTGAAGGCATAGTGGGAATCACTAGGTGGACAGTTGTGGTCGAGGGTATGACGAACCATGCAGGCACGACACCAATGGATCGTCGACAAGACGCTATGGTCGGTGCAGCCCGGTTTATCACAGCCGTTCATCGAATAGCGAGGGACACCAAAGGCCGCCAAGTAGCGACCGTGGGGCGCCTTGAAGCAGAGCCAGGCGCACCGAACGTAATCCCGGGTCGCGTCATACTGACACTTGAGATCCGTGACCTAACCATGGACGGGATTCAAAGCACCTTCGAAGCAATCCACGCTCGATCCGCTGATATCTCAGAGGCGAGCGGGGTGACATTTTCTTTCAGACAGTTCTACATCAGCCGCGCCGCTCCAACTGATCTTCGTCTGCGAGACATGATCGAACAAAGCGCGCAGGACCGTAATCTCTCATCTATACGGATGCCCTCAGGAGCTGGGCACGACGCGCAGAGCATCGCCCTGCTGTGCCCCGTTGGAATGATCTTCGTACCTTCAATACGCGGGATCAGTCACGCTCCTGAAGAACGCACGGAAGCCACGGATATCGTCAATGGCACGAATATCCTGCTCGACACCTTGCTGGCGATCGACGAAGGTGCATGAAAATTCCGAACGCCAATGAGATGAAAATAATGACTACGAGTAAGACCCGGGTGTAGAAACCAGAATCGAAGAATCACATCAGATCTTCACCAGAGCCGCCTTCGGGTCGTTCACACGCTGAAGTAGACAGGCACCCACTACGAAGAGAACGCTGATCGACATAACCGAAAACTTCTGATTCCCACCGGTCATAAGTGCAACCTGACCGAAAATCAGAGGTCCGATGACCGACGACGACTTACCGCACAACGCATAGAAACCAAACATCTCAGACTCCCGTCCATCCGGGATGAGGCTCGCCATAAATGCACGACTGGCGGCCTGAATCGAACCGAGTCCGAAGCCTGCCAGTAGTCCGAGCACGGCGAACGCCTCTTTCGACTCGACGAAGAAGATCCCGATTGCTATCGCGATCCAAAGCCCAAGCACGCCAGTCACGACTTTCTTGGGACCAAGATAGTCCGTTGGTTTTGCTAAAAGGAAGGCGCCGATGAGCGCCGCAACTTGGATGGCTAAATACAGATAGATCAACTCTTCCTGTTCATACCCGAACGTATTCGAAGCGAGAGTACTCGACATGTAGATCGCCGTGAGCACTCCGTCAATGTAGAAGAAGTATGCGAGCAGATAACGCCTCATCTCAGTATGAGCCATCACCTCACCCCATAGCTCTCTGAAGCCAGTCAGGCCCCATACCGCAGCCTGAGGTACCGTCATCGAGCCATTTCCATCCTTCGGCAGGTACAGGAAGCTCGGGATTGAGAAAACGAGAAACATGCCCGCGACCATGATCCACACGATCTGGATGTTGGACGTGGCATACTGAAGCGCCATCACCAGTCCTAGCGCGGAGCCGGCGTATCCGACACCGAAACCCAACCCCGAGACCCACCCTTGTTTTTCCTGCGGGACTATCTCCGGTAAATAAGCGTTATAGAAGACCAAGCAGGCTTCGAAGCCGACGTTGGCGATCAAAAACAGAATGAAACCGTAGAGTATCATCCCCGGCTCAAGCGTCGTGAACAGTGCAACGCCTGTGATGCACATGGCGACGAAGACCGCCATGAAGCGCTTTCTGACACCCGCTCGGTCAGCAATGGCTCCGAGAACCGGTGCACTCAGAGCCACGATTAAAGCCGAGAGCGAAACGGCCCGTCCCCACAATGCGTCACCCTCGCCCGCCTCGTTCCCAACAATCGTTTCGATGAAGAAAATCTGGAAGACAACGGAGACAATCACCGCCGGGTAAACCGAGTTAGCGAAGTCGAACAACGCCCATGCACCTACCTGCTTCTTGTTCATGCACTACTCCCCTGATGAATCCAACGCCACGGTAGCACAGAGAGCCCCCCGTTGCATCCCCGCCGCGGCGAGGCGAATCTCAGCCGACTCTTGAACCCCCGACACCATATCGGCATGAACAGACTCGCTGGGAAACGCGTCCTGATCACAGGCGCGTCAGCAGGAATAGGTGAATCCTGCTCACGATACTTCGCAAGGCAGGGTTCGAACCTACTACTGTCGGCACGCCGGCTCGATAGGATCGACAGCCTCGCCTCATCCCTGACGGAAGACCACGGAGTCGATGTGCACACGGCAAAGCTGGACGTGACCGATCGCGACGCCGTGGGAGCCTACGTCGACACACTCGTCCAAGAAGGTCTCATCCCGGACGTACTGGTCAACAACGCAGGAAAAGCCAAAGGCTTAGACAAGCTCCAAGATGGAGACCTCGACCATTGGGATGAGATGATCGATACCAATGTCAAAGGTCTACTTTACGTTACCCGAGCGATTCTGCCGCATATGATCGAACGTGACCACGGGCACGTGATCAACATCGGATCAATCGCTGGCCGCTGGGTCTATCCGAAAGGCGCAGTCTACAACGCCACGAAGTTTGCTGTTAGGGCGCTAAGCGAAGCTATGAATATCGACCTGCTCGGGACCAGCATACGGGTTTCTAGCGTTGATCCGGGCTTGGCCGAAACGGAGTTCAGCGAAGTTCGGTTCGATGGAGACTCAGACCGTGCCACGTCAGTGTACTCGGATACAGTCCCACTAAAAGCTGACGACGTCGCGGATGCAGTGATATACGTAGCCAACGCTCCACCCCATGTAGACATCTTCAATCTTGTGATGATGCCGACCGTTCAACGATACCCCGGCTATATGGAGCGAAAGAGCGGTTGAGGCGCTCCGGAGAAACAAATCGTCTCGAGGCCTACATTATCGTCTTCACCCTTTGGCTATTGGTCTTTTCTTCAGCTAGCCAGACGATGATCCTGTCACCGATCCTTCCGCGGATCGGTGACGAGCTAGCTATCCCAGATGCCCTGTTGGGCACACTCGTCTCAGTATACTCAATCATGGTCGGGATATTTGCGATCCTTGCTGGCCCGGTCTCGGACAAAGTCGGGCGGCGGCAGATTCTTATATTGGGCTGCACGTCGATGGCGGCCGCACTCTTCATGCACGGTTTTGTGACCGGATACTACTCATTCATAACGGTCCGGATTTTCGCGGGGTGCGCGGGAGGCATGCTCAGTGGAGCAGCGGTTTCGTACATAGGAGACTACTTCCCCTACGAGCGCCGTGGATGGGCCACTGGGTGGGTTATGAGTGGGTCAGCATTCGGTCAAATTTTCGGGATACCCATGGGTATTTTGATGGCAGATCGCTGGGGATTCCGCTCGCCGTTCTATCTGTTCGCAATAACCATGGGGCTGACGGTCATCCTGCTTTTTCTCCGTGTCCCGCAACCGAACGTTCTACGAAGTAAACACCGGCTATCCGTGAGCAAAGCAGCGACTGATTACATGGCCATGCTTCGGCGTCCCGACATCGCGTGGGCTGCTGGCGCTTACTTTATGATGTTCCTAGGAGTCTCGATCTTTGTGATCTACCTACCCACCTGGCTTGAGCGCTCGGTCGGACTCACGGGCGACCAAATCGCACTGATGTTCGTGGTAGGCGGCGTAGCAAACGTGCTCACGGGACCAAACGCCGGGAAACTCTCCGACAAGATCGGCCGAAAAGGGATTATTCTGATGTCGTGCGTCGGCCTCTCGATCCTCATGTTCCTGACGACTCAGTTTATTACGGGTCCCGTTGCCGCATATGTGTTTTTCTTCTTTACAATGGTCCTGGTCGCAATGCGCATCAGTCCATTTTCAGCCCTGTTGACCGCGCTAGTATCAGACGAGCGTAGAGGTTCCCTGATGAGCCTAACAGTTGCCCTCGGCCAGGTCGGTTTCGCGCTTGGCGGAGCTGTTGCAGGGCCGCTCTACGCTGACATCGGGTATGGATCGAATACCGTACTCAGTGCAGCATTCGTCTTGATTATGGGTCTAATCGTCTGGTTCTTTGTACCGGAGCCGCCACATGAGTCCGACTAATCGCCTATCTAGAAAACCCGAAAAGGTCCGGTAGTTCTTAAACGAAAAGGAACAAATCAGCTTAAGGCGTAGTGCTTGCCGGTTAGCTTAAGCAGCTATGACTCGCTTGCGTCGGACTGCTAAAACCCGCGAGTTTACCTGCCTTCAGGAACGTTCTGAGGCCTTATTCGTGGAGCCCTGAGAAAAGCCGTGCATTTAGATTTTGAGCGCGACATCGTTGAGATCCAGGCACAGATCGATAAGCTCCTGGACCTCGCCGAAAGGCGAGACATAGACGTGTCTAATGAAGTGTCGGTCCTTAGAGGCAAGCTCCAAGAGCTCAAGGTGCGCACCTACGCCAACCTGACGCCTATGGAGCAGGTGCAGGTAGCGCGACACCCGCAACGTCCATACACCCTCGACTATATCAGCCGGATCTTTAGCGACTGGGTAGAGCTACACGGTGATCGAGGGTACCGAGATGACGAAGCGATAGTCGGCGGATGGGCTAGACTCGGCGACCGATCAGTCATGATCATCGGCCAGCAAAAAGGCCGGGATATGAAAGAGAATCTGCGACGAAACTTTGGAATGCCCCACCCCGAAGGCTACCGAAAGGCGCTGCGGCTTTTAAAGCAGGCGGAAAAATTCGGCCGTCCGGTCATAAGTTTCATTGACACCCCTGGAGCCTATCCGGGACTCGGTTCAGAAGAACGCGGAATCGGAGAAGCGATTGCCTTCAATCTCCGTGAGATGTCTCGCTTGAAGGTACCAATAGTCTCAATAGTAATTGGTGAAGGCATGTCAGGTGGTGCCCTCGGGATCGGTGTAACCGATCGAATTCTTATGCTCGAGCATGCAATCTACTCAGTCATTTCACCAGAAGGCTGTGCAGCAATCCTTTGGCGTTCGGCAGAGCATAAGGAGAAGGCTGCTAACGCCCTAAAGCTGACCGCCAAAGATCTGCACGAGATGGGTATCTGCGAAGAAATCGTTCCAGAACCACTCGGTGGCGCTCACGAGGACTGGGACATGACATCTAAGGCTTTAGAAGAGGCTCTCGCGAGAACTCTATCAGCGCTTGAAAAACTCTCTATAAGCAAACTGCACGCGCAGCGCTGGGCCAAGTACGGGGCCATAGGCGCGTGGCGCGAAGACTGAGCGAGGACTTGAGGTTGGGCACGAGCGAACGCCGGTTCCTGACCACCCCGATCTACTACGCGTCGGGGGAACCGCACATTGGCCATGCATACACCACGATCCTGACGGACGTACTCGCTCGTTTTCACCGTCAGGATGGCAAGGACGTCTTCTTCCTTACCGGCACTGACGAGCACGGACAGAAGATTCAGGATGAAGCTGAAAAGCGAGGTGTCGAGCCGATTGAACTCTGTAACGTAATGGCGGAGCGCTTCAAACAAGCGTGGGACAGGCTTGGCATCTCATATGACCGATTCATTCGTACGACAGAAGACCAGCATAAAGCGACCGTTACAGCATTCCTGCAACGACTCTGGGATCGCGATCAGATCTACGAAGGAACGTATTCAGGCTGGTATTGTGTCTCTGACGAGCGTTACTGGACTGAGAAAGACCTTGGAGAAGGTCGCACCTGTCCGATTTGCGGCCGGGAAGTCACCTACGTTGAAGAGAAAAACTATTTCTTCAAAATGAGCGAGTGGCAGGATGCGCTCGTAAAACAAATTCAAGACAACCCAGACTGGATTGTCCCAGAGATCCGCAAAAACGAAATCCTGAGCTTTCTGAAACAACCTCTCGGCGACCTATCCATATCGCGTCCAAAATCGCGGCTATCGTGGGGGATCGATCTACCCTTCGACCGAGACCATGTAGCATATGTGTGGGTCGACGCGTTAATCAATTACCTCACCGCTTCAGGTGCGATCGACCCCAGCAGGGCAGAAGGCGAACAGGGTTTTGAAGATGTAACTCTCTCGTGGTGGCCCGCAGACATGCACCTAGTCGGTAAAGACATCCTTACCACACATTCCGTGTATTGGCCGACGCTGCTCATGGGTGTCGGGCTTCCCGTACCCCGACAAATCCTCGCTCATGGGTGGTGGGTTGTAGGAGAGACGAAAATGTCAAAATCTCTCGGCAATGTCGTGGACCCACTCATGCTACGAGATACATTCGGCACGGATGCGGTTCGTTGGTACCTCATGCGGGAGATGCCCACAGGTGCCGACGCTTCGTATACGCCGGAACGGTTCTTAGCACGTTATGATGAACTCGCCAACGTACTGGGCAACCTGGTGAGCCGCTCCACGTCGATGATCAACAAATATCGCGCTGGCCTCGTGCCAGAAGCAGATTCTAACGGACTCGACCCTGAAGTTGATCACGCACTCAAATCAGCACGCGCAGCGATAGAGCAACTTAAGGTGCATGACGCATTTGCTGCCGCGATGGATTTGGCTCGAGCCGCTAATGTTTACATCGAAGAGCGTAAGCCTTGGGCACAAGCAAAAGATCCTGAGCTTGCTGGCGAGCTTGATGAAACGCTCGCGGCGCTAGCGCGAGTCTTGGTCGTGCTCTGCGCATTATTCCAGCCAGTGGCAACCGAGAAGATGCATGAACTCGCGCTCCGTTTGGGACTAGATAGCGTTCCAACCTTAGAAAAGGCAGTAGCTGAGGACATGACCGGTAAAAAGGTGGCAACAGGAGACCCTCTCTTCCCGAGAGTGGATCCAGAGTGGATGGATAAGACGACGTGAGCCCAACATCGGCCGCATCCAAACAACGCAGTGTCAGCTCGCTTGACCACGCTTTCCAGTGACAAATAACTTTTTCGTCGGAGTCTGTCGGTCTCGGGTCCACATCTGTCCCGTTGAGCCTAGGACTGAATCACGCGCTCAAGGAATGTGAAGGAGAACTGTGGCTCAAGACAAATGGACCCTTCTCGTTATGAGAGGACTGGACCAACCAGCCAAACAATACTCGTTTTCTCCGCTCCTGAGGAAACTGATAGTGGCGGCAGGTGTGACCTCGGCCGCAGTAGTCGTTCTGAGTGCTAGTGTCATTGGTGTTGGCTTACTCAATAAGTCGCAGTTAGTAGAAACAGAGGCACGCAATAGCACACTCGAAGCCGGGCTGGCTCACCTCCAGGCGCAGATTGCGAATCTCGAAGCTACACTAGACCGAGTCGCTGAAGACGATGCCCACTTCCGCAATCTGGCTGGACTAGAGGCCATCAGCCCTGAGGTCATGGAGGTTGGTGTGGGCGGGCCAGGCATAGGGATGTCTGAATTCTTGCCCTTCTCGGAAAATGACTCTGAGACTGCGGTACGGATCTACTCCGCTGTCAACGATCTCAGTGAACTAGAGAGACGCGCCAAGCTGCTCTCCGAGAGCCTGACCGAAGCCACAGACTCGGTTCGCAACCACAGAGAGCTACTGGAGTCGACGCCATCAATTCTCCCAACAGAGGGGTGGATCAGCAGTGGGTTCTCTGAGTCGCGAGTGCATCCGCTTCATCATTTGCCGATGCCTCATTTAGGCATTGATATTTCTGCACCAGCTGGCACTCCGATATTGGCTGCCGCGAAGGGGCGCGTGACTAGATCAAGTTGGGTCGTAGGATACGGACTCACCATAGAGATCGACCACGGTTTCGGGTTCACAACGCTGTACAGCCATGCTTCGGAGCTGGTCGTTCAGGCCGGTGATAGAGTAACGCGAGGGCAAGTTATCGCTAAGGTCGGCAGCACTGGGACCGCTACTGCACCGAACCTACACTACGAGGTGAAGGTTGATGGAATCGCACAGGACCCGTACCGCTTTATCCTGCCAAACATCAGTCGGAACTGATTGCGGATAAAGTGTTACTGAGGGGTCGAGAATCATCGCGATGATTTTCTTAGCGCCGTTGAGAGGTTGATCGGCCTTTTTACGGTCACTAGCTTCGATGCTTCGGATTCATGTTTTCTTTACGATCGACGGAGACAGTTTCATGAGAAGGTCCATCCCGTTTGCCCTCATCCTCGCGGTAGCCGCCTGCGGTCCGGCCGAGGTTGTAGTAACAATGGAGATCGACGTTCCGAACCCCGATGCCGAAGGCACAATGCAGCTTGCCCTCTCAGATATCGAGGTGCAGCTGATTCCTTTCGACCGTGACGTCGTCTTTGATTCGATGGCGACTGCGTATGGGACACCGGAACCAGAGGTGCCGCAGGACCTCATCGAACAACGTGCCGAAGTCCAAGCAGCTCAGGCGGAATGGGACGCTGCGACTCGCCGTTGGGCGACGATTCGCGATACTCTGCAGAAACTGAGTGGCGTGCTTGAGACGCTGAATCGTGGGTCAGGTGACTACGTCGTCTTGTTCCGCGAGTTCAACGACTGGGACAGTCAGCTCGGCGCTGCTGAGCGCGCGCAAGAACGCACGTTTGCCGCATTCGACGCGCTACAGCAGGGTACAATCCGTGCGTCGGATTCAGTACGAGTTTTACAAGACAACTGGGCGGACGACGCATTTGCAGGTGTTGGAGCCGTCTTCGCTGAGAAACAGAGCGTGCTTGGATTGGACTGGGTCATGGACACAACGGATGCGAGTGGCGTAGCCCGGGGTGGCCTAATGGTGAAACCAGGACAGTACTGGATCTACGCTCGCTACGAGCAAGCCTATACGGAACTGTACTGGAATCTTCCAATCACAGTGGAAGGAGGAGAGCCTCTGACCGTTTCGCTCACGCGCTCTAACGCGCAGGAGCGCATCAAGCTCTAGCTCGCAGCCGGATTTGGATCCAGCAACCTTCAAGCCATATAAACCGCCCGGGCGCACACTGCGTCCGGGCGGCTTTCTTTTAGGCATCCGCGCAGTATCCTTCCCAAATTGACAAGCGCCCCCAAAACCATCCGGGGTCCTCATTCTGGACATCAGATTATCTGCTTTACACATGACCTCGAGGCCTAGTCCCACATTCGAGATCGACGAGCACTCGATCGGCTGGATCATATTCGACGATCCAGAACGTTCTGTTAATGTGCTCTCCGAATCGGTGATGCGGCGCCTCGCACAAGCCACCAATGAAGCCTTGCGCGCGTGCCAAGAAGCACGTGTGCGAGCAGTTGTCATTCGAGGCAAAGAGGACTCGTTCATTGCTGGCGCAGACATCAACCTGATCGGTTCCATCGAAGACCCTGAGATTGCTAAGGAATCCATCGAACTCGGGCAGGAGATCTTCTCCGGTATTTCGAGTCTACCCGTCCCCACCATAGCTGCGATTCATGGAGCCTGTGTGGGAGGAGGGGTGGAGCTGTCACTAGCTTGTGATCATCGGGTGCTATCCAACTCCGATCGCACCACAATGAGCCTGCCAGAAGTCCAGCTTGGCATTCTCCCGGCCTGGGGAGGAACAACACGACTTACCCGCCTTATAGGGCTGAGGGCTGCACTCGATATGCTTCTCTCAGGTAGAAAGGTCTCACCCGCAGAAGCAAAGGCCATCGGATTGGCATCAGCGGTAATCCCAGCAGCGATCTTCCACACTTCAGTACAGGAATTCGCACAAACTATCCTCAGTAAAAAGAGACGACCCCGTGCCACGAAACGTCCTGGCCTTGGAAAGCTCCTCGATGCTACGCCTCTTGGAAGAAGCATTGTCCTGAGAATGGCGAGAGATAAGGTCACCAAGCGTCTCGGAGGACAATACCCGGCGCCTTTAGCGATTTTAGACGTCTTGACCACGACTATGGGAAAATCTGTCGCGGAAGGGCTCTCAGCTGAAGCAAGTCGCGCCGCCACCCTTTTGGTAAGCCCGGTCTGCAAAAACCTTGTACACGTATTCCATCTGCGTCAGATGTCCAAGAAGGGTACGGGCCTACCGGCAGATTCAGCAGCAGAGCCGAGGGCTGTCTCGAAGATCGGTGTTCTCGGCGCTGGGGTCATGGGAGGCGGGATTGCACAACTTGCAGCATCCCGAGGGCTAGTGACCTGGATGAAAGACATCGAACACGCAGCGGTCACAAGAGGACTCCAACACGCTCGAAGCCTGATAAGAAGAAAAGTGGCTAGGCACCGAATGACCACTGCAGAGGCACGCCAGGCGATGGACCGTATCTCAGGGGGCGTTGCCTATCACGGTCTTTCAGGTTCCGACATCGTCGTCGAAGCTATCGTCGAAAAAATTGAGCTAAAGAAAGCGGCCATCTCCGAGCTAGAGGAATACCTGTCCGATGAATGCGTAATCGCAACAAACACCTCATCTCTATCTGTCAAAGAGATCGCGACTGCACTCCAGCAGCCACAGCGGTTTTGTGGCATGCATTTTTTCAACCCAGTACACCGCATGCCCCTTGTTGAGGTCATCCGCGCTCCCGAAACATCGGACGCTGCAATTGCCACGACCTACCAGCTCGCTCTCAATCTCGGCAAGGTTCCAGTCGTAGTCAGTGACGGCCCCGGATTCCTAGTTAACCGAATCCTAGGACCGTACATGAACGAAGCAGGATTCCTACTGTCCGACGGTGCCTCAATCAAGATGATTGATAGCTCAGCAAAGCGCTTCGGCATGCCTATGGGACCACTTCGCCTCTTAGACGAAGTTGGGATTGATGTCTCAACCCACGCAGGGTCATCGCTCTATCAAGCTCTCGGCGAACGCCTTAAACCAGCTCCCGCCCTAGTAGACCTAGGGAATGCGGGGAGACTAGGGAAAAAAGGAGGAAGGGGATTTTACCTCTACGACAAAGGCCGAGAACGACAAATCGACGATACGATCTATGTCGAGCTTCCGTCCGTGCCAGAACCTGATAGCACCCGTCCAGGTTCTATCTCCGGAGAGAAAGGACAAGGCCAAATACTAAGCCGACTCGTCCTTCCAATGATCAATGAGGCGGCTCGAGCCCTCGAGGAGGGGATCGTGATTTCAGCAGCTGACGTCGATCTTGCTATGATCATGGGCACCGGATTCCCTCCTTTTAGAGGAGGCCTGCTGCGCTTTGCCGACACGATGCATCCGCGAGGGATCGTGGACAGACTCGAAACGTTAGCAGAGAAGCACGGAGCCCGATTCGAGCCAGCTCCCGCGCTCACCCGACTCGCCTCAGAAGACCTCACTTTTTATAGTGCCTTCCCGCCAAGTGGCTCTTAACACGGGCCCAATGAAACACCGATGGTCATTACCAATCATCTAAAGATCGTGGGAGTGGTTCCCGCGTCAGGAGCGTCCCAACGCATGGGACGCGACAAAGCAGTATTGGAACTCGAAGGGCGAACCTTCGTGCAGCGGGCGGTAGACGCTCTGCGATGCGGAGGCTGCGACGACATCATTGTGGTTGTCCCCGAAGTTCCTAGGATCATTAGGGCGGCCGCACTCAATACCGACGCCCGCGTTTTGACGAACCCAGATCCTGGTGAGGGGCCCATAACCTCTATGCGTGTCGCAATTGGGCATTTGGATGATTCCGCAGACGCTATCGCCTGGCTTCCTGTCGACTTCCCGCTCGTCTGTGGAGAGATGGTCCGACGACTCTGCGACCTCGCCAGAAGGACTCTCGCACCTCTAACTCTTCCGGTCCACGAGTATTTCATCGAGGATGTGAGGCATGAGAAAAGAGGACACCCCGCTATCTTCTCGCGTGCACTCTTCTCTGAGTTGCTTGATCCTGCTCTGAAAGGAGGAGCTAGAACAGTCGTGCATCGCCACCTAGAACATGCCGCAATCGAGGTGTTCCGTGACCCTCGAGTTGCCACCGACATAGACACGCCCTCCGCCTATGAGGCGGTACAAGCGGGCCGTACACCATACGAAGACCAGCCACCTCAGACTAAAGACTAAGGTGGAAAGATACCCTTGAGCACCTCGGACGCAGCTTCGCCGAATACATTGGGCCCTTTCGAGGTCTCACAATTAATGCTTACTGCTACAGCCAATGGTGGTAGCGCTGCATCAGGTACTCTCGTCGGAGTATCCGACCACAACTTGATCGGTGGACGTATCGCTCTCGTATCTAACCCTGAGGATGAGCTGACACGAAAGGGGGCTCTCGGGCCGACCCAACTTAATGAAGCGGGGTTCGCAGAGCTCATGGCGGCAATCGATGACAGGCGTGCGAAGGACGGAATCCGAACACTCGAAGTGAACAACGAGAAATTCGAATTTTATGTTGAAATCCGTCGTCCTATCCGTGAACTCGTAGTGGTCGGTGCCGGACACGTGGCGCAGCCTATGGCACACATAGGAGCCTTGCTCGGCTACCAAGTCACCGTCCTCGACGACCGACCAGATTTCGCTACTCGTGAGCGCTTCCCAGATGCCAAACGTCTGGTGCGCGCCGACTTCGCGGACCCATTTGCAGAAGTAACACTCCACGAGCGGTCGTTCCTCATACTCGTCACACGTGGGCACAAGTACGACTATGAATGCCTGATACGTGCCCTGAGGACGAACCCACGTCCTGCCTACATCGGAATGATCGGAAGTCGCAGAAGGGTACGCGCAACGTATCTCCAGCTTCTCGAGGAGGGTATCAATCGAGAACTTCTCGCGAGTATCCATGCCCCAGTCGGTCTCGATATAGGAGCTGAAACCCCCGAGGAAATTGCAGTCTCCGTTGCAGCAGAATTGGTCATGCTGGACCGCGGAGGTAGTGGGTCCTCACTTAGGGATCTAGAACAAGTTACAAGTCGCTTCTTCAGGGATCCGAATCTCAGTCAGGGCGAAAACGAGGGTGGGCGGCGCGAAGGACAGTCCAACGAAGCGGACACATGACCTACGAAGACGACAAAACACTGGCCGAAGCGCTCAAGACAGCTCGAGAAGCAGGCAGAGCATGTGCACTAGCCACGATTGTAGGTACGCGAGGATCAACACCGAGAAAAGTAGGAGCCCGAATGTTAGTTGATCCAACAGAAGGCCTGACAGGAACAATAGGCGGCGGATGTGGAGAAGCGGAAGTGATTGAATCAGCGTATCGCGTCCTCAAGACGGGATTCGCTGAACGAGTTCGTGTCGACCTGACTGAAGACTTCACGACATGGAGTCCCGCCGTGTGCGGTGGGGTCATGGACGTGTTCGTAGAACCCGTGGAGATGCAGACAGGTGACCAAGAACAACTATCTGAAGAGTCTCGGACGCGAGCCCCAGACCGGTGAAGGCCAACCCACGGGTTGCAATCCACTACAAGCGCCCTCCGAACCGTGTCCGTATCTACGACCAAAGGATCATTCACGAAGAAAAAGATGTAATCGTGACCTTATCTCAGCCGATCGAATCTGAAGTCACTATGCGGCACGATGGTAACATTATGCTTGAACAGGGTTCGCTCGCACTTTGGTTCACCTTCCCAGACGTATGGCATGATATCGGTCGCTTTCACAGAGCGGATCGGACGTTCACGGGGCTGTACGCCAACATTCTAACGCCCCCGGTAATTGACGGCCCCATATGGCACACCACAGATCTGTTCCTAGACGTGTGGCAGACACCCGAGGGGGAGACTCTACTTCTAGATGAAAACGAGTTCGCGGATGCCAAAAAGATGGGACTGATAGACCTTGAGACAGCCAACCGAGCTTGGGAAGAAAGTCAAAAGATCCTGTCAGACGCCGCTCTTGGGGTCTGGCCACCGAACTGCGTCCGAGAATGGAGCCTAGAACGAGCTCTAACGATGTTGGGTAGCGACCTCTGAGCACAACCCGGAGAATCATCCGGACATCCTCTGCCTACATCACTCTCTCAGATGGATGAACCGAGTCTGAGTCTCTGAATCTCCACTTAAGGGCTGCCCAGCCCCTTCAGTCGCGCACGTTATTAGTTGGAGCCGTCCTCCGACGCCGTCATTTCGTTAATCACACTCGAGATGGTCTGGAAGTCGTTTTGGAACAACGTACGTGTTTCTCCATTCGCATTCACCATCACAGTCGGGGTGCCATTGACCTGCATGCGAGCACCTAGCTCCATGTTAGCGGTCACAACGTCAGCATATTTTTCACTATTGAGACATGCCTCGAACGCCGCTCCATCCATTCCGACCTCCTCTGCGTAATCCTCGAAGGCACTGGCCGGCATAGTTGCGGCCGCCCAACGGGATTGGTTCCGAAAGAGTGTCTCATGGTATTCCCAGTAACTGTCCTGCTCTCCGGAGCAGCGCGCAGCTCGTGCCGCTAAAAATGCATTCGGGTGAATCGAAATCAACGGAAAGTCGTAGTAGACGAACTTCACTTCCCCCGAGGCCACCAAGGTCCCCTCAAGTTGAGGCTTGACCGACAATGCAAAGGCACCGCAACCCGGGCACTGGTAGTCTCCGAACTCGACCACTGTGACTTGAGCTTCTGGGTCTCCCAGTGTCACGCCCTGCGCTAGTTCGACGAGAGCTCCATCATCAGCCAAATCAAGATCGACCGGCGCAGTCACAGCTGAGCTGAGCATGCTATTTCCAACATTGAATCCGACCACACCAATACCGATGACAGCAACGGCACCAAAGATGTAATAGAAACGCTTCATATCGGACTGGGTTTCGCGGGCAATCCGTCGGTCTTCGCCTCTAGACACGTTTTACTCCTTTGAGAGACTCGGCCGTCGGGCCGGTCTAGTGATCTCCAACCTTATCGAGTTGGAGCCTGCCTAATGAACTAGGCCCAACAAGATGTTCTTGCTTCAATGCAGGATCAAGGAACCCTGCATTGGCCGCTCCTGCCGGCAGGATACTCTACTGAAGAAGAAGATCCAAGACAGCCGATGTCGAGGATAGATCCTCCAACAAATAATCGGGCTCGTACCCTCCAAGTTCCTCTACCGAAAAAGATCCAGTGGCCACGGCCATCGTCTTTGTCCCTCCCACTTGCCCACACTGTACATCCCGCGGCGTGTCTCCCACCACAACCGCTTTATCACTTGTAACGGTATCACCCCAAAGGTCACGAGCTCTAGCGACCGCGATCGCTGGGAGTTCATCACGGTTCATGTGATCCGAACCGTAGCTCCCGAAAGTAAACCATTCCCAAAGTTCTCCTGAAGCGAGCTTGAGCCTAGCGCCCCCAACCACGTTTCCGGTCAGCAGTCCTAATCCGACATCATCATATTTGGAAAGCGCACTCAAAAGCTCTTTTACACCCGGCAATACTCTGACAGGATTTTGGGGAAGCCGAGTTTCCAGATAACCCAAGTAACGATTAAACAGCTCTTCGAGCCTGCCCTCAATTTCGTTCTCGGGCGTTCCGGTGCTCTTGAGGAGTTCGCGAACTATCTGAGGGTCGGTCTTTCCAGCGAAGCTCACATTCTCGAAATCACCAGCAGTACCGTAGACCTCTTGCATTGCATCTACAAAAGAACTCTTCGCGGGACCTCCTGAGACTAGGGTCCCGTCGATATCAAAGAGGATGATCCGATGCATTGTCTACGAGACGAAAGCCTGTTCGCAGATTAGTGAGAACCGCACACTCAATACTAGGTAGCCCCTAAGGGCGCAGCCGGGCACTCAGCACATTCCGCCGGCATTCCAAGGTTCCCACCCGAGATCACAACCGCAACTCTTCCACCCTCACACTTCACTCGACCGGAGAGGAGAGCCGCGGTGGTCGCGGCGCCACTAAACTCCACAACAAGTTTGTGCTTGTGCACTAGCATCGTCGCTGCATCACGAATCGATTCATCATCGACGGTTACCACATCATCCATAAGGTCGTTCGCATGTTCGAATGTGAGCTGTCCTGCAATGACCGGCTTGAGCCCATCGGCAATGGTCTCGACCTTAGGAAGCAGAATGGGTGACCCATTGTCGAGAGCCCGTCGCATCGATGCCGCGCCCTCGGGCTCTATCCCAATTACCCTGGCCGAAGGAAGTATTCGCTTCACGGCAGCTGCAACTCCGCTCGCGAGACCACCTCCACCAATTGGTGCGAGTACCATGTCGACGTCCTTCCAGGCACGAGCGACCTCAAGACCAACAGTCCCCTGGCCAGCGATGATATGACGGTGGTCAAATGGAGGGACGATAATGAGGCCCTCCTCCTCCGCGATAATTTCAGCACGTTTCATCCGCTCGACCGAGGTCGTGCCCTCGAACACTATTTCCGCACCGAGCCGCTCTGCTCCGTCACGCTTCACCTGTGGAGCATCAGTCGGCATCACCACCACGACCCGGACATCGCGCAACTTACCCGCAAGAGCTACCGCCTGCGCATGATTACCAGATGAATAGGTGATAATCCCGTTGGCGACCTGATCATCTGAAAGCTGCGACACGAAGTTGTACGCACCACGGATCTTGAATGATCCGGTTCTCTGGAGGTTCTCACACTTTAATCGAACCTGGGCGCCGACCTTCTCCGACAAAACGTCGGCAGGAATCAGCGGGGTAGGCACGATGATCCCATTGAGCCTCTTGGCCGCTGACTCAACCTCGGTCAACCCAACCAGACCCCTACCTTGTACCACGCCACTCACGATTCTTCTTCGCTAGACCCGCCAGCTTCCTCCTGCTCCGTATCTGGACTGGCTACGTCACCTCCTGCGGTCTCTTCGTCGATCTCTAATTCGTCATCGTTCTCTTCGTCCATAATCACCCGGGCCACATCCATAACCACGTCGCCCTCGTCGAGATTGACGAGCTTAACACCCTGAGTCGCACGACCTATCACCCGGATCTCTTCTACCCGCTGACGATTTACGACTCCATTTCGCGTAATAAACATCAGCTGCTCATCATCCGAGACGGCCCTGACCGCCACCACCTGGCCCGTTTTTTCGGATACCTTGAGGTTGATTACCCCGAAACCACCTCTCTTCTGCAAGCGATACTCGCTGATGGGTGTGCGCTTACCAAGCCCGTGCTCGGCCACCACCAGGACGGTAGAATCTCCCTTTGATACTACCATACCGACAACCTCATCCCCTTCGCGGAGCTTTAGCCCCCGGACACCTCCCGTCGCCCTTCCCATCGGTCGCGCATCAGCCTCATTGAAACGGATCGCCATTCCGTTGCGGCTAGCCAGTAGAATCTCGTCCTCTCCCGAAGTCACCCGGACTTCAATCAGCTCGTCACCTTCGTTTATGTTGATCGCGTTTAGGCCAACGGTTCGCACGTTTCCGTACGCGGACAAAGCAGTTTTCTTCACCACTCCTTTGCGAGTACCAAAGATCAAGTAGCTGTCTTCACTGAACTCTCGTACCGGAACGACGGCGGCAATCTTCTCGTCCGCCTCAAGGTTCAAGAGGTTTACAATCGGCTTACCGCGTGAAACTCTGCTGCCTTCGGGAATTTCCCACACCTTCTTCCAATAGCATTGCCCCCGGCGTGTGAAGATCATCAGATAGTCATGCGTGGATGCGACAAAAAGATGCTCAACGAAATCTTCTTCTTTCGTATCCATCCCCCGCAAGCCTCTGCCTCCACGTCGCTGCGCCCGATAGGTATCGACCGGCAACCGCTTCACGTAACCCTGATGTGACACCGTAACGACCATGTCTTGCTCGACTATCAGGTCCTCGACATTGAACGACCCTATCGCGTGAGTGATCTCAGATCGCCGCTCGTCACCATACCTTTTATCGACCTCAGCCAATTCATCCTTGAGGATGCCCAAGCGGACCTCCTCTGACTCTAGGATACGACGCAGTTCTGCTACAAGTTCGCGAACCTCTCGAAGCTCCTCTTCGAGCTTTTCAATTTCTAAGCCCGTAAGACGCGCAAGTCGCATGTCCAAAATAGCCTTGGCTTGACGCTCTGAGAGCTCGAACGATTCCTGAAGTTGTGAGGACGCAGTCTCCGCATCTTTCGAACCGCGAATGATCTTGATCACTTCATCAATGTTGTCGACGGCGGTTCTGAGACCTTCGAGAATGTGCTCTCGCTCGACTGCTCGCCTAAGGTCGTACTCACTTCTGCGTACAATGACCTCAAGCCGGTGATCGATGAAATGCTGCAGGGTCTCACGTAGAGACATCACCTTCGGAACCCCGTCCACTAGAGCTAGAAGGATCGTCCCAAAAGTCGACTGCATTTGCGTGTGGCGGTACAGACGGTTTAGTACAATCTGAGGAACCGCATCACGCTTAAGCTCAACAACAATGCGCATTCCTTCGCGGTCAGACTCATCTCGAAGGTCACGAATGTCGGGCAGCTTCTTGTCCCGGACGAGTTGGGCAATCTGCTCGATGAGTCGAGACTTGTTGACCATGAACGGGATCTCGGTGATAACGATCCGCTCACTGTTGGCATCGATCTGCTCAATACTCGCACGCGCACGCATGACGATGCGACCACGACCAGTACGGTAAGCGTCGCGAATACCCTCGCGCCCACAGATGAAACCACCGGTTGGGAAATCTGGTCCAGTGACTATACTCTCTAGCTCTTCTTGGCCAAGATCAGGATCATCAATCAACGCTGTCGTAGCCGCGACGATTTCACGCAGGTTATGGGGGGGGATGTTAGTAGCCATCCCCACTGCAATTCCTGACGAACCATTGATGAGAAGGTTCGGGACCCGAGCTGGAAGGACCGTAGGCTCCTGGTGACTCCCGTCGAAGTTATCAGCGTAGTCGACTGTCTCCTTCTCAATATCCGCAAGCAGTTCGGTCGCTAGCTGTTTGAGACGTGCTTCGGTGTATCGATATGCCGCGGCGGAATCGCCATCAACAGAACCGAAGTTGCCCTGTCCGTCGACAAGCGGATAGCGAAGGGAGAAATCCTGCACCATGCGCACCATCGAGTCGTAGACAGCAGAATCGCCATGCGGGTGGTATTTCCCTAACACCTCACCCACCACGGTAGCGCTCTTCTTGTAGGCTCGACCTGGATTCATGCCCGCCTGGCTCATCGCATACAAAATCCGGCGGTGCACGGGCTTCAGCCCATCACGCACATCGGGAAGGGCTCGCTGCACGATCACGCTCATCGAATAATCAATGAACGACTCTCTCATTTCGTCTTCTAAGAGGCGAGACAGAACAGTCTGCCCACCTCCTTCACCACCTCCGAACTCGAGCTTGTCACTCATACGCGCGTTCTTCCTGTCGGGCGCTCAAGCAAGCTGCTTGATAGTCTTTTCCCGGAAATCTGGAATCAGGCAAGCGCTCGCTCCTCAGTGGGCCATCCACGGCGA